>Ga0066659_10000992_pt1 | contig 11752 bp, 8 predicted proteins | sample GraSoiAngelo_108_FD_75176 | JGI IMG/M metagenome (GOLD analysis project Ga0066659, IMG submission 75176) | Grasslands soil microbial communities from the Angelo Coastal Reserve, California, USA - 14_0903_09_40cm | ecosystem: Environmental > Terrestrial > Soil > Grasslands | place: USA... | reverse complement strand
TCGATACCCTTTACGTCGATGGAAAGCCGATTGCGGTTTCGCACTTTCGAAAACTGGAGCGTTGCAAAGAGCACACGATTGACGTCGTCGCTCGTGTGATTGGACGCGGGCCCGGTTGCGAGTCAACGGATCCGCAAGCCAGAGACTCGCGCCACATTATTCACCGCGCGCTGGAGATCGGTCGCGGCACGGCGCGTCTGCTCGATGCCAAAAGACGAAGACTCACGGCCATGAGCACGGAGATGAGCTGCCCAGGGTGCGGCCGCGCGTTCGAAGAGCTCGACCCGCGCTTGTTCTCCTTCAATTCGCCGCATGGTGCGTGCAAGGAATGCGGCGGGTTTGGTGAAATTTGGGACCGCGATTTGCAAACCGGTGCAAGCGCTGATGGCAATTCGATCCTGGAAAACGAATTGGCGGCAGAGCGCGAATCTGAATGGATTGCCGAAGAGGAAGCGCGCGAGTGTCCGAGCTGCCGCGGCTCGCGTCTCAACGCGGTAGCGCGCCACGTGCGTGTACAGGAATGCGCGATCAACGATTTCACCGCTCTCTCAGCACGCGAGGCGCGGAAGCTTACGGGGAAACTGCGGTTCTGCGGGACACAGAAAACAATCGCCGGAGAGTTGCTTCCAGAAATTCAACAGCGCTTGCGTTTCATGGAGAATGTTGGTCTCGGTTATCTCGCGCTTGGCCGGTCGGCGAAAACATTGAGCGGCGGCGAATCCCAGCGAATTCGTCTGGCCGCGCAGCTTGGCTCCAATCTGCGCGGCGTGCTCTATGTGCTGGACGAGCCGACAATCGGGTTGCATCCGCGCGATAATTTTCGGCTACTCGACACGCTGGCTGCGCTGCGCAAGAAAGGAAACTCGCTGGTCATTGTCGAGCACGATGACGAGACGATGCGGCGCGCCGACCACGTTGTTGATCTTGGCCCGCGCGCAGGCATGCATGGCGGGGAAGTCGTCGCACAGGGAACCCTGCGCGACATCGAGCGCGCGAAAAACTCCGAGACGGGACGTTGTTTGAAAACGCCGCTTTGTCATCCCATCCGAAAATCGCGGCGAGCACTCAGCGATGTCGAAAACTGGATCGAAGTCCGCGGCGCGCGGGCGAACAATCTGAAAGCCGTCGATGTTCGCTTTCCAATCGGAACACTTTCTGTGATCACCGGGATTTCCGGTTCAGGAAAATCGACATTAATGCACGACGTGCTTTGGCCAGCGCTTCGCGACCAGTTGGAAAAGAGAAAACGCGCGGGTAACGGCGATTTGTTTAAGCTCGTCAGCGGCGCTGCTGAAATCGAGGCGGTTTATGAAGTCGATCAATCGCCGATTGGCAAAACGTCACGCTCGACGCCGGGCACTTACATCAAAGTCTTCGACGAAATCCGGGGTCTTTACGCGCAACTGCCCGTTTCGCGCGTGCGCGGGTATTCGGCGAGCCGATTTTCATTTAACGCGGAAGGTGGTCGTTGCGAGACGTGCAAAGGTCATGGGATGATCAAGCTGGAAATGAATTTTCTACCGAACAGTTATGTGCCGTGCGAAGATTGCCGCGGCCGCCGTTACAATCCCCAAACGCTCGAAGTCCTCTATAACGAAAAATCGATCGGGGATGTGATGGAAATGACGATCGAAGAGGCGGCGCAGTTCTTTTCCGCGCACCCGAAAATTGCGCGTGCGCTTTCATTGCTGGTTGATACTGGCCTTGGCTATCTCAAACTGGGGCAGCCGAGCCCGACCTTGAGCGGCGGCGAAGCGCAACGCCTGAAGCTCGTGACGCAATTAAAGCGGGGAGTCAATCGCGCTGCGAACGAGCGGATTCGAAAGATGCGCAAGCCAGGATCGACACTGTACTTGCTCGAGGAACCGACCATCGGTCTGCACATGGCTGACGTCGAGTTGCTGCTCAATGTGCTTCATCGGCTCGTGGACGAAGGCAACACCGTGATCGTGATCGAACACAATCTCAGTGTGATCGCGGAAGCCGATTACATCGTCGATCTCGGGCCAGAAGCCGGCGCCGATGGAGGCGAGGTCGTCGCTGTCGGGACGCCGGAACAAGTAGCCAAGAATCGCATCAGCCGCACGGCGCCATTCCTGCGAAAGGTATTGAGTTCTTTCGCGTATTAATATGCCCTTGTCCTCCTGATCCCGCAATTCCGGCGTTCGGGGTGACACGTCTTTCTATTGTCGCGCCCGGAAACATCAACGATCATCGCGCCAATGTTTGCTTATTATCTGCACGATCTCGATCCAATTATTTTTCGGATCTACGACAATGTGGGGCCGCGTTGGTACGGATTGGCTTATGTGCTCGCGTTTATCTCCAGTTATCTCCTTTTGCTCTGGCTGGCGAAACGCGGGTTTGCCAACCTACTCGCCGAACGAGTCGGAGACTTCATCACGGGTTGCGCGCTTTTCGGTGTCATAATCGGGGGTCGGCTCGGTTACGTTTTTTTCTACAAACCCGAAATGCTGCGCGAGCCGTTGTCGATCCTGCGGGTGTGGGAAGGCGGAATGTCGAGCCACGGCGGGATGCTTGGGGTGTTGCTCTTCACCCTCTACTATTCTTATCGGCACAAAATCTCGTGGATGAACTTGGGCGACAATCTGGTCGTCACCGCGCCGCTTGGTTTGTTCTTTGGCCGCTGCGCGAATTTCATCAACGGGGAACTTTACGGCCGCATCACAAATGTTCCGTGGGCGATGCAATTTCCAAAGGAGTTGCTCGATCATCCTGCCGAAGCAGACCGCGCAATCGCCACATGTACGCAAATTGATCCATCGCTGACCACGCCGGAAGCGATTATCAGCGCGGTGCGTGGTCAACCACAGGTGGCGACCGCATTGCGCTCGATTCTGACGCCGCGCCATCCATCGCAGCTCTACGAAGCCTTTTTCGAAGGGATCGTTTTGTTTGCGATTTTGTGGTTCGTGCGCACGCGCACCCGCCAACCGAATGGAGTATTGACGGGACTTTTTTTTATTTTGTACGCGGTGTTTCGTATCGTAATCGAATATTTCCGCGAACCCGATGCGACCTTGGTAGGACGTTTCACGCGCGGTCAGTTCTTTTCGTTCTTCTTGATTGCGATCGGTATCGGGTTTGTCGCAGCCGCGAAAATGCGACCGACGTTTCCGAAGGGAATGATGAAGCACGAATGAAATCGGAATGCTTACGTGACGAACGCCGCGTGAGCGGTTTGGTCATTCGGATTTCGTCATTCCTTCGTCATTAGACATTCGTCATTGCTGCGAATCCACTTTCGTTTCTGCGAAACGGCGCTATTACTTACGCAGTGACGCGGAGATGCTCATTGCGACATTGCTAGCAGCAGGCGGTCTCCTTTTTGCGTTCGATCACGCGACGATCGCAGGCAAGCTCGTTCTCTCTCTTCTTGCCGTCGTTTCGATCTTCAGTTGGTCGATCATGATCACGAAGTTGCGCGTGATCCGCTTCGCGCGGCGACAGAACGCCCGGTTCCTTGCAAAGTTTCGGCAAGATCGACAACCGCTTCGTTTGTTTGAGAAGAACGCACGATTTCCGGGCTCGCCGGTGTTTAATGTATATCGCGCCGGATGCGAGGAAATGACATTTCATCTTCTCGGTTCAGCGGAAGTGGATGACACCTTTCGCGCACGACTCGAGATCGCTGATAAAATTTCGCCGGCGCAAATGGGTGCGGTAAACGCCGCCATGGAACGAGCAGTGGGCGAGACGGCGCTTGCTCTGGAATCACAGATGATTTTGCTGGCCACCGCGGTAAGCGGTTCGCCCTTTCTCGGATTGCTTGGCACGGTCTGGGGAGTGATGGACGCTTTTACCGGCGTGGCTGAAGCTGGCGCGCCTAATCTTGCCTCGATGGCACCCGGCGTTTCTGGCGCGCTCATCACTACAGTAACCGCGCTCTGCGTCGCAATTCCGGCCATGTTCGGTTACAATTTTCTCGTCACCAGCATTCGCGGAATCATTGTCGAGATGGACAACTTCGCTGCCGAGCTCGCCTCCGAGTTCGAGCACAAGTATGTCGACCACAACGTGCGTGAATCCGCGTTTCGCAAATGAGACGTTACTCGCAGCGCAATAATCTGACCACGCTCAGCGAGATCAACGTCACGCCGCTGCTCGATCTCGCGTTCGTGCTACTGATCATTTTCATGATCACAACGCCGTTGCTGGAAAACAGCATGAGCCTGGTAATTCCTTCCAGCGGCGCCGCCAATCCGCCGATCAATTCGTCGCAAGTGCAAACGCTTTCGATCGACCGCAGCGAAACGATCCGGTTGAACAATCAGGTAGTCGATTCGGAAATGCTCACCGCGCAATTGGCCCAATTGAAGCAGGCCAATCCAGACGTGGCCGTCGTGATTCGACCCGATCGCGAATTGCCCGTGCAAAAATTGATTGCGTTGATGGACTCGTTGCGACGCGCGCAAATTACGAAGGTCGGCATCGCCACAAAAGCCGAGACGAAATAGATGTCGAAAGACAGCCGCTTCTGGCGAAACGTCACACTGATAGCACTCGCGCACGCCGCACTCATCGCAGGATTAATTCGCTGGAGTGTCGAAGCCAGGAGCTCTTCAAACGCGCAAAGCGTCGTTTGGCTAGGCGATGTGGGCGGAGCCAGCGCAGCGACGGAGCCAACAACTGGCGAGCCGCCGCGGCCCGCAAAACTTTCTCCTTCGCCCGAACCCCGTCTGCCAAAATCGAATGAAGCGGAAAAGCAAGAGCCTCTCCTAACGGCAGCGAAGAGCGAAATCGAATTGCCCATTCCGACACCAACACCAACATCTACGCCGAAGCCGACTGCAACTCCCGCGCCAAAACCGAAGGAAACACCAAAGCCAACTCCAAAATCGACCCCAAAAAAAACCGTGTTGGCAAAAGCTTCGCCTAAACCCTCACCAAAAGTGGAGTCGAGCGCGACAAAGTCGGCTGACAAAGCAAAAAAAGCCGATGCGAAGGCAGAGAAAAAGACGATCGCGAAAGCTGCGTCGGGGAAAAACGGATCGTCATCTCAGAATGGCACAGGGAAAGGAAGTTCAGCCGGCAAAGGTGGCCACGCTGGCGGCGGGAAGAGCGCATCGGAGTTCGGGTGGTATGGCAATATGCTGCATGATCGTTTTTACAGCGCCTGGATTCAGCCGACGACTACCGTCGCTTCCGGCACCAGGATTTCGACGCTGGTCAAAGTGCGAATCGAGAAAGATGGGCGCGTTTCCAGTTTCGAAATCATCAAACCTTCTGAAAATATTGTCGTGAATGAGTCGGTAGCGGCGATTGCGAAACGGGTAACGCAAGTCGATCCGCCGCCAGCCGGGCTCGGAAACGGCGATCATTACGACGTAAGAATCAATTTCGAGTTAAATACCGACCAGGAGACGGCGCACTAAGGATCGGTGACCACGCAGTGACGCGCGATACGTCCGCGAACTGGTTCTTCTGGGCAGCACATACACCTCGCGCGCTAGTGATCGTCCCGCGATCGCGAACTCCGTGGGGCAGACGCGCAAGGGAAGACTGACAGCAAGCGCATGCGTCCGCGATCGACGCTACACAGAGAATTTATCTTCAACCAGTCCGTGCAAATGCCCGGCAATCGCGGGTTGATTAAGGCGTTGAATGACTTCGTCGAGAAAACCGGTGACGATGAGACGTTGGGCAACTGGAACCGGAATTCCGCGCGAGCGCAGGTAAAACAGCTGGTCTTCTTCGACTTGGCCGGAGGTGGCGCCGTGGGTGCAACGGACGTTGTCAGCGAGGATTTCCAGGCCGGGCATTGAGTTGGCTTCCGAGTCGTCACTCAAGAGAAGATTGCGGACTTTTTGATACGCATCAGTGAAATGGGCGTGCGGCTCGACCCGGATAAGACCGCCGAAGGTAGTGCGAGCGCGGTCGCTCAACGCGTTTTTGTAAAGGAGATCGCTCGCGGTATGCGCCGAAATGTGATCCTGCAATGTGCGCGCATCGAACTCCTGAGTGCCGTTTGCGACTGAGACAGCGAGTAGATCGCTACGCCCGCCTTCGCCGATCAGCCGGCTGAGACTTTCGAAGCGCGAATATTGTGAACCCAGATGCAAATTGAGACTCATAGCTGAAGCATCGTGATCGACCGTCGTCGAGTTCATTTGTAGCGCGACGACATTGTCTCCCCAGTTTTGCGCGCATACATAACTCACTTTTGCTCCGGGGCCGGCAATCAAGTCGTTTACACCGCACGCAAATCCCGGCGATTGTTCGCCACGGCGAATTCGTCCTTCGGCGAATCGATCCAACGAGCGGAAGTGCTCGATCACGGTCACTTTCGCCAATTCGTCTGTAACCAGGAGCAAATGCGGAAACACGGCAGAGTTCTCGCCGTGCAACCAATGGAAAATTTCAATCGGCAACTCGATTTCAACGCCACGGGGGACGTAAAGAAATGTGCCAGAGGAAACCAGTGCCTGATGCAGCGCCGCGAACTTGGCCGAGCCAAGAACCGCGGGCTGCGACATGAAATGTTTCCGGAACAGCTCGGCGTGTTCAACCATGGCGCGCTCGAGCGATTGAAAGATAACGCCGCGCTTTTTCAGTTGATCCGAAATCACGTCGCGCTCAATGAGTTGGTCGCCTGCGAAGGTCATGCGGCCAGCGACCTCATCGAGCCCGCGCGATTGCTCTAGAATCGCGGCGCGTTCTTCATCGCCAAGTGCGCCGGCAAACTTGAACGACGTTACATCAAGGAGATCGACATTGGAAAATCGCCAAGCCTGATCTTTCCGCGTCGGCCTCGGCAGCGCCTCGAATTCTTTCCACGCGACGCGTTGTTGATCGCGAAACCAAGCCGGAAAATCCGGCAACTCCACCGGGCCGGAAAGAATCGATCCGGTTTCCGTTAATTCATCATGTGCGACTGACGCCATGTCGATCCTTAGATAAGTGCGGCGGTCACAGACCGCCGCTACAGAAGATTACTCGGAACTATCCAACCGAGCCTTCCATCTCCAGCTCGATCAGGCGCTTGAGCTCGACGCTGTACTCCATCGGGAATTGGCGGACGAGATCGTTGACGAAACCGTTGACGCTCAAGCTCATCGCCTGCGCTTCGGTCAGGCCGCGCTGTTGCATGTAGAAAATTTGCTCTGCGCTCACCTGACTGACGCTGGCCTCGTGTTGCACTGCGTTCCCCGTGCCGCGCACGGTGATCGCAGGATATGTGTCGGTGCGGCTGGTCGAATTGATGAGAAGCGCGTCGCACTCGGTGTTGTTCTTGCAATGCTTGAGATGCTTCGGCACGTGAACCAAGCCGCGGTAAGTGGCGCGACCTTTGCCGATAGAGATCGATTTGGAAATAATGTTGCTAGTCGTTTCATCGGCCGCGTGAATCATTTTCGCACCGGTGTCCTGGTGCTGTCCGTCGTTGGCGAGCGCGATGGAAAGAACTTCGCCGCGCGCTTTTCGCCCTTTCATGATTACGCCGGGATATTTCATGGTGAGGCGGGAACCGATATTACAATCGATCCACTTGATCTCCGCGTCTTCGTGGGCGAGTCCGCGTTTCGTCACCAGGTTGAAAACATTCGACGACCAGTTCTGCACGGTGATGTATTGGATCTTGGCGCCCTTGAGCGCGATCAATTCGACCACAGCGCTGTGCAACGTGGTGGTATTAAACTTTGGTGCAGTGCAACCCTCCATATAGGTCACTTCGGAGCCTTCATCGGCGATGATGAGCGTGCGCTCGAATTGGCCGAAATTTTCGGCGTTGATGCGGAAGTACGCCTGTAGCGGATGCTTCACCTTCACTCCCGGCGGAACGTAAATGAACGAGCCGCCGCTGAAGACGGCGGAATTCAACGCACTGAATTTGTTGTCACCGATCGGGATGACTTTGCCGAACCATTTTCGGAAGATTTCCGGGTGATTCTTCAGTCCCTCTGTCGATCCTACGAAGATGACGCCTTGTTCGCCGACCGCTTTCTTGATGTTTGAGTAAACGGCTTCACTGTCGAACTGCGCTTCGACACCAGCGAGAAACTTTCGCTCCTGCTCGGGAATCCCGAGGCGCTCGAATGTGCGCTTGATGTCCTCCGGCACTTCATCCCAGCTGCGTTTCGTGGCGGTCCCGGGCGAGAGATAATAACGGATTTTATCGAAGTCGATTGCTTCGAGATCTCTGCTCGCCCAATGCGTGGGAAGCGGTTTTTCGAGAAATGTCTTGAGGCCTCTCAGACGAAACTCGCGCACCCAATCCGGGTCCTCTTTCACGTCCGAGATGTAATGGATCGTCCGCTCGCTCAGTCCGGCACCCGCATCGCGCACGTGCACTTCCGGGTAAGCGAAGTCCCCGATGTTTCGATTAATATCGACGGCTTTGTTTTCAGTTTTCATTTTCCGTGTTACCTCCTAAGCGCTGGTTCAGCCGCATCTTCGCGCGCCCAATCGTAGCCTCTCTCTTCAAGCTCAAGAGCGAGCTCTTTCCGTCCACTCCTAACAATTCGACCCGCTACCATCACATGGACGTAGTCGGGGATGATATAGTTTAAGAGGCGCTGATAGTGCGTAATTAACAATACTCCAAGATCGGGGCCACGCAACGAATTCACTCCGTGCGCAACGGTCTTGAGCGCGTCGATGTCCAAGCCGCTGTCGGTTTCGTCGAGAATGGCATATTTCGGCTCAAGCATGGCAAGTTGCAGAATTTCCGTACGTTTCTTTTCGCCGCCAGAGAAGCCCTCGTTGACAGCGCGCGAAGTGAACGAGCGATCCATACCCAGCAACTCCATCTTTTCGTAAAGCTTCGCATAATAATCGGTCGCCTCGAGCTCTTCGCCCTCGGGGAGACGCGACTGCATGGCCGCGCGCAGAAAATTCGCGATCGTCACGCCCGGGACTTCGCTTGGATACTGGAACGCCAAGAAAAGCCCGCGCCGGGCACGTTCATCGGGGTCGAGCTCGAGAAGATTTTCTCCGTCCATCACCACCTTGCCCTTGGTGACTTGGTAATCGGGATGACCAGCCAAGACCTTGGCGAGCGTGCTTTTGCCTGAGCCATTCGGACCCATAAGTGCGTGCACTTCTCCTCGCGGAACGCGAAGGCTTAGTGCGCGAACGATCTCCTTGTCAGCGATGGTCACGTGCAAGTTTTCTACGCTTAATTCCTTCATAATGGCGAGCTGCAAATATAAGCTAGTTTCCGGGATTTGCGACCCGTCATTTGGCCGAGAGAATTGCGCCTTCGGATTTTGCCCATTGCGATTTAGTCCAAAATCGCCAATCTAAAATCGCAAATCGAGATACCCCGTGGTGTAACGGTAACACAGCGCCCTTTGGAGGCGTTATTCTTGGTTCGAATCCAAGCGGGGTAGCCAAACAAACTTCCTCTAATTTTCGTAGAGCGAGCGACATGCAGACGAATTGGCGGAAATACAGTTCGCGCCCGATTGCGTACGAAAACGCGTTAAAACGCAGTCTATTCGTCAACAGTTTCGACGGGCGCCATGCAATTTTGGTTGCAGAAGTCGATCCGGCTGCCGCGCCCTTATTTACGGTTCCTAGCTGGAAAAGTTTCGCGCCGGCCCACGCACTGAACCTTGATGGGCCATTCTGAAGCGTGGTGAGCCACCCCGTTGCTCAAAAGTGTACCACCACCCGGAACGGTGGAGACTTAAAGGAAACGTGGCAACGTCTTCATGATCGGAAAGCAGGCGAAATTCCATGCAGCGATCTCAATTGAGTGAGAACCAAAAAGCCGCCACTACTCGTTGGATAGCCGACGCGACTGTCGCGTTGCTGCCCGTCCTCGCCTGTTTTCTAGGCGGCGCCACTCAAAAATGGGAAGAGGGACTTGTCATCACGCTTCTAGCGCTCTACCTGCTGGTGCGACCGCCTCGGTTTTCCCTCGGCGCACTCACGAACTTCGTTCTTCTCACCCTTTTTATTTTAGCGGCAGTTGCATTTCTCCCCGCCCGCTGGTTTTTCCAACCGGAGTGGCGTGCGACATTTGCAAATGACTTGGGAATTCGGCTTCCATCGACGCTCACTCCGCAGCCGTCGATCACGCTGAGCTATCTGGTTAGCTTCGCTGCCGCACTGAGCTGGCTCTATGTCGTCTCCACGCAAGACCTGGAGCTTCGCGAGGCGCGTTTTCAACTTCGCTTGTTTACCGGCGGAATTGCGCTGCTAGCCGCAATCTGCATCGCGTTTTACTTGGCGCATACCACGCTCCCATTCTGGCACAACGAGCAAAATTTCGGTCCATTTCCAAATCGCAATCAAACCGGAGATCTTTTCGGGCTCACCGCGATCATGATTCTTGCCTGCGGTCAGGACGATCTTCGCAAGAGGAGAAAACGGTGGATCGTCTGGATCCTCGGGCTGGTCCTGGTCGTGACAGCGATCGTTTTGAATTTTTCACGCTCCGGAATCGGGGTCCTCGTCGCGGGCAGCGCATTTTGGCTTGGCGCGTTCGCGTTCCGACAACGCTCTCCCTTGCGACTCGCGCTTGGAGTCTCTTTTGTTATTCTGCTGCTCACGGCCCTGCTGCTTTTCGGCGAGCAAATATTCGAGAGATTTCATCTTCGCGATTTCGGCAGTGCCGGCATCTCAACGGATTTCCGGTGGCGAATTTTTCATGACACGTTTCGACTCATTCGTAATTCGCCCTGGTGCGGGATCGGTTTTGGAAATTTCGAATCGATTTTTGCAATTTTTCGTGACGCTTCTCTCAGCGACCGGCGAGCCTTGCATCCGGAAAGCGACTGGCTTTGGCTTTGGACGGAACTCGGTTGGCTGGCGGTGGTGCTCGCGATCGTCGGTATCGCGCTGTTTGTTAGTCGAGTTTTCCCGTTGCGACAGGGAACCAACCAAGGTTATCGCCTCGCCGCGCTTATCGCCGCGCTCCTGTTCGCGATCCATGGGATTGTCGATGTTTCAGGACACCGTGTCGGTACCGCGTTTGCGGCAGTATTTTTGCTTGGGCTCGCACGGCATCGGCCGCTCTCTTTGAAAACAAGCCAGTGGGTGTCGATCTTATTTCGCGTTTTGGGGTTGATATTACTTGCGGCGGGACTGTCGCTGGTTGTCGCCGCGCGCAGTGAGAAACTCCTTCCCGGCTCAGTCGGTGTTTCCAGCGCGAAGCAATTATCGGCGGTAGCCGATCGCGAGGGCAATTTTAGTGAAATAAGCGCACTGACAACTCGCGCGCTTCGATGGGCGCCGCTCGATTGGCAGCTTTACTCTGCGCGCGCTATCGCGGAGGTCGAACTCAAACAGATGACAAACGCAGTCGATGATTTCCGCCGGGCGCGCTTTCTGGAGCCGATTGCTTATGAAGTTCCGCTGACCGAAGGAAACGCCTGGCTGCCGTACCGTCCCGTTTTGGCCGTGACGGCGTGGCGTGAGGCGCTACGCAGAGCGGGACCTCTGCGACCAGGAGTTTACACAACCATGCTAAGCGACGCTTCGCTCAGAAGTCCAGAAGTCAGCCCAATTCTGGAAGCGATTGGACTTAACGAGCACGATTTAGCGCTGCCCTATCTCAACCGGGTATCCGACGCTTCTTTCAATCGCGCTCTCGCGCAATTGTTGAGAAATGATCCGGACTTACAATCGTTCAGTGAAACAGAAAAACTCGCGCTCTTTGCGGTTTGGTCCGAACGCGGCGACCCCGAGGAGATTTCCCGGGCCATTGAGCAGCATCCCGACTGGCTTCGTTATGCCTGGCTTGGCATGGCGAAATACAAGGCCAGCAAGAATGATTTTCGCGCCG
>Ga0066659_10000991_pt1 | contig 11755 bp, 9 predicted proteins | sample GraSoiAngelo_108_FD_75176 | JGI IMG/M metagenome (GOLD analysis project Ga0066659, IMG submission 75176) | Grasslands soil microbial communities from the Angelo Coastal Reserve, California, USA - 14_0903_09_40cm | ecosystem: Environmental > Terrestrial > Soil > Grasslands | place: USA... | reverse complement strand
TGAGTGCCCATGACGTCGGCCTGCGATTCAGCCGTTCGCGAATAGCGCAGCAGTACGCCGCCGGCCGTGAAACTCCCGAGTTGGGTCAGGAGGGCGCCGCCGGTGGTGTCTCCGAAAACCGCGCCGAAGATCCCCAGGCCAGTTTCGGCCAGCATCGCCTTGGTCGCCTGGTTGGTGCCATGGCGGAGAGCAACGTGTGACAACTCGTGGGCCATCACTCCAGCGAGTTGCGCCTCATTGTCCGCGGCTTCGATCGCGCCACGGTTCACAAACACATATCCGCCGGGCAAGGCAAAGGCATTGATGGCTTTGTCATTCACGCAATGAAATTCGAACGGATACTGCACGCCACCGGTGGGCAACTTTTGCGCCAGGCGTGCGCCGAGTTGCGTCAGGTAAGCGTCGACCTTCGGCGCGTTGCAAAGCGGCAACTGCTTTTCAGCATCGCTGGCGGCTCGTTTGCCGAGGTTTATATCGTCTTGCGGGGAGAACTTGTTCCAGCCCGGCTTGAGCTGCGTCCGCTGCCCAGATGCGCCAGGAACCAAGAGAAAGCACAGGCCCAGAAAAAAGCTGGCCGCCCATCCGCGATCTGCTCGGGGCGCCCGGAACCATCTACGGGAGACTCCTTTGACAGTTTGCGATTTCGACCTGCGGATGCCCACGACGACCTCCGAAAAGCCCTGTGGCGTAGGACGGCGCCCCTCTCGACAAGGTTACTTTAGCACCCGTTGCGGAAGAAAGAAAAAGCCCGGGTGATGATCCACCCGGGCAAAATCAGAGAGAGATGAAAATTGAATTAACGAGCCATGCGCGGCGTGGGCTCCGGCGAAAGTGTCACGCCCGGGGCATCCGCAGACTTGCCGCTCTTCGCGGAAGTGGTGCGGGCGGGAACAACGAGCTCCGCCTTGCGTGCCGGGATTGCCAGGTTTTCCCCCTCGCGGACGAAGGTCAGGTGGTCCTGCTCCTTGTTCCAGTCGATGCAAACGAGGTCGCCAAGGTGAATCTGCTCGGTCGCCAGCAGGTTCGCCAGTGGATACACGACATGGCGTTCGATGGCTCGCTTGAGGTGCCGTGCACCGTAGCGCTGGTCCGTGCCTTCCTGCAGGAGGAAGTCCCGTCCGGTGTCGGTCACACGGAACAGGAACTGCCCCTTGGCCGTTTCCAGAACGCGCTGCTGCACCTGCCCCAGCTCAATTTCGAGCACCCGCTCAAGCTGCTCGCGTCTCAGCGGATGGAACACCACCACTTTGTCGAGCCGGTTCATGAATTCCGGCGAAAACTTGCGGCGGGCTGCTTCCACCGCCGTGCGCTCGACTTTTTCATCGAGGCCGGCAGCAGGCTTGTCCATCGGCTGAATGAAGCCCATCCCGCCCTGCATGAGTTCGGTAATTTCTCCCCCGCCAAGGTTCGATGTCAGGAAAATGACCGTCTGAGAAAGGTCCACGCGGCGGTTATCGCCGAGGGTGAGAGTGGCCTTGTCGAGCATGCCGAGTAGCAGTTGCCACAGGGCATCGCTGGCCTTTTCGATCTCGTCGAAGAGCAGAAAGCTGAGCTTCAGTTTTTCGGTATGGCTTGCCGCCAAAGCTTCCTGGGTGATTAAGGGATGGGTCTCGCGGTGACCCAAATAGCCTGGAGGCGAGCCAATCAGCTTGGCAATCTCATGCGAGTGCTGGAACTCCGCGCAATCGACCTTTATGACCGCGCGCGCGTCCCCAAAAAGGATCTCCGCGGCAGCTTCCACAATACGCGTCTTTCCCGAGCCGGTCGGCCCGAGAAACAGGAGATTCCCAACCGGGCGGCCGGGCGAGTTCAATCCGGCACAAAACACCTGAAACATGTCAACAAGGGACTGTACGCCCTCTTCCTGCCCTACAATCTTTGCGCGTAAGGAGGAGTGAAAATCACACGTGTCATTGCTTCGGATGGTGGGATCCAGTTGATGGCGGACGGCGGCTTTCATTTCATCAACCCTTCTTCGCGTCTGGCTCCCCCAAACGCGTTGCGCGTCTCACTTTTGCGCCGCCATAGCATAGAGCATGGTGAATGCCAATCTCTTCCATCGTTTGGGTAATCGGAAAATAGCGCAAACTCAACAACATACAACCCTTGCAGATCCAGAAACTGTCTCAATCCGTGAGACGGTGTTTCATTTGCGCAAAAAGGGAAACTAGTGAAACAGTTTGTGTCAGCGGCTAGGCGACAAAAAGCGGCGCATTTTATCCCACCGCCAGGCCAAAGTTAAAGTGCTGCTTTAAGTATTCGAACGGTCCTGCTTCTTGCGTCCTTGCGCGGATGCCGCTGGACCTGCGGCGGGCTGTGCCGCCCGGGACTTCCTCTCTTCTACCGCGGCCTCCGTCGGGGTCTCAGCAGACTTCCCGTCCATCGCCTCGGCAGCGGCGGCGCCAGCGCCCATGGCCCGCTGCGAGGCGGAGTGCACAAGCGCCCCCTCCCCTTCGCGCACGAACGTAAGCAGATTGTGACTCTCGTCCCAATCGATCCGCACCAAGTCGCCCAGGTTGACTTGATCGGTGGCCAACAGGTTAGCCAGCGGATAGACGACATGCCGTTCTATGGCGCGTTTCAGATGCCGGGCGCCGTAGCGTTGGTCGGTACCTTCCCGCAGAAGGAAGTCGCGGCCGGCTTCGGTCACACGGAAGAGAAACTGCCCTTTGGCGGTGTCCAGGACACGCTGCTGCACCTGCCCCAGCTCGATATCGAGCACTTCCTGAAGCTGCTCGCGCTGCAGCGGGTGGAATACCACCACCTTGTCGAGGCGGTTCATGAATTCCGGTGAGAACTTTCGCCGCGCCGCTTCCACCGCTGTGCGTTCCACCTTCTCGTCCAGGCCAGCGATGGGTTTGTCCGTCGGCTGAATGAAGCCCATGCCGCCTTGCATGAGCTCGGAGATTTCCCCGCTCCCCAAGTTGGACGTCAGGAAGATCACGGTTTGTGAGAGATCCACCTTACGGTTATCACCCAAGGTCAGAGTGGCCTTGTCCAGCATTCCGAGCAGCAACTGCCACAGAGCATCGCTGGCCTTTTCGATCTCATCGAAGAGCAAGAAACTCAGCTTCAGCTTGTCCGTATGGCTGGCCGCCAGCGTTTCCTGGGTAATCAGCGGATGAGTCTCACGATGCCCCAGATACCCCGGGGGCGAGCCGATCAGCTTGGCAATTTCATGCGAGTGCTGAAACTCCGCGCAATCAATCTTAATCACCGCGCGGGCTTCGCCAAAAAGGATCTCGGCAGCTGCTTCCACGATGCGAGTCTTCCCCGAGCCGGTCGGCCCGAGAAACAGGAGATTCCCAACCGGGCGGCCGGGCGAGTTCAATCCGGCACGGAAGACCTGATACAGATCCACGAGTGCCTGGACACCCTCTTCTTGTCCGACAATTTTTGATCGCAGCGCGGCCTGGAAACCGATCGTGTCCGTGCTGCGCTTGCTCGGATCGAGTGGAAGGATGTAGTTGCTCATGACCGCCTCCTAGCGAGCCCGCGATGATGGGTGCGCATTGCTGAATCGCCCGCGTCCACGGCCAAACTGGTCGAGCTTGACCTGAATGGTTGACTGCAAGAGCCGCAATTGCACCAGCAGCTCTCGTGCCACAACGGGTGATTCGGAAATTCGGAGGAGCGGCGGAAAAACGTCCGCCAAGTCGAAACTGAGGGCTCGAAGAGAGGAAACAAGCTTTTGGACTGCCGGCGAGTTAGGGTTCGCCAGGTCCACTTGACCATTCAATTGTTCGCGCAGTGTTTTCCAATTCAGCTCCACGAAGGGATGCTTTTTGGAGACTTCGCGCACCAGGTCATCGGTAATTCGTGCACGGGCTCCGAGACGGGCCAGATGGAGTTGGCGCACTTTTCCGCCGCGGCGCACGTTGTGCACCAGATAAAACGAATTTCCTTTGCGGCGGACAAAAGCCACGACATCACCTCAAACTGCCGTCCCTTGCGTAGTGTAATTCCCTTCCACTACGCTCTACAATATAAGACGCCTTTTTTCGCAAAAAGTTGCATCCAATCAGTAACGCGTCCAACGTAGTGGAAACGCCTCGCAAACCCTGATCACTTTTTTTGCTGTGTTTCATCGATGGTTCGCATCCTCGTTTCATCGCGCTTTTCCGCCTGCTGGTCCGCCGTTTGATTAGATGCTTGCCGTTCCCTACCGCCTCTTGAATTGTCGGCGGCATCCAGCTACTACATTAAACCCGGGCCGCGGGAATTTTCTCTTGTTCTTCAGCAGAAAGGCGCCTACGATGCGGCGCGGGTTTCTTCTTTAACTTTGCTTGGAGCTTGATTCCAAATGTCCTGGGACCCCGTCTTTCGCTTTGTGCAACGAATTCCTCGCGGAAGGGTTCTAACGTATGGGGCCCTCGCGAGAGCCTTGCGCCTCGCGGGAGGCGCGCGTACTGCCGGGCGGGCCATGGCGGCGACTCCCTCCGGAAAAGGCATTCCCTGGCATCGCGTCGTCGGTGAGCGCGGCAAAATCCTCATCCGTGAGCCTTACGCTTCCCTGCAGAGAAAACTCCTCGAAAGCGAAGGCATCGCAATCGTCGAGTCTCGCGTGGACCTGAAACGCCACCTCTGGAAAACACCACAGAGATCCACGCCGAAACACGGAACCCCCAAAAAACGTATTCGGCACTGAGGTCGGAGCAAGTCCGTTCTCGGGTTACGAGCCAGCCCCTTATCTGCGGTATGCTATACGCTCTTTTTCGAGTGCGCCCCTCCAGCGGTGGGGGCAACCAACATGGCCAATTCCATTCTCCAAGTGGAAAACCTCGTCAAGCGATACGGCGACGTGGAAGCGGTTCGCGGCGTCAGTTTTGCGGTGGAAGAAGGCGAGGTTTTCGGGCTGCTCGGGCCGAACGGCGCCGGCAAGACCAGTACCGTGGAAGTACTCGAAGGCCTTCGCACTCCCGACGGCGGGCGCGTCTCCGTTTGCGGCCTCGACCCGCAGCGCGACTCCGCGGCGCTGAAACACGAGATCGGTGCGGCGCTGCAGTCCACGTCGCTTCCGGACAAGCTTCGAGTGATGGAAGCATTGCGGCTCTTTGCCAGCTTTTACAAGCGGCGGCGCAATCCCGAGGAATTGCTCAAGCGCTTCGGTTTGGAAGAGAAGCGCGACACCTTCTACAACCAGCTGTCTGGCGGGCAGAAGCAACGCCTGGCCCTGGCCATGGCTCTGGTCAACGATCCCAAGGTCCTGTTTTTCGATGAGCCGACCGCCGGGCTCGATCCGCAGGTGCGGCGCGAGATATACGACATTATCGAGGAATTGAAGCGCGAGAAAAAAACGATTGTAATGACCACGCACTATATTGAGGAAGCCGAGCGGCTCTGCGATCGCGTTGCCATTGTCGATCACGGAAAGGTGATTGCTCTTGGTACACCGCGCGATTTGAAGGCCCATTCCGGAGGCACCACGCGCATCGAAGTGCGTCTTTCAAAGCCGGAATCTAACGGTACGCTGAAGAGCCTCGAAGGAGCGACCGATGCACGCGAGGTCGGCGGCACCTACGTAATTCACTCCAAACGCCCGCCACAAACCATCGTCTCCCTGGTCAAGCACCTCGAAGCCCAGGACAATGAACTCGTCAGCTTGGAAATCGCTTCGCCCTCCCTGGAAGACGTTTTTATCGAAATGACCGGAAGGAGGTTGCGCGATTGACAAACTTCGCCACTTTGACGCGCATGCGCATCCAGCTCACGCTGCGCAATAAAATGTTTTTGTTTTTCAGCGTGATCATGCCCTTTGGGTTTTTCTTCCTTTATGCCGGAATCTTCGCAAAGGGCGTCCCTCGTGGAGTCCGCTACTTTCTGGGTCCCGTGATTGCCCTGACGGTGATGGGCAGTTTCTGGGGACTTAGCGCCGCTCTCGTTATGTTTCGCGAGCAGGGCATCTTGCGCCGCTTTCACGTCACGCCGGTTACCTCCAGCGACATGCTGGCGTCCAGCATCGTCGCCAATTTCGTGCTCACCATGCCCACCGTCATCGTGGAGATCCTCTTTGCCCGCTTCGTTTTTCACGTCACGAGCTTTGGCAATCTTTTCTCAGCCTTCCTCCTGATTGCCCTGGGTGCCATGTCTTTTGCTTCCCTGGGGCTGGTCGTCGCCAGCGTTACCAACACCATGCAGGAAACTCAGGTCATCAATCAGCTCATTTGGTTGCCTCTGATTTTCCTTTCCGGCGCGACCGTTCCGCTTGCCAGTCTTCCCCAGGTCGTTCGCCGAGTGGGGCTCTTCCTTCCGGCCACCTACTTGGTTACCGAACTGCAGGATGCGATCTACTGGTCGGCTGCCCCCTGGAGCCGCGACTTTCTGATTGCGGTCGCTGCTCTTGTGGTGTGGGCTGTGCTTACCTTCTTTTTGTCTGCCCAGCTTTTCCGCTGGGAACCGGAATCCAAGATCCCCGGCCGCGCCAAGCTTCTGGTCGCCGCCACTGCCATCCCGTTCCTGCTTCTGGGGATTTTGGAAAACAGTTCTAGCCATACCATATCGAAGGCCAAAGCCATGGCGGAGTCTGTTGATGCGCCTTCGGAACCAGACGCTCCTTCCGGAAACGCGCACTGACCTCCGATTTGGTTCTTCTCCGGCTGCCGCGTTCCGTGCTTCGCGTCGAGACCACGCCACACGCCAAATTGGTCCCGACCGCTCTGCACCGCGCATTGACGCTCTCTCCCGCGTACCGTATTCTGCAATTTGGAGCCGAGCCACAGCGAGTGGCACTATCAAATGGGGAGCATCTATGCCGATTCAGGCGACCGAGAAAATCTGGCACAACGGAAAGTGGATCAACTGGGACGACGCCAAGTTGCACGTTCTTTCGCACGTGGTGAGTTACGGCTCCGCGGTCTTCGAAGGCATCCGCTGCTATGAAACGAAACAGGGCCCGGCGATCTTCCGGTTGCGTGAGCACATGCAGCGGCTGATCAACTCGGCCAAGATTTACCGCATGGAGCTTCCCTTCTCCGTAGACCAGTTTGCCAACACGGCTTGTGAACTGGTCCGCCTGAACAAACTGAATTCCTGTTACGTGAAACCCATCGTGCTACGCGGCTACGGCGAAGTGGGAGTGAATCCGCTGAACTCGCCGATCGACATTTACATGGCCTGCTGGAGCTGGGGCGCCTATCTTGGCCCGGAAGCTTTGTCGAAGGGCGTTGAGGTCGGAGTTAGCTCCTGGACGCGCATCGCTCCGAACACTCTCCCCGCCATGTCCAAGGCGGCGGCGAATTACATGAACTCGCAGCTCATTCGAATGGAAGCGAGTTTCAACGGCTACACCGAAGGTATCGCTCTGGATTCTCAAGGCCACGTTAGCGAAGGCTCGGGCATGAACATTTTTCTGGCGCACGATGGCGTACTTTACACTCCGCCTCTCGCCACCAGCATTTTGCCGGGCATCACGCGAGATACCGTCGCGAAGCTGGCGGAAGACCTGCGCATTCCCTTGAAGGAACATGTAATTCCGCGCGAAATGCTCTACATCGCCGACGAAGTCTTCTTTGTCGGCACCGCCGTCGAAATCACTCCGATCCGCTCCGTCGATCACATCCAGGTCGGCAAGGGTGTGGCCGGACCGATCACACGGAAGCTCCAGGAAGAGTTCTTCGCTATCACCAGCGGGAGCAAGCCTGATCGCCACAACTGGCTCACCCCAGTAGGCGCGCCCGTCGGCGCTGCGACGCGCTAGCCGGCCTTCGTTGCGGCTGTCTTCGCAGGAGGCGCAGCACCGCGGCGCCCCTGCCGATGTAACCGGCGCTGCGACATCGCGGTATGTAACCATTCCGCAGAATATCCCAGCCGAGCAGCGCCGTCCGCCTTCCCGCGTCAATGCACTGCGCGCACTTGGCTTTTTTGCCGCCTGCCACGCGACTCTGCGGCTGTCGGCCGTTAACTGTCGATTGTCAGCTTCTTCCCATGCGTTGACTCTCTCTGTTCCACCCCCTATCATTTCGCGCAGCAGCCATCCACACCATGACCGGCAAAACCGTCTCTCACTACCGCATTCTGGAAAAGCTCGGCGGTGGCGGCATGGGTGTGGTCTACGCCGCCGAAGATCTCAAACTTGGCCGCCGTGTGGCTCTCAAATTTCTCCCCGATGACCTCAGCAAGAACCCTCAGGCCCTCGAACGCTTCCGCCGCGAAGCCCGCGCCGCTTCCGCACTGAATCACCCCAACATCTGCACGATTCACGACATCGAGGAACACGAAGGGAGGTTCTTCCTGGTGATGGAGTTGCTCGAGGGTGAAACGCTCAAGCAACGCGTGAAAGGGCACGCTCTTGCTACGGATGCACTCTTGGAGATCGGTGTTCAAATCGCGGATGCGCTCGACGCTGCGCACAGAAGGGGCATCATTCACCGCGACATCAAGCCCGCCAACATTTTCATAACCGCGCGCGGCCAGGCGAAGTTGATGGATTTCGGTTTGGCGAAGCTCGCCCCAGACGGCAGCGTTGCCGGAGCTACCGTGGGATCGCTTGAGGGAGGGATTACCGAGGAAGCGCTCACCAGCCCGGGAGTGGCGATGGGGACGGTTGCGTACATGTCTCCCGAGCAGGCCCGCGGCGAAGAGCTGGATGCACGCACTGATCTTTTCAGCTTTGGAGCCGTCCTCTATGAAATGGCCACCGGGCGCGTCGTTTTCCAGGGACCAACATCGGCCGTCGTCTTCCACGCGATACTCGAGTGCACGCCGCCGAACCCCAGCGCGGTGAGTTCGAATCTTCCCCAGCGCTTCGACGAAATCGTCGCCAAGGCCCTGGAAAAGGATCGCGCCCTGCGCTATCAGAGTGCAGCCGAAATCGGCGCTGATCTGAAACGCCTGAAGCGCGACACGGACTCCACTCGCGTAACTTCAGCCGTCGGAGCCACCACTACTGCCCCGCCCCCTTCGCCCAACATGAAGCTGCGTATGGGTCTTCTCGCCGCTGGCCTTTCCTTCGCCGTGGTTCTGGCGCTGGCGTTGCTCTTCAGCGGACAAAGAATCAAGGAAGCCACCATGGATTCCGTCGCCGTGCTTCCGTTTGTAAATGCAACGGGCGATCCGAACGCCGAATATCTGAGCGAGGGTATCACCCAGGATCTCGTCAGCACTCTTTCGCAACTCTCCAACCTGAAGGTCGTTTCGCTGGCGTCGGCGTACCGTTACAAGGGCAGGTCGATCGACCCGCCCACCGTCGCCCGCGAACTTGGCGTCCGCGCCATTCTCACCGGGCGCATGCTGCAGCGAGGCGACCAGCTCTCCGTTAGCGCCGAATTTGTGGACGCCGAGCATGACCGCGTCATGTGGAGCAAGCAATACCAGTGGAAGCTCGCCGATGTGCCGAGCATTCAGACGCAGATCACCCAGGACATCACCGAAAACCTGAAAATGAATTTATCAGGCGCGCAAAAATCGCGCCTGGCCCAGCGCCCAACCGAAAACGGAGAAGCGTATCAACTCTACCTCCGCGGTCGTTTTTATTGGAACAAGCGAACTGCCGAGGGCGTAAACAAAGCCCTGGGTTATTTTCAGCAGGCCATTGACCGCGACCCCAATTACGCGCTCGCCTATGCGGGCCTTGCGGATTGTTACTACGTGATCTTCTTCAATAACTTCACGATCTCCCAGGCCGAAAGCGCTGCCAAGTCACGCGCGGCAGCAACGAAGGCTCTCGAACTGGATTCTTCGCTTGCGGAAAGTCATGTCTCCATGGGCCAAGTCCTCGAAAACTTTGATTGGGGTTTTGATGGCGCCGAGCGGGAGTTTCGCCGGTCGCTGGCCATCAACCCGGGATACGCTACCGGATTGCAGTGGTATGCGGAACTTTTGGAGAATCTGGGGCGGTACGACGAATCACTGGCTATGATCCGGCGCGCCCAGGAAGCGGATCCCTTCTCTCTCATCATCAACGCGGTACATGGCCAGATTCTTTCCCGGAGCGGCCGGACGAAGGAAGCAGTGGCCCAGTTCCAGAAAACGCTCGACCTTGAGCGCAATTTCCCCCTTGGCCAGTTCCTTTTTGGCCTTGCGTTGGTGCACGATGGAAGAAATGACGAAGCCGTGAAGGAGCTCGAGCAGGCCGTGCAGTCATCGCGGGAATCGTCGGTCTATCGAAGCATGCTCGCTTATGTATACGCGCAAACTGGGAGAATCGAAGAGTCCAGAAAGATTCTTGGCGACGTCATCCAAGAAGCCGAGTCGGACCGCGCATCCTGGATGGACGTTGCTGGAATCTACGCGGCTCTGGGGGAACAGGATCATGCTTTTGCCGCTTTGGAGATGGCATTCCAAAGACGTGATAGCCGCATGACCATGCTGCTCAATCATGAAGCCCTCATGCCGTTGCACGGCGATCCCCGGTTTTTCGATCTCCTGCGCCGCGTGGGCCTGCCTCAGCACAATTGATCGAATTCCGGCTGTCTGCTGAAGCAGTCGTGAGGAAGGCTGGCGCTCCGCGCCGCATTCCAGATAGAATGCAGCCGTTCGAGTCGGGCGCATATTCCTTTTCCGTGCACGGAGATTTTTGAATGTACAGAACATCGCAAAAACTGATCGCGGAGTTCCTCGGAACGTTTGCGCTGATTTTCTTCGGGGCGGGCTCGATCTGCGCGGATCAATATTTGCATGGCGCGGGCGGCCTCGGTCTCCTGGGCATTGCGCTGGCCCACGGTCTCGCCATCGCCGTCATGGTCTCCGCGCTGGGACATATCTCCGGAGGTCATTTCAATCCCGCGGTGACCATCGGCTTCTGGGTTACCAAGCGCGTGAATACTGTGGACACCATTCTCTATTGGGCCGCGCAGCTCGCCGGCGCGACGGCCGCCGCGTTTCTGCTGAGGGCTGTCGTTCCCGACGAGACCTGGCGCGCCGTCGCGCTGGGCACACCGGAACTCGCGCGGGATTTTCCGCGCTGGGCGGGAATGGCACTGGAGGCGGTGACAACGTTCTTCTTGGTTCTCGTTGTTTTTGCCACCGCCGTCGATGAACAAGGCGCGTTCCGTTCGATCGCCGGTTTCGGCATCGGTCTGACAATTTCCCTCGGCATCCTCGTCGCCGGGCCCCTTACGGGTGCCGCTTTGAATCCGGCGCGGGCATTTGGGCCTGCACTCGCGGCGGCTCACTGGGCCAATCACGGAGTCTACTGGGTCGGCCCGCTGGCCGGCGGATTTGTAGCTGGCCTGCTCTACGATTCCCTCTATCTGAAAAAAACGTGAATCAGTTTTAGGTTTTGCATCGTCAGTGTTGAGTCTTGACAGGCCGCTGAAGAACCTCTCATGGTCATCCCGAGCGAAGCGAGGGATCTGCTTTTTTCGAGAATCCGGGAAGACCCCACTTGTCTGTCGCCAGCCGTACCTGCAAACGGCACAAATGCGAGTTTTCCAGCAACCCGTTAAGCGTAAGGCTGCTAACGATTCGTAGCAGCTCCAGCCTCGCGCCCCTCGGGACGCACTTCTCGTTTTCTTCCTTTCTCGGCACTAAAAATAAAAACTTACAACGCAAAACTTCCCTCCCTTCGTACAGTTAACTAGCGCGCAACCTGCCGGCGCGGCTTCCTTGCCCACCCTACCCGCGGGTGCTAGTGTCGCGTATTAGCTGCATTCTTGCGGGGTTTACAAGACATGTCCATCAGCATTGACGATCTTCTCCGCCGCGCGGTCGAAAACAAAGCGTCCGACTTGCACCTGAAAGTCGGCAATCACCCTTACTTGCGCGTGGACGGCCTGCTCACCCCGCTGACCGACGTGCCTCGCGTCACGCCGGAAGA
>Ga0066659_10000988_pt1 | contig 11758 bp, 13 predicted proteins | sample GraSoiAngelo_108_FD_75176 | JGI IMG/M metagenome (GOLD analysis project Ga0066659, IMG submission 75176) | Grasslands soil microbial communities from the Angelo Coastal Reserve, California, USA - 14_0903_09_40cm | ecosystem: Environmental > Terrestrial > Soil > Grasslands | place: USA... | reverse complement strand
GCGCCGCGGGAGCAGGCCCCGACGCAGGATCGAGCCCCGCGGCGGGATCAGCCGGGCGCGGGTACGTCCGATCTCGCCACGCAGGTGAGCGAGATCCTCTGGGGCACCAAGCGACGCCAGGGCATGGTGGAAGCCATGGCCAAGCAGGCCGCGCGCACCGTCGGCAGCCAGATCGGCCGGCAGATCCTTCGCGGCGTGCTCGGCGGGATCCTCGGTGGCTCGAGGCGCTCGTGACGTGGCGATGAAGATCACCGTGTGCGAGCTTCCCGACGAGACCGCGCGCCGGGCGCGCGCGTGGGCGGACCTGGTGCGCTACCTGCGCGCGGCCCCGACGGACGTCGTCGTCCTGCCGGAGATGCCGTTCTGCGAATGGGAGATGTTCAGAACGCGAAGCGTCGACCTCGCCGCCTGGCGCGCCGCGCTGGCCGCCCACGACGCGATGATGGCGCGGCTCGCGGAGCTCGAGACCCGCATGGTCCTCTCCTCGCGTCCCGTCGAGGCGCAGGGCAAGCGGTTCAACCAGGGCTTCTCGTGGACGCGAGAGGACGGGTATCGTGGCTCGCGCGCCAAATACTATCTGCCGGACGAGCCCGACGGCTGGGAAGCGAGCTGGTTCGATCGCGGCGACCGAGAATTCCCGCCGCAGAACGCGGGCTCGGTGAGGGTGGGGTTTCAGCTGTGTACGGAGCTGCTCTTCAGCCAGGCGGCCTGGGAGATCGGTCAGCGAGGTGGCCAGCTCATCGCGGCGCCGCGGGCGACCGGCGGCCATCGACGGTGGTCCATGGCCGCGTGCCTGGCCGCGATCATGGGCGGCTGCTTCGTCGCCTCCACGAATCGCCGCTCATACGACGACGACGCGTTCGCCGGTCGAAGCTGGCTGGTCTCTCCCGAGGGCGAGATCCTCCTGGAGACCAGCGCCGACTCGCCGTTTCTCACCGCCGAGGTCGACCTCTCAGCCGTCGACCGCGCCCGACAGACCTACCCGCGCAATCTCGTCATCCCCTGAGCGGGGACCGAGATCTGATCCGCGCCGGAGGCGGCGCGACGCGACCCGGACGCCATGTCGAGCTCGGCTAGATCTGCGAGTACCCGCTGCCCGGAGTCTCGACACCGCGGCCGCGCGCATCAGAAATCCAGCCGAACTCCTTGAGGATCTGCTGGCTGTATGTCACGCGGCCGGAGACCTTCTCGAGCGGCTCGGTCGCGAGCAGGAGCGCGGCCTTCGCCATGAGCTCCGGCGGCTCGCCGCGCGGGTCGTCGATGCTCTTGACGAGACGGTGATAGACCGTCCCCGGCGTCGGCACGATCTGGGAGGGCGACACACACGTGACCGAGACGCCGTGCTGGTAGACCTCCGCGGCGAGGCCCTGGGAGAACCGCTCGAGCGCCGCTTTCTCCGCGCCGTAGCACGTGCCGCCGCGAGCGCCGACCGCTGGATCCGGATAGGGGCCGCGTCCGGGGCCGATCGCGGCGCCCGACGAGATGTTGACGATCGCGCCCGAGCGTCGCGGGATCATCTCGGCCAGCGCCAGCTTGCTCAGGACGAACGGCGCGTGGAAGTTCACGGCCCACGAGCGTAACCAGCGGTTCAGCGGGAAGTCCTTGGTGGGCAGGTAGTAGGTCAGCGCCGCGTTGTTGACGAGCACGTCGATCGGGCCGTACGTCTCGCGCGCGGCGCCGATCAGACGCTCGCACTCGGCCGGCTCGGCGATGTTGGCGGTGAACGCCCGTGCCTCGCCGCCCGCCGCACGGATCCCCTCCACGGTGGTCTCGAGCGAGCCCGCCAGCTGGTGGTCGCCCTCGCGCAGCGTGCGCGCCGCGCAGATCACCCGACCACCTGCGGCGGCGAAGATTCGCGCGATCTCGGCCCCGATACCGCGCGAAGCGCCCGTCACCACCACGACCTTGCCATCCAGTCTTCCCATTGTTTTCGCGCCTCTATCGCCTGCCCGGCCGGATTCGAAGACGAGCCGGTGCCGAGCCGCCGCCAATCAATAGCGCCTCGAGCCTTCCGGCGCAAGCCGCTTTGCCCCTGGGCGGCGGAGGATCTTCCCCACGTCGCTTGGGGGAAAGGCCCGATTGTGACAGGTCGGCGGCGACGCGAAAGTGGGTGGCAGGATCGGGGAAGGACGAGGAGGCGCTCATGACGGTCGTGTGCGCGTGGTGCCAGCACCAGGGTCGGACGACGGTGCTCCGCGAGAAGGAGCCGTTCGACCGGCCGGTCATCTCGCACGGTATCTGCGACGAGCACGCGGTGGCCTTCCTTGCCGAGGTGCGGGAGACGGTGACGCCCGCGTCGTCCTTGGACCACGTCCGAGCCCGGTAGATCTGTTCGCCCGCCCAAGCACCGCCCGAATCCGTCCTGGGTTTTCCGCGCGAGGGTCAGGGAAACACCTGATGGGACCATCAGCCAATGACCCCTAAAGTCATCTTGTTACAGCACACGCAGGCGGTCTCGACTCCCGTCGAGCATGTCCAGCACAGCCAGGAGGGCCCGATGAGTGGCAGCCGAGATGTGGCGACCGTGACGCAAGCGCGCCTCGAGACCACGGCCTCACGACTGCGCGAGCTGGTGGCGCACCTTCGACATCAGCGTGCTCAGCTCCGGGAAGAATGGGCCCGGCTCATCACCGAGGCCAAGCTGCTGACGGCGATGACCAAGGAAGAGCTCTTTGCCGAGGCCACGTCCGTGTACGACAACTACGTGGAGGCGCTCGAGACCGGGACGTACGAGGCCCTCCAGGCCTACGCCCGCAATCTCTCCGAGCGCATCATCCCGCGAGGCGTCGAGACGCACGAGGTCGTCGGCATCGTGCTCCTCCTCCGCGACGTCCTCGCGCGCTCGCTGTTCGCGACCTACCACGAGGACTTCAACAAGCTCAACCGCATCCTCGACGCCTACGAGCCCGCCGCTAACCGCATCGCGGCCACCGTCGCAGTCGGCTTCGTGCAGGAGCGGGAGCGTATCATCCGCGAGCAGCAGGAAGCCATTCGAGAGCTGTCGACTCCGGTTCTCCAGGTGCGCGAGCGCTTGCTCATCCTGCCGATCATCGGCGTCATCGATCCGCAGCGCGCCCGCCAGCTGACCGAGCAGCTGCTCCGCGGCATCCGGACGAACCGGGCGAAGGTCGTCGTGCTGGATATCACGGGTGTGCCGTACATCGACTCGCCCGTGGCCAATCACCTGGTACAGACCGTCGAGGCCGCGCGGCTCCTCGGGGCGACCGTCATCGTCACCGGCCTGTCGCCCGAGATCGCCCAGACCCTTGTTAATATTGGGGTGGACCTGGGGAAGATGAACACGGTCGGCGATCTCCAGGGTGGCATCGAGGAGGCTGAGCGGTTGCTCGGCTACAAGGTCGTCCTGATGCAGGAGCCGGTTGCGCACTCCGCCTGAGAGGAGACGAGCCCATGCAGGTTCCGATCCTCAAGCAGGGTGCCTACCTGATCGCGACGGTGCAGTCTGCGCTGACCGACGAGGATCTCAAGCAGCTGCGCGACACCCTGGTGCTGCAGGTGAGCAAGGTGCGCGCCCGGGGAGTCATCGTGGACGTCACCGCGCTGGACGTCATCGACTCGTTCGCGACCCGCACGTTGCGGGACGTGGCGTACATGATCCGGCTGCGCGGCGCCGAGACCGTCATCGTCGGCATCCAGCCGGAGGTGGCCTTCTCGATGGTCAAGCTGGGGCTCACCCTGGAAGGCGTCGCGACCTCGCTGGACCTCGAAGAGGGCCTCGCGTATCTCGGCCGCAAGGGAAAGAACCACGATCAGGAGGTTCGCGCTCATCGCTGATGAGGTGCGCGTCTCCATAGACTGTGACTCCGACGTCGTGGCGGCCCGCCAGAAGGGGCGCGAGCTGGCGTCGCAGTGCGGGTTTCCGTCGACCGACCTGGCCGTCGTCGCCACCGCGATCTCGGAGCTGGCGCGGAACATCGTCCGCTACGCGATTCGTGGCGAGATCATCCTGCGCCTGGTGCAGAACGACGGGAAAAAGGGGATCGAGGTCGTCGCCAACGATGACGGCCCCGGCATTCCCGATGTCGGCCTGGCCATGCAGGACGGCTATTCCACTTCCGGAGGGCTCGGCCTCGGGCTTCCCGGTACGCGGCGGCTGATGGACGACTTCGAGATCACCTCCGACTTCGGCAAGGGTACGACCGTCACGATCCGGCGATGGAGGCGTTGATCAGTCCCTCGATCGAGTGGGCCGTCGCCGACCTGGTCCAGCCGGGTCAGAGCGAGTCCGGCGACCGCTCCGTGGTCCTCCCGACGGGCGAAGGCGGGCTCGTCGCGGTCGTCGACGGTCTGGGCCATGGCGCCGAAGCCGCCAGCGCCGCCAAGGTGGCGGTGCGGGCGCTCGAGCGCGGAGCGAACCGGCCGGTCATTCAGCTCTTCAGGGACTGTCACAGCAGCCTGATCGGAACCCGTGGCGCGGTGATCAGCGCCGCCGCCTTCAACGCCCGCGACGAGAGCATGACGTGGCTCGGCGTCGGCGACGTGGAAGGCCGGCTGCTCCGCGCCCCGACCTCGGCGGGCCCCCGGATGGAGTCCCTCCTCTTGCGCGGGGGAGTCGTCGGCGTGCATCTGCCGACCTTGGTGTCGGCGGTCGTTCCGATCCACCGGGGCGACACGCTGATCTTCGCGACCGACGGCGTGCGCAGCGACTTCCTCGACGCGCCGCTGCCCCAGCTCGAGCCGCAGGCGCTCGCCGACCACATCCTGGCGCGCTGGGGCACGCAGACCGATGATGCCCTTGTCCTCGTCGTCCGCTATCTCGGGCCGGCGTGAATCCCGAGCTCAGAGTGCTGGCGAAGCGGTACGCCCAGGCGCTTCAGGAATACGTCGCGGGCCGCGGCGAGGCTGCTCTGCAAGAGGCCTGCGATCTGGGTCGGCAGGCCCTCGGCGACGGCGTCGGCGTGCACGACATGGCGGCGATCCAGCATCGCGCGCTGCTCCGCTCGCTCATGCGAGTACGAACCCGCGAAGAAAGCTCGAGCACGCTCCGCGCGGCCAGTCGGTTCATCGTCGAGAGCCTGCTGCCGTTCGAGATGTCGCATCGAAAGAGCCAGGAGGTGAACGCCGCCCTGCGCGAGTCCGAGGAGCGCTATCGGAGCGTGGTCGACACCGCGCGCGACATCATCTATACGCTCTCGGCTGACGGCAAGATCATGTCGATGAACCCGGTCTTCGAGACGGTCACCGGCTGGTCCCGCACGGAGTGGATCGGCAAGGATTACCTGCCGCTGGTGGATCCCGACGACCGACCGCGCGCCGCCGAGATCTTCCAGGCCGTGCTGAAGGGCCAGGTGCCGCCGCTCTTCGAGCTGGGCGTGCGCGCCAAATCCGGCTTCACGATCCCCAGCGAGTTCGTCGCCACGCCGCTGACCCGCGGCTCGCGCATCGTCGGGGTCCTCGGGATCGCGCGCGACATCACCGATCGGAAGAGCGCCGAGCGGGCGCTGCGCCACCTGAACGAGGCGCTGGAAGAAGAGGTCAAGCGCATCGCTCACGCGCTCCACGACGAGGCCGGGCAGCTGCTCGCCTCCGTGCACATCGGGCTGGCCGATGTCGCGCGCGACATGCCGCCGCCGACCGCCAAGCGCCTGGAAGACATCCGGGGCCTCCTGGACAAGATCGAGGAGCAGCTGCGCCATCTGTCGCACGAGCTCCGTCCCACGATCCTCGACGACCTCGGCCTCGGGCCCGCGCTCGAGTTCCTGGCCGACGGCGTGTCCAAGCGCACGGGCCTCTCGATCACGGTCGAGGGATCGCCGGGCAAGCGGCTGCCGGCGCCGACCGAGACCGCGCTGTACCGCATCGTCCAGGAGGCGCTGACGAACGTGACCAAGCACGCCCAGGCGACGCGGGTCTACATCAAGTTCATGCGCAACCGCCGGTTCCTGCGCGGCGTCATCCGTGACGACGGCATGGGGTTCGATGTGCCGGCGGTCCTGACGCGACGGGGCTCGCGCGGGCTCGGGCTCACGGGAATCCGCGAGCGGCTGCACGCGGTCGGCGGCACCCTGGACATCATCGCCACCCCGCGTGGCGGAACTCAATTGATTCTCACCGTACCGGTGGAGGCGGACAATGCCGAATCGGATTCTCCTCGCTGACGACCACGCGATCGTCCGGCAGGGGCTCAAGGCCCTGCTGGAGCGCGAGGGCTTCGCGGTCGTCGCGGAGGCCGGCGACGGCCAGGAGGCGCTGCGCGAGGCCCGCGAGCGCTGCCCCGATGTCGCGGTCCTGGACTTCTCGATGCCGCTCCTGAACGGGCTCGACGCCGCGCGCGAGATCCTCAAGGTCTGCCCGCGCGCGCGGGCGATTCTCTTGACGATGCACACCGACGACCACTACGTCCTGGAAGCCGTGCGAGCCGGCATCAAGGGCTACGTCGTCAAGACCCAGGCGTCGGCCGATCTGGTGCGCGCGATCAACGAGGTGCTGCGCGGCATGATGTACCTGAGCCCCGGCATCTCGCACGCGGTCGTCGAGGCCTACCTGGCCAAGTCGGAGATGCCGCCCGATCCTTTGACCTCGCGCGAGCGCGAGGTGCTGCAGCTGGTCGCCGAGGGAAAGTCGACGAAGGAGATCGCCCGGCTGCTGGGCATCAGCTTCAAGACCGCGGAATCACACCGGACGCGGATCATGAAGAAGACCGACATCCACGAGACCGCCGGGCTCGTTCGCTACGCGGTTCGTCGCGGCCTGATCCAGCCGTGATCCGTCCGCCTGTCTGAGGCGCCAGTGCACCGGGGAATTACCGGCCCCCATTTGAGGCGGTTGCCGGATTGGTGTGCGCGCCGCTGACACTACACTTCCGACTATGGCAACGCGCGTACTGCTGGCGGACGACCACACGATCGTGAGGCAGGGCCTGCGGGTCCTGCTGCAGCGCGAGGGGTTCGAGGTCGTCGGCGAGGCGGCCAACGGCGCCGAGGCGGTGCGTCTGGCCACCGAGACCATGCCGGACGTCGTCGTGCTCGACTACGGCATGCCGCTCATGAACGGCCTCGCCGCCGCCCGCGAGATCATGGTCTCGTGCCCGCGTGCGAAGCTGATCCTCTTGACCATGCACGCCGACGATCGCTACGTGCTCGAGGCGGTGCGCCTGGGCGTGAAGGGCTACGTGGTCAAGAGCCAGGCGCCGACGGATCTGGTGCGGGCGATTCACGAGGTGCTCAACGGCATGATGTACTTGAGCCCGCGCGTCTCGCGCACGGTCGTCCAGGCCTATCTGGCGAAGTCGGAGCTCCCGCCCGATCCGCTCACGCCGCGTGAACGCGAGGTGCTGCAGCTGGTCGCGGCGGGCAAGACCACGAAGGAAGTCGCCGAGCTGCTCGGGATCAGCGTGAAGACGGCCGAGTCGCACCGCACGCACATCATGCAGAAGCTCGACACGTCGAACACCGCCGGCGTCGTCCGGTACGCGATCCGTCAGGGCCTGATCCAGGTCTAGACGCTCCGCCCGCTCCGCTTCTTCGTTTCGTCACACGTTCGTCACCACCCGGTCGTGGGACCCGATGGAAATGCTGAGCGGCCTCTCCGGGTATTTCCGAATGCGCATTCGGGGGTTCGGCGAATTGAGAATCCGCGTCGCGAACCGTACCGTCAAGGTCATGGATCGTGAGATCGCCCGCGCAGCACGCTGGCCGCGGAAGAGCGCGAAGGGTCACGAAATCACAGCGCGCTCACGAAATCAGGAAAGGGGACGAGTCATCATGATCGTGCACAAGCCCATCGTCGCCTTGGTCGTCGTCTTGTCGCTGATGCTCACCGGAATCGCCACGGCGGAGGAGATGGCGAAGAAGCCGCCGGCCCCCGCCGCCACCGCGGCGCCCGGCACCGGTGCTCCCGTCTCCGCCGAGTACAAGATCGGCATCGACGACGTGCTCGACATCGCGGTCTGGAACAACACGACGATGAGCCGTACTGTGCCGGTCCGCCCCGACGGGAAGATCTCGCTGCCGCTCCTGAACGAGGTGCAGGCGGCGGGGCTGACGCCGTCCCAGCTGCGGGCCAACCTCATGGCCAAGATCACCGAGTACATGCCGAACCCCGAAGTCTCCGTCATCGTGCGCGAGGTGCACAGCAACAAGATCTCGGTGCTCGGTGAGGTGCGCAAGGCCGGCCGCTACGAGATCACGCAGCGGGCGACGGTGCTGGACGCGGTGGCCCTCGCCGGCGGCTTCAACGACTTCGCCCGGCGCACGAAGGTCGTGATCATGCGGCACGACGGGAACGCGGTCAAGCGGATCCCGGTCAACTACAACAAGATCGTCGCCGAGGAAGACGACAACATCCTGCTCCAGCCCGGCGACATCGTGGTCGTGCCGTGAACCTGGCGGCGCTCTCGGCGATCTGGGCTCGACGCAAGTATCTGGCTCTCGGCGTGCTGGCCGCGACCCTGGCGGCCGCTCTGACCATCGCGGTGGCCATCCCCGGGATCTACCGTTCCACCGCGACCGTGCTCGTCGCGCGCCCGGAAATGACGACGCCGTCGGTACGGTCGCCGCTGACCGGTGAGCTCGAGGCTCGACTGAACCGGATCGGTGAGGAGATCCTGAGCCGGTCGCGGCTCGAGGCGCTCCTGGATCGCTTCGACGTCTATGGACCCAACGCCAAGGCGGACCTCGAGGCGAGCGTCACGCGCTTGCGCCGCGACATCCGTGTGGATACGAAGGCCGTCGATCTCGGGACGCAGGGCCGCGGCTCGACCGTCGCGTTCGCAGTGAGCTTCCGCGGTCGCGATCCGGAAACCGTGGCGCAGGTCGCCAACGAGCTGGCGGCCTACTACGTGGCGGAGAACTCCACGATTCGCGAGCGGCGCGCCGCCGAGGCCGTCCAGGACATCAAGCGCGAGGTCGACGACGCGCAGAAGCGGCTCGACGAGCAGGATAAGCGCACGAACGACTTCAAGCGGCGCAACATGGGTCAGCTTCCCGAGCAGGTGGCGGCAAACCTGGCGATGCTCGAGCGGCTCAACGCCCAGCTCGCGCTCAACAATCACAACCAGGTCATCGCCATGGAGCGGCGCACCGCGCTTCGCCGTCGCCCGGGCGAGGAGATGGCGGCCGCGTCGTCGCCCGAAGAGGCGTTGACGATACGCCTGAACCAGCTCAACACCGACCTGGTGAAGCTCCAGCGGCAGTACAGCGACAAGTACCCCGACGTCATCAATACCAAGTACGAGATCGAGACGACCAAGCGCCAGCTCGCCGAGCTCGGTCCGAGCCCGGCCAAGGCCGGCGCCGCCGCGCCAAAGCCGTCCCGCGACCTCGGTGACACGGAGATCACCGCGCTCAAGGCCGAGGACGAAAGGCTGCGGCGCATGATCGCCGCGTACCAGAGCCGCGTGGAGATGGCGCCCGAGCGGGAGCAGGAGCTGCAGCAGCTGTCACGCGACTATCGCGCGACCCGGGAGATGTACGACGCGGTCCTGAAGCGGTACCACGACGCGCAGGCCGCCGTCGACGTCGAGCGCCGTCGCGCGGGCGAAGAGTTCCAGATCCTCGAGAAGGCGGTCCCGGCGCGCGAGCCGTCGGCGCCCAACCGCGCCAAGCTGGTCCTGCTCGGCGTGGTCCTGGCCTGCGCGGTGACCGGCGCGGCCGTGATGCTGGCCGAGCAGCTCGACACCTCGTTCCACGGCGTCGACGACCTCCGCTCGTTCAGCAAGCTCCCGGTGCTCGTCACGATCCCCGAGATCACGACCCGGGCCGACCGCACGCGGCGGCGGTGGCGCATGCGGCTGGCCGCGTGCGCCGGCGTCGTCGGCGTGTTCCTGATCGTCGGGATCGCCTACGTGGGTGCGCACAACGACCTCCTGGTCTCGTTGCTGACGCGGACCGGATCCTGAAGGGGCCATCACCATGTACTTGAAGTTCTTCGGACTCCTCGAGAAGCCGTTCAACGCCACGCCCGATCCGAGGTTCCTCTACCTGAGCCCGGGTCATCGCGAGGCGCTCGCCCAGCTCCACTACGGAACCCAGGAGCGCAAGGGCTTCATCGTGCTCACCGGGAAGGTGGGAACGGGCAAGACAACGTTGCTGCACGCCCTTCGCCAGCGGCTCAACGGCAACACGGCGGTCTCCTTCATCTTCAACTCGAAGCTGCCGTTCGACGACATGCTCGAGTACGCGCTGGCCGATCTCGGGATCGCGAAGCGTGAGGAGTCGCAGGCGCAGCGCCTCATGGCCTTCAACGACTTCCTCATCGAGCGCGAGCGCGCCCGCCAGAACACGGTCCTCATCATCGACGAGGCGCAGAACCTGTCCGCCGAGACGATGGAGCAGGTGCGCCTGCTCTCCAACTTCGAGACGGCCACGACCAAGCTCCTGCAGATCCTCCTGGTCGGACAGCCCGAGCTCAAGGCCAAGCTCGACCTGCCCGAGCTCCGGCAGCTCAAGCAACGGATCGGGCTGCGCTGTCAGATCCCGCCGCTGACCCTCGAGGAAGCGCATCAGTACATCCGCAACCGGCTGCGTATCGCCGGCGCGCGCGACCTCGGCATCTTCTCGGACGCGGCGATCGAGCGGATGACCGAGTACTCCGGCGGGATTCCGCGAGTCCTCAACATCCTCGGCGACCACTGCCTGCTCTTCGGGTACGCCGATCAGACGCGGCGGATCGAGCGCTCATCGGTCAACGAGGCGATCGAGTACATGGAGCAAGGCATGCCGACGCAACGCCGCGTCCTGTCCCTCGGCAGCCGGCTGGATCCGCGGCACCGGTCGCACTGGTTCGCCAGGACGTCCATGTTCGCGCTCGCCGTGGCCGCGGTGGGCTTCGTCCTCCACTACGACGCAGGTGTGGTGAATCTCTTCGAGTCCCTCCGACGGGCGGTGATGCCATGAGCAAGTTCTTCAAGGCGCTCGAGCAGGCTGAGCGCGACAACGTCGAGCAGGTTTCCCAGGCGCCGGTGGAGGTGGTGAGCCACCGTCCTTCGGTCATGACGCCGCCGGTCGTCACGCCGCCGCCGCCGCGCGCGCCGAGTCCGGTCGACGAGCCGCCCGCGCCTCCTGCGGAGTCGCCGCGGCCCGTCTTCGAGGCGCCACGGCCCGTCTTCAAGGCGCCGCGGCCCGTCGTCCGGTCGCCGCGAGTCGCGTCGGCGCTGCTCGACGAGCACCTGGTGAGCCTGCAGGCGCCGTCGACGGCCGCGGCCGAGCAGTACCGCGTGCTCCGTCACCTGGTGGAGACCCTGCGGAAGCGGACGAACCTTCAAGTGTTGGCCGTCACGAGCCCCGGCGTCGGCGACGGCAAGAGCGTGACCGCCATCAATCTGGCCGGCGCGCTGGCGCAATCCGAGGAGGCCCGCGTGCTCCTGGTGGACATGGATCTTCGGCGCCCGGCGATCGCGCGCTATCTCGCGCTCGGCGAGAGCCGGCCCACCCTGGCCGACGCGCTCGGCACGCCGGGCCTCGCCCTGAAGGACGCGGTCGTTCAGGTGCCGAGCTTCAACCTCTCGGTGCTCCGCGCGCCGGTGTCGGCCGCCGCGCCGTACGAGCTGCTCCGGTCACCGAAGCTCGAAGCGCTGCTGGCCGAGGCGCGGCAGGAATACGACTACGTCGTCATCGATACGCCGCCGTTCGTTCCCGTTCCCGACTGTCGGGTGATCGCGAAGAGCGTCGACGGGTTCGTGGTGGTGGTCGCCTCCAACCGAACGCAGCGCGGCCTCCTCGCGGAGACGCTGAAGGCCATGGATCCCGACAAGGCGGTGGGCTTCGTGTTCAACGCCCATCCCACGCTTCCCACGTCG
>Ga0066659_10000982_pt1 | contig 11782 bp, 9 predicted proteins | sample GraSoiAngelo_108_FD_75176 | JGI IMG/M metagenome (GOLD analysis project Ga0066659, IMG submission 75176) | Grasslands soil microbial communities from the Angelo Coastal Reserve, California, USA - 14_0903_09_40cm | ecosystem: Environmental > Terrestrial > Soil > Grasslands | place: USA... | reverse complement strand
GGCAACACGAGACCTGCTTCCTTGGCTATATCGGTGAATCGGGCGTTGAACGGACGGCCCGAGGGGGCCATCCTCGGTTCTGCCTTGGCCTTGCGAGAGACGACTCCTTGTCCGGGCCCGCCCACGGCCAAGGCACCTACGGAGTAATGCAGAAAGGTCCGGCGGGTCAGTATCATGCGCGTAATTTCATTCTACAGTGCATTCTTACGTTAAGGCTGCGAGAAGCACGCTGCTTTGCGGCTGAATTCTTTGCCGCGAAAATATTTCGCGAAATCGTTCGCATGAGTCCCCGCGCCACGAAAGTTAGTCCGCCTGATTTCCATCATTTGGCCGCACCACAGAATTACGGATCCTCAGTTCAGTGGGCAGAACAATTTGCTGGGGCCGCCCTTTCTTGCCGCCGATACGGTCAAGGAGAAGCCGCGCTGCCGTCGCCCCCATTTGGTAGCCGGATTGATGAACGGAAGAAAGCGCCGGGTCAGTGAACATTCCCAGCTCCAGGTCGTCAAAGCCAATAATGGACACGTCCTTTGGGCACTGCAACCCCAGCTCCCGGACTGCAAGCAACGCGCCCAACGCGACCATGTCATTCGCGGCGAAAATCGCCGTGGGACGGGGCAGCATGTTGAGCAACCGAAGGGCGCTTCGGTAACCGCTGTCCCGATCGAACCTGGTTTCCTGCACGTATTCCGGCGCGATGCTCAACTTGTGTTTTGTTAGGGCTTTGCGAAATCCAGCGAGACGCTCGCACGCGTTCGTTACGTGAGACGGTCCGGCCAGCATCGCCAATCGCGTATGACCCATTTTCACCAGATATTGCGTCGCCTGAAACGCGCCCTCCTCGTTCGCCACCGTCACGGCATCGCCTTTCCAGTCCGACGGGCGACGATCGAGGAAGATCACCGGAATACCCTGGGGAATCGAATAACCGAGCTCGGCAGACAGGTTTCTCTCCGAAGCAGGAATTACGAGGAGACCGGCGGGGCGATAGGAGCGCAATTCGTCAATGTACGCTTTTTCTTTGGAAGGGTCGTTGTCGGTATTGCACAGCACTACGCGAAACGATTTGTTGAATGCAACATCGTCCACGCCCCGCACGACGCCTGGAAAAAAAGGATTCGTAATATCAGGAATCACCATGCCCAGCATGTTTGTCGAGTCACGTCGAAGCCCACGCCCCAGCTGGCTCGGCTGATATCCAAGCGTGGCGATGACTTCGACGACCCGCTTCCGAAGTTTGTCGCGAACCGGGGCGGTCCCATTGACGACGTGTGATACCGTGCCGATCGAGACTTGCGCACGCTCGGCAATCTGTTTCATGGTTGCAGGCTTGGTCATAAAGGGCAAATCAGTTCTGGTTCGTTCGTAGGGGCCATGGTGCGAGCCGCATTCCGAGCTTCAGTCCAGCGACCGTCAGAGAGCTCACTGAGCGTCTTGGACGCATCGGAATCCCACAGCGCCCGAACGATCCATGCTGGGCGCCATCATCAGGAGTTTACCGTGCTCTGTTAATTTATATGCTTGGGGGAAATACCAAATCGACCCTTGCGGCTGGTAATAGCTTCCGCCTCGCAGAATTCCGCCCCGTGTATGCTCATCCAGAAATTCATCCGTCCATTGCCACACATTGCCAATCAGGTCCATGACTCCGTAGGGGCTCGCTCCCTTCGCATGAGCGGAAACGGCATCGGGCCCCCTCATCGTCCGGGCCTTGTCCGGAACGGGGACAGCAGAAGCATCCCACTGATTTCCCCACGGATAGAGGCGCCCATCCATGCCTTGGGCAGCATATTGCCATTCCCATTCGCGGGGCAAACGCTTCCCCGCCCAGGCGGCATAAGCACGCGCATCTTCAAGTGAAACCCAAGTGACCGGTTTGTCTCCCCAACCTTCCGGAAATGTTCCATTTTCCCAGTCGTGCAGGTAGTTCAGGTCATCCTTAGGTTGATAATGCGCAGCATCCAGAAACTTCTTAAATTCAGCGTTGGTCACCGGATATTTGTCGATCCAGAATGGCTTCAGGTGTAAATCATGCTCATGGTACCGGCGGGGAGAGTCTTCCCACGGATACTGAACGTCGACCCCGATGTCGTCGAATCCTTCAATTTCAATGCCGTGAACTTGGAAAAGAAAGTCGCTCTCGGGTATTTTCACCATTCCCGTAGGCGTTCCGGACGCGGGTTTAGTCGAAGCGACCTCTACCATCTGCTGCAGCAGAACGGTCCGCCGGTCCGACAGGCTGGAAAGCGGCGTAGCCGTCAGAGTTTTCATCGTCGCCATCAGACTCGTCCTATTTTCCGTGAGCCGCCCTTTTGTGGCGAGCACTGCGCCATAGTCTTTGGCACCTAGCGAAAATGTTAGGACAACCTTGTTGCTGCGGCGTTCTGGAGTGAGTTCCACTCCGTGGTACAGGTCAAAGTAATGCATCCCTTCCTGAACGGGCAGTTCCATTTCCGGACCCATGATGTTGTACTCATTTCGATTGATTATCGTCCAAACCGTTTCTTCTCCCATTGGCCAACGGCTCGCAAATACTCCAAAATGAAGCATTGGGGAAAATGGTTCCCAATCCTTACTCACAAGAAACGGAGCAACTCCGCGTTCAATCGTCGCTACGCGTCGAGTAGCATCGCTGTCCCGAGGCGTGATGCCGTTCCAGATGCCCCAGATGTTTTCCCAACTCTCCCAACCAATTCCGTTGAAAAACGCGAACTGCAGGTCATCTGTCTTATCGCGGTTCCAGCGATCCGAAATGTTCACCATGTGCCTTGTTTCAAGCCATTTGTAGCGATCCACTCGCGGGGCAAAAGGGAATTTGTATTGGCCCCAGGTTAAAACGTCATAGGTAATAGCTTCGTCATGCGGGCCTCCCTCCGGCTGAAACGCCAAAGGATGACCGATGCGCTCCGTGGCCTCGGCATAGGCGCCCGGCACTCCGTCTTGTGTGTCGCCATTGATGCCGTCCGCTCCGATCTCCGCCATTAGGGAAGCAATCGCGTCGGGCCAGGATTTTCCCGGGTCACGTGTCCCTTGGTCCCACATCATCATCGGGAAGAGAACTTGAACGCCGCGCTTGTGAAAGTCCGCGATCATCTGTCGGACTCCGGCGACGCCTCCCGGCATACAGCGAACCATGTCGTGCTGGTTGCGGTTGTCGATGCCCATGTTGGGATACGTCGGCCAGACCAGGACGGCATCGATTCCACCGTAACGCTTCACCGTGTCATCGACGTACCGGTCAACCGTATACCGGTGCGCGACGGGATCGTAAAGAAAGCGGTCTTGGATCATCATTTGAGGTTGTATGAAACTAGATTGAGTCCATTTCAGGGCGGGCAAATCATAGCGGAAGTCGTTATAACCAATGCGGATGCGCCGTTCGGTACGCCAGTGTGTTAAGTCGGCTAGCCAATTTTCGTGATCTTCTGGTGTGCATGCGCTCGACCGGCCTTCCCACGCGCCCCTCATTTCGAGGCATTTGGGGCCGGCTATCTGTTGCCACTCGGGATCCCAGGCGGTCGCGCCACCAGGGACAAATGCTGTATCTTGAGCCCAAACAGGTGTGACACAAATGAGTATAAGAACAAGGAAATATAGAAAACGGAAAGTCACTTCAGCCTCCTGGTTGGATGCCCCTTGGTATAACCATGCACGAAAACCAATATAAAACGTTTTAAATAGCAAAGTCCAGCCGAACTAATGCCCTTTCCCGTCGTGATATAAGAGAGTTGGAATCTTCGATTGACCAGATTTTCTAACAATCACCGCGTGGGACGCACTCCCTGGGTCGCCATTTGCTTCCTAAGTTAGTCCCCGAAGGACACAACCGAACGTCTCGAAAGTTAGTGCATGCACTCACTTACTTGTTCGTGGCTGCAATTGCATCTCTGATCTTGCTTTCGATTTCATCGGTCATGTAACCGCAATCCAGGCGCATGAATACAGAGGTGTACGGGATTTTCGTGTTTGTCTTGACGAACAGGACACGAAAGGTTTTTCCCGCCTCGTCAATCTTGGAAAGAGCCTCGGCGTGCGGAATACTCGACAGGCTGCTCTTTCCGAATGCGCGGTTGATTTCCTCGCGCAAATGCGTGACCCCAGGGTAGTCCTCTTCCGGTACAAATTTAAGTTCCTGGTCGACGAACGCGGCAGCCCGCACATGCTTTGACGAAGAAATGGCCTTGGCCACATAGTTCAGCACCGAGGGCAGATCCTGGTTCACAGCGATCGTCTCGATACCGCTTTGCGAGTAAGCCGGGAAGGCCGCATCACTAACGACGATCCAATTCCGGTGCCCATAGAGCGGCAGCCGCTGTTGCAAGGTTGTTTGCCAATCAGCGGTGCCGGGGTTGGATTCCGCCAGCCCAAGCATTGTGCCGGTTATAAACACAAGAGCCAAGACAACGCATAGTTGTAAGAGATTAGATTTTTTCATGTCTTCCCTTCGGTTCAGCCGACTCCTTATGGCTGTTCCTGGTTATTTTTCACATGCACGTTGAGGATCTTAGAAGGCCTCAATTAAACGTTTCAAACGAAAATGTCTTTATGCTATTCCCCTGTTCTACAGTTTTCAAGTCATACGTCCAGAGTCGCCTGAATACGCCATGCGCTGGCTCCGGTCGCCAACCTTGGGCCCTACGAAATTCTTGCGCCACTTGGTGCGGGCAGGATGGGTGAAGTGTACCGCGCGCGAGATACGCGGCTGGACCGCGTCGTTGCAATCAAGATTCTATCCGCGCAGCTTTCTGCTGATCCCGCGCACAAGAAGCGTTTTGAGCGCGAAGCCAAGATTATCTCCCAGCTGAATCATCCGCACATTGGCGTATTGCACGACTTTGGCTTGACGAAACCGGTGGCCCCGCTGGCGGGTCTGGTGACATTGACAGCGGCAAAGCAGGAATCGCCGGTGACGGAGCATGGGACGATCGTGGGGACGTTTCAGTACATGTCGCCCGAGCAGGTTGAGGGTAAAGAGGTGGATGGCCGCAGCGATATTTTTTCGTTGGGTGCGTGCTGTACGAGATGGTGACGGGAAAGAAGGCGTTCGAGGGAAAGAGCCAATTGAGCGTGGTTTCAACACAACTCACTGCACAGTTTGAGTCCCCTGCTGGGCAACAACCGTCCACTGTCCATTCCGCTCTTTACCTACACGGCCAACACTCGTAATCGTTCCCAATCGAAGCCTTCGGATTTCCCCAAGCGGTGAAAGCCAAGTGGGGTTCGGAATGGAAGAAGGCGGCGCTCCACTACTATGACCGCACGGGGAGCATCGTCTTCCACGGCGAGCATCTGGCCTATAGAGGCAACTACAGGGACCTGGACCCCGTTTACAAAGACCATCTTGGTGATCCCCTGTTGCGTTTCACGCTGGACTGGCGAGAGAACGAGCTGAGGATGGCTGAGTTCGCAACCGCGAAGGCGGTTGAAATCGCTCGCGAGATGGGGGCGAACGAAGTTACGCCCTTTCCAGGCTTGCGAAGTTACGATGCAACCCGCAGCCAATCGACCCACATTCAGGGTGGTACGATCATGGGAAGTTCTCCTGACTGTTCGGTGGTTAATCCGTACCTTCAGCACTGGCAGGTTTCGAATCTTTTCGTGTTGGGAGGATCGGCATTCCCGCAGAATTCGTCTGCGAATCCCACTCCTACCATTCTAGCGCTCACCTATCGCACCGCCGATGCCATCGTTAACCGATATTTGAAGAGTCCCGCGGCATTGGCGTGAACTGAGGTCGGCATCAAGAGAATCCGCCGTTTACTTCGATGACCTGCCCCTGAATGAAACGGGCCCCGCTGCTGCAAAGAAACAAGATCACATCCGCAACTTCCTCGGCGGTGCCCAGTCGTGCCATCGGGGTCGCTGCTTTCACGGCATTCAATATCTGATCATTGGAGAAGTTCCGATGGTAATTGGTGTTGATGGTACCGGGTGAGACCGCGTTGATTCGAACCCCCGAAGGCGCGAATTCCTTCGCAAGGCCCTTGGTCATGGTGGACAGGGCGCCTTTCGTAGTTGCGTAGGCAAGCGCGCCCAGGCCCCCACCGTCTCGTGCAGCCACCGACGAGATGTTCACCACAAAACCGCTCTTGCGTTCCACCATGCCCGCAAGAACGGCCTTGGCAAGGAAAAAGGCGCTGGTCAGATTGAGCGTCAGCACCTGTTCCCAAAGTTCTTCGCTGACATCTAACACTCGCGTGCGTTGGATCAACGAGCCGGCGTTGTTCACGAGGACATCAATGCGCCGGCCGGCCAAAGCTTGTGCCAAACTTCGTACGCCCCCCATCGTGCTGAGGTCCGCCTGCAGCAGTTCTCCTTGTCCTCCTGCATTCCGCACTCGCTCGACGACGCTTCGGGCCTCGATTTCCTGACGGTTGTAGTGTATGAGCACATGAGCGCTCCGCGCCCCAAAGGCGGTCGCGGCCGCCGCCCCGATGCCACTGCTGGCACCCGTAACGAGCACGGTCATTCCCTGAAAGTTTTTGGTATTGTCCATAGATTTCATAAGAGTGAAACGTCTGCCGTCTTCGACGTCGCGCACAAAGGACCCAACATGGTCCACAGGATCAGCGTGCAGATCAGAGGCATGATCCCGAAGCCAAAGAAGACGGGCACGTAGGAGTAGTGATCCACCGTCCAGCCTGTGATCAAGGTAAACACCATCCCGCCGAAGCCGGAACCCATGCTTGCCAAGCCGTACACGGAAGCCACAGCGTTCTTGGGGAAAACGTCCGACGGCATCGCAAGCATATTTGCCAAGCTACCCGTGTAACCCAGCATGGCGAGGGAGATCAGGCTGATCGACGACCTGGCGTCGTGCACAAGCACCGCCGGAATTGTCGAAGTCATTAGTAGAGCGAAGAAAGTTACCGATGTTTTGCGGGCGACCGTCACTGAAAGACTGCAGCGCAACAGAAATCCCGAGAGGAGGCCGCCGAAGAGGTTTCCGAAACCCGCCGCCACAAAGGGAATCCACGCGTACTTCCCAATGGCGGCCATGTCAAAATTCCGTGCCCGCTTTAGGTATTCCGGAAACCAGAAAACGTAAAAATACCAGACTGGGTCCATGAAGATCTTCGAAAGCGTAAAGCTGGCAACGAAACGTGTGCGAAGAAGCCGCCAAACCGGGACAGGTGGAGCGCTCGCTACCGTCGTTCCGCCGCCGGGCGCGCGGTAAGTGGGCCACCAGAGCAACAACCATACAAAGCCCATTGCCCCTACAAACGCGAACGCTAACTGCCAGCCCAGCCGTAGCAGGATCCAGGCCACAGCTGGGGGCGCGACGATGGCGCCCACTGCCGCGCCGCTATTGAATACGCCGGAGGCCAGCGCGCGTTCGCGTTCCGGAAACCACTCGGCCACCACTTTCACGCCGGCCGGCCAGTTACCGGCCTCTCCAATGCCCAGCAAAAAACGGAAAAGCCCCAGACTAAGCGCACCACGCGCAAACGCATGTAGCATTGCTGCCGTCGACCACCATGCCATGCACACGGCATATCCCATTCGCGTGCCCATCCGGTCAATCAACGTCCCGGAGACGCCGTTCATGATCGTATAGGCCATCAGGAACGCGAACAGCACGTATGAGTATTCCATATTGCTCATATGGAATTCCCCGCGCAGCACGGGTGCGGCCACAGAGAGCGTCTGGCGATCCAGATAGTTGATCACCGTCGCCCAGAAAGCGAAGCTGATCATGATCCACCGCCGTGGCGATGGGTTCACGCCAAGTCTACTTTCACAGCTTCGTGAATCCACACGCGCGGAACGGGCACCTCCAACCAGCCGTCACGGACGGTCGACGGCAAGGTTTGCCCGGAAAGCAACAACAACGCAGAGCGGACGGAGCGCTGTTGCGGTATTCGGATTCTTACCTTGACATCGGCCACGGGCAAAAATTCTTCGCGGGAGCGAAGGTGTTTATTTTTGTTTCCCGTATCGGCGAGCAGGTGCAGAAGCAGCACGTCGCGGGACGCCATAAAATGTGGGGTTACGCCGGATTGATATTCAATCTCGTATGACCGCTGGGCCGACAGCCAGGGAGAGACCAATGAATTGAAAAAGACGCGCAGCGACTTCATGCGGGTCTCTTCATAGACCGCTTCGAGGCTGGAACCGATGTAAATGGCACTGCCTTTGCCAAAGCTTCGCTGGATGATGGCTGGCCCCAAGGTCCGGCGATGTCCGCGATCGAGCGTCTCGGCCAGAACGGTCCCGCCATTTTCCCGAAACCGCAGTACCTGTGGGTCCTGCGGAATCTCCTCGCCGGAAGGCAACTTCAGATAGAGGTCTGGGATTTCTATGGGTTCGGGCTCGCTGAACTCCGCGCCGAAGACTTCCGCCAAGCCATAGTTCTTTCGCATGCGCCCGTACTCGTCGGCCACCGAGGTCAGATGTGTCGCTAGCAGCGCTCCCCCGCCACGGACGTAGTCGACCAGCATCAGGCATTGGCTATCGCTCAAGCAGGCCACATTCGGCGCGTATAACATCTGGTAACGCGAGAGCAGTTGCGGCGACATCTGCCAGTCTAGGAATGGCTCGGATTCGTAGCTATTCGCCTTCAGCAATTGGTACGCGCCGTGCCAGCAATTTTGGTACGCCCTACTGACAAAGTGCTTCCCGGTATACCAATTGACGGTCTGACTACCAACCAGGAGTCCTACCTGCGGCTGGCTTCTGACGCTGCGCAGGAGGACGTCATGCTCCTGCTGGAAGTCGAAAATTCGTTTTACGTACCGACCGCTCTCGTAGGAAAGCGGCCGTTCCGGCTGATAGAAGAACCGCGACAGCCCCCAGTAGACCAGCCCAACGCCCGCTGCCAGCGCCGTGGCGCCGTCGAGGAGCAGCTCCTGACTCTCCACTGGGTAGCTGAACCAGCCGCGCACGCGCTCGTTTTTCAGGTGTTCCCTATTGTACTGCGTGTGGGTGCCTACGTAGGACCAGGTCACCTTGCCGGTGGACTGGCCCAATTGCATATTAAAGAGCTTCTCCTCGGGCGTCTCGGCGGCCTCGAACATGAAGCCATCCACAACCGGAAGCGCTTGGCTCCGCCACTCGCGTTTGCTCAGCAGGGAGGTGTCGTTATAGAGCACTGGAATATCGCGAGTCTGGCGGATTACGTCGCGGATCTCTCGCAAGAACGCTATAACGACATCGTTCGCCATCCAATTCGTGTACTGGATTTCATCTTCGAGACTCAATGTGTCATCCTGCTTGGGTACAGGCTTATTGAATGTTTTGCGATAAGCCCTGTCGCAGTAAATGCAGTGGCAATAGCTTTGGGCGTTCTGCATGCCCTGGTACGGACCGTCGAAATACATGACATCAAACGGATAGTCGACGAGGACCTCGCGGACCAGGGCCTTGATAACATCGCGCACCGGCGAGTTGAGACAGCCCTCGTAATATTTTACGAATCCGTAGTGCTCAGTGATCATCGGCCGCCCGTCGGCAAACTTCTTGGCCCAATCCACAAAACGCGGGTCCTTTGATGTGACTTCCATGAAGGGATGGTTGAGAGGTACGTAGGCCACATTTTTGAGATTTGCTTTGCGACACAAATCCACCGTTTGTCGCATGGGATCTCCTCTAAGTTCCGGATGAACCGGATAGCCCGACTTAGTAGGGAAATAGGCATAATATGAGGCCACGGGGTAGCGCAAAGAATCCGCGTTCAACTCCTGCGCGATCCGCACAGCCTTCTCGGGCTCGTAATCGAGAGAAGGATAAAAAGGCGGGTTGTAGGCTTCGGCGATCAGGACACGCGTACTGCGAATCCACTCATAGGCAGAGCTAGGGGCTGCCGCGGGTCGCAAGGCGGCACGTAGTTGCGGGGTAACCAGCAGCAAGCCAGCCGATTGTAAGAGTTCGCGTCGTGTGAGCTGATTCATGGTCGCTGCCGGCAGGATTCCCGTTCGATCAATTCGACCCCAAGCAAGAGATGCTCGCGGACTGGTTTGTCCTTGTTACGGGCGAGGCGCAACAGGGTTTCCACCGCTGCGCGGCCCATATCGTACTTGGGCTGATGAATCGTCGTGAGCGGAGGATGCACCACGCCGGCCAGTTCCACGTTGTCGAAACCGATCAGCGAAATATCTTCCGGAATTCGCCGGCCCAGTTCGAGCATTGCCCGAATGGCGCCGAAAGCCATCAAGTCGTTCGCGGCGAAGATGGCACTGACTTCAGGCTGCTGCGCGAGTAACTTGTGTGCGAGCGCACAGCCCCCCAAAAAACTGTTCTCGCCATGCAGTACGGTGAGCTTCCGCGGCGGATTGGTAGCTTTTAGGACGCGGAGAAACCCCCGAGCACGGTCTGTCAGGCTGCCATGGCGACGAGGTCCGGTAAGGTGCGCAATGTTTTGGTGGCCCAGCCGTAGCAGATACTGCGCAGCCATTACGCCACCGGCTTCGTTGTCGGCACAAACCGTGGAGAACGATTTCCTTGCTGCGGAACGGTTCAGCAGCACGATGGGCGCACCAGAAGCGGCCAGTTGATCCTGCTGCTTTAGGCTGAGATTCGCTACAGAGTTCATCAGGATGCCGTCGACCTGCTTCTCCAGCAGCGACGCGACATACTCCATCTGCTTTCGGGGATCCAGGTCGCTGTTGCACAACACCAGGTCGCAACCGCCAGCACGGGCCGCATCTTCCACGCCTCTGGCAACTTCGGCAAAGAAGGGATTACGGATATCGCTCACGATGAGCCCTAGCGTGTGGGAACGCCGTGTTTTCAGTCCGCGGGCAATTCGATTGGGATGGTAGTTGAGGCGCGCGGCCACGGCGAGTACGTGGCCCCGAGTCTCTTGGTGCACGCCGTAGGCATCATTCAAGGCTCGCGATACGGTGGAAATGTTGACGCCCGATTCCCTTGCAATATCCTTGATCGTTATAACCATTACCGTGAGTTCTTCCCCGAATTGATGTGATTGAAAATCCGTTCATGAGAGGCCATCGGAGTCACCGGGGTTAACATTGTTGGACGCTAGTTCAGGGCTTTCGGAAACCAGTAGTACTCCTTGCCAAGCGCCTCGGATCGGCTTGTCGCTTGGCGTGAGTTCAAAACTGCGATCGGAATCCGACTGCAATCGTTTGCGAGCTTGACTTGAGCAGTGCCTCTCAATAGGATTCGGAAACGTTTGCAATAGGGTTTGGAGTATGTCTCAGGTACGCCCCAGCCTCTTGAGTCCCCGAACTCCAGAGATCATCAATCAAAAGACAAAAGGAGTAGCCATGCGAACTTTTGCGGCCTCCCTGTTCGTCCTTGTTTGCACTCTCTTGCTATCCACACCTACCCAAGCTCAAACAGAACGCAAGGGAGGAATCAGCGGCAGCATCACCGACACAGGTGGCGGGATACTGCAGGGTGCGCAAGTCACTGTTGAACCTGGCGGAGTCAACGTCGTCTCCGACGCTCAGGGGCAGTTTCTTGTGAACGGCCTCGCCGCCGGCACGTACACCGTGACGATTAGCTACGTCGGCTTCGTGACTTCTACAAAGAGCATTACGGTAGCGGCAGGCCAAGTTGCAAATGCGGACGCCCAACTTTCTGTTTCCTCACAAAACCAGGAGGTGCTGGTTACCGCTAAGCGCCCCTCAGCGGAAGCCGAGGCCGTTAATCGCGAGCGGACCGCCGACAACGTGGTTCAAGTGCTACCGGATGAAGTGATCCGCAGTCTGCCCAATGCCAACATGGCCGATGCACTCGGCCGCCTGCCCAGCGTCACCATTGAACGCGACGAAGGCGAAGGCAAATACGTGCAGATTCGCGGAACTGAGCCGCGCCT
>Ga0066659_10000980_pt1 | contig 11805 bp, 9 predicted proteins | sample GraSoiAngelo_108_FD_75176 | JGI IMG/M metagenome (GOLD analysis project Ga0066659, IMG submission 75176) | Grasslands soil microbial communities from the Angelo Coastal Reserve, California, USA - 14_0903_09_40cm | ecosystem: Environmental > Terrestrial > Soil > Grasslands | place: USA... | reverse complement strand
TAATCCGCCTCGCCAGATGCCTGAAACTTTTTGATTCAAGGGCTTTTTCCGAAGGAGGTGAAATCAATGAAGCGAAGAATTACAGGCGTAATTCTAATTTCCCTAGGTTTGGGTCTTTTTTGGCACGCACTAGCAGAAGGCCTAGACTGCCAAACCCGATGCCGGGCAAGCTATGACCAATGTGTTGACTTAGCTCACAAGGCTATCAATCCAATCCGCAGCTTAAAAATATGCAACGACACATATCACAGGTGTTTGGGGAATTGCGTTAATTGATAACCCACCGCCCCGTGTAAAACTCGAAAAACACAGGCCAGATCGTTCATGATGGTAACGCGAACGACGAAGGGGTAATGCAGCCTAAACTGCCTCCGTGTAAGCGCCGTAGGATGCCATCCGATTCTTGCAGGTTTAGATGGCATTCGCTTAAGAGCAGCCCGCTTTCTGATCTTTGGCAGCACGCGATTCATCTACGTTTTCGCAACTGACATTTCGCGGAATAGACTATCGATTCCGATTTTCCAGCAGCCAAGTCCTTTTGAATCGGTAAAACGCGCTTGCAGGCGCTCCCATGATTCGACTTCATTTCGTGCTCGCCGCGCACAGGGATCGCGCTCGATTTTTTCCGAATCAAAACCGCTCAGCTGCTCGCGAACAAGTTTCACAGCTCGCTCCTGCGCCGCTCTAGCTATTTCAAGCTGCAACGAAATCGCAGCTCCCACCTTCCTCTCCCATTCCGGGTTTTCTACCGCGAACTTTTAAATGATGTGCTACCTCGCTAAAATTCGAACCGCGTAAAAGGCTTCGGCTCACGCGGTTTCGCAGTGAGTGGCATCGCCACGTGCCCCGAAAGCTTTCGGGGTTTACGTGGCTGCCTCGCTAGGATTCGAACCTAGACAGAGAGATCCAGAGTCTCTAGTGCTACCGTTACACCACGAGGCAACGAGCGAGAAAAATAAGGATCGATGTGCCTCGCTGCAAGTCGAGCGTCGTCGGCCCCGAGGATAAATTTACGCCGCGGCGACGTTTTTTGTTTCCAGCAGGATTTCTCTGCCTTGCTGGGCACCTGCCACTTCCAGAAGTTTTCCGCTTTTTGCCACGAGTTCGCGAGCGGATTCCACCATCGTGTCCACCATTTTGTCGTCGTGACTTGGGTCGTGGTGAAAGAGTAAAAGCGTTCGAACCTCTGCCTCGAGTGCGAGGGAAACCGCGCTGGAGACCGAGCCGTGTCCCCAGCCGATGTGAGTCTGGTACTCTTGGTCGGTGTACTGTGAGTCGAGAACCAGAACTTCGCTGCCGCGCAAGAATTGCACCAGCCGCGTGTGCTCGTCCGCCGCGATTTCTTTGCTCTGGTCCGGCGGCAATTGCTTTTCGGCGGCTGCATGCAGAAAAAATTCATACGGCTCGTGATCCGGGAGAAAAGCAACTGAGCCGGCGCTGGTGAAAAGACGATAACCAGCGCACATGCCGGGATGATTTACGAACGCGGCGTGTACGTCCACTTTACCGAGCGAGAACTTCATCTCGGTCAATTTGTTGATGTCCATCTTCGCGGAGAGCTCACGCATGGTGATGGGAAAGAACGGCGCTCTCATCGGCTCGGTCATGATTTCACGGAACGTTGCTCCAGCGCCGTCAAAACCGAAAATGCGAATCTGATTGTTGGAATCGTACCCGGTCTTGAAGAATGGGAAGCCCTGAATGTGGTCCCAATGCGCGTGTGTGATGAGCAACGAGAGCTTGATCGGTTGCGCTTGGAACTCCTTTTGCAGAGCGACGCCGAGTGGTCTGATGCCTGAGCCGGCATCGAGCACGATAATCTCACCGTCTGCGCGTAACTCTACACAGGTGGTATTTCCACCATAACGCAGAGTTTCAGGACCGGGCACCGCGATCGAGCCGCGCGTGCCCCAAAACTTGAGTCGTACAGGGGATTCCAAAGCGCTGCGCATGTGGAGGGAGGCGCTGATTCTGCCACGCATTCTTAATTAAACCAACTGTTTTCAGTAAAAGTTCCTAGGGAGATCGCTGCCGGCAAATATCTACGACACTACAGCGGGATGAGCGCGATAAACTAAAAGAAAATAGGAATGATCAATATCGCGAGAATGTTAACGACTTTGATCATCGGATTGATCGCAGGTCCGGCGGTGTCCTTGTAAGGATCGCCGACGGTGTCGCCGGTAACCGCCGCTTGATGGGCGAACGAACCTTTGCCGCCAAGGTTGCCTTCCTCAATGAACTTCTTCGCGTTGTCCCACGCGCCGCCGCCGGATGTCATGGCGATGGCAATAAACAGCCCGGTGACAATCGTTCCTACGAGCAAACCTCCGAGCACGACAGGGCCCAATTGCGGAATCACCGCCACCGCCACCACGAAAATCAGCGGCAGCAGCGCCGGCACGATCATCTCGCGCAACGCCGCTTTCGTCACGATGTCCACGCACGTGCCGTACTCAGGCGTGTCCTGGCCGGTCATGATGCCGGGATGCACTTGCAGTTGCCGACGGACTTCGCGCACGACAGCGCCGGCCGCCTTGCCTACGGCGTCCATACTAAAGGCGGTGAAGATGAACGGAAGCAACCCACCGAGGAACAAGCCGATGATTACCTTCGGGTCAGTAAGCGAAAACTCGAACACGAACGGGTGACCGTTGCGTGTCACGTGCATTTTGAGTTCCTGCACGTAGGAGCCGAACAAAACGAGCGCTGCCAAGCCGGCTGAAGCAATGGCGTAGCCTTTGGTCACTGCCTTCATGGTATTGCCCACCGCGTCGAGTTGATCGGTGACGTTGCGCACTTCGCTGGGCAACTTGCTCATTACTGCGATACCGCCCGCGTTGTCGGTAATCGGGCCGAACGAATCAAGCGAAATGATGATCCCGGCCATGGACAACATTGCCATCACTGCGATGGCGATTCCGTAAAGGCCGCCAAAATGAAAGCTCACCAAAATAGCGATTGCGATGAAACCTACCGGCAGCGCGGTGGCGTGCTGACCAACGGCAAGACCAGCGATGATGTTCGTCGCATGGCCTGTCTCTGAAGCGCGCGCGATTTTTTGCACGGGGCGATAACGCATCGATGTGTAGTAATTCGTGATCACCACGACGACGGCTGTCATAACCAGACCGACGAGGGAAGCGAAATACAGTTGCGTTGGTGAGCGCAGCTGGCCGTTCACCATGATGCCGGTCGGGAACAGATAGTGCGTCACTGGCCAGAACAGGATGGCCGAAACGATTGCACTCGTGATTACGCCACCCATCAGCAGGCTGGCCGGTTTTCCGCCGGCAACGTTGACGAACAGCACGCCCAGGATCGCGCCCAGCACGGAAATTCCCCCGAGCACAAACGGGTAAATCACGGCTGCTGGGTTGCCAGGCAACGTGAGCGCGCCAACCAGGATCGCGCCGATCAAGCTCACCGCGTACGTTTCGAACACGTCGGCGGCCATGCCGGCGCAATCGCCGACGTTATCGCCGACGTTGTCTGCGATCGTCGCCGGGTTGCGCGGATCGTCTTCTTCGAGACCCTTCTCGATCTTGCCCACGAGGTCCGCGCCGACATCAGCAGCTTTGGTGTAAATGCCGCCGCCGAGTCGCGCGAACACGCTGATCAAACTCGCCCCGAGCGCAAGACCTACCAGGCTGTTGATCGCCATCTGCGGACCGACCATGCGCGCGACGACACTATAGAAAATCGATACTGCCAGAAGCGCGAGCCCAACCACGAGCAGTCCGGTCACGGCTCCTCCGTTGAAGGCCATTCGGAGCGCCTTCGTAATCGACTGCGTTGCGGCCTGCGTGGTTCGCACATTGGCGATCACCGCGATGCGCATGCCAATATAACCGGCCGAAAGCGAACAGAACGCGCCGATTACGAATCCGATCGCCGTCGGGCGATCTTTGAAAATGAAGAGCAAAATGAAAATTATGACTGCGATCGAGCTGATGGTGACCACCTGACGATTCAGATACGCCTTGGCGCCCTCCTGAATGGCACCGGAAATCTCACGCATCCGTTGGTTGCCGGCGGGTGACCGGACCACCGCGGCAATTAGGAAAAACGCGGCCGCAAGACCAATCACAGCGCAGACCATCGACAGCGGTACGCCGGAAGTAAGAATGTTGAAGGCGAAAAAAATCATGGGCGCATCAGACTGAAGCGCACGATTCTATGAAGAATTGTTGCGGTGGCAACTGCCTTACTTCAATCGTTCGCGACCATGTGGCTTTGTGAGATCGAGAAGCGGACCGATCGGAACGATGCGAGTTGGATTAATCGCCGTGTGCGTCATGTAGTAGTGCCGCTTGATGTGATCGAAATTGACCGTGTCGGCGATGCCGCGCTGCTGATATAAGTCCATCAGATAGCCCTGGAGGTTTGGATAGTCGATGATGCGGCGCAGGTTGCACTTGAAATGGCCATAATAGACGACGTCGAACCGAACGAGGGTGCAAAATAGCCGCCAGTCTGCCTCGACAACGCGATCTGGAAAAAGGTAACGACTCGTCGATAAACGAACTTCGAGTTCATCAAGCGCTTCAAAAAGCCTGCGACAGGCCCGCTCGTAGGGCCGCTGGCGGGTGGCAAAACCTGCTCTGTAGACCCCGTTGTTGATGTTGTCGTAGAGAAAGGAAGAAAGCTTTGCGTGCTCGGGTTCGATGTCTTTTTGAAAAAAATCTACGTTTTTGTTCTCGGCGAATTCGTTAAAGGTCTCGTTAAACATCCGGCAGATGTCGTCCTCGCAATTGTTCACGATGCGCTTCGTTTGCTTGTCCCAGAGGACGGGCACAGTCACTCGGGCGTCGTAGGCCGGATCCGTCGCTTTGTAGGCTTCCCTCAAAAATTGGAAGCCGTTGATCGGATCGGTGGATTCAAACGGCGCACCGGGCGGAATCTTGCCGGACGGATCGCGAAATGCCCAGCCTGAGTCGTCTCGAATCGGATCAACCACGGTCACGCCAATGGCTTCTTCCAGTCCTTTCAGTTTCCGAAAAATGACCGTGCGGCTCGCCCACGGGCAGGCCAGCGAGACGTAAAGATGATAGCGGCCCGCCTCAGCAGCGTAAGGTGTCGAGCCATCATTTGAGACCCACTCGCGAAACGCGTCCTCCTGGCGTTTGAATTCTCCGGACTTAGTCTCCTCGTCTGGAAATTGCGCTTTCATGTAACCACGAATGGACACGAATAATCACGAATTTGAAAGCCAAGGAAGTTATTTGCGTCGACGCGCGCTGGGTTCCACTCGCGTTGACACGGAAAACGGCCAATGATAGCGTCGGCCAATTTACGCGGAAGTCCGTAAAAGGCGGGCGATAACGCTGTTACCGTTACAGACTTGCACACATTATTGAACAGTCAGGTTTTGGTGCTCAACCGGCTCTGGCAGGCGGTGAACATCTGCTCTGCTCGCCGCGCCTTTTCGCTCGTATACGCCGGGCACGCACAGATTGTTTCTTCTGATGACGCGAACAACTTTTCCACGCACGATTTCGAAAGCTGGCGCGATCTTTCCGAGAACGCGCCCGACCATGAAGTGGTCACGACCATTTCGTTCAAGATCCGCATCCCACGGGTGATCGTGCTACTCGTGTTCGATCGGCTTCCGAAAAAGGAAGTAAAATTCACTCGCCACAACGTGTTCGAGCGTGACAAGAACACCTGTCAGTACTGCGGCCAGCTCTTCGATCGAAGCGAACTTAATTTGGATCATGTCGTGCCGCGCGACCGCGGGGGAACGACGACGTGGGAGAATGTGGTCTGCTCCTGCATTGCCTGTAATACGCGCAAGGGCAACCGGCTCCCGCGCGAAGCGCACATGAGCTTGATCCGCAAACCGAAGCGGCCGAAGTGGCGGCCGTTTGTGCAGATCACGTTTTCCGCTCCGCAGCACGATCTCTGGAAGCACTTCGTCGATCTCGCTTACTGGAATGTCGAGCTAAGCGATTAGCGTTCGCTCGCCGCGAACCGTAGAACTTGTCTGTTCACACGCCAGGCGTCTGACACAGACGCACGGCCTACAACCTTCTAACGTTTCAACGCCTCCAGAATTGGCTGTGGATACACGCCCAGCCAAATTGTCCCGATAATGAGCGCCGTGATTGCAATTCGTGACAAGCCGTTTACCGGGACAGCGTCGACATCGGAACTGGACTGCCAGTACATCGCGCGTACGACCTTCAGATAATAGTAGAATCCGCAGCCGACCGTGATCACGCCCACCACGACTAGCGCTATCTGACGCTGCAAAACCGCTGCGTAAAAAATATAAAATTTGCCGAGAAATCCCGCTGTGAACGGGACACCGGCCAGAGAGACCATTCCAATCAGCATCGCGAACGCAAGAAATGGCGAACGTTTGGCAAGCCCGTCAAAATCGGAAATTTCTTCACCGGTTTGCTGCGCCACGATTATCAGCACTGCAAAACTCAAGAGCGTCATCAACAGGTAAGCGACGAGGTAGAAAGATATCGCGCGAACATCGAAACAGACGACGCCGATTAGCAGATAACCCGCATGCGCGATGCTCGAGTACGCGAGTAGTCGTTTCAGATTCGTTTGCGGCAACGCTGCGAGGTTTCCGTAAATCAAAGTCGGCAGGGCGATCACAAAAACCAGTCGGTGTGTTTGCGGAAGATTCATGAACGGTTGCAGAACACGCAGCAGCACGATGAACCCGGCGGCTTTCGAACCGACCGAGAGATACGCAGTCACCGGCGTGGGCGCACCTTGGTAAACATCCGGCACCCAGATTTGGAAAGGGACGGCCGCAATCTTGAAACCGAGCGCGACCAGAACGAAAACCATACCTAACAACACTGCACCGGAGTTGCTGCCAGTATTCGCGAGTGCCGCCGTTAGCCGATAGAGATTTGTCTGGCCGGTTGCACCGAAAATCCAGGCGATTCCGTACACGAGGAATGCCGTGGAAAGCGCGCTGAGTATGAGATACTTCGTTCCCGCCTCGAGCGTCATGGGATTGCGCCGGGTAAAACTGACCAGCACGTAGAACGACACTGTTACCAGCTCGAGGGCGACAAAGATGAAAACGAAGTCAATTGCCGAAACGAGGTACATCAGTCCGGTGCAGGTGAAAAGAGGCAGCGCGACAAATTCGCCAAGGCTTGCCTGCGGGGGGCCACCGGGAAAGAAGCTGCGCATCACTGGTGCGTAATCGATCGTCATGATCAGAACGAAAATCGTGGTCACCAGCGCGAATTGCTTGAAGAAGATCGCCAGCCGGTCCGCTGTGTAAAAACTCCAGAAGCCAGTCGCGGGAGACGTCGATTGAGAGGGAGCGACAAAGAAACTGGCGACAAGAACTACCGCGAGCCCCGTAATCGCAGCGAAAGCTAAAACGCGTTTGTCGACTTTCTCAGCAAACGCTTCGATCATCAGGATCACCATTCCGAGCACCAGCACCGCAATTTCGAGAATGGGCGCGGTAATCGAGCTCATTTGTTTGCGGAGAGATATGTGCGAAACGCAGGAGTGACGATTCGCACGAAAAATTGCGGAAAGAATCCACAGCAAAGTAGCGCAGCCACGAGCAACGTGATGGGCATACGCAACGCCGGGCTAAGATCGGGCAGTTTTTGCCATTGCTCGCGAAAAGAGCCCATGAACGTTTTGCGGTAGGCGCGCAGCATGTAGACCGTCGATAGCACCACGCCCCATAGCGAAAGGATGGTGGCGATTTGAAAAATGTGAAATCGCCCGATTTCCCAGCCGTTCCTGAACGCGCCAAAAAAGATCATGATTTCCCCAGCGAAATTGGCAAAACCCGGAAGACCGATTGCGGCGAACACGCCAAATCCAAACGCAAGCCCGGCAAAAGGCATCACCCTCGCAAGTCCGCCGAGCTCATCAAAAACCAACGTGCCAGTGCGCCGGCGCAATTCGCCTGCGATGCCAAATAGCAACGCGATTGAGAGACCGTGAGCGAACATCAACACAACGGCCCCGGTCACACCAAGCACACCAAAGCTGGCGAGTCCGAGCAAGATGTAGCCCATGTGCATCACGCTCGAATAACCGAGCATCCAATCGAGGCGCTTCTGGGCGATCGTAACCAGTCCGACGTAGATGATGTTGCCGAGTAACAGCACGACAAGCAGAGTCGCCCAGTGACGGGCGCCTTCGGGCAGTATCGGAATGGCCAGGCGCAAAAGCCCGTACAGACCGAATTTTTTCAACACGCCTGCGTGCAGCATTGCAGCCGGCGCTGGCGCGGCGCAGTACGCTTCCGGCGCCCACGTGTGAAACGGAAAGAGCGAGATGAGAATTCCGAAACCGATAAGCAGCAGCAGATAAACATTCCGTTGCGCGTCCGGAGAGATCTGGCCCATTCCGGCTGCAGTCTGCAACACGCGAATGTCAAAACTCCGCGAGGCGAGAGGAAAGCTTTGATAAAGCAAGATCAGGCCGAGCAGCAGAATGAAACTGCCGATTGCCAGATAGATTGTAATTTTCCAGGCCGCCGCGACCCGATTCCCGCTGCCCCAGATTCCGATCAACAAAAACGTGGGGATCAGCGCGAGTTCGTGAAAAGCGTAAAAGAAAAATAAATCGATCGAAGCAAACGCGCCGATCGCGCCGCCGGAAATGAGCAGAAGACAGGCATAAAACGCGTTTTCATGTCTCTCGATCGTGCCGGCGAACCACACAGCGGCCAGCGTGACGATGCTGGCGAGCAGCACCATGATTATGCTCAAGCCGTCAACGCCAGTGGTAAAGCTCAGCCGCCACTCGGGAGAGATGCTAAACGATGTGACGTGCTGGAAGTCGGCGTGACCGTGGTCGAGCGAGGCAAATAGAAATAGCGCCTCTGCAAACGTCAAAACCGACGCGGCTAGCGCAGTCTTCCGCGCGGGCGCGCCAAGCATGATCAAGACGGCCGCAACGATGGGACAGAAAATAATAAACAGCACCATTAGCGGAAGAGAAGCACGTCAAAGATTTCTTTGCCCACGAAACACACGGAAAGACGCGAAAGTTTTAAAGGTGAAGATCAGCAACCTCATGGGTTCTGGGCAGGAGTCGCTCGTATTCTATCCTCGGGTAATGGCCAAAGTTCACGAGCAGACCCAGTTTGCAGCCGGTAGCAGCGAGATAATTCAAGACTTGTGCCCGGTGCTCGTCGATCAAGGCAGAAACAGCTTTGATCTCGAGGATGATCTTCTCGTAGCAAAGAAAATCAGGGGAGAACCTTTGAACGAGCGTGCGGTTGCGATACTTCAATGTGTGCGGCGGCTTTGAGAGAAACAGAATCCCTCGGAATTCGAACTCAATTTGTAAGCACTCGTGATAGACGGGTTCGAGAAAGCCGCAGCCCTTGTCTTTGTAGACCGCCATGCAGGCCCCGATGATGGCGTAGCTTTCCTCTTTGTAAATCAACTCTGGTTTCTCCTCATTTCGTGTGTTCCGTGGGTTAAAGTTCAGGAACGAAAAACGGCGAAATAGATGAGAGCGACAACACCCAAACCGAAGAGGAACGCATACGCTTGAAGATTGCCGACCTGGATTAGTCGCAAGAGCGCGCCGACGCCCCAGGTCGATCGACTACTTCCGCCCACAGCGCCTGCATCGATGACCCAGCGATCGATGAAGGCTGCCACACGAGCGAGCAACTCTAGGGTCCAATAAATAAGCCAGCCGTAGAACTCGTCGAAATAGAACTTGCGACGCAACAACTCGACATTGACCGCTTCAGTCGCGCGTCCGCGGTAAAGAGCAACCGCGAGTCCGACTCCGAGCATCAGCGCAATGATTGCTAACACCGGAACAAGAACCGCCGCTTCTTTCTCGGTGGGGAGTGTGAGAAAGTTTCGAGCGAAAAATGCAAATCCGCCGAGCGTCCCCAGAATCGCGAGCACGATCAACGGCATTGTCATGACGGGCGGTGATTCGCGGCCTTCGCGCGCGGTGTCGCTGCGTGGGTTGCCGAAGAAGACAATGACGAGCATGCGTATCACGTAGAAAGCAGTCAGAAACGCGGTGAACAACCCCACGGCGAAAATCGGCAGGTTATGTTCGTAGGCGACAGCGAGAATCGCGTCCTTGCTGAAAAATCCGCTGAACGGCGGACAGCCCATCAACGCCAGCGCGCCCGCACCGAAGGTGGCAAAAGTGATGGGAAGTCTTCGGCGCAGACCGCCCATCTTCCAGATGTTCTGCTCGTGATGAAGCATCACGATGACCGAGCCGGCCGCGAGAAATAGGAGCGCTTTAAAAAACGCGTGAGTGAAAAGGTGGAACATGGCCGCGTCGTTTGAGGCGAGACCCACAGCCATCACCATGTAACCGAGTTGCGACAGCGTGGAATAGGCGAGAATGCGCTTGATATCGTCTTGCTGCGTCGCGATCAACGCGGCCATCACCGCTGTGATGGTGCCGATCCACGCGACGACCAGAAGCGCCGCTTGTGAGGCTTGAATGATGAACGCAACGCGCACCAGCATGTAAACACCGGCCGCAACCATCGTGGCCGCGTGAATCAACGCCGAGACTGGCGTCGGACCTTCCATGGCGTCGGGCAACCAGACGTGCAGCGGAAATTGGGCAGATTTTCCCACCGCGCCGCAGAAAATTAAAAGTGCGACAATTGCGGCAAACGTTGCGTGGCCGCCGAACATCAGCATTCGCGTCTCGATTTCGACAAAAACGATTGAGCCGGTAGTCATCCAAATCATCAGGATGCCAGTCATGAATCCGAAATCGCCAATCCTTGTGGTGATGAATGCTTTGTTCGCGGCGTCAGCTGCGGCGTCTCGAAAGAACCAGTGACCGATCAAGACATACGATGTAAACCCGACCAATTCCCAAAAAATGAAAAGCATCACAAAATTGTTTGCAAAAACGATCCCGAGCATCGCGAACATGAAGAGCGACAGCGCCGCGAAATAGCGGGACTTGCCTTCGTCGTCGCGCATGTAGCCGAGCGAATAAATGTGAATAAGCGCACCGACGCCCGAAACCAGAACGGCCATCGTCCTGCTCAACTGATCAAGCGTTAGGCCAAGCGGCACACGGAAGACCGGGGAGAGATCGAGCCACAGGAACTCAGGTGCGGTTGTTGCTGACTGCGCGAAGATCAAGCAACTGCAGAAAAAACTTACGAGCACCGCGGTGATGGAAATCGCACTGCTCGATGATTTCCATCGCAGCGTGAAGAGCGTGATGACCGTCGCGCTCGTGAGCGGCGCGAGAAGGATCAGCCACGGATAGAATGAGTTCATCGCTCTGTCTGATTCGCCGGTCAGAACTTCAGGCTGGTGATGTCGCTGACATCCGTGGTCTGCCTCGCGCGATATAACGAGACGAGAAGTGCAAGCCCCACCGCCACTTCAGCCGCCGCCACCGTGATGACGAAAAAGACGAACACCTGCGCGTCGTAATCCGGCAGCCCATTAGCACCGACGCGAAATCGCGAGAAAGCCACGAGCGACAGGTTGGCCGCGTTCAACATCAGCTCGAGAGACATCAAAATGACGATGAGGTTCCGACGTAGGATCACGCCGGCGAAGCCGATCGTGAAAAGGATCGCGCTTACGACCAAATAATCGCCAAGCGTGATCATGTTACCGTGGTTCCCGTCGGCTCAGGAGGACCACGCCGATCGTGGCAACGAGCACCAGGACGCCGATGATTTGGAACGGCAGATTGTAGTTGTTGAAAAGTAGGCGGCCGATGTTCCACACATCGTCGGTCGTCGATCTTGCCAGCGGCGGAAAGGTGCGTCGCGCAGGTTGAAAGTGCCCAATGACAACGCAGATCTGAACCAGCAAGATTACGGCCACC
>Ga0066659_10000978_pt1 | contig 11814 bp, 2 predicted proteins | sample GraSoiAngelo_108_FD_75176 | JGI IMG/M metagenome (GOLD analysis project Ga0066659, IMG submission 75176) | Grasslands soil microbial communities from the Angelo Coastal Reserve, California, USA - 14_0903_09_40cm | ecosystem: Environmental > Terrestrial > Soil > Grasslands | place: USA... | reverse complement strand
GACGCCGGCCGCGGCCACCATGTGCTGAAGATCAGCGGCGAGGCGAGCACGCTCGACCAGCCGAACATCGTGATCAGCGACACGCTGCTCGCCTCCGAGCCGGGCAACGCCGAGATCGCGGTGCGCGGCATGGGCGGCGGCACGAACGCCTTCGGCTGGGTCGACCTGCCGGCGGGCACCATCACCTACCGCGCCGACGCCACCGGCGATTTCGGGCCCGAGATCGAGATGTGGACTGGCTTTGGCGCCGACACCGTAACGATCGACGGCACCTTCCTGCGGCCGGGGCTGCGGACGGTGACGATGCTGAGCACAGGCCTCGGCAACGATCGCGTCACGGTCGACCTCGACACCGGCGAGGACGACTTCTTCGTGCTCAACACGCAGGGGCCGTACAACGACTATCTCGGCATCAGCGACAACGACACCGTGCGCGGCGCGGCCTCGACGCTGCCGCTCATCGTCTTCGGCGGCCAGGGCAACGACGACATCGAGACCGGCTCGGGCGACGACATCGTGTTCGGCGACCGCGGCCGCGTGCACTACACGGATGCCGTGAGCCGCCTCGTCACGCTCCTTGGCAACGCCGGCCTCGGCGACTTCGCCGACGGCGTGGCGCGCGAGCCGGTGCGCATCTTCACGGCCGACGCGCCGATCGGCGGCGACGACATCATCCGCACCAACGCGGGCAACGACCGCGTGTTCGGCGGTGTGAACCGCGACACGATCAACGCCGGTGAAGGGCACAACATCGTGCTCGGCGACCTCGGCCTGATCGACTACGTCGTCGCCGACGGCGACCGCAGCGACATCGACCTCATCGTTTCCACCGATCCGGACATCGGCGGCAACGACAGCCTCACCTCGGGCAGCGGCGACGACATCCTGATCGCCGGCGAAGACGGCGAGCTGGTGCGCAACGACGTCTGGACCAGCCCGACGCAGATCACGCGCACCGTGGATGCGGACGCGTTCGACGGCGACACGGTCAACGCCGGCAATGGCATGAACCTGGTGTTCGGCGACAACGGCCGCATCACCGCGGCGCAGGCCAATACGCCGCGCTTCGGCGGCCAGCCGATCACGCTCGGCCTGGCCGAGACCATCGAATCGCTGATCGGCGGCTCCGATACGATCACGACCGGGACGGGACGCGACCTCGTGCTGGGCGGAATCGATGCGGACATCATCACCGCCGGCGACGGCAACAACATCGTGCTGGGCGACTCCGGTTACATCGACTGGACGGCGGCCGAGCGCGGCGGGCTGCTTGCTGGCGATGACCTCGACGCATCCGACATCGACCGCATCTTCTCGACTGCCCCGGACCACGGCGGCAACGACCGCATCACCACCGGCTCAGGCGACGACATCATCATCGGCGGCGAGGACGGCGAGATCGTGGTCGACGCCGTCATCCCGGCTGCATCCGGCATCACCGGCGCGACCGACACGGCGCGCACCGTGGTGGCGGACGGCTTCGACGGCGGCGATACGATCGTCGCCGGCGACGGTGCCAACCTGGTGTTCGGCGACAATGCCCGCATCGTCGCCGCGCGGTCGAATACGCCGCGCTTCAGCGGCCAGCCGATCACGCTCGGCCGCGCCGAGACGATCGAGCCCGAGATCGGCGGCTCCGATTCGATCACCACCGGCGCTGGCGCCGACATCGTTTTCGGCGGCGTCGACGCCGACACCATCAACGCCGGCAACGGCAACAACATCGTCATCGGCGACAGCGGCTACGTCGACTGGGTGGCCGATGACGCCACTCCGAACGACATCGACCGCATCGCCGCGACCGACCCGCAGCACGGCGGCAACGACGACATCACCACCGGCACGGGCAACGACATCATCATCGCCGGCGAGGACGGCGAGCTCATCATCGACGTGATCATCGACGGCGTGATCACCACGCCGCGCAGCGTCGTGCCGCAGGCCATTGACGGCGACACGGTCCACGCCGGCGCGGGCAACGACCTGGTGTTCGGCGACTTCGGCGTCGTCGAGGGCTCGGTCGACGCGAGCCAGCTGCCGCTCTCGATGGTCATCGGCAAGCCGTTCAGCTTCCGGTCGATCTACACCAGCAACGAGTTCGGCGGCAACGATCGCCTCTACGGCGAGGACGGCGAGGACATCATCATCGGCGGCCAGAAGGATGACGTCATCTACGGCGGCAACCACGACGACGACCTGATCGGCGGCAACAACATTGGCGCGAGCGCAAGCGAGCCCGCGAATGACGGCAACGACCGCATCGACGGGGGCACGGGCAACGATGTGATCGCCGGCGACAATGCGCGCATCGAGCGCCGCGGCGACACGCTCAGCCCGAGCATCCGCGTGCTCATCGGCAGCGTCATCTATGGCGAGAGCATCCAGGCTGGCACCGACGCAATCGCCCAAGTGACTGACGCTTCACAGCCGAACCCGACCGGGGTCAAGTCTCGCATCATCGAGCTCTTTGACCATTCCGACACGCCGGCGCCCGGTACCCACGGCAACGACTACCTCGCCGGCGGCCCCGACAACGACCTCATCTTCGGCCAGCTCGGCGACGACGTGGTCCAGGGCGACGGCGCGGTCGACGACGGCGCGCTGCCGTTCAACGCGTCCACCTACGTTCCTGGAATGAGGATGGATGTCGGCGCGGCGAGACTCAACGGCCTGCTGGTGGTCTCGCCCTCGGTCGAGGCCCCCTCCGACGGCGACGATTACATCGAAGGCAACGGCGGCAACGACGTGATCTTCGGCAACCTCGGCCAGGATGACATCGTCGGCGGCAGCTCGAGCCTGTATGGCGGGCTGATCGGCGCAGAGACGCTGCGGCCTGACGGCAGCGATCTCATCTTCGGCGGCGCCGGCACGGATCTCGCGCGCAACAACTTCGGCGATGCGTTGCACGCGCGCGACGCCGACGTGATCGCCGGCGACAACGCCAACATCCTGCGGCTGAGGAACGGCAGCGGCTTCCTGACGTTCAACTACGACAACTACGGCACGCTGAAGATCATCCCGCGCGCCGTGAAGCTCATCGACTACACGCCGGGAGGCCCGGACTTCAAGGCGAGCGCGGTCGACGACAACGGCGCGGCCGACGAGATCCACGGCGAGTCGGGCGACGACTCCATCTACGGCATGAAGGGCAACGACGTGCTCTTCGGCGAGGGCCAGGACGACGACTTGATCGGCGGCTGGGGCCACGACTGGATCGCGGCCGGCACCGGCGACGACGGCGTGCTCGGCGACGACGGCCGCATCTACACCAGCCGCAACGGCACGCCCGAGCCGCTCTACGGCCTCGCCGCCTCGGTGCAGACGAATATCGCCACGCCTGGCAACCATGAGATGGCGACGATCTTCCCGACCGGGCTGCTCAACAAGACGGTGAACCTCACGCCGTTCAACGACGATCCGAACGCCAATGCGCAGGATCCGCTGTTCGACCCGGCAAACGCCGACGACATCATCTACGGCGGCCTGGGCAACGACTTCCTGCACGGCGGCGCGGGCGACGACGCCATCTCTGGCGCCGAGGCGCTCGCGCAGTTCTATGACCGGCCTGTGAACCGGGGCAACGTGCTGCGCTTCGCCGAAGCCCGCGCCGACGAGTTCCTCGCCTACGATGAGTTCAACCCGATGCGGCAGGTGTTCCTCAATGCGGACGGCACGCCCAGCCCGACGCCGACCAGCTCGCCATTCCTGCTCAACTTCAACGCCGGTGAAGGCCCCGCGGTCGCCGGCTCGACGCCGCAGGTCTTTACCGACGGCAACGACATGATGTTCGGTGACCTCGGCAACGACTGGATGGTGGGCGGCACCGGGCGCGACTGGATGTTCGGCGGCTTCGGCGCAGACCTCCTGAATGCAGACGACGACCAGACCTCGGCGGGCGGCGAGAACAACGTGCCAGACGGCCCGCAGTCGAGTTATGAAGATTTCGCCTACGGCGGCGCCGGACGCGACGTGCTGATCGCCAATACCGGCGGCGACCGCCTGATCGACTGGGTCGGCGAATTCAACAGCTATCTAGTGCCGTTCTCGCCGTTCGGCATGTCGACCATCAGCCGCATGATCAGCCCGGCGCTGCAGCAGTTCCTGTACGACCTGTCGCGCGGCGCGGGCGCCGACCGTACGCGCGCCGCTGATACGGGCGCGGACCCCCTGCGGAACGGCGAGCCGTACGGCGAGATGGGCCTCGTCAACCAGAAGGACAACTGGTGGCAGGACCAGACCGGCGCGCCCGACGATCCGCAGCCTGGCAACACCAACGGCAAGAAGGACGTGCTGCGCAGCGCCGACTTCAACAACGGCTCGGCGCAGGGCTTCGCACCCGACAGCGGCACGTGGACGGTGCAGTCCGGCGCGCTCTTCACCTCGGCAGCCACGCCGAGCGGCGACGCGGTGGCGATCTATCACGTCGGCGAGCAGCTGCCGAGCTACTACGAGATCCAGGCGAGCATCAACGCGGTCAAGCCGACCGGCGGCTGGAAGGCGAACTCGTACGTCGTCTTCGACTACCAGTCGCCGACCGACTTCAAATTCGCCGGCATCGACGTCTCGAACGACAAGGTCGTGCTCGGGCACCGCGCCGCGAGCGGCTGGGTGGTCGATGTTCAGGCCGCCAACTTCCACCTCAAGCCCGACACCTTCTACAACCTGCTCGTGGCGGTGAACGGCCTCGTGGTGACGGTGACCGTGGACAACGCGCAGTCCTTCAGCTACGCCTTCGCGCCGCGCATGATCGACGGCGTGGCGTCGAACCTGAATTGGGGCTATATCGGCTTCGGCTCCGAGAACGCGCGCGGCAAGCTGGACAACATCCAGGTCAAGGTCCTTGAGCGTCCCTTTACGCTGGTCAACACCGAGACCTTTGACGACGGCGTCGCCGATCTGTTCACCGGGCTGAAGGCCGGCGCCTGGCAGGTGCAGTCGGGACGCTATCTCGGCAGCGGCGCCGACCCGGCCCTGTCGCTGGTCGATCTCGGCCTCGCCAAAGGCATCCAGGCGAACGCGCGCACCGAGCTCACGGTGACGCTCAGCACGGCCGCCTCGGCCGGCCTGGTGTTCGATCTGTACTCGACGAACGACTTCAAGTTCGTGCTGCTCGATACGGTCGCCGACCGGCTGGTGATCGGCCACCGCTCGCGTGGCGCCTGGACCATCGACGCCAGCGCGGCGCTCGTCCTCGATGCCGGCAAGGATTACACGCTGCTCATCTCGCTCGCCGGCACGACCGTGAGCACCGTGGTCGACGGCCGCGCGATCGTCGGCTTCGCCTACAACGCCGTGGTGGTCGACGGCGCCTTCGGCACGCTGGTGCGCGGCGGCTCGGCGAGCTTCAATGACTACACGCTGAAGACGAGCGACTCGCGCTTCAAGGATGGCGCTCCGCAGATGCTGAGCGCCGCGGCGAAGGCGAGCACGCCGGCGCCGAGCGACGGCATCGTCACGCAGGCGCAACTCGACCCGCTCGTTGCCGCTGCCATCGCGCGCTGGGCCGCAGCGCTCGGCGGCGATATACGCCCGGCGCTCGCAGGCGTGGTGTTCGTTGTCGGCAACCTAGACGGCGCGGCCCTGGCCCAGACCGTGGGCCATGTCGTCGTGGTCGACGCCGATGCCGCCGGTTGGGGCTGGTTCATCGATGGCACGCCGGGCGACGACAAGGAGTTCCCGGCTGCGAGCCGCGCCGGCGAGTCGCGCGCTCCCTCTTCGAGCGGCGCTTACGGGCGCATGGACCTGCTCACCGTGCTGATGCACGAGATCGGGCACTTGCTCGGCTTTGCGCACGGCGATCCAGCGGGCGGAGCGCTGATGGAAGAGACGCTGCAGACGGGCCTGCGCCGGCTGCCGGTGTCCGGGCCGGTCAGCATGCTCGGCCACGCTAGCGTCTCTGCGGGAAGCGAGACCCAGCACGTCTCGTTCAACGCTTCGAGCTCGCCTTCGCAGCCTGCCGCTACGGCCAAGGGGGCAGAGAGTGCATCGGCTACGGCTTCTGCCCCGTCGAGCGTGACGGCCGCGAGCACGTCGGAGGCGTCATTAAGTGTCACGACGCCAACGGTCAGCACCGCCAGTGGCGCCGCGGCGACGAGCGCTTCGAATACCTCGCAAACTGCTAAGAGCGCCCCGCAGCAGGCCGCGGCGAGCGTTGCCGACCCCGCAGTTTCCTCCACGCAATCAAGCACTCCGGAAAGCACCACAGCGCAGACGGCGCCATCGGCGAGCGACCCGGGAACGGCGCCGCCTGCTTTAGACCCGCCCGGCCGGGGCCGCCGGCCGGCTTAGCGTTCTGCTGGCCCTTATCCCTTTGACCGGATACGATACCGGCTAGGGGAGGGGGAGGATGGCCGAACACGATGGTGTACGGGCGATTAGCGATGCCCGTAGGGCGGCGGGCGACGCCGATCCCGAGTTAATCGATTCCGAATACTGGGCGCGGCTCACGCATGCGCAGGACGCCGCATCATTTACCGCGAGCTGGCTCGACGCGCAGTGCCGCGCTCTCGGCGGGGTGATCCGCGGCGCGGTGGTGCTGCGCACCTCTGAAGCGGCGACCTTCGCACCCGTCGCTTTCTGGCCCGAAGGCGTCGAGGGCAGCCCGAAGCTCGCCACGGTGGTGGAAAAGGCGCTGGCGGAGAAGCGGGTCGCCATCCAGGGCGCGAAGCACGGCGGCCGGCGGCAGGATGTCGTCTTCATCGCGCATCCGATCCTGGTCGACGACCAGCTCTATGGCGCAGCCGCGCTCGAGGTCGAAGGCCGTGCCGAATCGGCCCTGCGCGAGCTGGTCCAGTCGCTCGGCTGGGGGATCGGCTGGCTGGAAGCGCTCGCGCGCCGCAAGACTTTTACGAGCAAGGCGCACCTCGTCACCGTGCTCGAGCTGATCGCGACTTCGCTGCACCACGAGCATTTCCAGGCCGCCGCGACCGCGGTGGCGACCGAGCTTGCCACCATGCTGGCGTGCGAAAGGGTGAGCATCGGGTTCATGAGCGGGCGCCACATTTACGTCAAGGCGCTCTCGCACAGCGCCGCGTTCGGCAAGAAGACCAATCTGGTGCGCGCGCTCGAGGCGGCGATGGACGAGGCTGCCGATCAGTTCGCCACGGTGGTCTACCCGCCGCGTAAGGGCGGCGCCTTCCAGGTCACTCGCGCGCACGCTGAGCTCGCGCAGCGCCACGGCACCGCCGCGGTGTGCACGATCCCGCTCACCGCGGGCGGCAAGGTGCTCGGCGCCCTGGTGCTCGAGCGGCCGGCCGGCGAGGAGTTCGATGCGCGCACGATCGAGCTCTGCGAGCAGGCGGCGCTGCTGGTCGGCCCAGTGCTCGACGTCAAGCGCAAGGAAGACCGCTGGCTCGCGCGAAAAGCGCTGGACAGCATGGCGGCGCACCTGCGCCAGCTCATCGGCCCCCGGCATGTCGCCCTGAAGCTCGGCGTTTCCCTCACCATCGCGGCGATCGCGTTCTTGAGCCTCGTCTCCGCCGACTACAACGTCACGGCGGACGCGATTCTCGAGGGCACCGTGCAGCGCGCGGTCGCCGCCTCGCTTCCCGGCTACATTGCCGAAGCGCGCGCGCGCGCCGGCGACGTAGTGCGCGCCGGTAACCTGCTCGCCACCCTCGACGATCGCGACCTGCGGCTTGAGCGCCTGAAGTGGATCAGCCAGCGCGCGCAGCGCTCGAGCGAGTACCGCGAAGCGCTCGCCAAGCACGAGCGCGCTCGCCAGCGGGTGCTTGGCGCGCAGCTCGAGCAGGCCGAGGCGCAGCTCGCCCTCATCGAGGAGCAGCTCACGCGCACGCGCATCGTCGCGCCCTTCGACGGCATCGTGGTGAAAGGCGACCTCAGCCAGTCGCTCGGCGCACCGGTGGAGCGCGGCAACGTGCTGTTCGAGTTGGCGCCGCTCGACTCCTACCGCGTCATCATGAAGGTCGACGAGCGCGACATCACCGAGGTCGCGGTCGGACAGACCGGGCAGCTCGCGCTCTCGAGCCTGCCGCACGATCCGCTGCCGCTCCTCATCGAGAAAATCACCCCGGTGTCGTCGGTGGAAGAGGGACGCAACTTTTTCCGCGTCGAGGGCGCGGCGCGCGGCGGCATCGAGAAGCTGCGCCCGGGCATGGAGGGCGTGGGGAAAATCAATGTCGAGAAGCGCAAGCTGATCTGGATCTGGACCCACAAGATCGTGCATTGGGTGCGGATGTGGATCTGGTCCTGGTGGCCGTAAAGCACCCCCTGCCGTGAGTGAAGCGCTTTTCAGTCCGTCGTGGTACCGCGTTTCCGCGCTCAAGCCGCGGATCCGGGCGCACGCGCAGATCCACCGCCATGCCTATCGCGGCAGCGTGTGGTTCGTCATGCAGGATCACGCCGCGGGCCGCTCGCATCGCTTTTCGCCCGCCGCGCACCATTTCATCGGCCTCATGGACGGCGAGCGCACGGTGCAGGAGATCTGGCAGGCGACCAGCGCCCAGCTCGGCGACGCCGCGCCGACCCAGGAGGAGGTGATCCGCCTCCTCGGCCAGCTGCATTCCGCCGACGCGCTGCTTTGCGACGTGCCGCCGGACAGCATGGAGGTCTTCCGCCGCCACGAGCGCCACGAGCGGATGGAGTGGCGCCGGCGCCTGTGGACGCCGCTCGCGCTGCGTTTCCCGCTGATCGACCCCGACCGCTTCCTCGACCGGACGCTCCGCTGGGTGAATCCGCTCTTCGGCTGGTTCGGGTTCGTGCTGTGGCTCGTCATCGTCGGCACCGCGGTGGTGCTCGCGGCGTCGCACTGGACCGATCTCACCAAGGACGTCGTCGATCGCGTGCTCGCGCCGCACAACCTGCTCATGCTGTGGCTCGTCTATCCAGTGGTGAAGGCGCTGCACGAGCTCGGCCACGCCTACGCCACGAAGAAGTGGGGCGGCGAGGTGCACGAGATCGGCATCATGCTGCTGGTCTTGACGCCGGTGCCGTACGTCGACGCCTCGGCTTCGTGGGGCTTCCGCGACAAGGGCAAGCGCATGGTGGTCGGCGCCGCCGGCATCCTGGTCGAGCTGTTCCTCGGCGCGCTGGCGCTCTTCGTCTGGCTCAACGTCGAATCGGGCGCGGTGCGCGCCGTGGCCTACAACGTGATGCTCATCACCGGCGTTTCGACGGTGCTCTTCAACGGCAATCCGCTGCTGCGCTTCGACGGCTACTACGTGCTCGCCGATGCCATCGAGATTCCGAACCTCGGCACGCGCGCCAACAAATACCTCGGCTACCTTTTCCAGCGCTATGTGTTCGGCATGCGCGATGCCGAGGACCCGTCGGAGTCGCCGGGCGAGCGCGCCTGGCTGGTCGGCTACGGCATCGCGGCTTTTTTTTACCGGGTCTTCATCCTCTTCGTCATCATCACCTTCATCGCCGGCAAGTTCTTCGTCGTCGGCGTGCTGCTCGCGATCTGGGCGGTCGCGACGCAGGTGTTCGTGCCGGTGGGGAAGAGCATCGCGTTTCTGGTCAACAGCCCGGGGCTGCGGCGCCAGCGCGGCCGCGCCATGGCGACGAGCGCGCTGCTCACGGCGGCGGTTCTTGGCCTGATCTTCCTTGCCCCGGCGCCGAGCTGGACGCGTGCGCAAGGCGTGATCTGGGTGCCCGAGGAAGCCCAGGTGCGGGCGGGCACGGAAGGCTTTGTCGAGCGCCTGCTCGTGCCGATCGACAGCAACGTCGTGCGCGGTCAGCCGATCATCGAGACGCAAGATCCCTTCCTGCCGACCCGCGTCGCGGTGCTCAAGGCGCAGCTCGACGAGCTCACCGCCCAGTACGACGCGCTTATCATCGAGAATCGCGTCCAGGCCGCCATGGTGAAGGAGGAGATGACCTCCGTCGCCGCCAACCTCGCGCGCTCGCGCGAGCGCCTGGGCGAGCTCATCATCCGCAGTCCGGCAAACGGGCGCTTCGTAGTGCCGGATGCCGCCGATCTGCCGGGCCGCTTCATCCCGAAGGGACAGCTCGTCGGCTACGTGGTCGAGCCGAAGGAAATCACCGCGCGCGTGGTGGTGGCACAGGACGACATCGGACAGGTGCGCAGCCGCACCCGCGGTGTCGAGGTGATGCTCGCCGCCTGGGGCGCGGATCCGATGCCGGCGAAGATCCAGCGCGAAGTGCCGGGCGCTTCGCGCCAGCTGCCGACCGCGGCGCTGGGCAGCGGCGGCGGCGGACCGTTCGCGGTCGACCCGCGCGACAACCAGGGCGCCACCGCGCTCAACCGCATTTTCCAGCTCGACCTGGTGCTGCCTGCGGAGGTGCAGTCGTCGTACCTCGGCGCGCGGGTCTACGTGCGTTTCAATCACGGTTTCGAGCCGGTGGGCTTCCAGATCTACCGCGCGCTGCGCCAGCTCCTGCTGCGACGCTTCGATGTCTAGCAGCGCCGCGCTGCGCCCGGGAATCGCGCTCGGGCTTTATCCGCAACGCGAGGATTTGCGGGACAGCTGGCTCGATCGCACGGCGGCGAGCATCGCCGGGTTCATCCGCCAGCAGGCGTTCGGCCGCGGCCCCGGCCATGCCGAGTTCCTCGAGCGCGTCAACGCCGCCGCGCGCGAGCTCGGCGCGTTGACCAACCAGCAGATCCGCGACAGCGTTCCGGAGCTCAGGCGCCGTCTTTACAGCGAGGGCTTGACCGAAGAGCTGGTGGCGCGCGTTTTCGCCATCGCGCGCGAGGGCGCAGGCCGCCTTCTCGGCATGCGTCCTTTCGACGTCCAGCTTCTCGGCGGCCGCGTCATGCTCGAGGGCAAGATCGCGGAGATGGAGACCGGCGAAGGCAAGACGCTCGCCGCTACGCTTCCGGCCTGCGCCGCGGCGCTCGCCGGCATCCCGGTGCACATCGTCACCGTCAACGATTTTCTCGTCATGCGCGACGCGGCCTGGATGAAGCCGATCTACAGCTTTTTCGGCCTCAAGGTCGGCACCATCACCGAAGGCCTGGCGCCCGAAGCGCGTCGTGCCGCCTATGCCTGCGACATCACCTACTGCACCAACAAGCAGCTGGTGTTCGACTACCTCAAGGATCGCCTGATGCTTGGGCAACAGGCGCGGCAGCTCCACCTGCAGATCGAAGGGCTGCACAGCGAATATCCACGCACCAGCCGGCTCCTGCTGCGCGGCCTGTGCTTCTGCATCGTCGATGAGGCCGACAGCGTGCTCGTCGACGAAGCGCGCACACCGCTCATCATCTCCAACGTGCCGGATACCTCGCACGAGAAGCAGATTTACAGCGAAGCGATTGCCATGGCGCGGCAGCTCACCTCCGGACTTGATTATTCGATCCGGCCGCGCGAGCGCGACGTCGAGCTCACCGAGCGCGGCAAGCGCCATGCTGCCCAGCTCGCCGAGCCGCATGGCGGCATGTGGATCGGCGCGCGCCGCCGCGAGGAGCTGATCCGCCGCGCGCTGTCGGCGCTCTATCTCTTCCAGCGCGATAAGCAGTATCTCGTGCGCGGCGACAAGGTGCAGATCATCGACGAATACACCGGCCGCGTAATGGCCGACCGCTCGTGGGAGCGCGGCTTGCACCAGATGATCGAAGCGAAGGAAGGCTGCCCGGTTACCGGCCAGCAGGAAACGCTCGCACGCATCAGCTATCAGCGCTTTTTCCGGCGCTATCTGCGCATCGCCGGAATGACTGGAACTGCGAGAGAGGTCGCGCGCGAGCTGTGGGCGGTCTACCGCCTCCCGGTCATCACGATACCGCCCAACCGCCCGGTACGCCGTCACCGGGTGGCCGACCAGGTGTACGTCAGCGCCGAGGCGAAGTGGACTGCGATCGCGGCAACGCTGCGCCGTCCGCATACCGAAGGG
>Ga0066659_10000977_pt1 | contig 11818 bp, 11 predicted proteins | sample GraSoiAngelo_108_FD_75176 | JGI IMG/M metagenome (GOLD analysis project Ga0066659, IMG submission 75176) | Grasslands soil microbial communities from the Angelo Coastal Reserve, California, USA - 14_0903_09_40cm | ecosystem: Environmental > Terrestrial > Soil > Grasslands | place: USA... | reverse complement strand
GTTCAACGTCCAACGCTCAACGTCCAATTAATCCATTCGATGTTGGATGTTGAGCGTTGAGCGTTGGAAGTTTACGTTTTAAATCAATGCGCTACCGCACTTACAAGAACACTAGCCTCTCCGTGAGCGAGGTCGGCTTTGGGCTTTGGACGATCTCGACCGGCTGGTGGGGAAATTTCACGGAAGGCGAAGCGATCGCGCTCATGCACAAGGCGTTCGATCTCGGGATCACGCTTTTCGACGCGGCCGACACTTACGGAAACGGATTGAGCGAGGAGTTAATTGCGAAGGCGTTCCCGAAACAGCGCGATGAGATCGTGATCGCGACGAAAGTCGGGTACGATTTTGTGACCCACGGCGAAGCGCGCGGACGCGGTCAGCGCGAGATTCCGCAGGACTTTTCGCCGGACGCGGTCATGCGCGCGACGGATGCGGCGCTGAAGCGCTTGAAGACGGACCGCATCGACTTGCTGCAATTGCACAACATCCGAATGGAACAGGTTTATGACGACGCGCTGTGGACGACGCTCGAAAAAATGAAGCGCGCTGGAAAGATTCGGTCCTACGGCATCGCGCTCGGTCCGGCGATCGGCTGGCTTTACGAAGGCGTCAATTGTATTCGCGAGCGCGAAGTCACGAGCGTGCAGCACATTTACAATCTGCTCGAGCAACATCCCGGCCGCGCGCTGCATGATGCCGCGACCGACGCTGGCAAAGACACAATGTTTCTCATCCGTGTCACGCATTCTTCGGGAATGCTCGAAGGAAAATACACCGCAGAGACACTTTTCTCGCCGAGCGATCATCGCAGCCACCGGCCGCGCAGTTGGTTGCTCAACGGAATCAAGAAGATCGACAAGTTGCGCTTTCTTGAAAATTCCGAGCGCACGCTTGGGCAAGCCGCCTTGCAGTGGTTGCTCGCGGATGATCGCGTCGCTTCAACGTTGCCGAACATTTACAACGAAGAACAGCTGGTTGAATTCGCGAAAGCCCCGGAATGTCCACCACTCACGGCCGATGACATGGCAAAGATCGACAATCTTTGCATCGACAACTTCGGTCTCGAACCGGAGCAGCCAAAGTTCAAAGGAACGATGGAGATGCCGAAAGAAACGGCGGCCGCGTAGCGTCTGATTTGTAGGACAGGCGCTCCGCCTGTCAATTTATGGATGGGGCAACCGGAGCGGTCACCCTACAATTTTGTAATGCGATCTAATCCGACTCATCCTCCTCCACCGGTTCGGCCCGCGGAATTTTTTGTCCGCGCTCGGGCTCGCGACGCTGACGACGTGCGTTCGCCTGCTGCCCTTTGTACATATCTTTGAAGATGTCCGCGATCATTGGCGCAGCGGTGCTGCCACCGTGCACTTTGCTGCCAACATCGCCTTCGTAAAGCGCCGCGAAAGCATATTGCGGTTGATCGGACGGTAAGAATCCCGCGAACCACGCGGCGGTGCGCTCCTTATTTTTCGGTCCCCATTGCGCGGTCCCGGTTTTGCCGGCGACTTCGACATTATCAAGGCTGGCTCCATGCCCGGTGCCGCCAGCGCCATTGACGGCGTTGATCATTCCCGTGCGCAATTCATCGAGCGTCGCGGGTGAAAGGTCGAGTGTCCTCTTCGCGCGCACCTGATAGGCAGTCACAATTTGGTTGTCGAGCGTCTGCACTTGTTGCACGAGGCGCGCCTGAAAAAAGGTGCCGCCGTTGGCCACGATGGCCATGGCTTGCGCCATTTGCAGCGGCGTGACCTGGGTGTCCCCTTGACCGATCGACAAGTTTGCGATGTCACCGTTGAGCAATCTGCGGCCGTGTGTCGCCTTCATGTATTCGTCGTTGGGCACGCGTCCTTCCACCTCGCCCCGCAACGGGATGCCGCACTTCGCGCCAAAGCCCAGCTTGAGCGCCCAATCAATGATCGGCGCAGCGCCGGTTTTGATTCCGACTTGATAAAACCACGTGTCGCACGATTCGGTGAGCGCCTGAATAAAATTCAAAGCGCCGCGATCGCCTTTTTTCCAGTTGTGAAACGTGAGATTGCCGATCTCGATGGAAGGCACGCATTCGTAGGTGTCGTCCGGTCTGACCGAACCGCTTTCCAGCGCCGCGATACCGACCGCGATCTTAAATGTCGATCCTGGCGGATAAGATGAGCGAAATGCGCGCGGCAGCAGCGGAATGTTAGGATCATCCTGCAAGGCCTTAAATTTCTCCGTCGAGATCGAGGGAACGAAAATGTTCGGGTCGTAAGTTGGCCAGGACGCCAGCGCGAGAATGTCGCCCGTGTTTGGATCGACAACGACGATGGCGCCGCGTTTGGCTTTTGCTTGGAGCGCTTTTTCTGCCAGTTCCTGGAGGCGAAGATCCAAAGTAGTGATGACATTGTCACCGGCCACAGGCGGCGCGACCAACTTCTCGGAAGTTTTTCGGCCGTCCTTGTCGAAGGTGAGCTTGTATTGGCCGTGCTTGCCCGTGAGCATTTCGTTGAATGTTTGCTCGAGGCCTTCGCGTCCCTCGGTTTCGGGCCAAAGAGTTTCGTGATTGTCGATGATGCCGTCCAGATTCCGGCCGGTTTTTCCGCTGTAACCGACGATTTGCCCGGCCAGTTTCCCGTTCGGATAAGTGCGAACATAAATCGGCCGCACGACCGTCGCCGCCGATAAACGGTCTTTCACTTCCTCATACTCCGATTGAGTGAGGTTCTGCGCGATCTCAAGCGGCATGATTCCGCGGTTGCGATAATGACGCAGGATCGCTTCGTCTGAAATCTTGAGCGAGCGGCCGATTAATTTCTCTGCCTTATCGATCTTTTCGTGCGTGAAGCTGAGCGCCTGCGCGTCGGAAAAATCAAGCGGGGTGGGAAAATTGATCGCGAGGTTGTAGCTGAGCTTGTTCTGCGCGAGCGGCACGCCGTGACGATCGGTGATCTGGCCGCGCGGTGCGGGAATATCGAGAATGTAGGTGCGCGCCAGTTTTTGCGTCTCAAATGTCGGAATGATCGTTTCTTCTTCTGGAGCGGGCGTCACGCTTGGACTTGATGACGGTGGCAAAGTTTGTGCAACCGCACCGCTGGAAAACAAAAGCAAAAGCAAAATCCAGAGATTCCGCAGATTTTCGCAGATTTCGGCCCGGATCATTTTAAATAATCTGCGTTAATCTGCGAAATCTGTGGATAATTCAATGGCGTCGCAAGAAGCGATGGACTTCTTCCGCCAGCTTTCGTCCAATTCCTTCGGTGGACGCAATCTGCTCCACGCTCGCCTTGCGCAGACGATTAACGGAACCAAACTTGCGCAGCAGCAAATTTTTCCGGTTCTGACTCACGCCCGGGCAATCATCGAGAATGCTTTCACCGATGCGTTTTTTCATGAGCAGCTGATGGTAGGCGTTAGCGAAACGGTGGGCCTCGTCGCGAATTCGCTGGAGCAATCGCAACGCGCCGGAGTCGATCGGCAATTGCAGCGGCAGGGCCCGGCCCGGTCGATAAATCTCTTCATGCTCCTTGGCCAAGCCGACGATCGGCAGATCATGAAGACCGAGTCGCTGCAATTCTCGACAGGCGGCGGAGAGCTGACCTTTCCCACCATCGACAACGATGAGATCAGGCAAACGAACGAGCGGTATCTTGTTTTCATCGCTGTCTGTTCGTTGGACGTTAAACGTTGGACGTTGAGCGCTCGCCACGGCGTAGCCCGTCCCGGGCGAAGGCGGGTTGGGCGTTTGCTTCTCTAGGCGTTGCAAACCCTCAACCGTTTGCTCCTGCGAAAACTCCGCCGCATCCGGATTCGTTTCGCGCGCTTCGAGCAAAATCCGCGAGTATCTTCGTCTAACGACTTCGGCCATACTGGCAAAATCGTCCTGTCCTTCAACGGTGCGAACGCGATAGCGGCGATAATGGTCCTTGTCCGGCACGCCGTTTCGGAAGCAAACCATCGAGGCCACGAGGTGCGTCGTGGAAATATTTGAGATGTCGAAACACTCCATCACGATGGGCGCGCGCGGAAGTTGCAACGCGTCCGCCAGCGCCCGCACGTCCGCCATCGGATCGATTGCGCTCGGCAAAGTTCCACGCGTGAAGCGTCGCGTTGGTTTGGTCGTGTGGCGCAGGTCTTCAATCATGTTGCGCAGTTCGGCCGCTTTCTCGAAATCCATTTTCTCGGCGACTTTGCGCATTTCTTCTTCGAGCGCCGCGATCATCTCGCGCGAATGTCCCTCAAGAAATTCGCACGCCTGTACGACGCGCTCGCGATATTGCCCGGCGCTAATCTCACTCAAGCGCGTCGGCACTTGATAAGTGGCCGATTTTAATTCGCGTTCCGTTGGCGAGCCTCTCCCAAAAGTGAGCACGCCAAATTTTTTGCGCATGAAATTGAGCGTTTGCCGCAGCGCGCCCGAATGCGCATACGGGCCGAAGTAGAGCGCGCTGTCATCTTTTTTAAATCGCGCCAGGCGAAACCGTGGCCATTCCTCCAACGTGTCGATCTTGACGAGGAGGAACCGCTTGTCGTCGCGAAACGAGATATTGTAACGCGGCCGGTATTCTTTGATCAATTTGCCCTCGAGCAAGAGCGATTCCGCTTCGCTGCGCACGGTGTGCGTCTCGAAATCCCAAACCGCCTCGAGCATGGCGCGCGTCTTGATGTCCGCCACCGCAAGTTTTGAAGGCAAGAAATAGGAGCTGACCCGCTTGCGCAGATCGCGCGCTTTACCGACGTAGATCACGCGATGGAAGCGGTCGCGCATGAGATACACGCCGGGCTTGTGCGGCACTTCGTGCACTTTTTTACGCAGGTCTGGTTTCTCTTTTGTTGGCATCATCTTTTGAGAAGATCGACAATCGCGCTGCGAGAATTATAGGGCAAGCGCTTCGCTTGCCGCGTTGGAGGTTGGCAGGCGGAGTGCCTGCCCTACAATTTGCTTTCGACGCGAGCTTACACCGCGCCTTCGCATCTCGCGCAAGGTCGACAATCCGCGGGTGGATCGAACAGTCCTTTGTTCGATGTTAGGTTTAGGCGGCGAAGCCGCATTAATTTGGCATCGCCCGCGGAGCGGTCGATCCACCTCAAAGGCGTGTCGGTTACACCGCGCGGCGTCGCGGGAGCGCGGACTGCACCATCATCAGTTCGCTCACGTTCTCCGGGGTGAGCAAACCGACCAAGCGTTTCATGCTGTCGAGCACGGGCACTGCCGGGCAATGGCACTCCTGCATGATGCGGAACGCTTCTTCAAAGCGTGTGCCGGTGGTGACGGTGGGAATATCGCGCCGCATCACATCGCCCACGCGAATCTGCGGATCATTTTTGCGCAAAGCGGCAACGAGATCGTGCCGCGTCAGAATGCCCGCGACATTTCCGTTTTCACCGACAACCGGAAAGTCGTGCTGCGAAGTTGCGAGCAGCGCGTCCACCGCTTCCTCCAGGGTAGCAGTTTCTGGAAGCGTGCGGAATTCGCGTACCATTGCGCTCGAAACAGGAAATCGGCGTGAGACATCTTTCATTTGCGCCAGCGCCGCCTCCTGTGACGCGCCGATGTAAACGAACAACGCGATGAAGATCAAAAATGGATTCCAAAGAAGCCCGACGAAACCGAACACGAACGCGAAGCCCTGGCCGATACTCGCGGCGATTTGCGTGGCGCGGGCATAGCTGAATCGTGTCGCCAGCAAGGCGCGCAAGACTCGGCCACCGTCCATCGGAAATGCCGGCAGTAAATTAAAGAGCACCAGCAAAACATTGATGGCGAGCAACTGCGTGAGCAGATTCGGACTTTCGAATACCCGGGCCGCCGCCGCGCTGTGCCAATCGATCACGACCAGGAGCCCAAGCGCGATCACGACATTTACGGCCGGTCCGGCCAGCGCGATGATCAATTCCTGCACCGGTTCTTCCGGCATCCGCTCCAGCCGCGCCACGCCGCCGATTGGCAGCAGCGTGATGTCCGGCGTGTTGATGCCGAAGGCTTTCGCGGCAAACGCGTGTCCGAATTCGTGCAAGATCACGCACACGAAAAGCAGCAGGATAAAAAACACGCGCCCGGCAGCAGCAGCCGAGCCGCCTTCCGCATAGTAGCCGACTGCCAGCCAGCCGATCAGCAGCAGGAAGGTCACGTGAATTCGTAACTGGATGCCAGCGACGCGAAAGATGGGAAGAGACCAGCTCATAAAAACAGTCTCGCCTGCTTTTGAATCGCGCGCCAGCGTTGTAGTGGCCGCGCAAAGGTGGATCGAGCGGTCTCTTGTCCGCCAGTCGGACGGACTCGTCCATCGGCGAGCTCGATGTTAATTTAAGCGGCAAAGCCGCATTTGTTTGGCAGCGTCCGACGGAGCGGCCGATCCACCCTGCGTGAACAAAACCGCTTTTATGCTAAAGCGATCTTTCCGACACTGAATCCAAATGGAACTCTTCGATGTCGCAATCGTGGGAGCCGGGCCGAGTGGAGCGACATGTGCCGCATTCTGCGCGGCCGCCGGATTGCGCACACTCGTTGTCGAGCGGGAAAAATTCCCGCGCGAAAAAGTCTGTGGTGATTGTTTGAATCCGGCGTGCTGGCCGGTATTGCGCCGGTTAGAGCTTGCAGATCTCGGCCGCGCGGCGCCGCATGGAAAACTGGAAGCGGTCGAGTTCATCGCGATTGGCGGCCAAAGGGCACATGTCAATCTTCCGCCCGGCGATGAAAGCGAGATCGCGATCAAGCGCAGCCTCTTCGACAATCTTTTGTTTACGCGCGCGCGCGAGCTCGGCGCCGAAATTCGCGACGCCACGGTCGTAAGGGCAATTGCAAGGAATTCATCTCATCACTGGATGGTCGCTGCTGGAGAAACAATTCTTGAGGCGGCCATTCTTGTCGGAGCTGATGGACGCAACTCCACCGTGGCGCGGCTCAGCAATTTGCTTCCGGGACCGGAACGCGAACGCGTCGCACTGCAAACGCATATTCCTTTGCCGAGAAAATTCGGAAATCGCGTCGTTCTCCAATTTCTGCCCGAAGGTTATTCGGGTCAGGCGCCGGTGAATGAGAATGAATTGAATCTCTGCCTCGTCGGCCGGCCACCGACGATTGCATCGCTGCGAAGATGGGCCGAGCGAAATTTCGAGATCGCAGCCGATCACGCATGGCGGACGATCACGCCGCTCACGCGCGCACCCGTCTCGGCCGTTCACGAGAATCTTTTCTTCATCGGCGACGCCGCGCGCGTGGTCGAGCCATTCACCGGCGAAGGAATTTATTACGCGCTTCGTTCAGGCGAACTTGCCGCCAACGCCATCGTGAAAATCATTCGCGGACAAAATCGACAAGTAACTTTGCGTGAATTCGCTCGCGCTCACGCGGCCATGTATCGGGGGCGACTCTGGATCAATCGGTTGGCGCGCGCGGCTGTTTTATCACCACGCATCGCATCGCTTTTCGTGAACGCCGCGCGATTTCAGCCGCCGATCTGGCGGTTGCTGACCGCGAAAATCGTTAGGTCGAATTGACGGCGCGACATGCTTTCACCGTGTTCGACATCAACATCGCGATCGTCATCGGGCCAACACCACCCGGCACCGGCGTGATCGCGGCGGCTTTCTTTGCCACTTCGTCGAAATCGACATCACCGATAAGGCGGTAACCGCGCTCGCTGGTTGCGTCCTCCACTCGATTAATTCCAACATCGACAATCACCGCGCCGTCGCGCACGTGTTTAGCCTTCACAAATTCAGCCCGGCCAATCGCCGCGATCAAAATATCTGCCGCGCGCGTGATCGCTTCGAGATTCCGGCTGCGGGAATGAACAACCGTCACGGTCGCGTCGCTGCCTCTACCTTTTTGCATGAGCAAAAGCGCGAGTGGTTTTCCCACGATCATACTCCGCCCAAGAATGACAACGTGCGCGCCGGAGATGTCGATCTTGCTTTCGATGAGCAGCCGTTGAATCCCAAGCGGAGTACATGGGACGAATCCGTCCGCCGCGGCGGACGCGAGTTTCGCGACGTTCAGCGGATGAAAACCATCGACATCTTTGCGCGGATCGAGTGCGCGCACGATTGTCGCTTCATCAATTTGTTTCGGCGGCGGCGATTGCACAAGAATGCCGTGAATGGCTGGATCGCGATTCAACTCCTCCACGCGCGAAAGTAATTCCGACTGCGTGGTCGATGCCGGGAGCTCGAGTTTCACTGAATGCAAACCGAGCTCGCGGCTCATCTTGTCCTTCGAGCGCACGTAGGCGCGCGAGGCGGGATGATCGCCCACCAACACCACGGCCAGACCCGGTGCGACGCCTTGCGATTTTAATTTCGCAATCTCGCGGCGAAGATCGACATAAACTTTTTCCGCAATTGCGCGGCCGTCGATTAACTTCGCCATGCGCCGAACGTAAATGACTCAGCGTCGTTCAACCAGCGCCATCATCGCATCTTGCAAACGCAAACGCTCGGCTTCGAACTCTTCGGCGGTGCTTGTCGATCTTACACGATGCGGCTGGCCGATGATCACGTGCACTTTGGCGAACGGCCGCGGGACAATGAATCGATCCCAGCTTTTGATCCGCCAGCAGTTCGAATATTCCATGTTAATGGGTAGAACCGCCGCGCTCGACTTTTGCGCCAGAAAAATAATTCCCGGTCCGAGCTCGTAAACTGGACCGCGTGGACCATCCGGCGTAATTACGACGTCGCGTCGCGAGGAGAGCACTTCCGTCAACTGCAAAATTGCACTGGCGCCGAGTCGCGAACTCGAGCCGCGCACAACATCGAAACCGAAGCGTTTGATTGCATCGGCCAGCAGGTCCCCATCGCGACTCGCGCTGATCAAAGCCGCGCCGTGACGGTTCGAAAAAAAAAGTCGCAGCACGACCGGAAATATCAACAGGCGATTATGCCAGAGAGCGCCGATGTAATTTTCATTCACCGGCTTTCCAACAATGCCAGCGCGATCATCGATTTGGTAACGCAGCGTGCGCGCCCAAAGCTGGAGCAAGCGAAATCCGAACGCGATCAGCCAACGCGCGCGCCAACCTTCGATCTTCAACTTTTCTTGCCCGAAGTTTTCGCAGTTTGATCCTGCCAGCGATAGGCGCGCGGATTCGGCAATCCAATTTGATCGAGAATCCGCCAAACAACCGTATCGACAACGGCGGTGACAGAACCTGGCTGGCTGTAAAAAGATGGAATTGCCGGCAGAACAATCGCACCCGCCTCAAGCAGCGTCACGACGTTGCGCGCGTGAATCAAATTCCAGGGCGTCTCGCGCGGGACGAGAATTAATTTCCGGCGTTCCTTCAAAAAAACATCGGCGGCGCGCAACAGCGCGCTGTCGCTGGAACCGGAAGCGATCCGCCCGAGTGTTGCCATCGAGCATGGAACGATCACCATCGCGTCGAACCGGGCCGAGCCGCTCACAAACGGAACACTGAGATCACTTTCCGAATGTCGCGAGACGTGCGCAGGAATTTTGAAATCTTCCAGCTCCTGCGCCGCGACCTGTTCCGCATGGGCGCTCATGATGAGATGAATCTCGTGCGCGGCGCAATCGATCTGCTCAAGCAATCGTTGCAGATAAATCGTTCCGCTGGCGCCGGTCGCGGCGATCACAAGTTTCATCGGACTAAAAGAATGACATCTGACCAGGCCGGCGACAACAAGGAGCGGTCGCCGCGGCGACCGGGGCGATTTGGAAATCGCTCTTCCTTAACCCAGAGCATGACTTGATTTCGCGACTCGGAGTTTGAATTTCATCGCAGGCCGGGGCAATAAGATACGCAATGGTCAAAAAACTCTTACACACTCGTTACCGCGTGACCGATCTGGAGAAGACGGTCGCGTTTTACAAAGACGTTCTCGGACTCAAGGAGCTTCGCCGGCACACTTCCGGCCGCGGCTCGCAACTGGTTTTTCTGAAAGCGCCCCAGAGCGAGGAGGAAATCGAACTTTGCAAATTCGATCAAAGCGGCCCGGTCGTAGTTGGACCCGATCTGACACATCTCGCTTTCGAAGTGGACAATCTCGACAAATTCGCGCGCGAAGCGGCCGCCAAAGGTTATCCGCTTTCCGACGGACCACATCAAACCTCAAGCGGAAGCAAGATTGCTTTCATCGACGCTCCGGAGGGTTACGAGATCGAGTTAATCCAGCGCGGCCGTGATTCATAATAACCTCTCGCTGGCCATGTGCTTGCACCTCGCAAATTCTTGCTCCTCATTTTCCGACCGATGAAATTGGGTCGCACTTGGATCGTTTGCTTCTGCGTATCCGCATTAGCGCTCACCACGTTTGCGCAGGAACAGGATGCTGTCCGGCCGACCGGTATCCCGGAGTCCCTGGCGAAAGAGTCTCCTCAAATATCTCCGCCGAGAGCAACGCGTGCTCGATCCCGGCACCGGCACGCAAAGACCAAAGCCCAATCGAATGAAGAGCGCGATGAAGTTTCGCCGCCGCGCGTTTCCGGAGGTGCGCCAGCGACAGGCGCAAGATCGGTCATGATGGTCGATGCACGCACCGGGGAAACTTTGTATGAAAAAAATGCGGATGAGATACGACCGCCGGCCAGCACGCAAAAGTTGCTGACTGCATTAATCATTGCTGAGCATGGTTTTTTGGATCGACCGGTGAGAGTTGAGCTTATCGACACCCTGGCGGAGCCGGTGAAGTTGAATATCAAACCTGGCGACACCTACCAGCGCATCGACCTATTGCGTGCGTTGCTCGTAAAAAGCCCGAATGATGTGGCGCGTTGTCTCGCGCGCGCCAACGCGGGCAGTATCGAAGCCTTCGCCGAGGTGATGAATCAACGCGCGCGCGAACTCGGCGCGACGCACTCGCATTTTGTGAATCCGAACGGGTTACCGGTGCCGGACCAATACTCGAGCGCACGCGATCTGTCGATCATCGCGCGCGCGGCCTACGCCAATCCCACGATCCGATCGATTGTTTGTCTTCCGCAACTCGTCTTTCGCTATGCCAACGGCCGCACGCGCGAGCTCGAAAACACAAATAAAGTTCTAAGACGCTCCCCGTATTGCAACGGGATGAAAACCGGTTACACCGAAGCCGCCGGGCATTGCTTGATTTGCAGCGGTTCGCGACCGGGCCGCGACATCATCGTGGTCGTGCTCGGCGACAGCACGGCCGTCTGGCGAGACGCCTCGGCCCTGCTCTCCTGGGGTCTCTGGATGTAGTCCCGCAAACGGCGAGAGTCTCATGACAGACGTTTTCGCCCGAACTTCTCGAACTAAAAAAACGTTTCCGAGCGCTTTTTCTGCTCGATGAAGCGCACGCGATCGGAGTGATTGGGCCGAATGGTCGCGGGCTCGCTGCGGAAGAGAACTTGCATGAAGATGTCGATGTCCAGATGGGAACGCTCAGTAAAGCCCTGGGCGTAAGCGGCGGTTACATTTGTGGTTCCCGCAGCCTGATCGAATGGCTGATTAATCGGGCGCGTTCGTTTATCTATTCAACGGCGCCACCGTCCGCACTTGCGGCCGCGGCGATTTTCTCGCCTCGCCGGAAGGCGAACAGCGCCGGCTCTTACTTTGGCAAAGAATTAAGCTCATGCAGGAACTTCTTCCGGTCCGTTCGGCAACGGCGAATCGCCCGGATAAGAATGCTGCCCACGCCAGCAGGGCGATTTTTCCGCGGAACGTAGGCGATGAGCAAGCAGCGATCGACTTGGCGGAAGCGCTCCAAAACGAAGGATTTTCGTCCCGGCGATCGGTTACCCGACTGTGGCCAAAGGTTCCGCGCGACTGCTCATTACCGTAACGGCAGCGCACACTGAGGATCAAATCCGAGCGCTCTGCGAAGCGATCGCACGGCTGAGCGCCGAAATGCTGTAGCCGCTTCG
>Ga0066659_10000971_pt1 | contig 11832 bp, 5 predicted proteins | sample GraSoiAngelo_108_FD_75176 | JGI IMG/M metagenome (GOLD analysis project Ga0066659, IMG submission 75176) | Grasslands soil microbial communities from the Angelo Coastal Reserve, California, USA - 14_0903_09_40cm | ecosystem: Environmental > Terrestrial > Soil > Grasslands | place: USA... | reverse complement strand
GGGGAAAAATGCATTGTTGCCGCTCATGGTGAAGGTCATGTCCACGGCGGGGTTGGTATGGAGGACCTCCTCCACCTGCATCTGGTGGGTATGCATTTCGTAGTGCGACGTGCCCTCCTGAGCGACGAAGACGCCGAGGGCGAAGGAACTATCGCCGATGGGGAGGAAGGCCTTGGGAACGGTATAGAAAAAGTAGACAGTTCCCAGCAGACAAACCACCCAAATCGCCAGGGAAATCCAGCGATACCGAAGAAAAAACCACAACGAACGCCCGTAGACCGATAGCACCCTTTTTTCTGTGCCGCCGATGACGCGCTCGATCCAGTTTTTTTTCGCGCGCGCTCCGCGTTCCTGGAGCAGGCCGGAGCACATGAGCGGTGTAAGTGTCAGCGAAACGATCCCGCTGGCAAAAATCGAAACGATGATGGTGATTGAGAACTCTCGAAAGATGCGTCCAACCAGGCCGCCCATAAAAACAAGCGGAAGGAATACAGCGGCTAGGGAAACGGTCATGGCCAGAATCGTGAAGCTGATTTCCTTGGCGGATTGCAGAGAGGCCTCCAGGGCCCCCAGGCCGCTCTCCATGAGGCGAACGGTATTCTCCAAGAAGACGATGGCGTCATCGACCAAGAATCCGATGGCTAGCGTCAGAGCCATCAGGGACAAGTTGTCCAGGCTGTAGCCCAGGATGTCCATGACCACGAAGGTGAGCAGGAGCGAGAGCGGCAGCGCCACAACCGGAATCAAGGTGTCGCGCGCGCGGCCTAGAAAAAAGAAAATCACCAGGACAACCAAGGCAAACGCGACGAACAGCGTCGCCTGGACATCCTTGACGCTGTTCACGATGCCTTGAGAACGGTCATAAATGGGAACGATTCCAACAGAGCTGGGGAGTTGCGCTTGCACCGTGGGAAGGAGGTCGCGGATGGATTTGGCCACCTCGACGGCGTTTGATCCCGCACGCCGGAAAACCGCAACGACGACCGTAGCGGCCGGAACCTCGTGTCCGCGGTACCAAAAGCGCATGCGGATGCGTTCGTCCTGCAATCCATTTTTTACCGTGGCGATGTCTTTCAAGTAGACCGGAGCGCCGTTGCCTTGCCGGACGATTAAATTCTCGTACTGGCTGGCTTCGCTCAACTGTCCTTCGGGCTGCAGCAGAAAGGTGTGATGTTCGCCGTCAAATTGGCCGGCGCCGGTATAGCTGGTTCCGTTCTTCAACGCGGCGGCCAAGTCATCGATGGTCAAATTGCGCGCGGCCATCGCGGAAGGGTCCGCCTTGATGCGAACGGCAGACTGAGCGCCATAGACGGCGACCTGGCTTACCCCAGGGAGAATGCTAATGCGCTCGCCGACTTGCGTATTGGCGTAGTCGAACAGCTGGCCCTGCGTGGCGCTGTCGCTAGTGATCCCCACGTACATGATGGGCTGGTCGTTCGGATTGGTTTTGGTGAAGGTGGACGGGCTCGGTAAATCTACGGGAAGCTGCGCCGTCGCGCGCGTAATGGCCGCCTGAACGTCGGTTGCCGCGGCATCCACACTCTTGGAGAGATCGAACTGCAGGACGAAACTCGAGTGCCCCTGTCCACTGTTGGAGGTCACCAACTGAAGACCGGGAATCTGCATGAACTGACGCTCGAGCGGCGTGGCCACGTTGTTCGCCATGGTCTCTGGCGTTGCGCCGGGATAACCGACGTTTACCTGAATGACGGGATAGTCGACCGCGGGCAGATCGTTGACAGGCAAGGCAAAATAAGCGAGTACGCCAAAAACAATGGCTGAGACCGTGAGCACCGCGGTCATCACCGGGCGGCGAATAAATGGTTCAGAGAGATTCATCGATCTTCGTTCTCGTTACTTTGCCTTCGCGGGCGCACTCGGCTGCGTGCCCGCTGCGGGGGTAGCGCCGCCGGTATCCACACGCACCTTGCTGTTCGGAGCTACGGTCATCTGGCCGGCGACGATGACGTTTTCTCCCGGGGCTACACCTTGGCTAACCACGATGTTATCGCCTTGCCGTTGGCCCAAGGTCACAAGCCGCAGGTCTGCGGTGTTGTCGGATTTCACCACGTAAACGAACGGACCTTTCTGGCTGATTTGCGTGGCTTGGTTGGGGATCAGCACGGCTCCCTTTTGCGTTTCCAGCACCAGCCTGACGTTGACAAATTGCCCGGGCCAGAAATGGTGGTCGGGGTTGGAGATGGTGGCGCGCAAAAAGACCGTGCCGGTGCCGTTCTGGACGGTGTTATCGAGAAATGTGAGCTTACCACCCCGGACGTGCTCTTCCGGATCGGAGGGCAGCCTCACCAAGGTCTTTAGCGTTCCGCGAGTCATCTCTTTTTGCACAGTGGAGAGATCGCGCTCGGTTATCGTGAAGTCCGCATAAATCGGATCCAGGCGCTGGATTAGCAACAACCCGGTTGTGTTCGCCTGCACCACGTTTCCGACATCAACGAGTCGTGCGCCGGCACGCCCCTGGATGGACGAGTGAATATAGCAATATTCCAGGTTGAGCTGGGCGGTTTCGAGCGCCGCTTCCGCCGATTCCACCTGTGCCTGATCGACCTCGACGGTGCTCTTTTTGCTGTCGTAGTCCTGCTTTGCGATGACCTTCGAGTCGAATAGCTCCGAGCTGCGCGCGAACTCCACCCTGGCGAGTTCCAGCGCCGCTTTTGCCTGGGCCAGAGCGCCCTTTGCCGAATCGAGCTGGGCCTGATACGGACGGGGATCTATCACAAAGAGCAACTGCCCCTTGGTCAAATCCGCGCCATCCTGGAATTGCCTCTGCGTAATGCGTCCGCCGACTTGCGGGGTTACGGTAACGGACTCGAAAGCGTAGCTCTTGCCGATCTCGTCGAGGTAAACGGGCACATCTTGGGCTTGCGCCTTGACCACACTCACCAGCGGCGGAGGCGGCATTTGGGGACCAGCAGCCTGGGGATTCGCCCGGTTACAGCCCAATGCTGCCATTTGCAAGACAAACAGCGGCAGGACATACAAAAACCGGAGCTGTAACTTCATCCTGGTCCTCCCCTCGTCCCTTTATACGCTACAGGCCAACGGTATATTGCGGGCCAGGCCCAAAAGCCCCGTGGTTGACACCACGCCCTGCCAGTATCTCTGTAGTTTGTGACCCCAGGTTCTGTGCATAAAGCGTGGGGACATCCGAGACTACATTAGACGCCTATGGAGGGAATGCGTTACTTTTAGCAAGTTCCATTCTGGCTTTGCGGCAAGGCGCGGCCTAGGACGGCCTAACCTTCCACAACCAGATTGGGTAAGAGTTGCCGACTTATCCGGGAGTTATGGCGCGCTGGCCCGAATTGAAATGCCGAGTGCGGCCACGTCTATCGGCAGGCACGTCATACTGACAGATGGCCCGTGCCGCATGTGGGAGCGCATTTGCGTTTGTGTCGGCGTCGGCGCAATGGTACACCCTCCCCGCCACCGTTCCTGACTATAACAACCTTTTCACGACTCCTCCCGGAGAGAACTCTGGGCTGTGCCCGTGCGCACTTCATTCGGCGACTTCTTCCACGGGAGTTCCGGGAATACCGCGATACGAAAAGATTCCCGCCCGCTCCACCGATTCCTCCTGCCAGCTCACGCGCCATTTGTTGCCAAGCTGCAAGAGAATCAAAGCAGCGGCAAAGAAAGCGCTCGCGAAAAGAAAGAGTCCTCCCGAGTACTGCCCGGTTCGCTGTTTAATGGCGCCGAGAATAAAAGGCAAGAAAAAGCCTCCCAGGCCACCGGCCGCGCCAACCAGTCCCGTGAGAAGCCCGACGCGTTCCGGGAAGCGCTGCGGCAAGAGTTGAAAAACCGCTCCATTTCCCATGCCCATCATTCCCATGGACAAAAACAAGAGCCCTACCTCAAGTGGAAGTACAGGGAACCTCCCTACGCCTCCGAGGCAACCCGCCACACCAGCCAAGAGTAGCAAAAGCAAGCGGTAGCCTCCGATCTTGTCCGAGAGCCAACCGCCCACGGGCCGCAGGAAACTTCCCGCGAGGACAACGATGGTCGTGAAGTCCCCAGCGCGCACCTTTGACAGCCCATATTGGTCGTGGAAGAAGGTGCTGAGAAAACTGGCCATGCCCACGAACCCACCGAACGTAAAGCTATAGAAGAAACAAAACCAAGCGGTATCGGACTCGCGCAAAATGGCTGCGATGGCTTTCCATTTAGGGGGTTCGCTGCGGCGGGGGCTGTTCTTAGCCAGCAAGGCGAAGAGAATCAACACAACGACTACGGGAAGCATAGCCAACGCAAACGTGTTCGCCCAACCAAATTTTTGAGCGAGGCGCGGCGCGAATAGTGTGGCGATCAGAGTTCCCGAATTCCCTGCACCAGCGATGCCCATGACGAGCCCCTGATACTCGGGCGGATACCAGCGTCCCGCGATCGGAAGAGCTACGGCGAAACTCGCGCCTGCGATACCCAACAGGAGCCCGAGAAAATAGAAGTGTGCGAGAGTATGCGCGAAGCGCCAGCCGAGAATCAGCGGGAGCAAAGTGAATGCAAGTCCGAGCAAGCCGGTCCGGTGTTCACCAATGCGCTCGCCGAGAAATCCCAGCACAGGCCGGAATAGCGCTCCACCGAGAAGAGGAATCGCCGTCAGCAATCCTTTCTGGTAGGGCGTGAGCTTGAGCATTTCGGAGAGGAACGGGGCAAGAGGACCGAGCATGACCCACACCATGAAGCTGACATCGAAGTAGAGAAACGCCGCGATGAGAGTCGGAAAGTGGCCGCTCTCCATGAACTTTTTTTTGTTCATCTCCACCCTTTGTACGAAACGAGAATTGGTTCCACTCCGTCCGAATTCATGCCAGGACTCTGGCTCTCGGGCTTCCGCGCACTCCCCAATATTGTGGAGCGATCTGCGCTTTCTCGACGCGCACGGCGCACTGTTTGTAATTGGGCTCCCGCGAGATTGGATCGAAAGCGCTTTGCGTCACTCGATTGGCATTCGCCTCGGCGTAGTGAAAGGGCATGAAGACTTGCCCGGGCGCGATAATTTCCGTAACACGAAGCTCGACACCTTTCACGCGTCCTCGAGCAGAAATCACGTCGATGTGGTCATGCGGCTTCAGTCCGAGCGACTGCGCGTCCCGCGGATTCATCTCCAGCCATGCGTTTGGCGAGAGACGCTCGAGGATTGGAACGTTTCCTGTTTTCGTGCGGGTATGCCAATGCTCGACGGTGCGGCCCGTATTCAGCACGAACGGAAAGTCCGCGTTCGGCTGTTCCGGAAAAGGTTCCCACTCGACCGGGAGAAGCCGCGCCTTTCCATTCTCAGTGGAGAAATGGCCATCGGAGTAGAGCCGTGTTGTCCTTACTTCCGTGGTGCCCGCCGGATAGGGCCACTGAATCCCGCCATGGCGCTCGATGAGCTCGTACGTGAGTCCGGAATAATCGCAGAGGCGGCCCGCCGATACCTGCTTCCATTCGTCGAAGGCATCCTTCGGCTGAGTCCATCCCGGAAAGAGTTCCCCGTAGCAGCCTAGCTTTTTTGCCAAATCCAAGAAAATGTCGAAGTCGCTGCGGGCCTCCCTAGGAGGGTTCACGGCGCGATTGACCTTGCTCACGCGGCGTTCCGAATTTGTATACGTGCCTTCTTTTTCTCCCCAGATGGCCGCGGGGAGAACGAGGTCCGCGACTTCGGTCGTGGGCGTGGGATGAAATCCATCCTGGACCACCAGAAAGTCCAAGCTATCGAGGCTGTGCTGCAACACTCCGAGATTCGGAAAGGACACGATTGGATTTGTGGCGATGACCCACAGAGCGCGAATCTTCTTCGCAACCGCGCCCTCGACGATATCCGGATAAGCCCATCCGCGCGAAGTAGGCAGCCGCTCCACGCCGATACCCCAGAGCGCCGCCAATTCCTCGCGGTCGGGTGCACTCTCAAATTTGCGATACCCAGGAAGGCTTGAAGCGAAGCCCGCCTCCCGTGTTCCCATCGCATTGCATTGCCCGGTGATTGAAAATGGAGAAGCGCCTGGTTTCCCGACGTTGCCGGTGATCAAGGCAAGATTATTGATGACGTTTACCGTTTCCGTTCCCTTGGTGCTGTGGTTCACACCCATCGTCCAGCCAATGAACGGGGCATTGGCCTTGCCATAGATCAGTGCGGCCTTGTAGATTTGCTCGGGCGTGAGCCCGGTTAGTTGCGAGACGTACTCGGGCGTGTACTTGCGAACCGACTCTTCCAGTTGGTCGAACCCAGTAGTATGCACCGCAACGTACTCACGATCGACGAGATCGTTCTCGATGAGCAGGTGAATCATCCCGTTAAGAAGAGCGATGTCCGAACGCGGCTTCAAAGGGAGGTACAGGTCTGCCATCATCGCGGTCTTGGTCACCCGGGGATCGGCCACGATCAAGGTCCTCGAGGGATTGGCGTCGAGGTACTGGCAAAGGATCGGATGGTTGTCGGCGATGTTCGCGCCAATGAGAAAAATAACGTCCGCTTGGGTGAGGTCTTCGTACGCGCCTGGCGGACCGTCGCTGCCAAGGGAGCGCTTATACCCGGAGACGGCGCTGGCCATGCATAGCGTCGTGTTCCCGTCGTAATTCTTCGTACCAAGTCCAAGCTGCACGAGCTTCCCGAGCGCATAAAACTCTTCGGTGACGAGCTGACCCGTACTGAGAACGCCGAGAGCCTCCCGGCCGTACTTCTGCTGAACGCCGCGGAATTTCTCCGCCATAGTGGCAAGAGCTTCGTCCCACCCGATGCGCGCAAGCTTTCCGCGTTTGTTGCGCAGAAGCGGGTAGAGCGCGCGGTTCGAAGCCTCCAGTGTGTAATGTTCGGAAAGGCCTTTCGGGCAAAGCAAGCCGGAATTGACAGCGTGGTCCGGATTTCCGCGCACGCTCACCGCGCGGCCGTCCTTGACGCCAATGAACATACCGCAACCGACCGAGCAGTAACCGCAAGTCGTGGAGACCCAAGTGTCCGGAATCTTTTGCTCGGAGGTGTGCCCCATGACCGGATCGCTGGCGTACGCATACTTTTCCTCCAGGATGTCCAATCCGAGTTGGCGCTTCAGACTCATGCCGCGGCCTTTCCGGCGGACACGTACGAAGCGGCCATATTCTTGGGAACCACGCTGACGAAGAAAACATACCGGCCGAGAATTTCACCAGTCAGAACAGTGAGAAGTGAAGTACACGCGCCCGCCCAGGTCGGCACAAACAGCGGCAGAATGATTCCCCCTAAGCACAACAGCGCGCCGCTCCCCAGGAAGGAAGACGCCAAACTTGTGGAAAGCAAGCGACCCGACGCTTGCAGTTCGAAGGAGTCGGACGCCGTCAGCCAGAAAAATTTGCCGGCTTTGTTCAGCAAGTGCCCTGCTGCCGCGACAACGATCGCCATGTTCAGCCTACGGCGGTCCCCGATTCCGAGGCTTGCGACGAGTAAAGGGCCGAGCAGCATCGAGGTAAGAAAAAATCCTGCCACCGTGCGCTTGGAGTTCCATGCGGGCCGCGCCGGGACGAGATAAATCCAGGCACTCGCAGTGACTCCCGCTGCGCCAAGCAAGGACGTCAGCGCCCCAATCGCAAGGCTTCCCGGTAGCTTGAAACAGAGCAGCGCTGCGTACAAAAACGCCACGCCGGAAAAGCATCCAAAAAGCAGGACTTCACGGCTCAGCCAGGAACGCTTCCACATTTTCAGAGCGCGATACGCATAAATGGGACGTCCAAGGTGGAGCGTCGAGGCACTCAGCGCCAGTCCGGCTACCATCAGCGAAACCAGCGCCGCAACACCCAAGCGCGTAGTCTTTCCGAACAATTGCAGCAGCCAGATGGTGACAAAAGCGCCGACCGAGAGTTGGGTGAGCACGGTCATGGCCACGAGAGGCCAGTGCGGATCTTCGGGCCTAACGCGGAAGAAATCTGCTTTCCGCGTGTCGGGCGGCAAATTGTGGGGAAGAGTGATGCGCGTCGAGGAGATACTGTCATCGGCGGACGGAAGGCCCGGTGCATTGGCGTTCACGGCGTACTCACGCTTCCATTCCGCAATGTTCACAATTTCGATGCGGATGGCAGTCTCAGGACAAGCGCTGACACACGCTGGCGGCCGCCCCTCGCCCAGCCGGTCATGGCACATGTCGCATTTCCCGACGACGCCGCGGTCCGGGTTGTACTGTGGAACTCCATACGAACAATTCCACGTGCAGTATTGGCAGCCGATGCAGGTCTCCGCGCTGTGCAACACTACGCCGGTGACAGGATGCTTGGAGTAGGCGTCCACGGGACAGCCTTCCAGACACGTCGGCTCCAGGCAGTGATTGCAGCCCATGGAAAGATAGGAGCGGTGGGTATCCGGATACCAGCCGCCTTCGATCTCCCCCACTCTTCGCCAGTTGATTTCCGCGGGATTGCCGTTCTGCTCGTTGCAAGCAACCACGCAGCATTTGCAGCCGATGCATTTGGTCATATCGAAGTGAAACCGATACTGCTCTCCGGGCAAGACAGCACGCTGCGGGATGGCCGCTACCTCAGGGAACGGTGTCCCGCACTGTGGTGCGCCACTGGAACGCGACCCGGTCTTGGGGGTCAACAAGAAGTACGCACTCTGTTCTTTTGCTTTCTCTAGTAGGGGCAGCAACATAGCGTAGTCGCAAACTGCGGCCAGGACCGGTATTTGGGCGGATCGAATCGGCCCAATAGCGCGGCTCCTTTAACGCGCAAAACATGAACAGTTTGGTGAAGGGAGCGTCCTCGTAATAGCTTAATGTCTTTAAGCGCTTAGCGAGTTGGCCACCGTCACGTGCTGGGCTCAAGACTGCGGTGTGTGCAATGGAAAGGCAAACGCAAAGTTTGACTTCAGCCGATTATATATTTACCGAGGCGGCGCCAAAAACGGCCACATACAATTCTGCTTGCGGGCGGATTACGGGCTAACCGAAAGTCCAAGCCCCTCTAACCCGCATGCGGTTTATTCGTCAAAGCCGGTAGGACGGTGGGAACCACGAGAGGGTAAGAAAGGTTTCCTTATTGGGCTTCCTTAAGAGGTGATTCACGGAATCGGCGAGGGGGATAGATGCTGCGAGACATGCGATTTGCGATTCGGATGCTGTTGAAGCAACCCGCCTTTAGCTCGATTGCCGTGCTGACACTAGCGCTGGGAATCGGGGCGACTTCGGCCGTGTTCAGCTTGATTCAGGGCGTGCTGTTGACGCCGCCGCCGTATCGGCAGCCGCAGCAACTGGTCCTAGTGCTCGCGGCGCGAACCGACGGGCAACCTATGGACAACCCGCGCGGATGGGCGGCGCAGCAGTGGACAGAGTGGCAAAAGGAGGCCAAGTCTTTTCAGGGCTTCGCGGGGTACAACTGGACGTTCAACTTCCTGGTGCGGAACGACGGCAGCCAGTCCATGCAGGGCATGTGGGTAACGAAAGACTATCTGCCGGTGATGGGCCTGAAGACGGTCGCGGGGCGTGGTTTGGAGGAGGGGGATTTCGGGCAAGGGCCGGTAAAGGCGATCGTGCTGGGGTATGAGTTCTGGCAGCGGGCGTTCAATGGCGATCGCGGAGTCATCGGGAAAACCGTGCGGATCAGCCGGTGGGAAGTGCCGCCAACGGTGATCGGAATCATGGAGCCGGGAGTGCGGTTTCTGCCATCGCCGGGGGCGGCCAGAGAACCGAACTACGACGTAAACGCGACGGTGGATTTCTGGGTCCCAGCCGAGCCGAACCCAAAAGGGCTGAAAGAGCCCTACTGGAACATGGTGGCGCGGCTTCGCGACCGCGCAACGCAGCAGCAAGGGCAGCAGGAGTTGACCCTGCTGGCCGCCAGAGAAGCGCAGGCGGAGAAGGACTTTGAAGGAGTTGCGCCGCGGCTGGAATCGGTGACGGACGAAATGAATCAGGACGGGCGGAGGATTCTGTATCCCTTGCTCGGAGCGGCAGGGCTGGTACTGCTGATTGGGTGCGGAAACGCGGCGGCACTGCTGCTGGTGCGCGGCCTGCAGCGGCAGCAGGAATACGCCGTGCGCAGCGCGATGGGCATGGGGCGCGTGGCGCTGTTGCGGCAGGTTTCGACGGAGAGTCTGTTACTGGCGCTGCTGGGTGGGGCATTCGGAGTGGGCCTGGCGTTCGGAGTCGTGAAACTGTTTAAGTTGATTGCGGGACATGCAATTCCGCGGCTCGAAGCCGTGACGGCCGGATGGGCGGTGCTGGCCTGGGGATTGGGTGCAGCGGTCCTGGCTGCGGTTTTCGCAGGGGTTTTTCCGGCGCTTCGAACGTTTCGGCTTGATCCGATGGAGGTGCTGAAGAACGCCGGACCCAAAGGAACGGCAGGACTCGGGGAACGGCGGCTTCTGCGCGGGGTCACCATGGTGCAAACGGCGTTGACTCTGGCGCTGCTTGTAGGGGCGGGGTTACTGATTCGAACCATGGTGAACATTGCGAAGGTCCCATCGGGCTACAACACCGGACATATCTTAACGATGAGTGTTACGGAAGTGCGGAGCTATTCGGAGTGGGCCAATTTTCACCGGCACGCTTTGGAAAGGGTTTCGGCGATTCCCGGCGTGCAATACGCAGCATTCGCGTGGGGAGTGCCACTTACCGGCAACAATTGGCCAGCGACAGTGGAAATCGAAGGGCAGCCTCCGGCGACCAAGGAGAGCGAGAAGACGGCGTTGCCGCTGCGCGCCGTCACGGAGGACTATTTTAAGCTGATGGGCGTGGCGATGCTCGGCGGGCGGGAGTTTCGTTCGAGCGATGAGGGCAAGACGATAAACGTAGCGATCGTCAACCAGGCATTTGCGGATCGCTACTTTCCGCATGCCAACGGAATCGGACGGAAGATCTGGCTGAACGGACGCGACAAACCAGCCACGGAAATCGTCGGCGAGGTCTCGAACGGCCGCACCGACGATTTGACGCAGGCGGCGTCGCCCGAGGTCTATCTATCATTGTGGGAGGCGACGGCCTTTTCGAAACATCTTGTGATCCGCACGACTGCGGACCCACGCGCAGTTCTGGTTGCGGTGGAACGCGAGTTGCGCGCCGTTGATCCAACTGCCGCCATCGAAAACCGGAAAACTTTGGAGCAGATTCGCGATGATTCGCTGGCGTCGCGAACGTTCGCGATGCAGTTGCTCGTTGGGTTTTCGGTTGTGGGCAGCGTGCTGACGCTGGTCGGAATTTACGGCGTACTTTCGCTTTCGGTGGCCTCGCGGAGACGGGAGCTTGCGATTCGCAGCGCTGTTGGTGCGGAACAAAAAGACATTCGCAACCTAATCTTTGGCGAGGGACTTCGATTGATTGCGAGTGGTGTACTCGCGGGAGTGGCGCTGGCGATTATTTTGTCGCGAGTCCTGAGAACTTTTCTGTTTGACGTGCAGCCTAGCGATCCCACAACGCTGATCGTTGTGGGAACGTTGTTCGTGGGAGTAGCGCTATTGGCATGCTGGGTGCCTGTGCGGCGTGCCGCGAAGGTTGACCCACTGGAGGCGTTACGTTACGAATGAATTGCGCCGCAGTGGAAAGACTGTCGCACAAGCGGAGCGTATCGCGTATTGGTGGCCAGACTCCGTCCGGACACCAAACTCAAGACCATTGAATTCGATCTTGAAGAGCACAAGTCTGATTTACGGGCAATCCTGAAATAATCCCAAGGCAAGGGTTGCCGACGATCCAGGAGTTGGCCCTACTGTGGTTTCGACTTCAGCGGCTTGCCAATCGCGAGCAGGAAGATGGCACTCTTGTCCTTTGCGTGCGGTGAAAAGAATTCAATTACATCATCGTCGAAGAAGGTCAGCCCGGTCGCACCCAGGTGCTGGGCATACGCAGTCAGGTACATCCTGCCGCCGATGGCGCCCGC
>Ga0066659_10000970_pt1 | contig 11833 bp, 10 predicted proteins | sample GraSoiAngelo_108_FD_75176 | JGI IMG/M metagenome (GOLD analysis project Ga0066659, IMG submission 75176) | Grasslands soil microbial communities from the Angelo Coastal Reserve, California, USA - 14_0903_09_40cm | ecosystem: Environmental > Terrestrial > Soil > Grasslands | place: USA... | reverse complement strand
TCCTGCTGTGGCTCAGCGCGGACGACGACGCCTCAGGGGCGCACGTCGGCCTCGGTGCAGTTGGGATCGACGTCGTAGCCGAGGTAGTGGTAGGCGTGGAAGCGCCGCCGACCGAGCGGCGCGTCCGACCACACGGTGAGATGCAGACCCTCCGCACTCGCGCAGGAACGGAAGTACGCGCGCCGGCCGTCGCCGTCCAGGTCCGCGCTCAGCAGGCCTCGCATCGCGCTGAACGCCGAGCCCGGCGCGAGCACGGCCAGGGCGACGGTGGCGTCCGCGGCCCCGGGTGCAAGCCGCAGCACATAGTGAGCGTCGCCAGCGCGAGCGTTGGCCTCGCCGCGACATGGTCTCGCGTGCGGCGCGGTCACCTCGGCGGCGACGGCTGCCTGGGGCGCCGTGAGCGTGACGACGGTGAGCCGCTGGCCGACGCGCAGCCGCGGGTTGGCGATGTCCATGCACGCGCGGCCGCCGGCGTCGATGTCCACGATGCCGACGCTGCCCATGAAATCGAACGCCGTCGCGGACGACGCGGCGAGCAACACCATCGCCATGGCGGCCCGCAGCTTGCGCATGCGTCATCAATCTAGCATCCGCGGATCGTGATCCACCTCCTCGTCAACGCCACCGTCCTCACGATGGACGCGAGCCTGCCGGTGGCGCAGGCCCTCGCGGTGAAGGATGGGCGCATCGTGGAGGTCGGCGGCACCGACGAGGTGCTCTGGCTCCGCGAGGACGACTACGAGGTCATCGACCTCGCGGGGCGCACGGTCGTCCCCGGCTTCGTCGATCCGCACAATCACTTCTCCATCGGCGCCTTCGAGACGTTGTGGGCCGACTGCCGCGCCGCGCGCTCGGTGGCCGATCTCCAGCAGACGCTCGCGGCCGCGGCGTCCGACACGCCCGCCGGCGCGTGGGTGCGCGGCGTCGGCTACGACCATCACCTCATCGGCGCACATCCGACGCGCGGCGATCTCGACGCCGCCGTGCCCGACCGCCCCGCCCTCGTCATGCACTTCTCCCACCATCAATGCGTCGCCAACTCGCGCGCGCTGGCCGAGGCGGGGATCGCGCGCGGCACACCGGATCCGCCGGGCGGCGAGATCGCGCGCGACAAGTCCGGCGAGCCCACCGGGCTGCTCTTCGAGCGCGCGCTGAGCCGCGCCGAGACGGCCTCGCGCGAGGCGTGGGAGGCGCGCTTCACGGAGGTCGCGCGCGCCGCCAGCCGCCGCTACGCCGCGCTCGGCATCACGGCCATCCAGGATGCGGCGGTGACGCCGGCGATGGCGCGGCGTTACGCGGAGGCGCGCGCGGCCGGAGCGCTGGCCATCGAGGTGGACGAGGTGATGGTCGCCTCGCGCGGCTGGTTCGAGCGGCCCGACGACGCGGCACCGGGTGCCCTGAAGATCTTCGTCGACGGCGGCTACCGCTGCGCGATGCGCGTGATCCGCGACGGGGCGCCACGCACGAGCGGCTTCCTCTTCTACACGCGCGAGGAGCTGGCGGCTTTGCTGCTCGCCGCGTGGCGCGCCGGGCGCGACGTGGTCTGTCACGCCATCGGCAACCTCGGCCTCGAGACCGCCGTCGGCGCTATCGAGGACGCGGTGCGCGCGATGCCCGAGGGCCGCGCGCGCGTCCGCATCGATCACGCGATCTTTCTCACCGCCGAGCTGATCGCGCGGATCGCCGCGCTCGGGATCTGGGTGGTGGCGCAGCCATCCTTTTTGTGGGACGCACACGCGACGGTGAGCGCGACGCCACCCGATCCGGCCATCTTGCAGCGGCCGTTCGCGAGCGTGGCGCGCGCGGGCGTCAGCCAGGCATTCTCCTCGGACTACCCGTGCGGCTCGAATGCGCCGCTCGTCGGCATCGCCGCTGCCGTCACGCGCACGAGCCGGCAGGGACGCGTTGCGGCGCCGGAGGAGGCGATCTCCGTCTCCGCCGCGCTCGAGGCGTACACGCTGGGCGCGGCGCGCGCGGCGCGCATCGACGCGGTCGCCGGCAGCCTCGAACCCGGTAAGCGCGCGGATTTGCTGGTCTTGTCGACAAACCCTCTCGAGTGCCCGGCGACGGACCTGGCGTCGATCCAGGTTCTCGAGACATGGATGAAAGGGGTCCGCAGCAATCCGCCTTGACCCCTCTGAGCCCGATGTGTTACTTGTCTGCGGCGCGCGCGGGGCAAACTCCAGTGTTCACGCGGGTTTTCGCCCGCATAGCCGTCCTCGTCTGGGGGAGTCATGGCACAGACCATCGGATTCATCGGATTGGGCATCATGGGCCGGCCCATGGCGAAGAACCTCATCAAGGCCGGCTACCCGGTCGTCGTGCACAGCCGCAGCCGCGGCCCCGTCGACGACCTCGTCAAGTCGGCGGCGCGCGCCGCGTCGTCGCCCAGAGAGGTTGCGGCGCAGTGCGACGTGCTCATCACGATGCTGCCGAACTCGCCCGACGTCGAGCAGGTCGCGCTCGGCAAGGACGGCATCATCGAGGGCGCGAAGGCTGGCCTCATCTTCGTCGACATGTCGACGATCTCGCCGATCGTCTCGCAGAAGGTGGGCAAGGCGCTCGCCGCCAAGGGTGTGAAGATGCTCGACGCGCCGGTGTCGGGCGGTGAGAAGGGCGCGATCGACGGCGCCCTGTCCATCATGGTCGGCGGCGACAAGGCGACGTTCGACGCGGTGCTGCCGATCTTCCAGGCGCTGGGCAAGACGATCACGCTGCTCGGCCCGCTCGGCTTCGGCGGCTTCACCAAGCTCGCCAATCAGATCATCGTCGCCGGCAATCTCACCGCGCTGGCCGAGGCGCTCACGCTGGGCAAGAAGGCGGGGCTCGACCGCGAGCTGCTGCTCACGGCGCTGGCCGGCGGGCTCGCCGGCAGCAAGTGCCTCGAGCAGAAGAAGCCGAACTACATCGCCGGCACCTACAATCCCGGCTTCAAGATCGACCTCCACTTCAAGGACCTCGGCCTCATCATGGAGTCGTCGCGGGCGCTCGGCGTGCCGCTGCCGACGACGGCGGTGGTGCAGGAGCTCTTCAACGCGATGCGCGTGAAGGGACGCGGCGGCCTCGACCACTCCGGGATCATCACGCTGCTGGAAGACCTCGCGGGCGCCTCGTGAGGGCCACCGTCGATCGCGCGGGGCTGGATCCGCAGGGGCGGCTGCCCAAGGTCCAGGTCCGGCGCGTTCGGAAGGGCGATCTCTCCAGGGTCAAGGACGTCCTCGAGCAGACGTTCGGCGACTTCCTCGAGCGGCAGCTCGGCACGCGGCCGCGCCAGGCCTTCGGAGGCGCGCAGTACGTCCACCACCGCTGGCTGATGGAGCCGTGGGGCTGCTTCGTGGCCGAGGAGGATAATGCCAAGATCGTCGGCACCGCGCTCGCCGTCGCATGGGGCTCGGTCGGCCTGCTCGGTCCCGTGGCCGTGCTGACGAACTACCAGAACCAGACGATCGGCCAGCAGCTCATCCGCGCCACGCAGGAGTTCTTCGACGAGAACAAGACGACCCTGCAGGGCGTGATGACGTACCCGACGAGCCCCAAGCACCTGGCGCTCTATCACAAGTTCGGCTACCGCCCGAAGGCGCTGACCGCGCTCATGAGCCGCGTGCTCGACCGCAACGCGCCGCGCCCCGCCACCAAGCTGGCGCGCGGACCGCTCGCCGTGCGCCGCTTCTCGCAGCTCGAGGAGACGAAGAAGAAGGCGGGGCTCGCGCGCGTGCACCGCATCACCAACGCGCTCTACCGCGGCCTCGACGTCGCCAAAGAAGTGGAGATCGTCGACGGTCTCGCCCTCGGCGACACGCTGCTGCTGGAGCGCGGTCGCGACCTCGTCGGCTTCGCCGTCGTGCACACGCCCGGCGTCAGCGAGGCGCCGTTCGGCACCCTCTACGTGAAGTACATGGCCGTCGATCCGGCGCAAAAGCGCGTCGAGCACCTCGAGCAGTTCGTGGCGGCGGTGGAGGACCTCGGCCACGAGCTCGGCGTGCAGCGCGTGGCGCTGCCGGTGTACTTGCGCTACTGGCTCGCCTACAGCACTCTGGTGAGGTGCGGCTACCAGGTCGACTTCACGATGCTGAGGATGCAGAAGGGCAAGCAGGAGGATTACGAGGACCCGACGCACCTCGTTCTCGACGACTGGCGTTGACGTCGCTCCGCTCCCTCGTGGCGGCCGCGCTCGTGCTCGCCGGCTGGACGCCGGCGGCGGCCCACTCGCTGCTGCTCGCCTCCTCCCCCGCCGCTAACGCCGTGCTCACCGCCTCGCCGCCCTACGTCGCGCTGCGCTTCAACAACCGCATCGAGAAACGGCTGTCGCGCGTCCGCCTCGTCGACGAGCGCGGCACGGTGGCGGCGGCGCCGACGGGACGCGCCGACGACGAGGTGGCCGAGAGCCTCCTGGCCGTCGTGCCGCCGCTGGCGCCGGGCGTGTGGCGGGTCGAGTGGCAGGTGTTCTCCACCGACGGCCACGTGGTCACCGGCAGCTACCAGTTTCGGCTGGCGCCCTGACGGATGGCCGGGTTCGTCGACGTCGTCCTCCGCGGCCTGATCCTCGTCCTCACGAGCGTGGCGCTCGGCGGCGTGGCCTGGCTGCGCTTCGTGCTGCGCGCCGAGCCGCACGTCAAGCCGGACGCGCCGACGGCGCTGGCGCTTCGCGCGACGGCCGCGGCGGGGGCGGGGGCCGCGCTCGCCCAGGCCACCGTCGTGCTCGTCGGCCTCGCGAGCGTCGCCGACGCCCACGGCACCTGGCCGCTCGCCGCGTTCTTCGAGACGACGTTCGCGCTCACGGCGAGCGCGCGCGTGATGCTGGCGGCCGCTGTGGCCGCCCTCGCCCTGACGATGACGCGGCGGGCGGCGCCACGCGGCGCGTGGACGGCGCTCGCGGTGACCGCGACGCTGCTCGTGGCGTCCTCCGCCGTCGTGAGCCACGCGGTGGCCCGCGTCGAGTGGCGTGCGCCGCTCATCGCGCTCGACTCGGCGCACCAGGTGGCGGCGGCGCTGTGGGTGGGCGGTCTCGCGCATCTGGTGCTGCTCGGCGTGGCCGGCTACGCGAGCCCGCCGATCGACGTCGGCGCCGTCGCGCGCCGCTTCTCCACGCTGGCGTTTCGCGCGATGGCGGCCATCGTGCTGGCCGGGCTCGCGCTCACCTTCGCGTACGTCGGCGGCCTCGCCGCGTTCGTCGGCACCGCCTACGGCGTGATGGTGCTGAGCAAGGTCGCGCTGCTCGTGCCCGCCCTGGCCCTGGCGTACGTGAACATGCGCGCCGTGCGCCGCGCGTCGGCGGCCCCGGGGGCGCGGCTCTTCAGCTTCGTCGAGGTCGAGCTGGGGCTCGGCATCACGATCCTCTTCGCGGCGGCGTCGCTCACCTCGCTGCCGCCGGCGGTGGACGTGACGACCGATCGGGCCAGTGTGGGCGAGGTGGCCGTGCGCTTCGCCCCCGCGGCGCCGCGGCTGACGAGCCCGCCGATCGACGAGCTGCTGCGTGTGGCCGATCCGCTGATGGGCCGGCAGGTCGAGCGCAAGTCCGTGGAGCGCGCGTGGTCGGAGTACAACCACCACTGGGCGGGCTTCTTGGTGGTCACCATGGGCGCCCTGGCGATCCTCCACTTCCTCGGCGTGCGGGCGGCGCGCCACTGGCCGCTCGTGTTCCTGGGGCTCGCGACGTTCCTCTTCGTCCGCAACGATCCGCGCGCGTGGCCGCTCGGCCCCGCCGGCTTCTGGGAGAGCCTCGCCCTGCCCGACGTGCTCCAGCACCGCACCTTCGTCCTCCTCGTCGTCGCCTTCGCGGTGTTCGAATGGATGGTGCGCACGAACCGGCTGGCGGAGCGGCCGTGGGGCTACGTGTTCCCGTTGCTGTGCGCGGTGGGCGGCGGGCTCCTGCTGACGCACTCGCACGCGATGTTCAACCTGAAGGAGGAGTTCCTCACCGAGGTCACCCACGCGCCGCTCGGGATCCTCGGCGCGTTCGCGGGCTGGGGCCGGTGGCTCGAGGTGCGACTGCCGGCGGCGGGCCGCGGGCCAGGCTGGATCTGGCGCGGCTGCTTCACCGCGGTGGGACTCATCCTGCTCTTCTATCGCGAGGCGTGATGGCGGGAGGATCGACGTGATCGCCGGGCACGCCACCGCCGAGGCCACCGCGCGCTACGCGGCGAGCCACGCCGAGCGCACGGCTCCCGGGCACTTCCGCGAGTTCCCGGGCGGCGCGCGCGCGTCGTCGCTGGGGCTCGGCACCTACCTGGGCCGCGAGGACGCCGCCACCGACGCGCTCTACGAGAAGGCGATCGCGCGTGCGCTCGAGCGCGGGCTCAACGTGCTCGATGCCGCCATCAACTACCGGCACCAGCGCAGCGAGCGCGCGATCGGCCGCGCGCTGGCGGCCTCCATCGCCCGCGGCACCGTCGCGCGCGAGGACGTGGTGGTCACCACCAAGGGCGGCTACCTCGCCTTCGACGGCGAGGCGCCGCCCGATCCACGCGCGTACTTCGCGGCCACCTACGTCCAGCCGGGGATCATCCGGCCCGGCGACGTCGTGGGCTGGCACTGCATCACGCCCCGCTTCCTGGCCGATCAGCTCGAGCGCAGTCGGGCCAACCTCGGCCTCGAGACGATCGACGTCTACTACGTCCACAACCCCGAGACGCAGCTCGACGAGGTCGAGCGCCCCGAGTTTCTCTCGCGCCTGCGGGCGGCGTTCGGGGCGCTCGAAGAGGCGGTGCGGGCGCGAAAGATCCGCTGGTACGGCACCGCCACGTGGAACGGCTACCGCGTGCCGCCGCAGGAGCGCGGCCACCTGTCGCTGGCGGAGGTGCTGGAGGCGGCGCGCGCGGCCGGCGGCGACGACCATCACTTCCGCGTCGTGCAGCTGCCCTACAACCTCGCGATGCTCGAGGCGTTCACGCTGGCCAACCAGCGTGCCGACGCCGGCCTCGTGCCGATGCTCCGCGCCGCCGAGCACGCCGGCGTCTACACGATGGCCTCCGCCTCGATGATGCAGAGCCAGCTCGCGCGCGGCCTGCCGCCCGAGCTCGGCGCCGTGCTGCCGGGCCTCGCCACCGACGCCCAGCGCGCGCTCCAGTTCGTGCGCTCCACGCCGGGCGTCGGCACCGCGCTCGTCGGCATGAAGGCCGTCGCCCACGTCGAGGAGAACGCGGGGGTGGCGGCGACGCCGCCCGTGCCGTGGGAGCAATTCCAGCGGCTGTTCACGGCGGCGTGACCTTGCGGACCCCGGCGGTGTCCGGTACGGTGGTCCGGTGATCACTCTCGAGCGTGACCACGAGCGCGCCCTCGGGGTCCGTCCCAGCGTCTCCGCCGTCATCTTCGATCGCCGACGGCGGCTCTTGCTGCAGCAGCGTTCGGACGGCGGCCAGTGGGGTCTGCCCGGCGGCTCCGTGGAGATCGGCGAGTCCGTGACCGGCGCCGTCGCGCGCGAGGTGCGCGAGGAGACCGGTCTCACGGTCGTGCCGCGGCGCCTCGTCGGCGTGTACTCCGATCCCGAGCTGCAGGTGGTCCGCTATCCGGACGGCAATGTGTGGCACTACGTGACCGTGTGCTTCGAGTGTGTCGTGCGCGGTGGGAGCCTCACCACGTGCGACGAGACGCTGGCGCTCGAGTGGGTCGCACTCGACGCGCTGCCGGCGGCGCTGCTGCCGAACCATCGCATCCGCATCCGCGACGCCCGGGCCCGCCGTGTCGCGGCGTTCGTGCGGTAAGGAGGATCCTCACGTGATGCGACGGATTCATCACGTCGGCGTCGTGGTGCAGCGGCTCGCGGACGCCTACCGGTTTTATCGCGACGTGCTCGGCCTGCCGCTGCTCAAGGAACAAACGCTCGCCGACCAGGGCGTGCGCGCCGCGCTGCTCGCCGCCGGCGACACGGAGATCGAGCTGCTCGAGCCGCTCGACGCGGCCTCGGGCGTCGGGCGCTTCCTCGCGCGGCGCGGCGAGGGCCTCCATCATCTCTGCTTCGAGACGCCCGACGTCGGCGGGGCGCTCGTGAGCCTCAAGGATCGTGGCGCCGAGCTGATCGACACAGCGCCGCGCGCCGGGCTCGCCGGCCAGATCGCGTTCCTGCACCCGCGCGCGTGCTCCGGCGTGCTCGTCGAGCTGGCGACGCCGCCGTCCAGCGAGGGGCCCGGCCACGCCTCGCCGCTTGGCCTCAAGCGCCTCGTCGTGGGCGCGCAGGACGTGAGGCGGACGGCCGGACGCTTCCAGGAGCTCTTCGGCTTTTTCGAGGTCGCGATGAACGGCGGCCCCCGCACGATGCTGGCCGTGGGCAAGGGCGCGCTGCTCGTCGTACCGGCCGCGGAGGTCGGCGGCACCGAGGGCATGGTGGCGCTCTCGCTCGTGGCCGAGGACTTCTTCGCGCTCAGCGCGGCGCTGCGTCGCGCCGGAACGCCGCGCCTCGAGGGCACGGCCGAGGTCTCCCTCGAGCCCGCCGGCAGTCACGGCGTGCACCTGCACATCAGCCGATACAACTTCCCATAGTCGCGCGCGGCGCCGTCTATGCGCTGCTCCTCTGGGCGCCCCTCGCCTCGGGCGCGTGGCGGCCGTGGCCGCTGGCGGTGTGCGGCCTGCTCGTGGGCGTCGGCGTCGCCGCGTGGCTGCTCGAGCAGATCGCCCGGGGACGCCTGAGCTGGCGCCGCACGCCGCTCGATCTTCCCGTGCTTCTGCTGTTCGCCTACCTCGCGCTCCAGCTCGTGCTCGGCAACCGCGCGCTCGTGGCGTGGGCCCTCGCGCCCGCGCAGCCCGTGGGCGCCCTGGCGCTCGACTTCCCGGCGCCGTTTCTGTCGGTCGGCAGCGTGCGGCCGGGCCAGACGCTCGACTCCACGCTGCTCTTCGCGTGCTACGTCGCCGTCTACTACCTCGTGGTGAACGCGTTCACCACGCGGCAGGACCTCGGCCGGCTGGCGCGCGTGCTCGTCACCTTCGGCGGCCTGCTCGGCTTCTTCGGGCTCCTCGACTATCTCGCCGGTGAGACGTGGCTGCTCGCCTGGCGCGACTTCCCGGATCGCGGCCGCCTCGCGGCCACGTGGGGCAATCCCGATCACCTCGCGGCGTGGCTCGCGATGACGATCCTCCTCGGCCTGGGCTGGCTGGCCGCGCGGACCGGTCACGCCCGGCGCGTCGGCCTGCGCGCGCTCCTGGGCACCCCGCGCGTGCGCGAGGAGCTGCTGCGTCGCTACCTGCCGATGATCGCCGTCGTCGTCATGGCGCTGGCGCTCGTCTTCACGCTGAGCCGCGGCGGCGTCCTCGGGCTGGGCGCCGGTCTGCTCGTGTTCCTGGCCCTCCTCGGCGCCGTCGGCCACGCGCGGCGCAGCGCGCTGCTCGCGGGCGTGCTGCTGGTCGGGGTCGGGGGCTATGGCGCGTGGATCGGCGTGGGTCCGCTGCTGACACGCTTCGGCGCCTCGTCCGGCGCCTCGCTCGATCGCGTCGCGCAGTACCAGGCCTCGCTCGGGATGCTCCGCGACTTTCCGCTCCTCGGCGTGGGGCTCGGCGCCTATCGCGAGATCTACTTCCGCTATCAGCCGGCCGCGCACGCCGCCGGCGTCGTCTACTACCCGTACGCGCACAACGACGTGCTGCAGCTCCTGCTCGAGCTCGGGCCCCTGGGCGCGCTGCTCTGCCTCTTCTTCGCCTGGCGCCTGGTCGGCGACCTCGTCGCCGCGCACCTGCTCGGGCGCGGCGCGTGTCCGGTGGACGGCGGCGAAGGCGAGGCCGCGCGACGTCACGACCGGTGGACCCTCGGCCTTGCGATCGGCGCCCTCGCCGGCGCCGTCGCGCTCCTCACGCACAGCCTCCTCGACTTCAACGTCCGGATTCCGGCGAACGGGCTCCTGGCGGCCGGGCTGCTCGGCATCGCCACCGTCGCCGCGCACACGCGGTTCTCAGGCGAGGGCGCGCAGCTCCTGAGCGGCGCGCGCGCGGCGGCGCTCGGCAGTGGCGCGCGAGGCGCCATCGCCCTGATCGCGCTCGTCGTCGTGGCGGGCTGGACCGTCTACTGGGTGCGCAGCGGCTGGATCGGCACCCTCGACGTGGCGGTGCTGAAGGAGTCCGGGCCGGCGGCCCGCCGCGGCCTCACCGAGCGGCTGCTCGCGCGCGATCCGGGGAACCCGCGTGGCCTGAACGCGCGCGCCCTCGACGCCTATCAGGCCGCGCTCGCCGCGTGGACGGCGCCGCCGCCAACGCCCGACACGCGCCGCGCGACGGCCGCCGCGCTGCTGGCCGATGCGCGCCGGGATCTGCGCGCGGCTCTGGCCGGCGCGCCGACCAACCCGTTCTTGCACAGCTCGCTCGCGTGGGTCGAGGCGACGGACGCCGTCGTCCATGACCGGCACGACGCCGCCGCGCTGGCGCCGGCGCTCACGCACGGGCTGCGCGCCGTCGCGCTCGCCACCGACAACCCCGGGATGTACGAGTCGCTCGCGCGGCTCGCGTACACGGTGCCCAGGGTCGGCCTCGCGGCCGCGCGCGAGGCGGCCCGCCGCGATCCGACGCTCGTGCCGGCGCTGGTCGATCTCTACCGTCCGCTCGGCCTCACCGACGCGGAGTGGCTCGCGCTGGCGCCCGCACGCGGCTCCGACCGCCTGGAGCTGGCCGCGACGCTCGAGGCCCGCGGACTCGTCCGCGACGCGCTTGCCGTGTATCGCGCGGCGCGCGACGCGGCGCCGCCCGTCGAGCGGACGATCTATCAGTGGGCGCTCGGCGTGGCGCTCGCGCGCGCCGGCCAGACGCAGGCCGCCGCCGCGGAGCTGGAGCCGGCGGTGGCGGCGGAGCCGGCCAATCCCGAGCTGCAACGGGCGCTCGGCGAGGCGCTGGCCCGCGCCGGCGATCCCGCCGCGCTCGATCATCTGCGCCTGGCCCTGGCCGCGAGCGAGCGGCCGAGCGGCGCTGTGGCGCGCGGGCCATTCGCCGCGCGTGACCCGGGGCTGGACGCGTGGATCCGCCGGCGGGCCGGTCACGATCTCGCCGACACGTCGCGCTACCGGCGCGCGCTCGCGCGCTACCTCCTGGAGCGCGGGCTCTGGGATCAGGCGGCCGCGGCGTGGGAGCGCCTCGCGGCGGACGCGCCCGGGGACGCCGACGCGCGCTACGGGCTCGGCGTCGCGCTCGAAGGGCTCGGCGCCTTCGATCGTGCGCTCGAGGCGCTCCGCGCCGCCGTCGCCCAGGCGCCCGGCGTCGTGCGCTACCGCGAGGGGTTGGCCGAGCGGCTCTGGGCCAGCGAGCAGTACCACCAGGCGATCAACGAGTGGCGGACCGTGCGCGATCAGGCGCCGCGCAACGTCACCGCGCGCCTGTCACTCGCCCGCGCCTACGAAAAGATCGGCGAGCCTGCCGACGCCTACCGCGAATACCGCGCCGTCCTGGAGATCGACCCCGGCAACGCAGACGCCGCCCGCGCCCTCTCGAAATTCAAATAGTCCGAAACTTCAGAGAGTCCGCGCGCTGGGTGGCGCCGGGGCGGGGTGGGGCCGTGTGAGACCCGTGTCTTCTGGGTACAGCGTCGGTTCCGGCTGAGCATCGTGGCCCGCTGACAGGCGCAACCCATCGTCGATTGCGTGGTCGAACACGGCCCCAGCGCTGGGTGGTGCCGTGGCGGGGCGGGGGCCGTGTGAGACCCGTGTCTTCTGGGTACAGCGTCGGTTCCGGCTGAGCATCGTGGCCCGCAGACAGGCGCGACCCATCGTCGATTTGCGTGGTCGAACACGGCCCCAGCGCTGGGTGGCGCCGGGGCGGGGCGGGGCCGTGTGAGACCCGTGTCTTCTGGGTACAGCGTCGGTTCCGGCTGAGCATCGTGGCCCGCAGACAGGCGCGACCCATCGTCGATTTGCGTGGTCGAACACGG
>Ga0066659_10000961_pt1 | contig 11870 bp, 8 predicted proteins | sample GraSoiAngelo_108_FD_75176 | JGI IMG/M metagenome (GOLD analysis project Ga0066659, IMG submission 75176) | Grasslands soil microbial communities from the Angelo Coastal Reserve, California, USA - 14_0903_09_40cm | ecosystem: Environmental > Terrestrial > Soil > Grasslands | place: USA... | reverse complement strand
TTCGTCACGCCGTCGACCGGTGCCGCTGCCAGCAGTTCGGCCTGCGCAGGTTGGGCTGCCATCGGCCAGTAGTTCCTAAGTGTTTGGCGAAGTACCTGGGGGAGGGTACAAGCCGGCGGAGCACCGGAGAAATCTGGTGCTCCTTTTTATTGTTGTTTGTTTTTGCTCGAAAGTGCTTATTTGTTTTGTCCTGACAGTTCCTGAGTATCTCCGGCGATATCTACGCTAACCCTGCGTAAGCTGGTTTCTCACCAGCGTACCTTAGTCACTTGTTGGTCCAGTCCCGTTGAAAGTACATTCCTAACAAAGGGCGAAGGCTTCCCTACTCTCAGCAGAAGGCGGCTGTTCCCCGGAGCTGATAGGACCAGCCCTGCCTGCCAATGGGCACCGATGAGCGCTACGCAAAGCCAATTCGGACTCAGTGTTGACACACACTCGAACGTGTCAAAACACGGCGCGGCCAACCCCATTGCAGAGGGCGCAAGGGTAGCGTTCTTCTTGGCGACAAGACTCGCCATAGGAGCGTTTCTTCTCATAACATCGCTCTTCTGCTTGTTGACCTACATTCCTTTTACTTACTTCGGCTTCATCCACAATCCCCTGATGGCTTGGCTGCCGAAGTTCGTGAAAATCCACGGCTACCTTTACCTGGCACTGCTGGGGATGGTGGTCATGACGCTGCGGTCTGCATACCGATTACCGAAGACTAGAAGGTCGACCGTTGCGTTTGTCCTGGTCAACGGCGCCATTGGCGTCTCCTTGATATGGAGGTCAGCTCTGGCGACGATGGGACACGACCTCGCAGCCTACCTGTGGAGTATGCTCGCGCTATTCCCGCTGCTGTGGATTGCAGCGCTCGACTTGATGACGGGAGTGAATAGCCGCGCCGATAGCTGGAGACAATCGCGCCCGAGTCTCCTTACGACTTCTTTTGCTGCACTGGCGATCGTAGTTGTATTTGCCCTGGCTTCTTCTCTTCATCAGTCTGCGCTGAACCTGGCAGGCTTTTCGCTTCTGGGGTTCTCAGCCAGTCTGGTATTTCACATTGTGATCTTCGCCTTGTTCGGTTGCGTGATCCAGTTGATCGGTGCCGTGTCCCAAGTAACCTATCGCCCGGGGCATACGCAGTTTGTCCTTCGGTATGTGCTCAGCTGGCTGATTTGGACTTTTGTGCTGCGCTATATGATGCTGCCCACCATTTCCTTCGAAGGCTGGCAGGCTTCTATCTTTGCCGCGATTGCCTCGCTGGTTGTCGTGACCTACCGTGTGGCCGTGATGGTCAGATATCGGTCGGAAACGGGCGGGATAGATGACACGGTCAACCCGAAACCGGCCGGGAACTCTCCTGGTTGGCCGATTGGTACTGCAGTAGTTGTCCTTGCAGGCACAGCTTATGCCATTCCGGTAGTGCTCGGGCGTACGGATTGGGACTTCGTGCTACAGAAGACCGCAGTTTTGACGCTGTGGGGCGGGACGCTTGCCTGCTGCCAGCTGTGCGCCGAATGGCTGCAGGTACGCTATGTGCGCATCGTGATGATTTCGATTCTGATTCTCGCCATCACCGGTTTCGGCTGGTATGAAGTGCTCGCCTATTCCCACGAGTCAGGAAGTAACGCGCAAGAAGGAAAATGGACGTGTCTTCGTTCAAGCCTTGAGGCTTACTCCGGTGTGGACATTTCGTTCAAAACCGCTTACGACATTCTTTCCCGTGCGGTAGATAACGAGGGCCATCAGGATTTCTACGGTTTTCTGTTGCACAATACGAACCTGGGCCGAGATGCAGTCAGCGCCCCTGTTGACTTGAAGCTGGTAAATGATCTGAAAGCTACTGGAGGCCCTAAGCCTAACCTATTTCTTTTCGTGATTGATAGCCTTCGCAAGGACTACTTGGCGCCCTATAACCCATCGGTGACCTATACGCCTCAGATCGCGGAGTTCGCCGGCGACAGCGTCGTAATGGAAAACGCATTCACGCGCTACGCCGGCACCGCGCTGTCGGAACCAGCTATTTGGGCAGGCGCAATGCAACTGCATAAGCAATGCATCGAGCCGTTCTACCCCATAAATTCATTGCAGAAGCTGCTCGAAACCGATGGCTACACAAGCTACATCAGCATCGACCCTATCCTACGAGTAGCGCTCAAGCCCTCCCCCAACATCGTGGAAATGGACGATAAGCTTCAAGTCTGGAACGACCTGGACCTCGTCTCCACCTTGCAAGAATTGCAATCCAAGATTGATGCGCGCCCCGACAGGTCCAGGCCGATCTTTGCCTACACCCAGCCGCAGAACGTGCACACCGTGACACTTGCCCGCCAGCGCCTGGGAGACCGCTCGCAAATATCGGTGCATGAACTGAAGAGGATCGACGCTGCTTTTGGTTCCTTCATCTCTTTTCTGAAGGATCGCGGCCTCTATGATAACAGCATCATCATCCTGACCTCGGACCATGGAGATTCTTATGGCGAATACGGACGTTACGGACACGCCGACTTTCTGGTTCCCGAGGTGATTCGAATTCCTCTGATCATCCATCTACCGCCGCGTTTACGCCAGGGAGTGGTTTGGGACACGAATCTGCTGTCATTCTCCATTGACATAACTCCCAGCCTTTACTACCTGCTCGGGCACCGGCCGGTTGCAAACAATGAACTGTTTGGCAGGCCGCTGTTCACGCAAACTCGGGCAGAACTTGATAGTTACTTGCGACCGCACTACCTGATTTCATCTAGCTATGCGGCGGTTTACGGAGTACTTTCCCACAACGGTCAATCTCTTTTCATGGTGGATGGTGTGCACCACAGAAGCTACTTCTACAACCTTGGTACCGACCCTGGTGGAATTCACAACCAGCTGACCCAAGGCCTCTTGGACGAGAACGAGTTGATCATTCGAAAGGAGATTAATCGAATCGGCGATTTTTATCATCACCACCCGGCACAAAACTAGAGACCGCCGCGCTACGATGACCCCGGAACCCGCCCCCAGACAATCAGCAGCTCGCCGGGAATGTGGCGCAGCAGGTGGGCCACCAACACGAGGATCTGCGCGCTGCGACCAACCCAATCGATTCGATCGACCTCAATAGTTGGCAGAGCACAGGCCCGCTCGACGCACGTGCGTAAGACCTTTTTTTCGCGACGGCACAGGTCACGCCGCCTGCGAGGTTGCCCACTCGATTGCCCTCCCATTTTTTGGCAATCTGGTGACAATCTATGACCAGACCAACTCGGCGGCACAACTGGCCACTTCCAGGCTGGCCGTAATTTCTCGTAAGTGCTTATCCTTCAGCAATTTTTCTCCCAAAGCAGTTGCCGGTGGTCTGGTCCCTGGCTTGCAAGTAACGAACTGGAGACGTCAGCTTCGGCCGAGAACAGACTTGGAAAGCGCCGATGAGAAACGATAACGGCTTTTCGTTAATCGAGTTGCTGATCGTGGTAGCCATCATCTTGATCGTTGCCGCGCTCGCGATTCCCAATCTCATTCGCGCCAGAATTGCGGCCAACGAATCTTCGGCAGCGGCTTCTATCCGAACAATTGTGAGCGCCGAAGTGGCCTACACTTCGGCCTACCCGGCTGCCGGATATACTGATCTACCCAGCCTGGGTGGACCAAACATCAATTGTGTACCGACTCCGGCTTCGGCCTGCATCATCGACAGCACTCTCGCGGCGGGAAGCAAGAGTGGCTATCAATTCACTGCCATCGGCACGAATCCTGTCGGCACCGCGAATACTACCTACCTGATTGATGGCTGGCCGCTGACGCTTAATTCGACCGGAGTAAGGGCCTTTTGTGCGACCGAGGATAATGTTATTCGCTTCACCAACCCGTCTGCCGGTGCCCCTACCCGCGCCGCCTGCTTGACCTACATCGCGATTCCGAATTAGTCACAAAGTTTTGGCCAGTGCCTGGGACAGTGCGATTGCTCGTTTTTGCTGGCTGGTTCCTGAACCACTCGCTTCAGCTTGCCGAGTACGATTGTCATCAGTCGCCAGCGAGCATGCACTCAAGAACAAAAAGCATACGATGACTGGAATTGTGGGCAACACCATCCCGAGCTTCAGCGACACGGGAAGGACAGAACGTCGTATCTTGGTAAATATTTTCGGCTTCCATCAACCCAGGGTCAGCGCGGACGCGGAGATTCTATTCAGGGCCTGTCGGTTAGTGCTTCGGCGTGCCTTTCTGGCCATCGTGATCACGTAATATATCGATCCGCCACGGCCGCCCAGCAACAGGCTCGACCTCAGTTATTCCCCATTCCTCCATTTGCCTGGGCATGGGTGAGCTTTCAGAACCTCTGCTTGCAGATAGAACCGCTCGCTGGAATCCTCTCTGTTTACTGGTTATTTTGACTGCGCGTTCTGGAATCCGACGGGATTACTGAAGATCACTGTACCCTCGGCTCGCGGGAAGTACCGGCGGTTACTCGCTTACCATTGCTCGGCATGCTATTAAGTATAAGAATCGGTGAATTCATTGTTATCGGCAATGTGGAGCTGCTGAATGGACCTGAAGGCCGACCTGTGGATCGTGATTTTCATACTGGTTTTTCTGCTGGTCGGGGCCCGGTCGCGTCGCCGGAGGGAACCCTTTCCCTGGATACATATTCTTTTCTTCTGCTCAGGGTTCCCGGCGCTGATTTACCAGATCGTCTGGCAGCGTGCTCTGTTCGGAATTTACGGCGTGAATATTGAATCGGTTACGGTGGTTGTAAGCGCGTTCATGTTTGGCTTGGGACTGGGAAGCCTGATCGGCGGCAAGTTGTCAAAAAATTCAAGGACTCCGCTGTTAGTGGCTTTCGCCGTCGCGGAACTAGGCACTGCCGGGTTCGGACTGATCTCCCTGCCTCTGTTCCACCGGGTAGCCGAGTTCTCAGCCGGAGCTCCGTTGCTCCAGACCGGACTTCTCAGTTTCGCGCTGGTCGTTGTTCCGACCGTTCTGATGGGAGCAACTCTACCCTTGCTTGTTGAGCATATGGTTCAGGCTACGCGGAACGTGGGATTCGCAGTAGGAGGGCTGTATTTCGTAAACACTCTGGGCTCGGCCGCGGCATGTTTTGTCGCTGGCGACGTTTTGATGCGTCTGTGCGGCCAGTCCGGGTCGGTTCGAGTTGCTGTCGTGATGAATACTTTGATCGGGACAGCCGCCCTGGTTGGCGGCAGCGTGTTACGCTCCCATTGGAGTGACCTGGCTGCTAATACAACTGAAAAGGAACAAGCTCGGGGCACTGCCGAAGACCTACTCCCTTTCCCTCTAGCTCTCACCTGCGCCGGTTTTGCCGGATTCTTGGCGCTTTCTTACGAGATCATCTGGTACCGCATTCTTGCCTTCGCCTCCGGCGGCATAGCTCGCGTATTCGCGTTCTTGCTCGGAAGCTACCTGCTCGGAGTTGCGCTGGGCTCCCGCCTCGTTGAGCTCTATTCACGGCGTGGGAGCAATCGTGACCGCGCGGCGGCCTTACGGCTCCTCGGCTGGGTCATGTTGGCGTCGGCAATTGCCAGCTTCGTTATTGGGCCGTCTTCCGCATACCTGCTAAAATTTGGCTCAGCCTATACCCTAGGCGCTGAAACCCTTCCCGCATATCTGCTACTTCTGCCCCTGATCTGCGTAGGCGCGCTGTTTTTTGGTGCGACGTTTCCGCTGGTCTCTTACGTGTCGGTTCAAGCTGACCAGCATGCCGGAGCTGCTCTTAGTTATCTCTACACCGCCAATATTGTTGGGTCGACGCTTGGTAGCTTCGCCGTTGGTTTTGTCCTGATGGACCATTTCTCGCTCTGGCAAATCTCCTCCGCGTTGCTGGTTCTTGGCGTGCTATTTGCTACTGCCGTGCTTGCGGTAAGCGACACAGCCAGGTCGAAGTTGAAGTTTGTGGTTGTTGGTGGGTTGGCCACGGCATGTCTCGCAGTCGCCGTGAGCCGTCCCGTGTTCGAGACAATCTATGATCGACTTTTGTTTAAGGACATTTACCCTAAATCTCACTTCCTGCGGGTCGCGGAAACGCGAAGCGGTGCTGTGGGCGAGACTCCCAATGGTACGGTGTACGGCGGTGGCGTCTATGACGGCCGGTTTAGCACGGATCTGGCGAATGATGTGAACGGTATTGATCGCCCCTATGCCCTCAGTGCCCTGCATCCAGCACCACGCCATGTGTTGATGATCGGACTGGGTTCTGGATCATGGGCCCAAGTCGTCGTTGCTAACCCTGCTGTGGAAGATTTGACGGTGGTGGAAATCAATCCGGCTTACCTGCAATTGATTCGGGAACACCCAGAAGTTGCCAGTCTGCTACACAATCCCAGAGTGAAGATTGTGGTCGACGATGGCCGCCGATGGCTGTTGCGCAACCGGAATGCAAGGTTCGACGTCATCGTAGCGAATACTACCTACTTTTGGCGCGACCACAGCACTAATTTGCTCTCTGCAGATTTTCTTCACATTATCCGTCAGCATCTCAGCCCGGGTGGCTTGTTTCTCTACAATACGACCGGCTCCCGTAACGTGATGGCAACCGGGATCGCGGTCTTTCCTTATGCAATGCGGATTGAGAATGCACTGGTTGTAAGTGATTCTCTTCTTGTTTTCGACCGGCAACGGTTGAGAACTGCGCTTTTGACATACTGCGTCGACGGAAAGCCCCTGGTCGATTCCCGTGATCCCCGCGAAATGAAGGCTATTGAGCGACTGGTAAGCATTCCTGAAGATCCGACGGGGCAGCAGTGGTTTTCGATTGAACAGAACGACCAACTGCATCGCCGTTTGCAGGGCCTTACGACCATCACGGACGACAACATGGGAGCTGAGTGGTCAGCCTCGTAGGGTTTTTCTGGAGCGTCTTAGCTATTGGGGGTCTGACCATTGAGATCCAAGAAGAGAGCCTGGCTCTACTCGCTTTGCCGCCGCTGTGCGCTTGTGCTAATGTGTGACTCCATTTGATCGGTTGGACTTCACACGCTACCTTACTTTAGTTACCACCAGACCTAAACGCTACCTTCGCACCGGTGTCCTCAGATGAGACAATCGCGTCGTGATTTAAGCTGCTTGTGGGGAAGCTACGCCTCACTGGTGGCAAGGCCTCTGCTATACAGGTATCCGAAAGCCATGGAACGCTCTGAATACGCCAAGCTGGCAGCTTTTGAAGAGAGGTATTGGTGGCACGTTGGCAGGCGCAGTATTGTATCAAGACAGATTGCAAACTTAAACCGGGCGAAGCGTAAGTTAAGAATTTTGAATGTAGGAGGCGGCACTGGTGGCACTGTCGACCTTCTTACGGAGCACGGCAGCGTGCTCAATATTGATCAATCCGAAGAAGCGGTGTGCCGTTTGCTTAGAAGTGGGTATCAGGCCTTGCAAATGGATGGCAAACACACCTCCCTTCGAGACGAGCAGTTTGACTTGATAACGGGTCTCGACGTATTAGAGCACATCGAAGAAGATCGCTTGGCGTTGCAGGAATGGCATCGTCTCTTGAAACCAGGAGGCCACTTACTAGTCACAGTCCCGGCTTATCAATGGTTATGGAGCGGGCATGACGTGAGCCTGGGACATCGTCGTCGCTACACGGCTCGTCGACTACAAAGAAAAGTGTATGCCGCGGGTTTTGAAGCCTGTAAGTGCACGTATGCGATCACCTTCACCTTCCCTCTCATCGTGTTTTTTCGTGTGTACCAGAAGTTGTTTTGTCCGGCGGTTCAGAAGAGCTCCTACATAGAACTGCCTCAAATCGTTAACTCATTTTTTATAAGTCTCTTACGAGCGGAAGCGTTTCTCCTTCAGAAATGTAAATTTCCGTTCGGCACCTCTGTCTTGCTCATAGCTAGCAAGCCAATTGCAACCAAGCGCAGGCTCTACATTCACGCGCCCCAAGAAGCAGCTTACGCCCCGGCCGATCTCGAGAAGGTACCAGCGACGCAGCCATGAAGGATTGGCAATCTAGGTCAACATTACGGGAAGACTCAGCCGCGGCAAGCTCGATCGCGGATGTCGACCGGAATTCACAAACCTGGCCTAAGAGACGCTGGACCTTGTTTACTATACCGCTCCTGCTGTTTGCCACTTACGCCGCTTACGCACCCGCCGCGCAGTTCAGTTTCACCTATGACGATTTCGCGATCATCGTTCATAACCCGAGGGTTCATTCCACGCGGTTCATGGCTGAGTACTTTACAGAGCAGGTATGGGGAGACAACGTAAATCGAGCGGGAAACCTGTACCGCCCATTCTTTTTGACGTGGCTTCTCGCCAACTACCAAATTTTCGGGCTCTCCCCGCCTGGCTGGCACTCGACCAGCATTCTCCTGCACCTTTTCGCGACCTGGTTGGTGTTCTTGCTGGCCCGCGCCCTTTTGGAAGAACCCAATAGAGTTGCGGCTCTGTTTGCGGCTGCGGTTTTCGGCCTGCATCCTATCCATGTTGAAGCAGTGGCATGGGTTTCTGGCGTCACCGAATCCATGTCCACGTGCCTCTTTGTAGGATCATTTCTGTGTTTCCTGAGATGCCGGACGAAACATAAATTCGGGATCGCGGCATCGGTTCTTCTCTTTGCAGGAGCCCTGTGCAGCAAGGAAACTGCAATTGTTCTCCCGGCTGTAATTGTATGTTATCTGCTTCTCTTCCCGGACAGCGGCAGGGGACGATGGGAGCGGGCGTCGATAAGGTCGATGGCAGCAACCCTGGCTCCCTACGTCCTTGTGGTCGCCATCTACGTAGTAGTTCGGTCTGCCGTTCTGCATGGTATCGGTCACCCTGTAGCAGACATACCCGTGTCGTCGTCGGCTCTAATGCTGCCCTGGGCGCTGTATTTTTATATAAGCCAATTGCTAATTCCCTTGGGGCTCGGCCCTTTTTACGACATAGATCGCAGTCACCCGCTTAGCATCACCGGATTGATACTTCCTCTTCTTGTATTGGCGGGCTTCGTTCTCTACTTGTGGTGGTGGACACGAAAAACGAGATCCAACCAGCCAATATTTCTCACCCTGTGGTTCGTGCTAACACTGGCGCCCGCGTTTGGAATTTTCTTGTTGATGTCGCGCTTCGAAGGCGTGCATGACCGGTACCTATATCTTCCGTCTGTCGCCTTTGCCATTCTGGCAGGTTATATTTGGCTTCGAGTACGTGCCTTAATCGAAACGCCCAAGAGTAGGACTCAACAGGTTGTCGTTGCGCTTGTCTTGCTTACGGGTATGGGCTTGGCAACCAGACACCAGGCCGAGTACTGGCAGAACGACCTGGTTCTGTTCACACGGGCCTGCGCCGTCGCGCCTCATAACTCTCTGGCAAGACTCAACCTGGCGGCGGAGTTGATGCGGAGGAACCGTTTCAAGGAGGCTCTCGATGAAATCCGAGTTGCCACCGCTGAGGACCCGAAATCGGGCATAGCCTACAGTTTGGCCGGTAAGGCTTATTATTTCCTGGGTCGATACTCCGAGGCGGAAACTTCTTACCTCCAGGCTCTGAAGTTCAGTCCGGCAGAACCGGAGGATCTCTATTATTTGGCTATGTCGCAGATCGACATGGGAAAGCCTATCGAAGGCCTAGAAGTCCTGCGCAGGGGGTTGTCCTTGTGGTCCAACTTGCCGCAATATCACTTCGCAATGGGGCTGGCCCTGAGTAAGACAGGGAACTGGCCGGGAGCTCAGGAAGAATACCACCGCGAACTGGTTCTCTACCCTGAAAGTCAGAGTGCCCGTGACGGACTCAAGGAAGCAAGCGCACACATCCTTGGCGCTGCACGGAAGTCGCGTAACGACGACCAGTAACTGTCGTAATCTTGCCCTCAATTCCAAGGCCTCCGTAGACTGAATATAATTGTAAAAGGCGCAGTCCTGTAGGAGCTCTGAGGAATGCCTGCGATCGAAATTCTCGGCTTACAAAAGACATATTGGGTCGGTTTCTGGCGTAAGCGTGCTAAACGCGCTTTGCGACCGTTTCACCTCGCGGTGGAAGAGGGCGAAATCTTCGGCTTTCTCGGCCCCAACGGCGCCGGCAAGACGACGACCTTGAAATTGCTGATGGGCCTGGTGTTCCCTACTGCCGGGTCGGCCCGCATTCTGGGCATGGATGCCAATGATCCGCGGGTCAAGGCACAAATCGGATTCCTGCCGGAACAGCCTTATTTCTATGACTATCTGACGGCTCGCGAGTTGCTGGAGTATTACGGTCAACTCTCCGGGGTTGCAGCAAAAGATCGCGCGAAAAAGGTCGAGGCCATGCTGCAGCGCGTCGGCCTGCCCGATGCGGGCGACATTCAACTGCGAAAGTTTTCCAAGGGAATGTTGCAACGGGTCGGAATCGCGCAGGCGATTCTGCATGACCCCAAAGTGGTGTTCCTGGATGAGCCGATGTCGGGCTTGGATCCGATGGGCCGCAGAGAGGTGCGCGATCTCATCGAGCAATTGAAGAAAGAAGGAAAAACCGTTTTCTTTTCGACTCACATTCTCTCCGACGCCGAAGCGCTGTGCGATCGTGTGGCCATAATCCACCTGGGCGAACTCCGCAGCGTTGGCGTGGTGGCTGACTTGACCGCCAGCATGCAGGGCAAAGTGGAATTGATCTGGCGAAGCGCCATGGTGCCCGCATCGATCAGGGCATTAGGTGCAGAGTGCCACATTACGGGTGACACAGTGCGCGCTGTTCTGGCTGAAAACAAGCAGGATGCGGCCATCGATGCCTTACGGCTGGAAAAACTGCGCCTGGTTTCGGTCACGCCGGTTCGCGCCACGCTGGAAGACTATTTCCTGCAGAATCTGGGAACCGAGAATGCGCCCGCGGAGGTAATGGCATGAACGCGCGCATCTCCCACATTGCCGCCAATACTTTCCGGGAAGCGGTCCGCGACCGCGTGCTCTACAACCTGATCGCGTTTGCCCTGCTCCTGGTAGGGGCCGCCATCCTGGTCGGCCAGATCTCGATCGATATCGAGCGCCTGGTCGTGATCAATCTGGGTCTCACGGCGGTGTCGCTGTTTGGCATGCTGATCGCAATTTTCATCGGCATTGGCCTAGTGTCGAAAGAGATCGAGAAGCGGACCCTTTACACTATGCTCTCCCGGCCTGTCCGTCGCTGGGAATTCATCATCGGGAAATTTTTCGGGCTGGCCGGGACCCTGGTCGTGAACACGTTCTTCATGGCCATAGGAGTCTTCGCGGCCCTGCTCTATGTCTCGCATCATCTGCAAAGACCGGACGCCTGGCTGCTGGTTGCGTTGTATTTCATCATCCTGCAACTCCTCATGATCACCGCCATTGCTTTGCTGTTTTCCTCGTTCTCATCTCCGTTGCTGTCGGCGGTGTTCGCCTTCTCGCTGTTTGTGATCGGCAGCTTCGCCGAAGACCTTCGCGGCTTCGCTGCTATGACGAAGGGACTCACCCACTGGGTAGCCGGTAGCGCAGCCTACCTGGTACCCAATTTCTCGGCACTGAACGTGATCAGTTCTGTGGCCCATGGCGAAGCGGTGTCGCGGCAACTGGTCTTTTACAACTCGGCTTATGCTCTCTTCTACGCGGCACTGGCTTTGTGCGGAGCGGTTCTGATTTTCGAGCGCCGGGATTTGAAATGAAGCCAGCGCGCGGCACCACCGTCATCGCGAGCATCTTGCTGATCGCGTGCCTCAACGGGACGGTGTTCACGCTGGGCCGCGTTGACCGCCTACGAACCGGCGCCAGTCTCGAAGAAATTCTTTACATTTCATCCCCGAAGGTGCTTAAGCGATTAAGCCTCGGTTACGACGGACTGCTGGCCGATGTGTATTGGACGCGCGCTGTGCAGTACTTCGGAAACAGACATCGCGGCGGTCCGGAGAATTACAAATTGTTAGCTCCGTTGTTGGAGATCACAACATATCTGGATCCCCACTTGGTGGTTGC
>Ga0066659_10000954_pt1 | contig 11900 bp, 10 predicted proteins | sample GraSoiAngelo_108_FD_75176 | JGI IMG/M metagenome (GOLD analysis project Ga0066659, IMG submission 75176) | Grasslands soil microbial communities from the Angelo Coastal Reserve, California, USA - 14_0903_09_40cm | ecosystem: Environmental > Terrestrial > Soil > Grasslands | place: USA... | reverse complement strand
GAATTCAGGTTATAGTCGATCCTGCCAAACGCCGCACCATTGCGTATCGCATGATTTATCGGTGCGCCATCCTTCTCACTGAAAGTGCTCTGCATGAAGTTCACAAGCGCTACGCGCTGACAGTCCGGACTAGCCAGAATCTGGGCGTCAGTGGCGGGAGTGCCGTCGAACACGATATTTGACCCACATGGAGTGCCGATGGCCGCGCTGAGATTCTGGCGGGTGAGATTCTCGCGAATGCCCTCCGCTGCACCGAAGAAAAAGAGCTTGTCCTTGTAAATGGGCCCACCGAAGCTTCCGCCAAATTGATTGCGGCGAAAATCCTGCAGCGGCTTCCCATCCGACGTGTTGGCGGATAAAGCTTCCGTGCGGAAGTACTCAAAAGCGCTGCCGTGGATATCGTTCGTTCCAGACTTGGTGATGACGTTGATAACCCCTCCGGCCGTGCGCCCGAATTCCGCATTGGCGCCGCTGGCCACTACCTGGAACTCCTTCACCGCGTCCAGCGTAATGTCGATCGCCGCGCGCTGCCCGCCCTCCTGCTCTCCGAAGAATCCGTTGTTGTAGTCGCCACCGTCCAAGCTCACGTTGTTAAAGATTCCACGCTGGCCATTGAAGGTGATCTCGTCGCCGTCGGGACCCTGGGTAATTGAGACGCCGGGGGTCAAAGTAAGCAGGTCTTCAAACTTGCGGCCGAGTACAGGCGTGGAGCTGACCGTAAGTTCATTCAGCGTCGAAGAGGATTCCGTCTTCGTGACTTCCACGATGGGCACGTCTGTGACGACGATCTGCTGTGAAACGGAAGATACCTTCATCGTGACAGGCAGCGAGATGGTTTGCCCGACGGTGAGGTTCACATTTTCCTGAACGATGGTGGCGAACCCGGCTTTGCTGATGGTGAGGGTGTAGCGCCCCGGCGCAAGACTCAGGAAGGCAAAATGGCCGTCCGTGTTGGTGGTATCCGTCTGTGCGAAATTGGTCGCTAGATTCTTGGCTTCGACGGTTGCGCCCGCGACGCTCCCACCCTTCTCATCGAGAACATCTCCCTGCACCGTCCCGCTAGTGATCTGCGACTGCCCCCACCCGGATGAGGCAAGCACCAGCGCGAGTGTCAAGACAAAGAACGCACTCAACATTTTTCTCATTTTCTCTCCCCCCAGACATCACAACCCCGATTCGCACGAGCCATGGAGTTCCTCAAAAGGTTGAGGCGGCTCGCAAAAACACATGCTGCGAGGAAGTTTATGCCGGGACGGTGCTAAAGCACAAGAGTCGTGCCTGTGGAAACCTTCAGCGCTTCCAACTAAGTTTTGGATGCAGTTAATCGTTTTACGGAAATGGACGCTGGGATGCCGGAGGATGGCGAGGTGCGATGTCAGTTATAATCGCGGCCGTGGAAACCATTCTCGATTCGATTCGCGTCGTGGAAATGACGGAGGCGCTCGCCGGACCGTATTGCGCCATGCTGCTCGGAGATTTTGGCGCGGAGGTGATCAAGGTGGAGCGGCCGGGAACCGGCGACCAGTCGCGCGGATGGGGTCCGCCGTTTGTGGGCAGCGAATCCGCTTACTATCTCGCGGCGAATCGCAACAAACGATCGATTACTCTCAACTACGATCATCCGCGCGGCGCGGAAGCCTTGCAGAAACTCCTCGCAAGCGCCGACGTTTTCATTGTCAACCAGCCGTCACTGGCATCGCTTCAAAAACGCGGCATCGATCCGGATTCGCTGTGCGCGAAATATCCGCGGCTCATCTATTGCAGCATCACCGGGTACGGATTCACTGGCCCGAAAGCGGGCATGCCCGGCTACGACATTCTCGCGCAAGCGGAAGCTGGCGTGATGAGCTTCACCGGTGAGCCAGGAGGCGGGCCGATGCGTTATCCGATCGCGATTGCGGATATGACTTGCGGGATGTATGCGGCTATGGGGATTCTCGCAGCGCTTTTTTCGAGGGAAAGAAGCGGGCGCGGGCAGTTCATCGACATGGCGCTTTTCGATTCGCAACTGACGTGGCTGGCCAACGCGGGGAGCAGTTATCTGAACGCCAGTGTGTCTCCCGAGCGCTGGGGAAACGCCCACCCGAATATCGTGCCCTATGAGGCGTATCGCGGGGGCGACCACAAGTATTTTGTGGTCGGAGTGGGGACTGAGGCACTGTGGAAGAGATTCGCGCAAGTGTTGAACATTCAAGACGGCATTGGAAGGGATGAACGATTCGCCACCAATGCGCTGAGAATCAAACACCGGGCAATCCTCGTGCCGTTGCTGCAAAACGTTATTCAGCAAAAGCCAGCCGCAGCGTGGCTGGATAAGTTCGGGGAAGCGGACATTCCCGCCGCGCCGATCAACACGGTTGCGGAAGCGGTTGAGGATGTACAGACGCGCGCGCGGGGCTTGATCGTGCAACTCGAGCACCCTGCGATTGGCACGGCAAAGAGCATCGCAAATCCCATCCGGTTTTCAGACACCCCGGTGAGCTTCCGCTTGCCGCCGCCGTTACTCGGGGAGCACACCGCTGAAATCCTGCGGGGTCTCGGCTATTCGGCCGAGGATATGCAGACCATGGCGGTCGAGTCCGCGACCTGAGGCCAACGCCTGAGGTGACGCCGTTTATTCAGGAGCAATTTATTGCATAGGAGAAAGAAAGATCAACCGGAAATGAACCGAGAACAGAGATTCGTTCCGATTTGGTGCGCTGTGCAGGTTAGAACAGGGATGGCCGTCCGCCACCACCAAGCAACGATGGATTTACGTTCGCGATGGTGTGTGTGCCTTCATTTCCGCCCCAGGAGAACAGCAGGAACACCTGAGGGAAACCCCCGGCACGGAGGGTCAGGCCCGCGGAAAAGCTGTGGACCCAGGGATTAGAACCGAGATCGCCGCGAATCAAGGCCACCTTGCCTTCGTCGGCCATGAACGCAACACCCAGGGGCAAATTCCAGACGGAATGCTCGAAGCTCTGACGGAGCAGCATGACATTGGGTGCACGAAAGCGGAGGTCTTGATAGCTGCCCAGCGAGGGATTGCTGTTGATATCTGCTCCACCAAGTGTTGGTTGAAAGTAGAACGGAACCAAGTTTCCTCCGGGAGTCATGGATGCGGCAAGGAAAAAGCGGAAGCCGATGGTGCCTTCGAAGTTCCGCGTCACATAGGCGCACGGATGTTCTTTGGCCTTATTCTTTTCCTCCTCCGTCATTTTTGATTCGTCTCGGCCAGGGTCGTCGCATGCGTCGGGACCGTTGGGGTTATTGTCCCGGGGCAACAAGTAGGGCCGAATCGACTTGCTGTGGAGTACGTACTCCTGTAACAGATCGGCGGTCAATCGTTGGAAAGAGAATGTTGAATTTCCTGGCGTGAAGAATTGCTGATAAGCAAGGCTGTAGTTCAGGCGGAATACATCATCGAAGTACGCCGGCCGAATCCGCAGGCCCTCCCCGAGTTGCAGCGTTCCGGGCTGGCTGGTCAAGCCCGGAGCCGTGGCTTCCGTGTAAAGCATTCCAATCGAAGGGCTTGGCTGGCCGGTGCTTGGACGAATGTTGACAAAGCGGCCGTTGATTTCGCCATAAAGGCTGGCATTCAGCCGTGCATTGAACGGCTTCACCGCGCTTCCACCCACAATCGTCTGTGTCATACCGTAGAAGGTGCGACCCGCTAGTGTCGTAGCCGGACCCAAGCCGAAGTATAGGAGCTTGTTGAGGGAGATGGCCTGGGCATACAAATTGAAGACCGGGTGTTCCGGAAGCTCGCTGAGAACACGCGGCTTCTTCCTTCCTTTTGTCCCCAAGCCACCGCCGATCGGCTTCTCATAGGTATCAACAAACTTTAGGTAGAAGCCCGCGCGCCACGATCCGTTGATCGACGCGACGGCGTCCGAGTTCCAGGTAACACGCCAGTTTTCCGTGGTCTTGTGACCCAGGTAGGCGAGACCCGCACCAAAGCCGTTCTGTGGAGCGAAGCTGGCGACGGCGATATGCACGGGCTGTCCGGTGAAGAGTTCCTCGGCACACGGAGCAATTTTGAAAGCCCCGCAACTCTCTTTCAGCCTGTCGACTTCGCCGGAAGGGTCAATCTTGGGCGGGGCGGGAGGCCGCTGAGGGAGATTCTCCTGAGCTCGAGCTGATCCGGCTGCCAACAAAAGAACGGTCAACACTATGCGACGCACAAAGCCTCCTTCACCGACTTTTCCGCTTACCCCGCCTACTCTTTGTCTTACCCTTGCCCTTGCTCTTCGCGGCTTTCGCGCGTTTCCTGGTTTTCCTGGGCGGAGCGACTCTTCGTGGCTTTTCAGCGCCCTGTGGATGCAAGAGGGCCGTCATCTTTTTCAAGTATTCGCTGGCCTGAAGCTCGGTTTTGATCTTGGTGATGTCAGTAAGTTCTTGTCCGGGCTTCAAGAGTAACTTCTCGATTTCGTGGAAATGCTTGATTTGATGTTCGATCAGGCTGGAGATGAATCGGCCATGATCGTAGGCGCTCTTTGGCGTTTTGGGGACCTTGGCAACCAACTTATATTTTGTTTCCATATTTTTCCTCACACGTCAAAAACCCAGCAATCATCATCCGGCCGCAAGATGTCGGTCAGTGGCGCGAGAAAATTGTTGGAATTCTTCTCGCGGGACGTGCGCTGATCGTAATTCTTCAAGAAGAAGTTCGTGACCGTGCCGGGAATGCAAGCGTGTTCGAAAATGCGACCGTTCGGATCTTCCGTACCCGGCACCACGGTGCCCCGGGGAATATAGGGCGAGACAAGAATGGCCGGCACGCGCACGCCAAGACGGTCAAAGTTGAACGGCGCTGCTGTTCCCGTTTTATCTGCCGGGGCACTCTTACCGTCCGCTTCACAAGCCGGGGGCACGACGTGGTCGTAGATTCCGCCGTGCTCGTCATAGACGACCAGCATCGCGGTCGTTTCCCAAAGCTCTTGTTTTGTGCGGATGGCGTTGTAAGTGTTGGCGATGAATCTTTCGCCCTCTTGCACGTTGTGATCGGGGTGCTGGTCTGAAGCAAGAATCTGGCCGCCGCCCGGCCCCGGATGATCGTTGTAACATGGCTCGATAAAGCTGTATTCGGGGAGAGTGTTGCCCTTGCAATCGCCGATGAATTGGCTGTAGCTGCCAAAGATCCGCGGCTGGTTTTTCAGGAGGTTCACAATCTCCATCGTCGAGCTCTGCTGGTCGTAGTAGTAAATCTTGGCCGTGTGGCCAGCCTGCACCATGCGCTCGTAAATACTCTGAATCGGGTCCTGAATGTAGAACAGGTTCATATCCACGTTGCCGAAGGAAGTGCCGTAATGCGCGAACGCACGATTGCAGATGGTCGGTCCGGGTATCGAGGAAAACCAGCCGTTGAAGACGGCATACTCCGTCGCGAGCCTAGTGAGCACCGGCAGCCTCTCCGGAGGAAAATACGACATGATGGCGTGGGAAGCATTGATGCCGGTGCCCTGCGTGGCGTAGCTCTTGATGAACCCCTGCATATTTGCGACGCGGCCGGGCCTCGGAGGCGTGCCGCCGAATATCTGGAGGTCGACGCCGGGAAAGTGGTGATCGGGGTCATGATCCAGCTGGCCCTGAAATTTCGCATTCGGCTGCACGGGAACCATGGTGCCGTTCATGTCGGGATTGGATTCATTGCCCGTCAAGCCATTGATTTTCGGATATTTCTTCATCAAGCCGCCCAGCATGTGGTCGAAGGAGCGGTTCTCCATCATGAGGACGACGATGTGTTTGAGGTTATCTAGTCCGGCTGGTGGCATATACACCCCCAATGGCGTTGCGGAAATGGGCTAGCTTTGTAAGATTGGTGAGGCTGAGGCGAAAATCGTATCACTCTGTTTGGTCATGTGTCTAGAAAACGCGGCCAAAGGGCCGTCTCGCCGGTGCAATGTTCGGGAAAAAGCCGCAGCGGTTCTGCCCGTGGCTTGCCTTCACCTCAAGAGCTGGATGTGGTCGCGCTTTGTGCCCTCGCGCTCAGGATCTCCACGGCGCGCTGAAGAAGGCTTTCGAATTCGCACGGTTCGACGCGCATGCGCGAATCAATTTCTTCGGGAAGATCCCGCTGAGATGCAAAATTGTTTCCTGATGGCTTCGTTGTCTTGTCGCTCAAATTCATGGATGCCTGACTCTCCGGGGAAGCGGTTCCCTCACAAGTGGTGATCTTGTGTGCGAAATCGTTTCACCAAGAATGACCGCCTCAACAGCCCTCGAGCAGTCCCACCCCGTTCCAGAGTTTCCCGCGCATCGACTACGAGCCGGCGTACAACTGGAAGGGGGCCCAGTAGAAGGGCTTCCTGAAGACGGAGTCAGGGTCGGCGGAACGCAGGAGCCCGAGTTTGGCTTCGCGCAGGGCCGCGGCGGGGTCCTTGCCCTGAAATAGTTCGCGGTAAAACGCATCCATTAACTGCGGAGTGGAGGCATCGCTCACTTCCCAGAGCGCGCCAATGACGTTGTGGGCACCGGCGCGGAGGAAGGCCCAGGAGAGACCCACCAGACCCTCGCCGGAATAGGCGCGTGTTCCGGCACCGTTGCAGGCAGAGATGGTCACGAGACTGGCGTTCAAGCGGTGCTGGACGATATCGCGAGCGTAAAGCTTGTACGAGTCACCTTCCAGGCTGAGAATCACGGCGGACTCGAGGGGACGGATGTGGCTGGCGGTTCCATGGGTAACAAAGTGGAGATAGGAATACTGCTCGGGATTGCTTTTGAGGAATGCCGTGGGAGTGGCGCTGCTTCCTTCCAGGACTCTCGTTTGCGCTCCGGGGAAATATTTTCTGACCTGCTTCATTTCCTCGGCGGCTTGCGGGAGCGGGGCAAAGGGAGGGTTGGGAGGCTTGGTATCGCCGACGAGGAAAAGAGTCTTGTCACTGGGCGTAGGCCGATTGGCGGACGCGGCCAGCATGGTGAGCGAACTACCCGTCGTCAAAGTAACATCCTCGATCCAGAAGTGCGGCTGCGGATCGGGCACGACCAAGGTTTCAAAGTTCAACCCGTAGAGACCCTCCGACGGCAAGACAATGACTCGTGAGCCGGGAGGAATCAGCTTCTTGGCCGGCTCGACCAGCATGGCGTATAGCCTTTTCCCTTCGGTGCTGCCGTCGTCTTGCACGTCGCGCATCCTCAGAAGCGCTTTGCGATACTCTGAAACCACAGGCTCAATCACCGAAGCCGAGGGCAGTTTGAAATAGCTCATCTTCGCGGGAGTGATAACCCAAAGATAGGATTGTTCGTGTCCGACCCAATAGAAGAGCAGCGAGGCATTTAGTTTCCGCGCAGTCTGCTGCGGATCAAACTTGCTGGGCGCGCTTAGGTCGTCGGCCGCCGTGGATGCCAAACCTTCCGTTAGAGTTCTCGCACGGCTCAATTCAGCAATGTTTAACGCGTCGTTCGATCGGCCGTGGGCAACCAGGAAATCAACATAATCGTCGTAGAATTCGATTGCGCTCGAAAGAAACGTCAGGCGAAATTCATCGCGATTCAGAGACTGTCTCACCGCTTCGACCGTGCCAATCGCTTCCCGGTATTCTCTCTGCGCTTGAACCGACTTCCCCGCTTTGTCGGACGTCTTAGCCAATCGCGCTTGCGCCTCCCAGACAAGAGGCTTATCTGCCTTTGGGCTTTGGATGACTACGCGAAAAAGCCGCTCAGCATCAAGGAAATGGCCCCGGAACGCTCGAATCCGAGCCTGCAGAAGCTGTGAGTTCAGCGTGCCGGACTTGTCAGAGCCATTCCTTTCAATCTCCAAAGCTTCATTTGTGTATCGTTCGGCAAGGTCCACGCGGCCTAATTGCATTTCGACGGCGGACAGATCATTAAGACACTTGGTGAGTATGCTCTTCTCGTCCAGACCCCCGGCAATTTTCAGGGCTTGCTCAAGAATTGCCCGCGCAGATTCGTAATCGTGCATTGAGTAGTGAGAATTGGCCACCCCGGCGAGCCAGTAGGCCTGAGTCGCTGGGATTTTGCGTAGCGCCGAATCCTCCGCTGCTTCCTTGTAGAGAGACATGGCATTTTCGAAATCCCCTAAGTCGAAATAGTTCCAACCCATGTTTCCAAGGATCACCCCCACCGTGTCTTTCATTCCCAGCGAGCGAGAGAGTTTCAACGCCGACTGGTTCCAGTCGACGGCTTCGTCGAAATGTCCCTGTTTCGTCGCGACAAGGCCCAGATTTCCCAGAGCGTTCGCTTCCTGGACCTGATCCTTTTCTCTTCGGGCGAGTAGAAGCCCACGGTGAAAGGTTTCTTGGGCAGCCGGATATCTTACTTCTTCCACTTCAAGCGCGCCTCGATTATTCAGGATCTCTCCCATGATTCGTGGTTGATAGGAGGAAGCCAGCCGTTCTGCTTCTATGAATTTTTTCTCTGAGTCTTCAAACTGTTGAGCGTACCTGTAAGCCACACCTTCGACCATAGCCTTGCGCGCCGCTATGCCCGTCGAGGCCAATACAGGAGGGAGATCTTCATTGAGGACTACTAAGGCTTCTTTGTATTCCCTGCGGAAAACAAGAAATTGTGCCTTCAGGACACGAAAGCGCCAAGCCCATTCTTCATTCTTGGACCCGTATTCTTCGGATGCCCGATCTATGTCGGCCCTGGCAGCGTCCAGTTCGCCATGTCCAATCTCTTGGACAATATGGTCATAAACGGCTTGCGGCCCTGCAACGGAATGGCAGGCCCAAATATAGAAGCAGGATAAGAACTGGCAAAGTAAAATTAGGTTCCGCTGGGTGTGGGCGGCATGGGCTGGCCGTTGGTGGTGCACTCGACGACGGTGCCGTTGGCTGCCTGAGGGGACCCCAGCTTGAGGCGCAGCATCGTCAGCGTGCGCGTACCAAAGGCGGCGAAGACCTCCGCGAAAGAGATTTCTCCAAAATGATCGATCTTCAGGATGTGGCCCTCCTTGTGAAGGCCAGGAAACTGGACGTTGATATCTTCCGCAAGCGAGCACAAGGCGACCCCGTCAGTGGTGACGGATATTTTGTCTGGTTTCTTGTCTTTTGCAAGCCTATCGCGCAGGGTAGCGAAAGTCCTGCATTCGACCATCAAGTCGTGGCGCAGAGTAACCGTCACGGCGTGACCGGCAATCTTCAGGCCTTCGAACGTGCTTCCAAGGGCGATGAAGTGGCCCTCCCGCTCCCCAACGTGATGCTCCGAGGTCAGTCGCGCAACGATGCGGTCGGCGGTTATGAAGTCCAGAATATTGAGGCCCTCAATGACGGCGGTGGCGTGCGTGGTGACGATCTCATCGTTCTGCCAACTGCCGGAGACGTGGCTAGAGGCGGCAGTGAAGCGCACGAGACCATCGACGCGGAAGTTTTCCACGCGCGAGTGGGCGTGGCCTCCGATCGTCGGCAGCGACACAGACGCCTGCGCCGCAATCGGGTAAAGAACCGGCCGATGAAAAGTGCCGCTGAAGGCGTGCGCCTCAGCATGAAAGTGGAACGGGATGCGCTGCTTCGATTCGTTCGCACTCGCCGTTTTCGTGGTCTTAGTGGTCTTCTTGGAGCGCTTCGCGGGCATGGACGTCACCTCGATTATCTAATTCGGAGGCTAATAATCTTTCATCTACGGGAGAAACTCAATAGCAAAGCTGAGACGCAGGACTTCGTCCTGGGCAGGCTGTCCCTTGGACCCCGGCTCGCCGGTGAAGACCAGCGTGTATTGCCCGGGCTTGACCAGACTTGCTGGAACCACCAAATTCAGTTCCTTGTTGGTGAACGATCCCGGGACCCGGACCTGCAGCACGGACCGGCCAGACCGATCCTGAAGCCGGCAAAGGTAGGCGTCAAAAGATGTCTTAGGGGTGAAGTCGAATTTGAGCGGAAGGCTCTCGTTTGGGCGAACAGAAAGCTTTATTTCTTCGCTGCCGCGTGTGACTGCCATTTTTGGCGCATGAGAGGAAACAAATAGCTGCGCCGCACCGGAAGCGGCTTCTTCCCTCGCTTGAGGAATGGTGACCGTATTCTGATAAGCGATGATCAGCAGCAGAGCCGCGAGCGCCGGTATCGCCGTATTGGGCTGGAACCAGCGCAGCCATCCGCCAAGCGCCGGAACGGAATCTGACGCGAGCTGGTTGGCCTTCTCTTGCCGCCAGACTTGGCGCGTCGTGTCGGCAAACGTAGCCAGCGCCTTCAGATCGATGGCACATTCCGCGCATTCGAAATAATGTTCTTCGTATTCCTCCCGCTGGATCTGGGAGAGTTCGCCGAGCACATACTTTACTGCCGCTTGCAGTTGTATTGCCTCGTTGTGATCCATATTTGCCATCCGAAGGGTAGTGCAGGGGGGCACTAGAACGTTTCACTGTTTTCCCAGGCCAGCCGCCTGTTTGGCCATCCCCCTCTGGCCTTTCTCATAGAGGGCCTTGAACTTATCCTTGGCGCGGTGGACTAGCACCCTCAGGTACTCGCGATCGACCCCCAGTTCCCGGCATATCATGTCCTTCTCCTTATCTTCTAAGAAGATAGCGCGAAGAAGCGCGCGGTCCCGTTTTGGCATTCCGTCGAGGATCCGCCGCACATGCTCCCCGGATTGTTTGGTGACCAGCATGCCCTCCAGATCCAATGTTTTGTCCGGTATATCCTGGTGCGCGTCCTCCATCGGCTGGCTCTTAGCGGAAGATCTGTAGTACTCCAGTAAGATGTTGTTACAAATGGAGTTAACGAAAGCTCCGAAGCGCTCCGGCTGGCGCACACCGCCGTCTTTGCGCACGACGCCAATGACTCGAATAAAAGTCTCCTGCTGCAAGTCTTCTACTTTGTCTGGGGGAATTCTCCTGGACCGGAGCTTGATACGCAGGAGTTGCTCAAAATAAGCGACAAAGTGTTGCTCGGTCGACGGGTCCCCCTCCCGCAGCCGTTCCACATACGCTTGGCTAAAAGTGAAGAACTCCACGCTGGCCTCGGATTCTTGGCGGAGGAGTATAGCGTCGCACCCCCTGTTGGGGCAATGAGACTTATGATTCATCAACATTCCGCTGAAACGGATTCGCGGACAGATGCACTACTCGTTTGTAGGAACCCCCGTAGGCTCGGGAGTCCTTATCCGTGGGGAACCCTCCCCGGTCCCCATGTGCCCCAGTGGGCGCATTCTGGCCCGCCCTGAACGGGCGAGGATGCGCCTCCCCTCTCCGAAGGGTGGGCCAATTGATGGGAGGAACTTTGACAAGTCCGGCGAGTTACGTAGGCAGTACAAAAAATGCCGCTCATCACTTCCCCCAACCTACCGAGCTAAGATCGCAGCCGCCGGCGACCACCGGGAGATCGGGTGTTCCCCCGGTGACTGCCCTGAGTGTGGAATTTGTCGCCAAGCCCCAGGAAGCTCACCGAGTGCAAGGGGCGATTCCGGCCGCCATTGCCGGGGCGCTGAAGGATGTAACCGGATTCGCCGGATGCCTGGTGATGATTGCAGATCAAGAAGCCCGGCTGGTAACCGTGGTCACGCTCTGGTGCGGGGATGATCGGGTGCAACGTTGCGGCGAAAACGTCCGCTGGGTGCGCGCGCTGTTGGCGCCGTATCTGGATCGCTGCCTGCGGGTGCAAACCATGGTCGCGCACGTGCCGTTGTTGCCAGCGATTCGGCCGGAAACAATTGCGGCCCGTGAGTGCTCGGTGATAGAGGACCTTCTTTGCGAAGATGAAACCGTTTGTGTGGCGTAGTTCTTATGGTTAAAGAAAGATTCGGAGAAGAATGAGATCGATCGTGGAGTTAAATCAACGGGCCGGGGTGGAATGGATACGATGCTTGCGAAACGAAACTGCCGGATGGGTTCTTGTGGTGGCTCCGCGATTACTGCATTGGATCACCAGGCTCTTTGCCTGAAACACTTCCTGCTGTGTTGTTATGAAAGGCTTGAGGGCCTTGATCCGCGGGGCCGCAAGTTCAGCGCTGAACCCGTCGACGTG
>Ga0066659_10000946_pt1 | contig 11922 bp, 12 predicted proteins | sample GraSoiAngelo_108_FD_75176 | JGI IMG/M metagenome (GOLD analysis project Ga0066659, IMG submission 75176) | Grasslands soil microbial communities from the Angelo Coastal Reserve, California, USA - 14_0903_09_40cm | ecosystem: Environmental > Terrestrial > Soil > Grasslands | place: USA... | reverse complement strand
CCTGCTTATGTTGCTCCAAAATGCTCCAAAATTCTCATCGAATCGGAAGTTGAAGTTGCCGCGTAAGTAGTGTTAAATAATGGAGTTGCCAAGGATGCGCCAGTAGCTCAGTTGGATAGAGCGTCTGGCTACGAACCAGAAGGTCGGGAGTTCGAGTCCCCCCGGGCGCACCACTTATCTCTCTTGAATCAAACACTTGCAGCGATTTCCAAAACTGGCTCGGATTCGATTTTCAGTCCATTCGGTCCAACAACGACCTTTTTGCACGGAAGCTCAATTCCCAAGCCAATCCGTTCAGCGACTTCTTTGCGGAATTTGACGTTGGTTTCCAGTTGCGAGTAGATGTCTCCGATCTCTTCGTCCGCGTGTCCCATCCAGAAGTGCTCCAAGTCCTTCGGAACAGCATTCTCCCGGAGCCACGTGAGACGAAAGCGACGAAACGCATGCGCTCCAGCCTTCGTGCCCGTGACTCCGGGGGTCTTCTCGTTGCCAAGGAGAATCGGGTGCAGTACGCGCCGCAGGATGTTCGACTGATGGAGCGGCTTCCCGGTCCTGGTGCAGAACAGTAGCCCGGACTTCCGGTCGCCGATAAACGCTTTGAGTAGTTCCGCAACTGATGAGTGCAGATCGATCTCCCTCTTGCCATTCTCGGTTTTGAGGAAGTTGTGCATCTGCGATCCCCACGCCTTCTGATGGATTTTGATAGTGGCGCAGTCCGTGGAAATGTTCTTGAGGTCGATTCCCAGGGCTTCACCAAGTCGCAATCCACTGGAGGCGCAGAGCACATTCAGCATGCGGTACTTCGGCTTCCTAGTTCTGGCAACCAATTGGGTGACTTCGCCGCCTGTGAACGCTGGCCGTCTCTGCTCTTTCTTTTTGACCACGGGCATGTCGATGAACTCGTGATTCCACTTTCGCGGATGAATCTCTTCACCTTGTTCATTGATCGCTGAGGCCACAACCATCTTCACAACTTGCGTGTAGTTCCCAATTGATTTCGGGCCGAGTTCGCCAGACGCGACCATTTTGGCCACAAGCTCTTTCATGGCCAAATTGTTGACCGCATCAAGCGCTGTGTCGCCGATGTTCGGATTGATCCACTTCTCCAAGTGGCTCTCCCAATTGCCGACCGTTGACGGGGCTACGGGATTCCGCTTCCGGTTCTTCATTTGGTTGACCCAAATCACAGCTTGCTCACGGAAAGTGACACCATGGATGGACCGAACTACTTTCTCGAAGTGCTCCACGCTATCCGCACCGCTGGCCGCAATTATCTCCTTGGCCTTACGTTCCCGTTCAGAGGTTGAAAGTTTACCGGGGCCGGAGATGGGACAGATTTTTTCACGTACTCTCTGCCTTTTCTCTTGGCCTTCGACATCCTTCCAGAACCGAACGACGTACCAATTACCATCTTCTTGTATCGAACCACTTTGACCAGATCGCCTTGACATGGATTTCCTTGTCCGTGTCCGCTCTCTGGCATCGCTGGAGGGGATGGTAACGTGGTGACTCTCTGGTTGCAACGGCACTTCTGATGCTGTACTCGGAGGCAACGCCACTAGGGAAGACACACATCCTCACTGTTCTGACCCATTTGTGGTTTGCTGCTGAAATTGCTCCCGGTGGAGGAACAAAAAATGCTCTTGGTCGTTTGTAAAGGGTTCGCGCTCCCAGGCAGATCTCAGAGCGCACGGCTGGTTATCTATTAAGCAATAAAGCAATTCACAGCTCTGAGTTTAGGCGAGAATTAATCGGCCGTTGTAGTTCTCATGTCTACTCCCTCAATCACGCGGACCACCAATTCCGAGTGTTCGATTTGCGGTTCGCTCGCCCTGTTGGAGAACGATTTGACGGGTATTCCAAAAGATTAATTCGGAGGTTTCTGTGAATAAGAAACGGAAGTGTCCAGTCTGTGGCAAGCCCCTGACGCAGAGTGAATTCGACCGAGCCTTGGGGCTGTGGAAGGACAAGCAAGAACACATTCACGATCTTGAAGAAGAACGAAAAAAGCTGAGAAAACAGGGTCTCGAACTTAGGAGAGCGTCGGAAAAGCAAGAGAAAGAGTTTCGTAAACGCGAAGCGGCGATAGAGAAGAAGACAAGACGCTTGATGGCACAGGAGAAGAAAAAGGCAGCAATCGAACTCAGAGAGCAGAGGGCGCGGTGGGAGAGGAAGTTTCACGAGCGACTGAAATCCGAGGTAAAACAAGGCGTCAAAGCCGGAGTCGAGGAGCAAAGGAAGCAATACAAAAAGCAAGAAGCCGAATTGAGAAAAACCAAAAACAAAATGGATCAGCTTGAGAGGAGTCTGGAGCTTTCGGCCAGTCGATATGAAACGGCGAGCGACGAAATCAAGAGATTAAAAGAACAAATCAAAAAAGGCATTACGCCGCAGATCGAAGGTCTTCTTGAAGAAGACAGGCTACTCAAGAAATTGACGGAGCTTTTCCCCCATGACAAGTTCGAGCATCCGGGGAAAGGCGGGGACATCATCCAAACCGTGAGAGACCGAAACAGCGAAGCGGGAAAAATTGTTTATGAATGCAAGCGAGTCAAACATTTCGACAAGAAGCACGTAGAGCAAGCCCGTGAAGCTCGGAGAATTCGCAGAGCTGACTACGCTGTCTTGGTTACTAATGCCTTCCCAGCGAAGCAGCAATTTTACTTTGTGGAGAAAACAGTATTCGTCATAAGTCCTCTAAGTCTTGAGCCAGTGACCTACACTCTTCGAGAGAGCCTCGTGAGGATGGCGATACTGAAGATCACAAACAAAGCGAAGGAAGAAGCCGTGCAACGAGTCTACGACTACCTGTCGAGCACCGAATATCACAGCAAGATGAACGACATTGCTGGTCAACTTTTTGAGCTTGGAAAGGACCTAAATACCGAGATTTCTACACACAAGCGAATCTGGCTAAAGAGGTATGGTGCATATCGTGGTCTTTTCAACGACGTAGGTGCGATTGACCATCGGCTCCAAGGGCTCGCGAATCCAAGATTCGAGCAAAAGACGAAGCTGCTTCCTGCTCCGAAGAAAGAATTCATGCAGATTCGTGGACTTGAGGGATAGCTGTCTCCATAAACTGATCTAAACAGAGTTGAGAGTCTGGCGGTGACTAGTTCAATCCCACCCCAAAAGGGGTCCTGTCCGCACGTTCGGTGATGCCCCTTTCAGTTCTTTAAGTCTCCCTCGTTGAACATGATTTCGTTAATGGGCTCACGCGGGAGGTTGCCGCCGAATACCTCATTTAGAGTAATTTCGATTTCTTTGTACTCGCGGGGCTCGTCCGAGGTGGGTTCTATTTCCGTAAACTTAAGCTGTCTTCCAGCTTGGTAGAACTCTAAGTTCCTACGGAACTTCCTGGTGTCCGCATCCCAGTCAAGACCCAGAGCGAAGCGAAGCAAATAGCTTCCTGCGGCAATCCTTCGCACAGGTGTCTGTTCGTGCGCACGGATGTACAACATCCAAACAGCATTTCGCCGGGAATCCATAGGACAAGTTTAACCACCGCGTCGAGTTCTGATCCGTTTTCGATCTTCAGAACACCGTGCCCTGCTATTCCGCGAGGTCTAATTATCCAAGTGCCGGTTGGGAGGGATACCGCAACACGTTTGGGAACCCAGGGGGACGGCGAGGGTGCATTCGGCTGCGCTTTGGCGGGCATGGGCATCTGAGCTTGCGGTACCCTAGTAGACTGTTCGTCCCGGTTCGAACTGAATCTGGCAAATGATATCCACACAACTAGCGCACTTAGTACCACTCCTCCAAAAACAAGCTTAAGCAGCGGCAAGCGCCGCCTGATTACAGTTTCGGACGGAGCGGCCACAGGGTATCCTGAAGCCGTGGATGAAAGCGGAGTCTTTGGTTCAATTGTCAAAAACCGGCCACATTTTCTGCACTTGATGTGACTGCCGATATGCATTTCGTCGGCGTAGTAATCTTCCCCGCAGCAATGAAGAGTGATCATTCGTGACCTGCTTTCCCACCACGAAAAAGGTAATCCGTAGGCATCCCCTTGCCCTACTGAGATTCTTTATGGCTTCCGAAACCGCAAGTCATAAATAGACTGCTTGACAGTGTCGGGGATGTTTAGCTTATTGAGGCGCGCGCCGAGGTCGTCAGGTGAAGACGCCTGATAGAAGGCTTCCCATGCTTTATCGCGTGTAGCGTCGTCTATGGGCGCGTTACGAAGTATGCTTAGTAGCTGGTCTCTCTGCGACATTTTCTTGGGCTGAGCCGTTGCTGCCGGTTTTGGCAGAACGCATTCTCGGAAGAACTCTTCGGCCTTCTTTGGGTCGCTGCCCTTAAGCTCCTGATAAATCCGCAAAACTTCCTCGCGGTCTCCCTTTTTCGCGTGTGCTTTTCCCAAGAGCGCCAGAACTGACGATTTGGTTTCAGTAGGAGCGACCTTCTCACCTTGCTGTAATGCGTCTATCGCCTCGGCATAGGACCCGGTCTTGATATAGCAATCCCCTAAAATCGACCAACCCTCCGCCTCGCCAGGCGCAAGGCGTGTAGCTTCCTTTGCGGCTGCGATCGCTGCGCCGTATTCTTCTCTGAAAATGTCGTGCATTATTGCCAATTCGAGCCATGCTTGGGCATAGTCCGGCTTGATCTCAATCGCTTTCTCAAACGCAAAGATAGCCCTTTTTTGTGCCTCCTGTTTGGACAATCGAAACTCTCGGTTGTAGGTGGCCATCACGCCGAGATAGCCTAATTCCAACCATGCCCGAGAAGCATCGGACTCCTTAAGATCGGCGCACTTGCGGAAGGAATCTATAGCGACATCGTAGTCGTTCTTCTTCACCGCCTCCAAACCAATCTCCAACCACGCTCTAGATTCGAGTGCTGCATCGCCCAAACGAGCGGAAGACTTCTCAGCAGCTTCGGCTGAACTGGATAACATCCCGCTCACCCATTCTCCGGGCAAAGCGAAATTTAGACTTTGACCCTCCTTCAGATAGAAACTTGTGACTCCCACGAGATTCCCTTGAGCGTCGAACAGCCCTCCGCCGCTCGATCCGGGTGAAATGGCCGCGCTTGTTTGAATCATGTGGACACCTTCGGTGTCGCGGAGTGCAGATACAACGCCCTCTGAAAAGGTGAGTTCCAATCCTTCCGGGGCACCGATGGCATATACCCTTTCCCCCGTAGCGACTGTAGAAGAAGGACGAACATTAACGGGCGACAAAGACAGTCTGCTAGGCTTGTCGGCAGGGGAATCATCGGTGAAAATGACCCGGCCTTGCTCATCAACGGATGTTGCAATCTGGCCGCTCGACTTTGGCCTGAGTCCGCAAAGATCGTGATTTGGTGCGGCTTGAATGAGTCTCGCGGTCCAGTGCTCCTTGCCCTGGCTGACCCTCAGCGAAAAGGAACTCTGAACAACGTGACAATTGGTGATAAGAAAATCACGAGCCATAGCTACTCCGCTGCCCAACATGAGGGTTTTCCCATCCTCGTCTAGAGCTTCGACGACAAAGACTGAGGGAGACACCCTCTGAAAGAGTTCCACAGGGGAAAGTGGCTGTCGCACAACAGTCCTGCCTGTACGGAGAATCCACCCATAGGCACTTCTGGCTTGTTCTGTATTCGACCACACGAACGCCGCGACAACGGGGATCAAACCGACTACAGCGTAAGTGGCAAGGCGGGCGGGTGATGACTTGACGGGTCTGCCTGATTCTCGTTCCCGCCCCGCGCATGCCATTAAATAAACTCCCACGTGCCACGTAATAACGGTAAGAATAATCATCAGCAGAATGTCGCCCGACAAGCCCCACTGCGTTTGATGTCGGACTGCCGCATAAAGAGCGGCGAACAGCGCGACAGGTACGACCCCAACACCCCCGAGAAACAAACCGAAAATCAGCCCCGTATAGCCCCATATAGTGAACGCGACGATGCAAGAGTACGCGAGCAGTTCCGTGCCGAACACATACGACGCCATGTGGAATCCAAATCCGGCAAAACCGCGAGTCTTTTTGAATATGCAAAAGGGAAGGAAAACAAGCACACACAAGGCAAAGGCAATTTGCGCCGCGTGGATCAGCCAAACAAGTGTCGATTGGGAGGCCCAGACTACGCCGCGAAGAAACAGGCCGATTACGACCAAGATCACGACAATAGCCGCTAGACCTAGGACAAACCTTCCTGCCCGCCTGAGGAGAGGTTCGGCACCTCTTCGGGCTGTGACTTGCAACTCTGTCACGATTTTGTCCCAAGTTTCATGTGGTGCTCCTCAACAACCTCATGAAAAAGCTGGATCGTCATTGTTGCCTTCGGAATCGCGGAAGCGATTGTGAGAGGTTTTAGCTGCTGTCCCGCTGGTACTTCATCACGTGCATCAGCCTGTGGATCGAACAAGGTTTCTTCAGCACAGTAATGTCCTGCAAACCCACAGGTAGCATGCTCCGAACGATGAGCTTCGGATCGGACGTGTGGAGCGCCATCCGCTGGTCTTGGTTAATCCCGTGGATCGCGATGGCCAGTTGCACTCCATTCTTGATCTCGTGACCCGGCAGGAACTGATAGTCGGACAGGACGAACTCGAAGTCGCTGCCCTTGTAAATCCAGAACGCCTCGTCGCCGTTGGCAGCCTCATGCACTGCGAAACCAAGCGGTCCCAGTTTCTGCACGAGCCACATACGCAGGGCGTCATCATCGTCAACGATCAAAATTTTCAAGTGCCTTCAACTCATGACAATCCGTCAAGTGACCCTACGCTGATGATACTCATAGTCCGTGGACACATAAACAACCTGAGACACAACATGACTCCAAAGCGTAAATGGACATCCGAATCCGGTTCGGTAGGGCGTTGCGCCAAGAGCGCAGTAAGATGGGAGTCTCTCAGGAGGCATTCGCCGACCTGTGTGGATTGGATCGGACCTATGTCGGCGGTATCGAACGAGGCGAGCGGAATGTTGCACTGGTTAATCTTGAGAAGATTGCCAAAGCGCTCAACCTCTCCCTCTCGGAGTTGTTTCGTCACGTCTGAAATTCCGCCAGATGCACGATCATCGCGGCCTCTTTTGCCGTTGTAGGTAGACCTCAGGCTGCTCACGCCAAAACCAATTCCTTTTGGCGGGTGAAAAGCGCCGACAGTCGAGTCGCAGAATCAGTCATTTGCAGGCATCGCGGCGGACAGGGTTTTGGCGGACGCCATAGCAGCACGGCGAACGGTCCCCTCACCCACACCTAACTTCTCCGAAATCTTCACCCACGACAGTCCTTGGGCGCGTAGGCGAGCAATCTCAGAGCTATCCAGCGAAACCAGTGGGCGGCCAACATGCTTACCCTTCGCTTTCGCGTTTCGCAATCCGGCCTTCACTCGCTCACGAATGAGTGACCGTTCCAACTCCGCCACCGCTCCCAATACAGTGAAAACCATTTTCCCTGCTGGCGTGCTTGTGTCCATCTGTTCCGAAAAAGAAACAAAGTCGATTCCGAGGGCCTTGAAAGTCTCCAAAGCCCGTAGCAAGTGAGAGACGGAGCGCGCGAACCTGTCGAAGCGCCATACGAAAACAATATCGAAGTGCCGCTTGTGCGCATCCGCCATCAATCGGTTCAACTCTGGCCGGGAGTCTTTCGCTCCGCTCACCCCTGTGTCGATGTATTCACCGGCGACCGCCCAGCCACGTGCTTCCGCAAACTGTCGTAGCTCCCGCGTCTGTAGGCCCACGTCCTGGCCGTGGTTGGTCGTGGAAACCTAGCGTAGATCGCTACCCTCTGTGCGCTTTCGAATTGCATCCAGTTACCCACCCTCTTCCGTTTCGGGTGCGATGGTCTGAGACTTGCCGAGAATGAAGTCACTAGCCTTTTGCGCAGCACTTGCCGCACTAACGAGTAACTTGGAATCGCTCTTGAGGCGATCAATCCACGTCTTGAGGTAGGCCGCCGAGTTTTGAATCGTAGCCTGCTCAATGCCGGTAACGCCGCACAGCATGGCCGCCCCCATCTCCGCTATCAATTCCTCGCGGGAGTACGACTCAGAACGGAACGTGTTTAGCTGTTCGATTCCTTCACGGCCTACGCGCGACGTGTGGCCCGTGCTGTGCGTCAATTCATGGAACAACGTCGAGTAATACTCTTCCGATGAATTGAATAGGCCGCGTGCTGGCATCCCTACCGTGTCCGTAGACGGCCTGTACCACGCGCGGGCATCTTGTTCACGTTTCGGAGGGTTCGGCATACCGGTAACAATCGCTTCGCATTGCTCAATGGACGGAACGCGAGGCGCAGATGTGCCTAACCCTAGTTTCTCCGCGATACCCTCTGTCTGGCAGACATTAAATACCCGGTAGAATCTGAGGAGAAAAGGCCGCGATTTTTCCTGGGTACCGTCTGGCCTCTGTCTGATCTTCTCTTCGCCTATGTGCCAGAATGTGACAAGGCTGGAGTGCTCTCCCTTCTTTACGTGCCCTCCGAGTTTGTTAGCCTGATTGAACGTGAGCCAGTACCGTGAGCCGTAGCCTTGTGAGCCGAGAAGGAAAACGTTCAGACCGCGATACGCCTTCCCTGAAACGAGATTCACTGGCAATTCGGTGCGCCACGGTTTACGCCACGGCGCTACGCCTTGCTCTAGCTGCCGGATTACCTGCTCCGTTACAATCTCATAGACGCTAGGCATGGTCTGCTTTCCCTTCCTGTGCGTTTTCCTCAGGTAGCTGTTTCCGCCAGTGCGCGACATAGTGCGCGACATATTGGCTCCTTCGCCCCTTAGGGAAATTCTCAAGTCTCCCCGGTAGCTGGTAGCTGTGCGCGACGTGTCTATATAGAAGATTTCGTTGGAGTTAAGGCTTCAGCCAAGTGGACAAGGCGATTTGATGATGGGAGATGCCCACGGAAAATTTGCAGAATCAGAAAAAATCAGGATATCTCTGTGGATTTGCAATGAGTTACACGCCAATTGGAGTGTCGCAGTGATACTGATTCTAAAAGGTTTAGGGATACCTTCCACCTTCAATGGGTCCCATCTAAGTTCAACATAACAAATGGCTAACTTTAGTCTTATGTATATGATTGATAATACTGACCTTAATGAAAAAGAGTCTGTAAGTTATTGAAGAGGTTCAATCCTATCCCCATTTATCGAGCAAGAGCCTCGTTTAGAGTTTTGATAAGGACGACCCTTTGCAGGGTGGATTCTTTCTGACGCAACCTGACCGCATTGTCTCCCCCGTGCGTGCGGGATCGATTCCAGGGGCAAGTACTTCGGGGTCCAGCACAGTCGCGGGACAAAAAATTGCGTTTCTGGAGGAAGTAGAAAAATCACTATCGCTGGTCGCTACTAATTTGTACCTGTCCTTTCGGACGGGCACTGCTACGTCACTCGCTCGGCGAATTCAGCTAATCCAATCTGGAACTTAACGGGATAATTAATTCAGGCCCGCAGACTAGTTGTTCCCGAGAGGAAAACATGCGAACGAAAATCCTAGCCCTACTGTTGTGTTTCGCAATTATTCAGGTTTCGTTGGCCGTTGCAAAAGATGAGGGCGGTTATAACGTGATGTATGACGGCGGGTCGCTGCCCGGTTTGAAAGCTGGAAAGAAACTAAAGATGTACATTGAATCGAGCCAGATTCGCATCATGGACGGCAATACGCTTGTCACAACCCTTGTGCCTTCCTCAGTCCGAGAGATTAGTTATGGCCAAGACGTTCATCGGCGTATCGGTGCAGCAATCGGCCTCGCGGTTGTGTCCTTAGGGATCGGTGCGTTGATGGCACTCACGAAGTCAAAGAAGCACTACGTCGGCTTGACGTGGGCCACGGGAGATGTGAAAGGCGGCTTTGCGATGCAATGCGACAAAAACGACTATCGCGGCGTCATCGCCGGACTTGAAGGCGTTACCGGCCAGAAGGCCGTCAACTCAGACGCAATGACCGTCAAGAACTAGCAGAGAACAAGCAGAGTAGCGTGTTCCGGGCAGAGGACTCAAGACCTGCAACGTCTCCTATAGAGGGGGGAACTTAGTGCACAGTTCCAACCTTCGGGCTAACTATGCAGCAAGTTCCCAGGGGCCTATAAGGGTGTTGCACACATTTGGGCAAAGAATTTTGAGTTTCTCGAAATTCTAACCCGTCACGCTTTTGGATTCACGTCTGGCTCTGGCGTGGGCCATACCGGAGTACCGACAAGTTCGATCATCTTCGAATGTCCGGCTGGCTTCTCATGTATTGCGGGGCTTCCGTCCACAAGCTGTAACTTCTTTAGTTCAGCGAGATACTCCTTGGCTGTTCGCTCGTGCCTGCCATACCGCCTCTTGGTCTCAGCAATTAGCTCGGTTTGCAATCGCGGGAGTAAATGGAGGAGCGGGTTAATCGGATAAAGCCGGAAGTCCACGCGGTCAAAGAAAAGCGGAAGCGGGTCGGACTTCTCTCCCTCGCGGCTTTTGCCCCACGAAAACTCTGCCATCGGAAGGCGTTTATCAGGCCGAATCATTTGATAAACGGCATCGGGGTCTTGAGACATTCGGCCCGAGCCTGCAATCTCCGCGTTGCCGGGATTCGCGCTTGCTTTTGCATCGTGAGGGGGTTTCCGGTTGTGCGCTAGAATCAGTACCGTCGGAAGGCGCTGGAGTTGATTGAAAACTTCACTTGCCAAATCTTGGCGCGAGATGTCGTACCCAGGAGGAAAGAGCTTCGACATTGAGTCTATGCTAACAAACTGCAACCGTTCTGATCGCGCCCAATCAGCGATTATCCTAATCCGGTCTGCTGGCAGCTTGGCGGAAAGCACTCCCAAGCGCATCTCTTCCGGGAGCACGGCAATGTCGGGAGCGTTTTTCCACCAGAAGTTTTTCAATCGGCGGGAGAATGGCCGCGCCTTAGTCTCAAGTTCGGCGATGCCAGTCCGCAGTCCCCCCTCAACGTCCCGAAGCAAGAACTCTCCGCCACGCGTCAATGCTTCGTGTAGCTGAAGCATGAGCATTGTCTTGTAGCATTCTTCCAAACCGTGTACGACGTGTACGCCGTCTTCAAGAATAATGTCAGGGACGTACCAGCGAATTGGGTTCTGTTCACCCCAGGTGATGAGTTCGGCGACGGTCGAAGGCGCGGCTGGGCACGGGAGCGATTCAAGGTGCAGAGTACTAGCGGCCATGTGCGCCTACCTCTCTCCGCGATCCGCGCTGACCATGGTACGCTTCGAGCACAGCGTCAGAAATTCGCCGAGTCAGATTCTTCGAAAATTCAATGGTCGGAACATAGCGTTGTGATCCATCGAGGTCGGAAAGCGACTGGCTATGATAGCCGACCCACAGTTCGCCGCTTCGATTGCGAAGCACTCGTGCGTCCAGGATCGACACGACATCTGTGCCATCATCGCTGGTGAGTTGGACACTACATGATGCGAGGACGTGGCTTTTAGTGCCACGGCCAACGCTTACTACATTTACTTTCATCACTGGTGTTAGTTCCTTTTCTATTAGGTTCAATAAACAGGCGCAAAATCACGCCCAAAAACAAAAAATCGCCGAATCCAGGACTCAGAGCATCCGAGGATCGACGATGGCGAAGCCCACGGGTGTTCCGTCTGGCGAGAAATTTTGGAGTTAGTGGTTTAGCGAGTTAGATCAGCAGGCTTGAGTGTCTCTTCCTTACGAAGCGAGACGATGTTTCCGGCCTCGAAGCTAATCGTGAGCTTGCCGTAAAACCGGTCCCGTCCTAGCCTAGCGAGCAGGCGAATCGTCTGCGTCAAAGCAGGCTGGCAAGCAGTCTGAGCAGGTTGCTCGCTAGATTCCGATTGTAATGTCGATTGTAATGTCATAGTTCACGCAGGGGATGTTACGAAGCACCGGCGCGTGTCAACGACTTTGAGACAGGTGCTCGCGAAATTTAGTGAGTTTTTTCATTTGTTGGGTTTTCCATAGAGAAATTTCGCGTCAGGATCGCCTAGCAACGACGATCGCCAACTCGG
>Ga0066659_10000932_pt1 | contig 11970 bp, 8 predicted proteins | sample GraSoiAngelo_108_FD_75176 | JGI IMG/M metagenome (GOLD analysis project Ga0066659, IMG submission 75176) | Grasslands soil microbial communities from the Angelo Coastal Reserve, California, USA - 14_0903_09_40cm | ecosystem: Environmental > Terrestrial > Soil > Grasslands | place: USA... | reverse complement strand
TTCAGTTTGCTCCATCTGCTCCCCCAAAATGGCGCGTTGTAGCCGGATGAACTCGTCGGCCTGTTCGCGTGTCATCACCGGTGCATCCTCTCCTTTCGAGTGAACACTGGCGGTTGCCCTTGCGTCAAGATTGGAACGGTCCCCGTAATAAATCTTGGCATCCAGTTCCCTTTCAAGCGCAGCCATCAGGAGTGGCCGCTCGTCCGCAGGGACGCCGCGCTTGACTAGTCGCTGCGCCAGAAATTTCAACGCGGCAGACTTCTTTTGCTTCCGTACGACCGATCCCAGGATGATGGACTCCGGTTTGGCTCGTCGTGCTTCTTGCCGGGCATCCATAATCTGCTGATCCAGGCCCGGCCCGAGTTTTGTGAAGGTGCGGATCTGGCGCCGCTCGAATTCCAAGCAGGTAAGGGCGAGCTGTGTTGGGTGGCCAGTCCATTGCCTTGCTGCCCACTCCTGGTCAAGCTGGGTGAACTCCCCTCGGATCTCGCAGCCGGGGAAACCTCGCCTTCAGCCGCTCGGAGTCGAGTGTTGACTCTTCTCCCAGGGCCAGGAGCAGCAGCAGCCACACCGCTCGGACCCGCGTCTCTGGCGTGTGCGCGTCCACCTTCGCCACTTCATCCCCCGCCTGTGTGGTGAAGGTAGCCGCGCAGGCGCTCTCCGCCCACCAACAGCCTCGGAGCGCACCAGATGTGTGCTCTCGTCTGTGTATCGCGTTCCTGGTGGCAGATTCCAAGAAACTCTGACATCGACTAGACCGAGAGTCGAACCTCACCATATCCGTTCCTCATTCACAGTCGAACTACAGTCGAACAGCCCGTTGCGAACAGCTGAAACCGGTGTAGAATGGCGGCCATTTTCCGAGTCAAGAAGAAAATTCCATCTAGAAGTGCCTGCAACCGAAAAAGGTCATCAATGGATTTCACCCGGAGAGAAATGCTTAAAGGCATGGCCACGGGGGGCGTTGTTAACGCGGTACGCTCGCGTCTAGAAACCCTAGCCAGCGATCCAGTGCCATCATTTTCGAGTCTCGACGAAATATTCGAGTCGAGCATCGTGGTGGACGACCTGTCCGGATTCCAGCCTAAGCCCTCCCTGCCAGACGCCGGCTTCTCCGTCGTTAAGGAGTCTGGAGTCACTGTCGTTGGGCCGACGTTGGGCGAGGTGGAGCCCGAGATTGCATTTCACAGCACGGTCGAAGAATTGGGAAAGATTGCTGAGTTGGTATCGCGCTTCCCGGACCGGATGATGCTGATTCGGTCGTTCTCCGATATCGGTAGAACCAAGGCGGAGGGCAAGCTGGGTATCCTTGCCAACGTTCAGAACAGTGCCTGCATCGGTCGCGATCTCAAGAATCTCGATCTGTTTTACAGTCTTGGCCTGCGTCAAATCCAACTCACTTTCAACTGGCGAAACTGGGTGGGAGACGGATGCACCGAGAGAACCCAGGCGGGGCTGAGCTACTTCGGGGTTGACATGGTTCAGCGTATGAATGAGTTGGGGATGATCGTGGATGTGGGTCATACGGGCTACCAAAGCACGCTCGACGCGGTCGAAGTCTCCAGCAAGCCCATTGTCTATTCCCATACGAACTGCAAGGCCCTTTGCGACCACCCCCGCAATAAGACAGACGACCAGATCAAGGCCTTAGCGCGCAAAGGTGGCGTGATGGGGCTTTCCTGCTTCAACTGGTTCGTCAGTGACAAGCCCCGCTCCACGCTGGATGACCTGCTGAATCACTTCGACCACATCGCCAAACTGGTTGGGCCCGGGTACATCGGCATCGGATCCGACTTTGATATTGCGGGCTGGGCAGGTAGAGAACCAAATGCCGAGTGGGAGGCCCACAAGAGACTCTATGGGGAAAGGGAATGGAAGGCGATTAAAGGGCGCTTTCCCCCTTATATCGACGAAGTGAATAATGCTCGGCGCTACCATACCATCGCGGAAGGCTTGCTCAAGCGTGGCTGGCCTCTGAGAGATATCGCTGGGGTCCTGGGATTGAATTTCATGCGCGTCTACAAGGAAGTTCTCAGCGCCTGAACAGAATACCGGTTTGGGAGGGTCCCGCGCACTGATTTCACATACTCGAAGGAGGCACCATGCGCCTTTGGAACCCGAAGTCGTGGATGATTCTTTTGCTTATTTTCCTGGGTGGGATTCAAGCATGGGCTCAGTTAACCGCTGGCTCGGTGATCGGATCTGTGAAGGATCCCTCGGGCGCCTATGTACCGGATGCGAGAGTAACCATCACCAACTCCGGCACGGGCGCCTCTTACAGCACCGCCAGTTCGGGGCAAGGCATTTTCACGTTTCCTGTCGTCCAGGTAGGGACCTATGAGTTTAGCGTCAGCTCTAAGGGCTTCAAGACGACAAATGGCAGCTTCACTGTTGAGCTCAACACGACTCGCGCGCTCACCATTCAGCTGGCGCTTGGAGACACGTCCGAAACCATCCAAGTTACCGAGGTCGGTGCGTCGGTGGAAGCCACAAGCACACAGATTACGGATAGTTTCTCGCGCCGGGAAATCCTGGACCTTCCAGCTGCGTCGGTAGACGTAAACCAGTTGGCTCTGCTTACGCCGAATACGGTTGACATCAACACAACGGGGCTGAACCGTGCCCAGGTCGTGCAGAAAGTTAGCAGTCCGGTCGGAGGCGCAGTGGCATCCGTAGGCGGAAACCGTGCCCGTAACAACAGCTTTATCGTGGATGGCGTAGATAACAACGACCCGATTGAAACCGGGCCGCAGAGTATTGTCATCCAAGACGCGGTGCAGGAATTCACCCTCGTCAAAAGCAACTTCAATGCAGAGTTTGGGCAGTTTGCAGGTGGACAGTTCAACATCATCACAAAGACCGGCACCAACTCGGTCCACGGCTCTGGCTTCTGGTATGGCCAGAATCGGCATCTGAATGCCACCGACTTTGGGGCGCAAACGCTAATTCGACAAGGGGTGATCAGAGGCAAGCCACGCTACGACTACAACCGCTTGGGTGGCGCGATTGGCGGTCCAATCCTCAGACAGAAGTTGTTCTACTTCGGGGCTTATGAGTTTGAGAACCTAGGTTCAGCCAGCAGCACCACCACGGCACTTTTCCCCACCGACCAGGGAATGCAGACACTCGCTGCCCTGCCTCAAGTCAGTCCTTTTATCCTCATCTTTTTGAAGCAATTCGGCGCGACCCCTACCCAGGCCTCGCCCGCGACGGACTGGCCGGCGGTATCTGGGATGCAAATTTCGGTGGGACCGGTCAGCCGCAGCTTTCCATCTTTCGCCACCAGCCATCGTTTCCTGGCCAGCAGCGACTGGAACGTGGGAAAGAACGATCAGGTGCATTTCCGCTTCAACTATGATCGAGGTCCCAATCAGTTGCTTCCCGGTTTCCCGCAGGTGGGTTTCAACGCGAACCTGAATATCAGCAACGATCTTTTTTCAGTCACTCATGTGCACACGTTTTCATCGTTGGTTCTGAACGAGGCCCGCCTCTCCTATCACCATCAAGCGACCGATAATGCAGTAGCCAACTCCGCTGCCGCCAACCTTCCGAACATTGTAGTTGCGGGTGGACCGCTGATTGGTCCGGCCGCAAGTGTACCCAGCGGTTCTTTCGACCACATTTACCAGCTCAATGACAATCTGACGTGGCAAGAAGGCCGCCATATCTTCAAATTTGGAGCCGATCTCCGCAATAATATCGTCACGGACGTTAGTTCACCCGCTCCGCGGGGAGATTATGAATACAGCAGCTTAGAAGAGTTCGTGACGGATTCTGTGCCCACGATTAACGGGCAGCGTGGGGTCGGAGCGGTTCATCTCAATCTCAACAACTACACACTGAATTTCTATGCTCAGGATCAGTTGAAGCTGACGCCTAGGCTGACCTTCTATCTCGGGGTCCGGTACGAATTCAATTCTTTGCTGCATGACCTTGGGGCGCAGGCGGATGAATCGATTGCGGATGTTCCCGGCGCCATCAGTTTTCGAAAACCAACAGTGGAAAAGAAGAACTGGGCGCCACGCATAGGGTTCGCCTGGGATGTCTTTGGCGATGGGAAAACCGCCTTTCGGGGAGGGTATGGAATTGCATATGCACCCATCTTCGGAGCGTTCGTTGGGGGCGGGTTGCTTCCCTCCACGGTGCAGCAGGTTTTCTTCACGGACTGTGTTCCAGATTGCCCCATACCGATTCCTGCCAGCAACTTTGTAGAAAAAGGAGGCATTCCTAATTTGTTGGCGCCGTTCGATACGCCTGCACATGCCAGGGCCGCCATCGCTACCTATATCCCCGATATCAAACGTCCTTACCTGCAAACCAGCACACTCGAGTTCGAACGTCAGATTGCTGCCCGTTGGACCTTCACCGCTCGCTACCTCCACACCAAAGGCACGCACCTGAGTGCCCAAGCTCGGCTCAACGCCGGCATTGTGCCTCCGCCGAGCGCATTTCTGCCGACTTACTTCCAAGCCTCCCAAGTGCCTTCCCAATCGGTACTCGACACTATGCCCACGCTGAACCAATTCTTGTCCCAAGTGGTCAGCCCGTTTTCCCAGTACGGATTCACCAGTTTCCTGACGACGCACTTGCCAATCGCCGATTCCAACTACGATGCGGGCTCTCTTGAGATTGCCCGAAGGTTCTCCGCCGGTTTCCAATTGGACGCGAATTTCACGTGGAGCAAGTTCATTGACGATGCTACAAACGAGTTCTTCAACAGTTTCATCAATCCGCGCAGACCGCAGGATTGGCGCCATCTCGGGAACGACAGAGCGCTTTCCGTTCTAGATGTACCCCACCGCTTCGTGACCCATTTTGTGTGGGATATTCCCTGGCTCCGCAATCGATCCGGTCTGGCGCACGCTTTTGTGAGCAACTGGACGTTGGCAGGGATGTATGCGATTTCCTCAGGTCAGCCCTATACCGCGCTAAGCTTTGCCAACTCCCAGGGAAACGGGGACCGGCAGGTGCAGCGCACTATCCTTAACCCAAGCTCCACGGGTAAGGCTGGCTCTAACGTGACTCCGGTCACCAACTCCAGTAAGAACATCGTGGGCTACCTGGCCGTGGATTCCGCGGCTCGGTTTGTACGCGCCCAGGCTGGGTCGTTCCCCACCGCGCCGCGTAACAGCCTGCGCGCGCCAGGTATCAGCAATGCCGATTTCACAGTGGCCAAGAACATACCGCTCGGGGAACAGAGAAATGTTCAGCTGGCCGCACAATTCTTCAACCTGTTCAATCACCCGCAATTTACCGCCGCCAACCTTCTGGCGGTCGACCAAGGTCTTGGCCTGAACTATGCACTAGTCGTGAGCCCAACCTTCAACGATATCAGGGGATCCGGCGGCACAGGTGGCGCCCGACTGCTGCAGTTTACGTTGAAAGTGTCTTTCTAGTGTTTCAGGGGGCGGGAGATACACGTCATGCGACTCCATGGTGGCAACTTTGCTTTTCGTTTGATCACCTGCTCCGCAATCTCCGCCATCCTCGCGTTCGGCCAAGCTCAGATAAGGCCAAGCTCTCCAGGAAGCATGAAGAAGACGGCCTTGCTGAGTGTAACCCCAGAACTGGCGGCTCAGATCCTGGATCGGGAGAAAGCGATCTGGGAGGCGGCGAAGCAGAGAGACATGCATCGTTTCGCCGCCCTCGTCGCCGATGATGCCAGAATGGTGTTCGTTTCCGGTGTGATGACTAAGCAGGAGTATATGCAGTCGGCAAGCGCTCGGACCATCGCCGATTACTCGCTAGAGGACTTCCAGTTCTTCATGCCTGCCAAAGAAATTGTAATTACATTTTATAAGGCGACTGTCTCCGGCACTGCCAACGGAAGGAGATTTCCAGCCAGCACCGTGCGTGAAAGTTCGTTCTGGGTAAACCGCAACGGGGAATGGGTAGCGGTATGGAACCAGGAAACACCTATCCAATGACCCAGCGGGAGTTCAGAATTGCAACTTCCGCACCGTGGCGAAACTGTAGTACCTCCACGCTCCAGTTGATGACAGGAGGAAGGACGTACTCGGATTCTCCGAACTTGATCTCTACCCTGTCGAGGTACCGTTCTCTGAGCGATGGGCAGGATCAACAAGACGAAGAGGTCTTGAAAAAAACCATGGGGCAATCAGCACAAGTCATTTTTCTCAGCCGGCAGCTGAACTAGCCCACGTTAAGCACACGACCGTTCTGCAAAACCAGGAGAACACATGCTCTGCCGGCTAACCGACAGACATCTGCCCAACTCTCCGGCTCAACTGCCCATTGAATCGGCTAACGTCCTCCAAGAAACCAAAACCGGGAGAGAGCAGCCTTTTCAGGGTTTAGCTCATCAGTGATTTCAACTATTTAGAGGTGCCACTCGGCGCTCGAAGTCACTGATAGTTGCTCGTGGAATAGCCAACTGTGGCGCAGCTCGAGCAGTTTTCGCTCCACCCACCCACCTTGGACAAGGCTGCCGCAATCGCTGCGACCAAAGCAGAAAATCCTCGATTATCCCTTCGGTTTCCGCAGTGGCAAACGGGTTTACCTATTCCAGCCAGTTGGCTGTAATTAAAAGCAATGAAAAGCACTTGACAACCCATAGCGGGCGCGTGTATAGGTGCGCCCACAATCGGTATACAGATGGGTGCGCATCAGTATACAACGTGCCGACAAACGAACACGGGGAAGGTCTTCGATGACAAGCGCTGGGAGGGTGTACAAGCAGCTCAAGAGTGAGATCGTTACCTGTACGCTCGCCCCTGGCAGGTGTTTCTCAGAGAGCGTGTTGGCCAGACGTTACGATTCAAGTCGCACTCCTGTACGCGAGGCTTGCAGACGTCTGGAGCACGAAGGGTTAATGCAGTTTATTCCCTTCCGTGGCTACTTCATTAGTCCGCTCACCGTCGCCGACTTTCACAACTTGCACGAATTGCAACTGATCATGGATCCGGCGGCGGCGGCTCTTGCGGCGCAGCGCGCCAATCCGGGTGAAATTGTGGGGATGGAGGAATGCGCAAAATACGAATATCAGGTTGGCGTGCAAGAGAGCTATTACGAGTTTCTGCAGAACAATCTCAAGCTGCATGTCGGGATTGCGCAGTCTTCCTGCAATGAGCACCTAGCCCAAGCTGTCGCCAATATACACACACGTCTAATGAGGTTTTTTTATCTCGGCCTGTCCATTGACGCCTACGGCCCTGTACTTGTGAAAGAGCACATGGGCATTGTTGAGGCTATTAAAGCCCGCGATCCCGAACTGGCAAGAAGGCGAACAGAGGAGCACGTCAGCAACAGCATCAGGAGAAGTTCGAGCGTATTTCTAGCCGCAACCGAACTGCGCCTTGGCGAGCCAGAGGGCGAAGGCCGATCGGAGAGAGAGGGACGAGTGCGAAACACCTTTGAGTTGCGAATTGGCGAAAAGGCCAATGCGCAATGGGCGAAGAAATTCGGAAAAATTTGAGAGAGGATGCCATGTCGCTGAGAACTCGGCTCGCTTTTTTTTCACTGAGTATCGCAATGTGTCTGGCCATATGGGAACCAGCACAAGCGCAATATACAACCGGTACGGTGACAGGACTCGTCAAGGATCCCCAAGGCGCTCTTACCCCGGCCGCGACCGTGACGCTTCGCAGTTTGGCAACCGGCGCAACGCGAACTTTTGTGACAACGGCAGACGGAACCTACGTGTTTGCGGGTGTGGCCTCGGGCCGCTACGTGATCACTGCGGAAGCTCAGGGCTTCGCCAAAAGTACGGCCACGATAAATGTAACGACGGGACAGACAGCGACTCAAGACTTGGCGCTGCAAATGGCAACAGTGGGTCAAACAATGGAAATTACATCTGAATTGGGCGTGGTTCCTACACTCAATGCTAACGATCCGCAAACAGGCGTGAGTCGCAGTTCGCTTGAAGTTTCCGATCTCCCCATTCAGGGAAGAGACTATCTGACACTGGCAAGTCTGGAACCGGGAGTACAGCCGACCTTCAGCCCCCGCGGCGGGTCACTCGCGATCACCTCCGGATCTCAAGCAGGAAGTATTGCAGTTAATGGTGGTCGCGCCAGGGAAACTGCTTATCAACTGGACTACACCGATGCCAATGACTGGGAGTTCGGTGGACGCGCACAGGGCAGAGGTCTAATGGCGGATGCAATACAAGAATTTACGGTGCTGACTAGTAATTTTTCAGCGGAGTATGGGGTCAAGTCGGCTGGGCAAGTGATCGCCGTAACAAAGAGTGGCACAAATCGCTTACATGGCAGCGCCGGCGACTTCGTTCAAAATGATTTCTTCAACGCCCGCGACTATTTTGACAAAACCGGCAAAGCGACGGTCATTAAATCCAACGTCTACTCCGTTACCGCCGGCGGCCCCATCCTTAAAAACAAAGCCTTTATCTTCGGAGGATATCAGGGAAGCAAGGTCAGAGGTGCAGGGTTCACTTCAGTGGCTCTGGTCCCCACACAGGCGGCACGCGCGACCGCAACCGACCCAGCGATTACGAGCCTTTTGAATCGATTTCTTCCCTCCCCAACAGGCTCGACAAGCGACCCGATGGTGGGCACGTTCGGCTCCCAGTTCTCTAGTCCGACTGACCTTTGGCAATATGTCTTCAAGTTCGACTACAGGTTTAACGATTCTCACTCGCTTTCAGTGCGCTACCTGCAGGCCCACAATCATTTCCTGCTGCTCTTTCCCGCGCTTAACACCCTGCCCGGCTTCGACACAGATTTCACGTCAATGGGGAATGACGCAAATATCAGTGATACGTATCTGTTCAGCCCACGCACAACCAATCAGTTCCACTTTTCCTATGGCCGCGCGCCAACCTCCATATTAGGCCAGGATGGGCTTGTTTCGCCCCGATTCCAAATCAGCGGTCTGGTGGGGTTCGGAGCTCTTCAGTTTTTTCCGAACACGCGTCTATTTAATGTGTTCCAAGTAAATGACGCGTTGACACATATCCATGGTGGACACTTGCTGATGATGGGCTTGGATGTCCGAAAGATTCAGGACAACACCTTCCTTGCCACAAATGCTAACGGCTTCTTCGTATTTCCGTCGTTGAGCGCATTCCTCGGAGGTCTGCCGAGCTTTTGGACGCAGCTGTTTGGCCCGGCTTTTCGTGGGTTTCGGACCGGCCTCTATGGCCTTTTCTTCCAGGATGACTGGAAGGTACGACCCGCTCTGACGATCAATTTGGGAATTCGAGAAGACATTCAAAGCAACATGTCAGAGGTGAAGAATCTCACCTCGACACTTGATCCTAATGCGTCCGGAAGCATCGGCGTTGCAGGATCCGGTCGGCTTGGAATCTTCCGAGTCGGCAATCCCGCAATCCGCGCTAATCCCAGGAATTTCGGTCCTCGAATCGGCTTCGCTTGGAATCCACGTGATGGGAACCTGGTCGTGCGCGGCGGATATGGCATCTATTTCGATTCTTTCGACTTCACGCCGCTGACATTCGGCCGGTCGGTCCCTCCACTCAATTACAACTTTTCGCTTGCGGGCGCGGCCATTTCAGGTGCGAACAGCTTCGACAACATCTACAACGGCACAGCTCCAATCGTGGTACAGGCGCAAAACCAGATTGGAAATTTCGGGTCGCTGACGAACTTTGGCTCGATGCGCACCTTAAGCCGCTACATGAAAAATCCCTACGCTCAAAATTTTAGCCTCGGTATTCAGTATCGATTCCTAAAGAGTTACATCCTAGAGATGAACTATATCGGCGCGAAGGGTACTCATCTAACGGCACTCTTCCCAATCAATCCCGTTGTCAACGGACCCCAACCGGCAACCAGCTTGGCCGATGAGACTGCGCGCCTGGCGCAGTTCCGGGCATCGCTTGGCACGCAGAACGGGCCTGGCAATACGCGCTTGGATCCGCGCTTCGATGAGGTTGGCTTCCAGGACAGTGTCGCCACTTCGATTTACCATTCAGGCCAGATCCAGTTGACTAAAGACCTCGGTCGAGAAGGACTTCAATTCCGTGCTTCCTACACGTATTCACGATCCATCGACACAGCCTCGGACTTCACTCCTGAGCAGCAGGCCAACGACCAAGGTTTTGCTCAAAACGGCTACAACCTCGGGAGTGAGCGCGGTCCTTCGAATTTCGATATTCCACACCGAGTCGTCGCAACACTGATCTGGCAATTGCCGTTCTACAAAAGCCAGAGTGGCTTAATCGGCCATGCGCTGGGAGGGTGGGCGTTTCAATCTATTCAGATGTGGCAGTCGGGCGTCCCGGCTACCGTGCTGGCAGGAACTCGCTACGGCATCGCGGATGTTAATCTTGACGGCGATTCAGTACTCGGAGTAGGGATTGACAATACGCGGGCCAACTGCACTCCGGGCGGGGCGGGATTTTCCCTCGGACACCCGAGCAGTATCCCCCCGCCTGCTCAGCGTGGCATAAATGGAGCACCCAACAGTAGCAACTTCCTCTACACGCAGCCTCTACTCGGAAACGGTGGTACGTGTGGGCGCAATACATTGCGTCTGAACAGCCTGCCGAGTGTGGACTGGGCGCTATTCAAAACCACGCAGATTGCAGAGAAGGGACCGTTCGGTTCGGGGCCGTGGAACCTCGAATTCCGCTGGGAAGTCTACAACGTGTTCAATATTCCGTACCTTACGTTCCAAGGCAACAACTGGCGTGACATCAGCAGTCCGGGATTCGACGTGTACAACGCGGCGGGCGCCGTTCGGAAGATGCAGTTTGCTTTGAAGCTTAATTGGTAACTAGGTCATCTCACGGCAAGAGCGGCAGCTAAAGGGCAACACTGTTTCTTGACGTTCAACGGGTCTCCATGGGTGGCACCGGTGCAACTCCTTTAGAGAACTTCATGCTCCAAAGCTTTCATGTGAACCCTTCCTTGTTGCTGAAAACGAAAGGACACTGGAATGTCAGCTCTCACGCGCCGGGATTTTAGCCATGCGGTAGTCGGGACTGTGGGACTTGGAGTGGCAGGCTCCTTGAGAGACTTGCCCGACATTACTGGAGAAGCTGAGCCGCCATTAGGAACGGGCACGATCACTGATGTGCCCGGAATTCAGGTGGGACATTACACGGATACGCGACGTCCCACTGGGTGTACGGTTCTGCTCTTCGGCCAGGAAGGCGCCGCGACGGGCGTCGACTACGACGGATCTGCACCCGGAACCTATCAGGTGGTACTGCTCCAGCCAGTCAGCTTCATTCAGGAAGTGTGGGGAATCGTATTGTCGGGGGGCAGTTCGTTTGGCCTCGCCACAGCGCCGGGAGTCGTTCGGTATCTGGAAGAGCAGAAAATAGGCCTGAAATTCGGAGTCGGGCTCGTACCAATCGTGGTCGGTGCGATCATCTACGACTTGGGAGTTGGCGGATCGGAGAAAATTCGACCAGACGCCGAGCACGGCTACAAAGCTTGCCTGCAAGCTTCGGCCGCGCCCGTGCAAGAAGGCAATGTCGGCGCAGGTGCCGGGGCAACCGTGGGCAAAATGCTCACTCCGCAGGGATATCACGGTATGAAGGCAGGTGTTGGGACGGCCAGCATTCGTCTCGGAGACGTCGTTATTGGCGCAATCATGATCTCAAATGCCGTTGGCGAGGTAGTGGACTGGCGAACCGGGAAAATCATAGCGGGAGCGCGAAAGCCGGATGGTAAAGGATTTGTAAGCATTCCAGAAACATTGAGAAATAATCCCCCACGTTTTCCGCTGCGCGGGAAGCTTGGTGTGGAAGACCCCATTTTGGGGAGCACGACCATTGGCGTGGTAGCCACCAATGCCGATTTCAATAAAACCGAACTCACGAAGATCGCCATGATGGCAAATTGTGGTGCCGCGCGGACCATCAATCCGTATCACACTCCGGGGGATGGCGACACTCTTTTTGCGTGTTCCACTCGCAAAGTAAAGTCTGATCTTTCGATTTCAGTGATAGGGTCGCTCGCGGCTGAAGTCGTCGCGCAGGCGGTCGTACGGTCTGCCACCCAGGCAACATCTATC
>Ga0066659_10000928_pt1 | contig 11990 bp, 12 predicted proteins | sample GraSoiAngelo_108_FD_75176 | JGI IMG/M metagenome (GOLD analysis project Ga0066659, IMG submission 75176) | Grasslands soil microbial communities from the Angelo Coastal Reserve, California, USA - 14_0903_09_40cm | ecosystem: Environmental > Terrestrial > Soil > Grasslands | place: USA... | reverse complement strand
TCACCAGTCCGAGTTCATCGCCGCTTCCTGCGAAACCTTTGACGTCCGGAGAAGGCGCGTCAAATTGTCCTGCCGAGATACGATCCAGCTGTGCGGCGATATGGCGCAATGGCGCTAGGGCCGCTCCGCTTACCAAAGCCGCGAGCAGCGTGGACACCACCAGGGCCGCCAGCACAATGGTTCCCGAAGTCCATAGGGTTGGCGCGATTTCCTTTAGCAGAAATCCGGAACCCAGCGCCACTCGCACCTCTCCGAATGGCTGGTTCGCATTGCTGAACGGAAAATCGAGTTCGAAAACTCTTGAAGGCCCGGCAAGTACCTTCACCTGATGCAGGAAATTTCGCTGCACGAGTTGCGAGACAGGCGTTCTTCGCGGCAGAAATGATCCCGGCAGGTTTTCGTCGGTCGAGATCAGCACAATTCCGTTAAGGTCGGTAATCGAAACCTCGTAGACCAGAGGGTTTTCTTTTGCGGCCCGGAGTTGCGTGCGCAGGCCTTCGTTGATTTCAAAAGCATGCCTTACAAAATCGTGAATTTCCTGGGGAGAATCGGAAGCGGGCCGCAAACCCCGTTGGCCTGCTTCCAGCAGAGCGTGCTTGGCTTGCAGGAACACTTGATTCGCCAAGTCATCCGCCCGCTTGCTTGTCGCCTGCAGGAGCTGGTCGAGGAGTTGCGCCGCGAAAACTCCAGACAAGACCGCTGCGACGAGCAGCACCAGGCCCGTCATCACCAGCGTGAGCTTTGTCCGCAGCCGCAGCTGCATTCTGCGTCCTTACTCCGTTTCGGCGCGATCGCCGCCGTATTCTTTGAGCTTATTATGAAGTGTTTTCAGGCTGATGCCGAGTAGTTCTGCCGCCCGCGTTTTGTTGTTTCCGGTTGCGCCCAGCGTCTGCAGTATAAGCTCGCGCTCCATCGCATCGACGGTCGTCCCCACCGGGAACTTGATCACCGAAAGATCGCTCGGCCCTTTCGCCCCCGCCTTTCCGAATTCTCCCGGAAGGCACGCGCGGGTGATCAGGTCCTTGTCGCACATGATGGAAGCGCGCTCCAATACGTTGCGCAACTCGCGGATGTTTCCCGGCCAGGTGTGCCCCATGAAAATGTCCATAACTTCCGCGCCGATCCCTCTTACATGCTTTCCATGCTTGGTGTTGACGTCGCGCAGAATGTGTTCGACGAGAAGCGGAATGTCGTCCTTGTGTTCGCGCAGCGGCGGCAGGTTGATGTGAAACACATTCAGGCGGAAGTAAAGATCTTGCCGCAGCTGGCCGCTGCTGACGGCCTGCTCGGGTTCTTTGTTTGTTGCCGCGAGAACGCGCACGTCAACTGGTGTCTCACTCTTGCTTCCAAGCCGGCGCACTTTGCGGTCTTCCAGAACACGCAATAGTTTCGCCTGGGTCGGGGCGGGCATTTCGCCAATTTCATCCAGCAGCAGCGTTCCCGCGTCGGCAAGTTCGAAGCAACCGATGCGCCGCTCGGCCGCGCCCGTGAAGGCGCCACGCTCGTGGCCAAAAATCTCGCTCTCCATCAATGTCTCGGGGATGGCGGAACAATTGATCGCCACAAACGGTCCGTTGGCGCGCGGAGAGAGTTTGTGCAGCGTCCGCGCGACAATTTCCTTGCCCGATCCGGTCTCTCCCGTGATCAACACCGACGCTGAGCTCGGCGCGGCCGTCTCCACGATGCGCATCACTTCCTGCATCGCCTTCGACGCGCCGACAAGGTCTCCCAGCCTTCCGGTCTCGCGCAGTTGCCGCTGCAGCAGCGCGAGCTGCCGCGCATCTCGCGCCTTGCTCAGAGCGCGGTCTAGCAGTGCGCGCAGCACCGGCCCCTTCAGCGGTTTCTCGATGTACCAGAACGCTCCCGCCTCGATCGCCGCCACCGCGCGTTCTTCACTGCCCTTGCCGGTAATGATGATGGCCGGCACTTCCTGGAGTTCCCGCCCGAGCTGCTTCAGCAGGTCCAGCCCATTCATCCCGGGCAATTCGACGTCCGCGATTAGCGTGTCTGGCTGGTAGCTCGCAAATTTCGCCAGCGCTTCTTCCGCTGTTCCCACGCCCACCACGTCGCAGCCCCAACGTTGCAGAAGCTGTTCGTATCCCTTTCGTGCATTGTCCTCATCTTCGACAATGAGCACGCGGTCCTTCCGCTCCACCGTTTCGATGGCCCGCACCGCCGCACGAGTCTCTTCCCGCATGGATATCAACCTCTCTTCGGCATGCTCTTGATGAATGGTTTACGCACCAATTTGCTGGACACCTCGACTCTAACAAGCCGTCGGGCGCTTGCCAAGTTCTGTCCTCCGCCCGCAATCAGGGCAGGCTCCGAATGCAGCTTCGAAACTCGCGCAAGCCAACTTTCGGGGCGTCCGGTGCGTCTTTTGCATGGGGCGATCAGAAATTCTCGATTTGCCAACCATTCTTGGCGGGGCTGACCTCCAATATGGCCAGCAATCGCCCGTCGGGAGATGGGATTGCCTATCCGATGAAATTGCTCATGACTTCGAAGTAGGTGCCGCCGACGACGCCAGCTTGAACTTCGCGAGGCTCACCCAGGCCGATCATGGTGAAACCGATGGTCGAGAAATCGCCGAACGCGTTCAGGGTTTTAACGCTGGCGTGCAAATCCTGGATTTCGGGCACCGAGAATGTGGCGTTCTCGTCGCCGATGCCCAGGGCGCTCTGGCGGATGTAGATCAGCCGGTCCTCGTCTCGGTTGACGAGAGGCTTGAGAAGCACGCCGCGCACCAGCGTGAAGATGGCGGCGTTGGCGCCGATGCCCAGCGCCAGCGTCAGCACCACCGTCGCCGCAAGCCCTTTGGTTCGAGCGAGCGAGCGGGCCGCAACTCGCAGATCGTTAACGAACGGCATAATTTTGCTCTTCCTTCCCGGAAGTCAGTCTAAGCAAGCACTCGTTTTGCATCCGTTTTGCCTCATCTTAGCGAACTGATGTCGAAGATAGGAATGCAATTAGCAATCCACCGTACCGATCAATCTAAGCTCTTTCCGGTCATCGCGTTACTCCAATACACCAGGCTCTTTATGCCTTGCATTGCGCGATTTTGGGACGCTTTGCCCAGATTCGGACATCCTCCGTTGTGCAGGCGGCCGGGCAGGTGCTCCTAAAATTCAGGCCCTCGCCAGGCTTTGGTCAGAACCGTCCTTTGGAGGGCACCCGACAAAGATGCCCGAAGAATCGCAACTTTCACCTTACTCAATCGGTTAAGGTTTGCAGGCATTTCGCGGAGTGAAGATCCGCTTCACTCCCTCACAAGATACAGCGCCCGCTCCAATTCCAACTCTAGCTTCGCGCCTTTAGGCAGGTTCAGCTCATGGCCGCGGCCGGATTCCGTGAGATACGCCGCAAGCGCTCCGAGTGCAGCGCCTTCTGCGGCTTCTTTCTTGTCTTTGTCCTTGACGCCCTTCACGGCGCCGATGGCGGCACCGGCGGCAGCCGCTTGCGCTGCATCCTGTTGCGTGCTGCTCCGGCCCGCGATGAGCCCTTCCTGGCGCGGAGCCGATTTTACGCTGTGGTCGCCGGGCACGCTCACGACTTCGGCTACGATTGGCAAATCGCCGAATTTTGTGTGAATCTCGTCGAACGTGAGCCAGAGTTTCGCTCGCCCGGCCACTCCGGCCGGTTCCACGTGGCTGATATGACCGCGAATCTCCGCTCCGGGCGGCAGATAAATACCGCTGCCCGCCTCCAGCGGCTCGAGCGTCTTCACTTTGAACTTTTCGTTTTCCTTCGTGCCCTTGGTGCCCAATTCCTCTTCAAGCCGCACGAGAAACTTAGTTCCCGGCGCAACGGCGAAAGTTTCAATGGGCAATCCATGTCGCTCTCCGTCCGCCTTCAGACGCTGCTCGGGCGCCTGACCGGTTGTCTCGGGCGATGATTCCTGCGCAGCCTCCTGTGCAAAGCCAATGAATCCGGGCGCAACCGTCAAGACCAGAATCGCGATGCTGGCGAAGGCAATGCCGAGTTTCTTTCGTTCCATGTTCTCCTCCTCTTGAATGGCCGAGCAGACCTGGGAAGGCAGTTGGGCGGCCATCAGCGGGTGGTTGGGAGGCGTTGCAAAGGATTGAAAACCATGCACTTGGAGCTAATGAGTGACATTCAACGCGCAAGACAAATGCTTCTGTCGGCGAATCCCGCCAGCGCTCCGCAAGGGTCTCCCGACACCCGGTAACACCGCATCGCATTGAACGGGCTATTTTTCCAGGAAGCGCCGTATCCGTCGCAACACCGCGGCATACATGGTTGGGGTTACGCGGCCGGTTTGCGTGTTTTGCTGGCTGGGGTGGTAGACGCCGAACAACCGAGGGGTGCCCGGCGCCACTTCCGCTTCCGCGCCATGCGCAAATTTGTAAAGCGCTCGCGACCGAATCACGGCGCGTTGCTTCAAGATTTCGAGATAGCTATCCCAGGCGACTCTTCCCAGTGCCAGGATCGCCTTCGGCCTCAAAACCTCGATCTCGCGTTCGAGGTAACCGCGGCAGTTCAAGATTTCTCCGGCGTGCGGCTTATTCTCCGGCGGCGCGCACCGGCAGGTTGCCGCGATGTATGCGTCCTTCAGCCGCAACCCATCATTGCGGTCGAGGGAAGTAGCCTGATTCGCGAAACCCGCTTTGTGCAGCGCCGCATACAGGAAATCGCCCGAGCGGTCGCCCGTGAACATCCGTCCCGTGCGATTCGCTCCATGCGCCGCCGGCGCAAGTCCAAGAATCAGCAGTTGCGCTTGCGCGTCTCCGAATCCCGGGACCGGCTTCCCCCAGTACGTCCACTCGCGAAACGCGCGTCGCTTTTCCCGTGCTACTTTTTCGCGGTAGCTTACCAACCGCGCGCACTTGCGGCAGGCCACAATCTCCTCATTCAAAACACCGAGCAACAGAGATTTTTCAGGCATGAAGTTACAAAATCAAGCGCCCATAACGCGATTCAATTCGGCAAATGGAATCGCGCCATCGAACAGGGAATTGTATGTCCCTCTTTCCATCAATTCTTTACCAATTCGCCGCACAAGTCCAAGTGTAGCCCGCATTACGGCGGAACCCGCGCTTGCACGCGCGACTCCCATCTTTTCCAGTTCCGCCAGAGAAGGGCTGCCGGTCGAGAGCAGGATGTTCAGAGGTGCGGCGACCGCTTTCACCAACTCCCCGATGGTGTCCGGGCTGGTGACTCCGGGAGCGAAGACACAATCCGCCCCGGCTTGACGGTAAGCGCGCAGCCGCTCCACCGTTCGATCGAAGCGCGTGGCGGCTTCCCCGATCGGCATCAGGTAAATATCCGTGCGCGCATTCAACACCAGCGGAACACTCAGTGACGCAGCGGCGTCGCGAATGGCGCGGATTTTTTCCACTTGGAGCGTCATGTTGACGTGTGAACTCTCCTCCTCGCCCGTCACATCTTCAAGGTTCATTCCGATGGCCCCCGCCGCAATCACTGCTTTCGCGGTTTCCACCATGTCTTTGACGGTGGTGCCGTAGCCAGATTCCATGTCCGCGGTCACCGGCACGTCAACGGCATGTGCGATCCGCCCTACAACCTCCAGCATCTGATCCCTGGAAATGCGCTGGCCGTCCGGATACCCGAGCGAGAATGCAACTCCTGCGCTGCTCGTGGCAATCGCTGGGTAACCGGCATGTTCGAGAATTCTCGCGCTGGCTACGTCCCACGCATTGGGGAGCGCCAGGATACGCGGTCGGTGATGCATCTTTCGGAACCGCTCGGCTTTCTCAGCTCCTACGCGAACGTCCATCGAAAAACCTCCCGGGAAAAGATGCCCGCATGATCTTGGATTCAAAGTCTAGGGCTTGTCCCGGCTCGGCGAAACGGCCAATTTGGAGAGGCATTTGGTTAACTGGTTTCTTGTGAACCTCGCCGATCGGCGCGCGAAAGCGTTCCTTCACTTCTTATTCAAGGCTTCCGCAAGCACGACGGCCTGATTGTGTTCTGTGTCTTTCGCGCCAAAAAGGAGCGTCAAGGTGCCGTGTTTCCTTTCGATTTTCTTCAATTCAGCGAGCAGTTCAGTTTTCTGTTTCAGTTCGGCGCGGTATTTCTCTTGAAAGCCTGGCCATTTTTTCACGTCGTGACAAAACGATTTGCGCAGAGCGTCGCTGGGAGCAACTTCTTTCATCCACCGATCAATTTTTGCGGTTTCTTTCTTCATCCCTCGCGGCCAGAGGCGATCCACCAGCACGCGCCAGCCGTCCTCTTTCGATGCATGGTCGTAGACTCGCTTGATCCGGATCATCTGCTGCTTCACTCCAGAATCTTCAGCACCTCGTCGTGAATCTTGCCGTTCGTGCTGACGAGTTGTCCCGAATAAATCGTCCTCTCGCCGCGAAGATTCGTCGAACGGCCACCGGCTTCTTCCACGATGATTCCGAGCGGCGCAAGGTCCCACGGCTTCGAGGTCCAATCCAACGCCGCATCAATCGCCCCCTCCGCAACCAGCATGTGCTGCCAATATCCACCGAAGGCGCGGCTGTTCCGGGATGCGTCCGGCAATCGTCGTATTCTTTCTATGACTTCACGATTCTTGCTCGGTCCCGTCCCGGTCGTAAAAATCATCGCCTCCCTCAGCTTTCCGACATTCGAAACTCGAATTTTCTTTCCATTTCGATACGCCCCCTCGCCCCGGTACGCCCACCAACGCGATCCTAATCCGGGCCCACTGGCCATTCCCGCCACAATCTCGCCGTTTAACTCGATCCCCATCAATGTGCCAAACGTCGGAATCCCCCGTGAAAACTCTTCGGTGCCATCGATGGGATCAATAATCATCCGCGCTCGCCCCGACTTGCTCGCGGCACTTGAATCTCCGCCGCCCATCTCCTCACCCAGAACATCCAGCGCCAATCCGCTCGCCGTCACTTTTCGCCGCGCCATCTCTTCCACCGCGCGGTCTGCCTGCGTCACCGCCGTGCCGTCACCCTTTCTCTCAGTGCGCAGCCCTTCGGTGCGGAAATACCGCATCGCGATGGCATCCGCCTCCTCCGCGATGGCCTCCAGCAGTGCCCCATAAGTTTTCCCGTATCCCATTGCTTCTCCCGTGACATCCCATGGCTCAAGAACTCGCGCTCCGCGACTCTGAGCTTTCGACTTTCAACTCTCTTCCGATTTGACTCTCTCCCCTCTGCACCCCTAGCATACAAACTTACGCGAATGTCTGCTCAAACGAACACGGGAACCGTCCTTGGACGCATTCTCGAAGCGCGCCGCGCCGAGGTCGATCACCGCAAACGCGTCTTGCCGGAGGCCGCGTTGAAGTACGGCGTGAAGGCTGCCACTCCGCTCCGCAATTTTTCCGCAGCCCTTTGTCGCGATACGCTGAATGTTCTTGCCGAACTCAAACCGGCCTCGCCTTCGCGCGGTGTCCTTCGCGATCCCTTCGATCCCGCGGCCCTCGCCGAGGCTCTGGAGTCCGCGGGGGCTTCCGCCCTCTCCGTTCTGACCGAAGGCGAGTTTTTCCGTGGCTCGCTGAAGAATCTCCGCGACGCCCGCAAGTCGATCCAGCTCCCGGTTCTGCGCAAGGATTTTATCTTCGATCCCTGGCAAGTCTGGGAAACCCGCGCCAACGACGCAGACAGCTTTCTCCTCATCGTCTCGGTACTTGAAGATGCGCTGCTGCGCGACCTCATCGCCCTGGGCCGTGAGATTGGCATGGAGCCGCTCGTCGAGGTTCACACTGCCGATGAGCTCGACCGCGCTCTCGCCGCCGGCGCCCGCATCGTCGGCGTAAACAACCGCAACCTCAGAACGCTCACCGTGAGCGTCGAAACATCTTTCGAATTGATCGGCCGAATTCCGGATGACTGCATTGCCGTCAGCGAATCCGGCCTGCGCACCCACGACGATCTCGTGAAGCTTCAAGCCGCCGGCTTCGATGCCTTCCTCGTCGGCACTCATCTCATGCTTTCGCCTGATCCCGCCGCCGCGCTTTCCTCACTGCTCGGCTCTCCGCTGGGAACACGGTAGGTAGACCGCCATGATCCGCGTCAAAATCTGTGGCATCACCAACGCAGCGGACGCCCTCGCCGCCATCGATGCCGGCGCCAATCTCCTGGGGTTCAATTTCTACGCGAAAAGCCCCCGTCATATCACCGAGGCCGAAGCCGCAGAGATTCGTCCGCAGCTCCCGAAAAAAGTTAAAGCGGTCGGAATTTTCGTCAACTCCCTGCCGATGGAGGTCGCCGCACTCTCGAAGTCGCTGAAGCTCGATGCCGCCCAGCTTCACGGCGACGAATCCCCGGAAACCGTTGCCGAATTGGCCCGCAGCATCCCGGTCTACAAAGCCTTCCGCGTCGAACCAGACTTCCCCTTGGTCGCACTCGATGAATACCCCGAAGCGTTTGCCTTTCTGTTTGATGCCGCACACACAGGCCAATATGGTGGTACGGGGCGCACCACGGACTGGGACGTTGCCCGGCGCGCCGCGGTTGACCGTCGTATCATTTTGGCAGGCGGGCTGAACATCGAAAACGTAGCTGCGGCGGTGCGTATCGTGCGCCCTTACGGAATTGACGTCGCCAGCGGCGTGGAATCAAAGCCGGGGAAGAAAGATCACGGCCGGCTCCGGGAGTTTATTCAGGAAGTCCGGCGCGGCGAACGGAAGTAGAATCACCGAGCGGAAGATTCACGGAAATCTATGAGCTCCATTCACCAATCGCCAAGGACAGCGCCGGGGCGTTTCGGCCCCTACGGCGGGCGCTACGTTCCCGAAACGCTGATGGTGCCGCTCTTCGAGCTCGAGCGCGCCTATGAAGCTGCGAAGTCGGATCCGGCGTTTCAAGTTCAATTCCAATACCTGCTGAAGAATTTTGCCGGGCGCCCCACACCGCTGCAACTTGCTTCGCGACTCACCGAGAAGCTCGGTGGGCCTCGCATTTACTTGAAGCGCGAAGATTTGCTTCACACTGGCGCGCACAAAATCAACAACGCCGTCGGCCAAGGCCTGCTCGCCGTGAAAATGGGCAAACCGCGCATCATCGCGGAAACCGGCGCGGGCCAGCACGGAGTCGCTTCCGCCACCGTCGCCGCGCATCTCGGCCTCGAATGCGTCGTCTACATGGGCACGGAAGACATGGCGCGCCAGGCCCTCAACGTTGCCCGCATGCGCATGCTTGGCACGCAAGTCGTCGGCGTCAATTCCGGCAGCCGCACGCTCAAGGACGCCATCAACGAAGCCATGCGCGACTGGGTCACCAACGTCCGCACCACGCACTATCTCCTCGGCTCCGTTCTCGGCGCGCATCCTTATCCCACGATGGTCCGCGATTTCCAGGTGGTCATCGGCCGCGAGGCCCGCGAGCAAATTCTCGCTGTTGAGAAACGTCTGCCGACGTATCTTTTTGCATGCGTCGGCGGCGGTTCGAATTCCATCGGCCTTTTTTATCAGTTTCTGCCCGACGCGGACGTGAAAATGATCGGCATTGAAGCCGGCGGCCGCGGCGGTCAACTCGGCGAACACGCCGCGCGCCTCGCCGCGCATCAAGGATTTACAGGAGCGCGCCCCGGCGTTCTCCAGGGGACTTACACTTACGTCCTGCAGAATAAAGACGGCCAGATCGCCACAACGCATTCCATCTCCGCCGGCCTCGACTACCCCGCCATCGGCCCCGAGCATGCCTGGCTCGCCGATCAGCGCCGCGCCGAATATTCCGCCGTCTCCGATCAAGCTGCTCTCGATGCCGCGCGACTTCTCTCCCGCACCGAAGGCATCATTCCCGCGTTGGAGTCCGCCCATGCCATCGCGGGCTTGATCGAGCGTCTCCCCAAAATGAGCAAAGCTGACCTCGTCATCCTGAATCTCTCCGGCCGGGGCGACAAGGACATGGACACTTACTCCCGCCTGCTCGGTCCGAAATGATCGTCAGATCCCTTCTTTGTAAGGGCGCGGCACGCTGCGCCCCGCCTGGCCCGGGCCTCCTCTTCAGGCTGACCTGCCGTCTTAAACCGTATTTCTGTTAATCTTCCTGCATTCCCTAATGCCTCTAACACAGCCCAACTCGAGCCGCATCTCCAAACGCTTCACCGAACTGCGCGCATCCGGGGAACTCGGCGTCGTCGCCTACATCACCGCGGGCGACCCATCGCTCGACGGCACGCTAAAATTTGTTCCTGCGCTCGCCGAGGCCGGTGCCGACGTCATCGAGCTCGGCGTGCCCTTTAGCGACCCTCTCGCCGATGGTCCCACTATCCAGCGCGCCTCCGAACGAGCCCTGAAATCCGGCACGACCCTCACCGGTGTCATCGATCTGGTTCGCCGCATCCGGCAATCGAGCTCTGCGGCTAACCAGGTCCCGCTCGTCCTTTTCAGCTACTACAATCCCATCTTGCAAATGAGCCTCGAAAAATTTGCGTTTGCCGCCGCGTCTGCGGGCGCCGATGGCGTCCTGGCCACCGATCTCACGCCCGAAGAATCCGAAGACTATCGCCGCATTCTCGCCGCTCATCATCTGGACACCATCTTTCTCGGCGCGCCGACTTCCACCGACGAGCGCCTCGCGAAAATCGCCGCCTGCTCCTCCGGTTTTCTCTATCTCATCTCTCGCACCGGCGTTACCGGCGCGAAGGATGCTTTGCCCGACGATCTCCCCGCGCTCTTGCGCCGGGCTCGCAGCGCCACGCAACTTCCCATCGCCGTCGGCTTCGGGATCTCGCTTCCCGGCCATGTTTCCGTTCTCGGCCGCCTCGCCGACGCTGCCGTCGTCGGCTCCGCGCTCGTTTCTGAGATCGAAAAGGCAAAGTCCGTTGATGCAGCTGCCGCGGCGCTTGCGGAACGCGTTCGCTCGTTCAAGGAAGCTGCGCGCCACGGCCTCTCGCGGCGCGAGGTGGCGCCATGAATCTGAGTGATTGGCGGCGCCGCATCGACGAAATCGACAAGAAGCTCGTGCAGCTCTTGAACGAACGCTCGCGATGCGCGCTCGAAATCGGGAAGCTCAAGCAGGAGGCCAAAATTCCGCTGTATCAACCCGAGCGCGAAAGCGAAGTGCTGGAAAATGCCGAGCGCAATAATCCGGGTCCATTGACCGACGCCGCGATCCGCCGCCTGTTTGAGCGCATTATTGACGAAGCCCGCGCCGCCGAACGCGACGCCATGCATCCCAGCGACGGCGCGAAGAAGGGCAAGAAATAAGTCCGGTCAGTTTCCGGTTATCAAAGGAAGAACGCTTATGGTCATTGTGATGCAAGAAGGGGCCACCGACGCTCAAATCCAGCATGTCATTGACCGGCTGGTTGCCAGCGGCTTCAACGTTCACCGCTCCACCGGCGAATCGCACACCGTTCTCGGAGCCGTCGGCGTTCACCGCGACTTCGATCACCGCGACTTCGAGTTGCTCGACGGTGTGCGCGAAGTCATGCGCATCACTCAGCCGTTCAAACTCGCCAGCCGGCAGTTCAGGCCAGAAGGCACGGTCGTCGATCTTGGCCGGGGTGTTCGCATCGGCGGCCCGGAAGTTGTCGTCGCAGCGGGGCCCTGCTCGGTCGAGTCCCGCGAGCAAATTCATTCCGTTGCGGAAAGCGTTTCCAAGGCCGGCGCAAAAATCTTGCGCGCCGGCGCTTTCAAGCCGCGCACTTCTCCCTACGCCTTCCAGGGCATGGGTGAACCAGGTCTCAAGATCATGCGCGAAGCCGCCCACAAATTCGGCCTCTTGACCATCAGCGAAGTGATGGACGCGTCGCAGATTCAGATGATGATGGGTTACGTCGACATCTTCCAGGTCGGGGCGCGCAACATGCAGAACTACTATCTCCTTCGCGCACTCGGCGAAATCCGTAAACCGGTCCTCCTCAAGCGCGGCATGTCCGCCACCATGGAAGAACTTCTGATGAGCGCCGAGTACATCCTCGCCGGCGGCAATTACAACGTCATTCTCTGCGAGCGCGGCATTCGCACGTTCGAAACCTACACCCGCAACACCCTCGACATCGCGGCCATCCCGGTCATCAAAAAACTTTCTCACCTTCCAATGCTTGCCGATCCT
>Ga0066659_10000917_pt1 | contig 12023 bp, 9 predicted proteins | sample GraSoiAngelo_108_FD_75176 | JGI IMG/M metagenome (GOLD analysis project Ga0066659, IMG submission 75176) | Grasslands soil microbial communities from the Angelo Coastal Reserve, California, USA - 14_0903_09_40cm | ecosystem: Environmental > Terrestrial > Soil > Grasslands | place: USA... | reverse complement strand
TGCGATGACGTTAAACACGACAGAGCAGCGCAAACCCTGCGCTACAGTAGTAAGAAGTTACGGCTGGAGAGACAAAAAATATTTTTGCTGAGGCGCATTTTTTCCTTGCATGCAAGGGCAACTCTTGTATGCTGCGAATGCGAACTCGCTTTATCGCAGCAGCAGGAGCGAGTTTCCCATAGGAGGACGAGAGTAAAAATTGAGTTCTTTAAAGCTTCCCGCTCGGCTACCTCCCCAGGCAATTCCAATTGCAAGAAAAAGAATCGCTAAGCTCACGCTCTGGCCGCTCGTGGCCGCCACTTTTTTCATGGTGTCCGGCGGCACCTACGGCACGGAAGAAATTATTCACGGCGCGGGGTACGGCGGCGGGATCTTGATCCTGTTGTTTCTGCCGGTGCTGTGGTGCCTGCCGACGGCGTTCATGATCGGGGAGCTGTCAAGCGCGCTGCCGCAAGCGGGAGGGTACTACGCGTGGGTGCGGCGCGGTTTGGGGAACTTCTGGGGCTTTCAGGAAGCGTGGCTTTCGCTGGCCGCTAGCATTTTTGACATGGCGATTTACCCAACGCTGTTTGTTTTTTATTTGAAGCAGATGTGGCCATGGTTTGGACTTGGGAATCACGGAATCTACGCCGGGCTCTTTGTAGTGGCTACTTGCGCGGTTCTGAATCTTGCGGGAATTCGCGTGGTGGGAATCACTTCCCTGTGGCTTTTCTTCCTGCTGTCGGCGCCGTTCGCGCTGATTGTAGTGCTGTCGCCGCTGAAAGTGGGCGCACTGGCAGATGCCCATGGCGTGCCGGCGGCTAGCGGGTTGAGCTTGCTCGGCGGCGTGCTAGTGGCGATGTGGAATTACATGGGCTGGGATAACGCGTCGACGATTGCAGGAGAAGTCGAGCGGCCACAAAGGACGTATCCGAAGGCCATGATTGCGGCGGTGATCCTGGTGGCGCTGTCCTACGTGCTGCCCTTTGCAGGGGTGTATTTGACGGGCGTTCCGTCTTCGATGTTCGGAGGCGACGGCTCGTGGGCTGCGGTGGCGGGAGCGATTGGCGGGAAGTTCCTGGGATTCGCATGGCTAAGATTCCTGGTCATCCTTGGCGGGATGATGAGCGCGTTCGGGATGTTCAATGCGCTGGTGATGAGCTATTCGCGGCTGCCCCTGGCGATGGCGCATGACGAGATGCTGCCAAGATTTTTTGACAAGGTGAGCGTGCGGACTCAATCGCCGTGGGTGGCTATTCTTTTTTGCGCGGCCTGCTGGGCGCTGTGCCTGGGGCTGGGATTCAAGCGGCTCGTGACGCTGGACATTGTGTTGTACGGGATCAGCCTTATGCTGGAATTCGTGACGCTGGTGGCGCTGCGCATTCGCGAGCCGGAATTGAAGCGCAGATTCCGCGTCCCGGGCGGGATGTTCGGTGCGGTTCTCGCCGGCGTGTTTCCGCTGGCGCTGTTGAGCCTGGCAATGGTGGAGAGTAACCATGAGACCGTGCTGGGCATGAACGGCCTCTTGTTCGGAATGCTCATTATCGTGGCCGGGGTTTTGATGTATTTTGTCACCGGCAAATTGAAGATTCGCAGGTCGAAACCGGTGTTGGTGAAAAGCGTCGAGGAGTTGGAAACAGCCTAGGAGATTCTTCATCTGAACTATTCCCTGACGCCCGGTTCGAAAGAGCCGGGCGGTTTTGTCAGGCGCCTAGGATATACTCAGCAATCTTTGGGAAAGCTTCCTTTTGCCAGGAGACTGCTGACGTGAAACTGCGCCGCTTCGCTTTTGCATTGCTAGTTGCCCTATTCGCGCTCGCTGGTTCGGTTCGGCTGTTGGCCAGACGTGACGCGCCTAAGCAATACGATCCAAAATTATTTCAGGAGCTGCGGTGGCGACTGATCGGGCCATCGCGCGGAGGGCGCGTGCTGGCAGTGACGGGCGTGCGTGGGCAACCGGAAATTTTCTATTTCGGAAGCGTGGGCGGAGGCGTTTGGAAAACGAATGACGCGGGGCGAACGTGGAAGCCCGTCTTCGATTCGCAGTCCATTGCATCGATTGGGGCGATTGCAGTAGCGCCGTCAGATTCGAAGGTGATTTATGTCGGGTCGGGCGAAGCCGACATGCGGTCGTCCATTTCGTACGGAAATGGGATGTACAAGTCGGCGGATGGCGGCAAAACGTGGGCGCACATTGGACTGGAGGATTCGCGGCAGATTGGGCGGATTCTCGTGGACCCGCGGGACGCAAACAAGGTTTTCGTCGCCGCCCTGGGGCATGCTTACGGGCCGAACCAGGAGCGCGGCGTATTTCGGTCAAGGGATGGCGGAAAGAGCTGGCAAAAGATTCTGTTTCATGACGAAAACACCGGCGCGATTGATGTAGCGTTCGAACCAGGAAATCCAAAAACGATTTACGCATCGCTCTGGCAAACGCGAAGGCCGCCATGGAGCGTCTACCCTCCCTCGAACGGACCGGGAAGCGGGCTTTATCGGTCGATTGATGGAGGCGATCATTGGGAACGCGTGAGCGGGCAAGGATTGCCAACGGAAGGGCTTGGACGAATTGGCATAGCGTTCGCACCAAGCAATCCGCGGCGGATTTATTTGATCGTGGACGCGAAGGAAGGCGGGCTGTTTCGTTCGGATAATTCTGGACAGAGCTGGCTACGTGTTTCGCACGATCGGCGAATCTGGCAACGCGGTTGGTATTTCGGGGAAGCCAGCGTGGATCCCAAAGACCCCGACACAGTGTATGTTCCGAACACTACGGCTTACCAATCGCATGACGGAGGGAAAACGTTCGCGGCATTCAAGGGCGCTCCTGGAGGCGATGACTACCACGAACTTTGGATCGATCCGGACGAGCCGCGCCGGATGATTCTCAGCTGCGATCAAGGCGCGATCGTGACGCGCAACGGCGGAGAAACATGGAGTTCCTGGTTCAACCAGCCAACAGGGCAGTTCTACCATGTGGTGACGGACAACCAGTTTCCGTACTGGGTATATGGCGCCCAACAGGATAGCAATGCGATAGCCACGCCCAGCCGCAGCAGGTATCGCTCCTTGAATTTTCACGATTGGCGCCCGATCGACGCCGGCGATGAAAATGGCTACATCGCGCCGGATCCGCTGAATCCCGGCGTCGTGTTCGGCGGGTTTGTCGCGCGCCAGGATTTCAGCGACGAACAGGTCCAGCAGATGCCGCCGACGTTTGGGCAACCGGGCAAGTACCGGCGCACGTGGACGCTGCCGCTTGTGTTTTCGCCAATCGATCGGCACGTACTGTACTTCGGCTCGCAAGTTCTATTTCGGACGGCGGACGGAGGAAACTCGTGGCAGGTGATCAGTCCCGACCTCACGCGCGAAGATGCGGGTGTGCCGCCAAATCTGGACGCCACGACGGCTGCGGATACGCCGAGGGGCAAACGCCGCGGCGTTATTTATACAATTGGACCATCGTATGTGCAAGCCGGAGAAATATGGGCAGGAACGGACGACGGGCAAATCCAACTGACGCAAGACGAAGGAAAAACCTGGGAGAACGTTACGCCGCCGGAATTGACGCCCTGGAGCAAAGTGACGCACATCGAAGCGTCGCATTCGGATGCGGGGACAGCGTATGCCGCGGTGGACAGGCATCGTCTTGACGATTATCAGGCGTATCTCTATCGCACGCGCGATTTCGGAAAGAGCTGGCAACGCATCTCGGATGGGATTCCCGAAGGCAGCTTCTTGAATTGCGTGCGGGAAGATCCTGCCCGGAAAGGTTTGCTGTACGCTTGCACGGAAAAGGGCGCCTACGTTTCGTTGAATGACGGAGACGATTGGGAGTCCTTGCAGCTCAATCTGCCGGTGACGTCGGTGCGCGACCTGGTCGTACACGAAAGCGACTTGGTGATTGCGACCTTTGGCCGTTCATTTTGGATTTTGGACAATGTGACACCGCTGCGGCAGATGGACGCGCATGTCGCTGCAGCCGATGCATGGCTCTTTAGGCCTGAAGCCGCGATTCGCATGCGGACAGGATCGGACCAAGGCACGCCAGTGCCCATGGATGAATTCTTGGCCGCCAACCCGCCCGAAGGCGCGGTGCTCGATTATTACTTGAAGGAAAGAGCGTCAGCGCCGATTCAGCTGGAAATCTTCGACTCCGAAGGAAACCTGGTGCGGCGATTCGCGAGCGATGACGTCTTGCACAAGACAAATCCCAACGACGTGCCAATTCAAATGGAGTGGGTGCGCGATCCGAAACCTCTTCTGGCGGAGGCGGGCATGCACCGATTCGTCTGGGACCTTCGCTATGCGATGCCGAAGGGCGTGCGCAGATCGTTCTGGGGCCCGGCTGGACCACTGGCGGCACCCGGCAACTACACCGTGAAGCTTACTACGAAGGGCAAGAGCAGTACGCAACCACTGACGATCAGGCTGGATCCGCGCGTGAAAACGCCACAGGACGCCCTGACGAGGCAGTTCGGCCTGGCGTCGAAACTTGCAGCGCGATTGGGCGAAGTTTCCATGGGGGTGCAACAGATCGGCGATTTACGAAAGCAAATCGACGTACGCAAGAAGGATGCCAGCGGCAACAGTGAACTTCTGACGGCTTTGCAGGAGCTGGAGAAGAAGGTTGAGGAAGCGGTCGAGCCCGATAGCGATGCGGATTTTGGATTGTTTGGGCAAGCTTTGCCAAACAAGGAGCACGAAACTCTCCCTCAAGTTGAGGGAGCGCTCACTCGGCTCTTGGTCATTGTGGACAGCTCCGAACTGGGTCCAACGACGGATGCCGCAACGGCCAGCGCAAGGTGGGAAGAGGCTGCGCAAGAGACGCTGGCACATTGGGCCGCTTTCCAAAAGGAAGATCTGGCAAGTGTTAATGCCTTGCTCGAGAAAGTCAAACTGAAGCCGCTGTTCCTTGCCCCGATGAATCCCTGAGATGCAGCCGGCGGCGCGAACCGAGGGACGGATTTGGTATGCTGTTACGGGTGAGCAATATCTTCCGAATGAAGTTTCTCTCTTTGATTGGGCTGCTGTCCGTGTCGGTTCTGGCTGCTGTGTTGGTCTCTGCGTCGCCAACTCTTTCGCAAGCGCAACAACCTTCGCCTGGCGTGCCGGCGGCGACAAGCCCCACGGCCTCTCCTGGCCTCGGGGGTGCGGTAGGAACAGCAGCCTCCGCGTTTGGCGCGCAAACGCAACAATCCGGCCTCAACATCGTTGTGCTCGATCCGGCTCATGGCGGTACGGATCCAGGCGCGCGCGGCACAGGGGGCATCCGCGAAAGCGAGATTGTTCTGGATTTTGCGGTTCAGGTTCGACGCGCGCTGGAGTTGCAAGGCTTTCAAGTAGTGCAGACGCGGCAAGGAAATGAGAATCCTTCGTTTGACGATCGCTCCACAACCGCCAACGCGCAACGTGGAGCGGTATTCGTCACGCTACACATCTCATCGACGGGACTGCCGGGCACGGCGCGCGTATACGTGAACTCGGATTTGCCGGCGGTTGCGAATGCCAGCGGCCTGATTCCTTGGGACCGCGCGCAGGCACCGTTTCTTGGATTGAGCAAGTCATTTGGCGATCTGGTGCAGGGATTTCTCGCCCAGCGTTTCAAGGGTTCGCCGGATACTGCACAGTCCGCCAGCGTGCGCCAGCTTCGAACCACGGCAGCGCCGGCCATCGCCGTGGAAGTCTCCAGCGTGACGGTGGAGGACCGCGCCGACCTGGACCGCATGGCCCCAGGTGTGGCGGACGCCATCGCGCGTGGAGCTGCGGCGTTCAGGCCATCCTATGTTGTTCCGAGTGCGCCTGGAGCACTACCATGACGCCAAGCTGGAGATTCTGGCTGATTGGCGGGCTAGTTGTCGCCGTGCTTGCGGCCGCGATTTATTTCCCAATACTCCGCAGGCGAGTGAAGCGCGCTGCAAGGCTTCAGCAGCAGAGCGAAGAACAGGCGCGGCGCGAATTGACACAGCCGATTGCCATCAATCCGGGCGAACCCCGCGTGAAAGCCAAACTCTTCTGGGCCGCCGACGCGATCGATTCCACGCTGGTACCGGTTACGGCGGAACTGCCCCTGTCGAATGACCCGGTACTGCGATCGAAACAGATTCTGAACACGCTGCTCGCGGGGCCCGTAGACACGGAGTTGCGCACGTTGCCGCCGGACGCTTTGCTGCTGGCGTTTTATTTACTGCCAGATGGCACGGCGATCGCGGATTTTTCGGAGGCGCTGGCGACTTCCATTCCGTCCGGGATTGTGAGCGAGCAGCTGGCTGTGAATTCCATCACACGGACTCTGGAAGCCAATGTGCCGCAGGTGCAACGGCTGAAAATCCTGATTCATGGGCAAGAAGTAGAAACGCTCGCTGGGCATTTGGACTTGACCGGAACATTTGTGGTGAACACGAACGTAGCTCAAGAGCCGCCGAATCCGGCACCGACGCCAGCCGGCACAGACAAACCGGCATCGCCAGCACGGGCCGCGAAGGCACCCGCGTCAGTTCTTGCCACGTTGACAGCGGATAAGGCCCCCGGCAAACTGGGTCAAACCGAGAGTAGACCATAGAAATCTTTAAGCCCCGGAGTGACGACCGCAGGAGGAAGAGTGAGAGCCGACGGCCGGACCGCGGACCAGATGCGTCCCTTGAAAATCACGCCGGATTTTATTTCCACGGCGGAAGGCAGCGTCCTGATTGAGTTGGGAAACACGCGCGTAATCTGCACGGCGACGGTCGATGATGGCGTGCCCAGTTTTCTGAAGGGCAGCGGCAAAGGCTGGGTCACCAGTGAATATGGAATGCTGCCGCGCGCTACCGAGGAACGCACGCCGCGTGAAGCAGCGCGTGGAAAGCAGTCCGGGCGGACGCTGGAAATTCAACGACTGATTGGCCGCTCGTTGCGCGCGGTGACGGACCAGGAGGCGCTGGGCGAGCGTACCGTGTGGCTCGATTGCGACGTGATTCAAGCGGATGGCGGAACCCGCACGGCATCTATCACGGGAGCGTTCGTGGCGCTGGCGCTGGCGTTCGAACGATTGACCGCAGCGGGAATCTTGAAGAGTTCGCCGCTGATTGATACCGTCGCAGCCACGAGCGTGGGCATTGTGGACGACCGCGCGCTGCTGGATCTCGCTTACGAAGAAGATTCGCGTGCGGAAGTGGATATGAACGTGGTTATGACCGGCGACGGGCATTTTGTGGAAATCCAGGCGACCGCGGAGGGACGCGCGTTTTCCGGAAGCGAGATGCAAGACTTGTTGGCGCTTGCTGCCGCAGGGATTCGCCGACTGACAGAAGAACAACGCGCTCTCCTGCCCCTGAAATTCAGTGCCCGCGCCCGCTAAGCTTTTTCTCGCTTCGTCCAACCGAGGGAAGCTCTCCGAATATCGCATGCTTGCAATGGCGTCCGGAGTTTCCCTAGCAGTTGAGTTAGCACTGCTGCTGGGACTCGATAAACTTCCCGAGTTTGAAGAAAACGCTCCAACATTCGCCGAAAACGCGGCAGGCAAGGCGCTCCACTACTCGCGGCTGTGGGACGGATTGGTCTTCGCCGATGATTCGGGACTGGTTGTGCCTGCACTCGGCGGTGCGCCAGGAGTTCATTCCGCGAGATACGCGGGGCCGCGGGCCACGAATTCGCAAAGGATTGAAAAGCTGCTCGGAGAGATGCGAGGCAAAACTGGAGCCGAGCGCGCGGCGTATTTCGTATGCGCGATTGCGCTGACGGAACACGGACGAGCCAAGGCCATCGTTACGGATCGCGTTGAAGGAGAAATCTTGGAAGCGCCGCGGGGATCGGGTGGTTTTGGCTATGATCCGGTGTTTTACTTCCCTGCCCTCGGGAAAACTTTTGCGGAGATTCCCGCGGAAGAAAAAAATCAGCGCAGTCACCGGGGGAAGGCGTTCCGCAGATTGCTCTCGTCACTTTCCTCCATGCTATAGTTTTGGCTCCTATGGCCACAAGAGCGAAGAAAAAACCGTCAAAGAAGAAACCCGCCTCGGCAAAGTCGAAAGCACCGAAGCCAGCCAAGGCTGCCAAGATGGCGCGCGCGGCGGGAACTGATTCCAAGCGCGTGACGGCAATTCTCGCGAAACTGGATGAGGCGTATCCGAATGCGAGCTGCGAACTGAAGCACGAGAACGCATTTCAATTGTTGATCTCTACGATTCTTTCCGCTCAGTGCACCGATGTACGCGTGAACCAGGTTGCCCAAACGCTCTATAAGAAATATCCGGATGCGAAGGCGTTCGCCTACGCCACGCCTAGCGAACTGGAACAAGACATTCGTCCAACAGGATTTTTTCGCAACAAAACGAAGTCCGTGATGGGCGCGAGTAAAGCGATCCTAGAACAATTCGGCGGACAAGTGCCGCGAACGATGGAGGAAATACTCACGCTTCCCGGCGTGGCGCGGAAAACCGGCAACGTCGTGCTCGGCACCGCGTATGGAATTCCCAGCGGCGTAGTCGTGGATACGCACGTGCTACGTCTCTCAAAGCGGCTGGACCTGTCGCGGAACGAAGACCCCAAGAAGGTCGAGCAAGACTTGATGAAGATTATCCCGCAAGAGAAATGGATCCAGTTTTCCCACCAACTGATCTGGCATGGACGCCGGGTTTGCTACGCTCGCAAACCGAAATGCATCGAGTGCAACATGGAATCGCTGTGCTTCGCCAAGGACAAAACGGTCTGAAAAACTAGTCGCAACACGACTAGATGGACTAGTAGTAGTCTCAATTAGACTACTCCAACCAAGACTGGATTTTACGCGAGCCGAAGGCCATTGGGAACCATTGGCAAGTTGTTGAGGCGAACGCCGGTGGCGTCAAAAATGGCGTTACCGATCGCAGGCGCGACCGCCATGATCGGTGTCTCGCCCGCGCCCGCCGAAAGAATGTCTTTCCGATCGAGCAATACGGCTTCGATTTCCGGCACGTCGCGGAAGCGCGGCACGCGATAGCTCGAGAAACGGGGATTCTTGATGCGCCCGTCTTCAAACTCGATGGCTTCGAAGAGCGCGCCGCCCAAGCCCTGAATCATCGCCCCGACGACTTGATTTTGCAGACCATCGGGGTTGACGATGGCGCCACATTCGAACGCCTCGACAAGCCGCATCACACGAACAGCGCCAGAGCCGCGATCCACAGAAACTTCGGCGCAGGTTGCGACGTAACTGCCCTTTTCTGCGCCGCACGCGATTCCAAATCCTTGTCCTTCTTGCGTTTTCTTGCGCGGCCAGCCAAAAGATTTAGCTGCCGCCTCCAGCACCGCGCGCATTCGCGTGTCGGCAAGATTTTTCATACGGAAATCGAGAGAATCCATCTTGGCCGCGCTCGCCAGCGAATCCATGTGCGTTTCGCGTGCGAAGTGATTCGCAGTGGCCGCAAGCCCGCGATAGGAGCCGCTGCGCAAAATCAGCGGCACTTGATGATATTCCGTTCGCTGGTTCGCAACGACGTAAGGAGTCTCGATCCCGGACGCCCCGGAATGATAGTTGTGAAATTCCCATGCCGTTAGCGCGCCATCACCAGCGATGCCGCTCTTGATCTCGATAACGCCCGCCGGGCGGAAATACGCCCAAGTGAACTCTTCCTCGCGCGTCCAAACAACTTTAACCGGACGCCCCGCCGCGCGCGCCAGTCGAGCGGCTTCAATTGCCGCATCGCTAGTGTGCTTCCCTCCATATGCCGAGCCGGTGTCGGGCACAATCACGCGCACACTGCTCTCTGGCAGGTGAAATACCGCAGCAAGTTCGTCGCGGTTTGCGAACGGCCGCTGCGTGCCAGTCCAGACCGTAAGTTTGTCGTCGGCCCACTGAGCCACGGCCGCGCGCGGCTCCAGCGGAGCGTGCGCGATGTACGCGATGGTGTACGTGGCGTCGAGCCGATGCGCGGCGTTCGCCAGCCCCTCTTCAATCGAACCTTTCTGCTTGTGAAAACGATCCTCGGTTTTCGCTGCGGCGTTTTGCTTAAGGTAGGCGAAGAGTTCTTTACTGGAAATCTGCGGAACCTCTTTCCATTCCGCTTTCACGGCGTCCAGTGCTGCCTGGGCCTCGCGCTCCGTGGGTGCTGCCGTGCCGACGAAGTCCCCGTCTCGCACCACGAAAACTCCAGGCATCGTCTTGGTTTCTTCCTGCCGGAAGGAAGTAAGTGTTGCACCAAAGGAAGGCGGCCGCAGTACTTTCCCATAAAGCGTGCTTGCGGGCCGCAAATCCGTCGTGTACTGGTGGCGGCCGGTAACGAACGCGCGGCCGTCTACTTTCGGAATCGCTTTCCCCGCAACTGTCCATTCGGTCGCAGGCGTGATGGGATCTTCCGCAGGGAGGTTCTGCGCGAGCGCCTTGCCGCGCGCAAGCTCCGCATACTTAAGCGAGCGGCCCGATGCGGGGTCAGTGACTCTCGCGTCGACGGCAACCAATCCGGCCGCCTGGATGCTCCACTCCTTCGCTGCGGCCTCTACCAGAATACCCCTGGCCGCAGCCGCCACGCGCCGCAACTGCGGCGTCATGGTAGGAGTCGTCCTGCTGCCAAAAGTTCCCGCGTCAAAAGGGGTCAGAGCCGTGTCTGCCATCACCATGCGAACGCTCTCAAACGGCACGCGCAATTCGTCCGCAATGGTCTGCGCAAGTTCCGTGCGAATGTTCTGCCCAATTTCAGCTTTGCCGGTGAATCCGGTTACGCTGCCGTCTTCGCCGACGTGCAGCCATGCGCTAATGTCCTTTGGCAGCTCTTCGTTGTGAAAGCTCCGGTGCCCCGGCGCTGTCTCCTGCGCCACCATCGCATCTTTCGCAATTGCGAAGACGGCGATTCCCGCGCCAAGAATTCTGAAAAAATCGCGGCGCGCCAGTTCGAATTGATGGAATGAGGCCGCGGTAAATTCGTAGCGCTCCGGCTCGATGAAGAGTTTTCCTTCGACGTTATTCATCGCCCTTGCTCCCGCATCATTTTGGCTGCCTGACGGACCGCATCGATGATGCGCGGGTGCGTCCCGCAGCGGCACACATTGCCTTGCAAAAATTGAACAATGTCCGCCTGACTGGGATTCGGATTCGTTTGCAGTAAGCCTACACTGCTCATGATCATGCCTGAAGTGCAGTAGGCACACTGAAAAGCACCGGCATCGAGAAACGCCTGCTGAACAGGATGCAGCCGCCCGTCTTTTTCCAGGCCTTCGATGGTCACCACGGGTTTTCCCGCGGCCGCGCTCACGGGGATCTGGCAAGAGCGTCGCGGCGCTCCGCCAATCAGTACGGCGCAAGCGCCGCACTGCCCTTCCCCGCAGCCGTACTTGCTGCCGGTCAAGCCGAGTTCATCACGCAGAACGTACAGCAGCGGAGTATCCGGAGGGTAGTTGACCGGATAGCGCTTGCCGTTGACTTCCAATTCGGTCAGCATCGCCATCACTTCCCCATCGGAAAAATTTTGCTCCGAATCTGCGCTTGTGGCAAGGGTTACAAGTTCCCGCGAGGACGGATAGGCCAGGAACATATTATTTCTGACGGTCTGGCAACTTTTTAGCTGAAACGCCGTCGAACTAATCTACGCGAGAGTGCGTAACTTGAAAGTGACGAAGGGACACCGACGGAACTGGGGGGCGACCATGGAAACGCTGGGGCAGGATGTCCGGTACGCGTTAAGGAACCTTCGGAAAACGCCGGGATTTGCGGCAGTGGCGGTGATCACGCTGGCGCTGGGGATTGGGGCGTCGACGGCGATATTCAGCGTGATTGACAACATCTTAATGGAGCCGTTTCCCTACCCGGATGCGCAGCGGTTCTATTCCGTGTTCATCCATGACACTGAACGGAGCGAGCCCGGGGGGCGGCCCGCGTTCATCGGCCCGGAGCTTTTGGATTATATGCAGCAGAATCATGTGTTCGACCGGGCGATAGCGAATGACCAGACGGACGTGCTGTACCGGTCTGGAGAGGGAACGCAGCGGTTCGACGGGAACTTCGTGACGCCAGGGACGTTTGAGTTTTTGGGCATGCCGGCGCTGTATGGGCGGGTGATGCAGCCGGCGGAGTACGAGCCGGGAGCCCCGCCGGTGTT
>Ga0066659_10000909_pt1 | contig 12060 bp, 11 predicted proteins | sample GraSoiAngelo_108_FD_75176 | JGI IMG/M metagenome (GOLD analysis project Ga0066659, IMG submission 75176) | Grasslands soil microbial communities from the Angelo Coastal Reserve, California, USA - 14_0903_09_40cm | ecosystem: Environmental > Terrestrial > Soil > Grasslands | place: USA... | reverse complement strand
GGGCCGCGCGTCTGTTCCCCGAAACACAAAGCGATCGCTGACCAGGAAGTTAATTACCGAGCAAGTCGCAACCGTGATCAGGTTTGCTAGCAAATACGACAGGCCGACAAGGCCGGCGAACAGCCACATCAATGCAACGTTTCCAAGAATCGAGAATACCCCGGTGGTCAGATTGAATCTCAAGAACCGGGCTATGCTTTCCCGGGCCGAGACCGTCGCGCGGTCTGCCCACGTGTATTGCTCATGCCACAAGAAATTGTGGAAGACGGCAGCCTCGACTGCCAGCGCAGTACCAAGCAGATAGTTCAGGTCGAGTCCATGGGTCAGCACCCCGAGTGTGGCCAGTTGCACGATAATTCCCATTCCGCCTATCGCATTGAACTTTAACCACCGCAATGCTGTCTGACGCGCGCTCATCGAATTCTCTCCTGGTTATAGAGCTTGTGGGTGTTCTGGGCGGTCCACACGATCAGCATCATTGCCATTCCGATTGCGCCGATTAGTCCGCCCACATCGAACAGCCGGTAAGCCTTTCCGAAGATGTGCACGATTGGTCGAAAGAACAGGGCGACGTTGCCGACTGCCAAGAGAACGCGCAGCTCAGTTGGTCCGAAGCGCCAGAAGGACAGCCGGAACTCGCCCAGCGTGTAGGTGGCCAGATAAGACTGAATCGAAAGCAGCAGAAATCCGATAAGCAATGCGATCGCAATATAAGGTTTCATGAAGCCTGAGACTGCCAAGCCGCCCATCAAGGCCAGGGCACCAATACTGTCCACCATGTGGTCGACATAAAAGCCATAGCGCGGGCGCTGCTGCTGACGGTAGCGGGCCAGGGTGCCGTCGAGGCTGTCGCCTAGCCAGTTCAAGACCAGCGCGGTGACGACAATCAGGACCGCGAAACGGCTCCAGTGAGCTATCGCGTAGCCCGCTCCCGCCAGCAATTGCGCCCCGAAGCCAAGCAAGGTCAGGTGGTCCGAGTTGATCCACTTCGGAGTCCGCTCGGCCAGCCAGAGGAGGGCCTTCTTTTCCGTATGTGACGTGAAGCTTTCCTGCCGGCGCACCGCCCCCGAGGACGCCTGCTTTCCATCTTTCACCACCTTTAGCAGAACGGGATTAACCTGCTCGCAGTAATCGATCAAGTAGCTCGCCACAACAGCCTGCTTTCACGAGCCACTGTCGTGCTCCGGATCGATTGGGACAATGCACGGCGGGTAAAGCGACCAACAAAGATTTCTCAACAAGTAAGCTGATGGAAATAAACGAAATAGAGGTCGAGGTACACAGCCGCACAGCAGGCCGTGTTTAGTTACAGATACCCGTATTCAGAATTAACTCCTCGACATACTCGGTCAATCGGTTAGGACTGGATTTGGATCCCTACTTGCGCCCCACTCGTGAGCAAGGCCTCCACGATATATGCGGTTCAACTTTCCCTTACGATCACATCCCTTTTCATTGCTGTCTAATTTATTCATGGGTCCAACCGATGGACCGACCGTTGGGCATACAGAGTGACACGGACAGCTGCCTCCGAATGATAGTGGTAGGATTGCTCCGAATTGTGGGGACGGCGACTGATTACAAGGAGTGCACCATGCGCTGCAGTTTCTTACTGATTGTATTATCCGCTTCAGCACTATACGCACAAGACGCTCCGCCGGCACTCACGGTATACAACCAGGACTTTGCTGTGGTTCGCGAGCTCATTCCGCTAAATCTGAAGTCTGGTCTGAACTCGGTGCGTTTCGCGGGCGTTACCGCCCGCCTGGAGCCTGAGTCTGTCGCGCTTCGCGACTGCGCAGGAGGGCAAACGCCTCGCATTTTCGAACAGAATTATCATCCGCCAGTGTCTCAACAAGACATGATGACGCGTTACTCGGGTCAGACCATAGAGTTCCTCGTGCGTGACGGCGATCGCCAACAAATCGTTTCTGGCAAAATCATTCGGCCCGGCTCGATCTACAATGTCGCCCTGCAGCGCCGTTACGGAGAGAATTTCTACCCCGGCGGCTACTGCAACCCTCAGATGTCTCCTGAGCAGCAGGGACTCGAGCAGCCTTTGGTTGAGGTAAATAGCAAACTCCAATTCGCGCTACCCGGGACTCCGCTATTCCCGGCCACTTCGGATGAGTCGATCTTTCACCCCGAGATCAATTGGGTACTCGACAGTGACCGCTCGGGCGGCACCCGGTGCGAACTCAGCTACGTGACGCGTGGCATGACCTGGGAAGCTGATTACAGTGTTATCGCTCCCGCTGCGTCGCATGGCAATGCGGCTCGCAACACCGGAGGCGAACGCAGCGAATCACTGGACCTGCTCGGTTGGGTGACGCTCGATAACCACAGCGGACGCACGTTCGAGGACGCCCGCGTGAAGCCAATGGCTGGTGATGTTCACAAAATTCAGCCAGGTCAACCGATGACTGGCCCCGTTGCAGGTTTAGGCGGAGGTCTGCTTCGATTGGGGGGAGCGGGTCAGCCAATGGTGACGGAGAAAGCCTTCGACGAGTATCATCTTTACACGCTTGAGCGGCCAACGACGCTTCGCGATAACGAGACAAAGCAGGTCGAATTCCTTCGCCGATCCGGCATACCATCGCATCGCGTGTACGTTTATTCCGGATTCACCTTCCACCCCGATCCCACCATGAATTATCAGCCGGATTACCTTCGTTTTGAGCGCTGGTTTGGCACAACTTCGAACCCGAAAGTCTGGGTCATGCAGGAAATCGAGAATTCAGAGAATAATAAACTCGGGATTCCCTACCGCGCGGTCGCATGCGATTTTATCGGCAAGATGAGTCTGGTCAGTTGGAATTCATTGGCGAAAATACTATTGATCACACACCGCGTGGTGAGACGCTACGCGTGTAGACTGGCAATGCCTTTGACTTGTCCGGTGAGCGTCGGCGCACCAATTTCAAGATTGACAATATGCGCGAAAGCGCCGATGAATCCTTTGAGATTAGGGTGAAAAACCACAAGAAGGAGCCAGTCGAGGTAATCGTTCTTGAGCACCTGTATCGGGGAACCACATGGGAGATCACGTCTGCATCAGCGAAATATAACAAGAAGGACGCGCAGACTATCGAGTTTCCTGTCCAGCTGCCCGCCGACGGCGAACAGACTCTGATCTACGCTGTTCATTACGCTTGGTAAGTGACACAGAACCACGCTAAGCGACTCAACAAGTTAGAATACCGAACTGCTTTCGGAACCAGACGTCCCCTGACATGGGCCAGCGCTTCTGCTATCGTCTCGTTATGCTCCGAAAGCTTGGCTTTTTCGTTCTCCTGATTTGGCTTGCCTCATCTTTCGCACTGGCCAAGGAGAAGTACCAGCACCCTGGCCCAATTCGCCTCGACCACGACGGCGAGAAATGGGCAGAGAAGACGCTGCGCAGAATGTCGCCCGAGGAGAAAGTCGGGCAGTTGTTCATGATCTGGGTGCGCGCCCGCTTTCTGAACCTGGACGGCCCGGATTACGCTCAGCTCCGCGACACCATGCGTCGCGACCACATCGGCTCGCTCGTCATGACGGTCCCGTTGGATGGTCCCTTCCTCATTAAGAGTGAACCCTATGAAGCGGCGATGCTACTCAACCAGTTGCAGCGCGATTCCAGGCTGCCCTTGCTGATTGCCGCCGATTTCGAGCGTGGCGTCTCCATGCGTCTCTACGGCACAACAGTTTTCCCGCACGCCATGGCGTTTGGCGCCGCCGGCAAGCTGGATTATGCCGCGGCTTTTGGCAGGATCACGGCCGAGGAGGCGCGCGCGATCGGGGTGCACTGGAATTTCTTCCCGGTTGCCGACGTGAATTCGAATCCCGCGAATCCCATCATCAACACGCGGTCCTTTGGCGAAGACCCGCAGCAGGTGGGCGAGATGGTAGCGGCTTACATTCGCGGCGCCCACGCAGCGGGTATGCTGACTACCGCCAAACACTTTCCCGGGCACGGCGATACGGCTACCGACTCGCATCTCGGAGTGGCGCGCGTGAGCGGTGACCTGCCCCGTCTGCAAGCGGTCGAGTTGCCGCCGTTTCGCAAGGCGATTGAGGCTGGAGTGGACTCCGTGATGGTGGCGCACGTTTCCATCCCCGCGCTCGAAGCCGATCCCAACCGGGTAGCCACGGTTTCCCCGGCGGTCGTTACGGATTTGCTGAAGCAGCAGCTAGGGTTCAAGGGACTTGTAGTCACCGATGCTCTGGATATGGGAGCTTTGACCCGCCTGTATGCCAACAACATCGGCCGCGCTGCGGTCGATGCGTTCAAAGCAGGCAATGACATGCTCCTGATCCCGGCTGACCTGCAGGCTTCGTACGACGCCATGCTGCAGGCGGTCAGAAGCGGAGAGATTCCGTCGGATAGGGTCGACGCGTCGGTTCTTAAAGTTCTGAAAGCAAAAGCCTCTTTGGGACTCCAGAGGGCTCGCCTGGTCGATGTTGATGCGGTCGCCAAGTTGGTGGACAAGCCAGCGAACCTGGCGACGGGTCAGCAGGTGGCAGACGATGCCGTCACCCTGGTTCGTGACAACGGCAAGCTCCTGCCGCTGAAACAGCAGGGAACTGTTGCGTCAGGGCTTCCGTATCAGACAATAGAAGAGGTCCACAACCGCCTGGTTGCGGTTATTTTTTCTGACGATATGCGCCTGGAATCCGGACGCGTCTTCGAGCGACAGCTTCGAGCCCGGGTGCCGGACGCGAATATCACTTATGTGGACCCACGCACCGCGGCCGCGACGTCGGATGAGGTTCTGAAGGCCGTGGACCAAGCCCAAGGGGTGATAGCCGCCGTGTACGTCATACCCACCGCCGGCAAGGTGGCACAAGCCGCCAACGGAGCCTTACAGAACTCGGTCGCTATGGCCGATGCGAGCGGCAGTCTGCTGCAAAAAGTTCTAGAGCATGCTGCCGAGAAAACCGCGGTGATTGCGATGGGCAACCCATATCTCGCCTCGGATTTTCCTGCCATCCAGACTTACATCTGCACTTTTTCCAATGCCCCGGTTTCTGAAATAAGCGCGGTGAAGTCTCTGTTCGGAGAGATTCCGCTGCGCGGCCATCTTCCGGTCACGATCCCCAACATCGCCCAGCGCGGCGCCGGAATCGAGCGGCAGCCGCTGACAGCCCGTGGAGGTCCAAATCATGCGCAATCCCAAAGTTCTTTGCAGTAGTTCACTGTTGGCTGCAGCCTGCTTCGGCGTTTTGTTGCTGGCGGGGTGCAGCGTGAATGTGAAGAAAAATGCTGACGAAAGCGACAAGAAGGTCGACATCGAGACCCCCTTCGGCGGCATTCACGTCAGCAAGGAGGCGGATATTAAGGACATCGGCTTGCCGCTGTATCCAGGAGCGCGGCCTGCGAAGAAAGAGTCCGACAAAGAAGAGCAAAGCGCGAACGTGAATATCTCAAGCTCTGTATTCGGCCTGAAAGTTATTGCTCAGCAATTCGAGTCCGATGATTCTCCGGACAAACTCATCGGCTTCTATACCAGTGAGCTGAAGAAATACGGCAAGGTGCTGGACTGCAAGGGCTCATGGCACGCCGGTGGACATGCCTCGGTTCATCACGACAGTTCCGAAAAGGAATCCGATGAGCTGACGTGTGATAACGAGAGCGACGGCAAGACCACCGAATTGAAGGTCGGCATCAAGGAGAATCAGCGCATCGTGGCCATCAAACCCGAAGGCAAAAGGACTAAGTTTGCCCTGGTCCATGTTCAGATTCGCGGTACGGACAACATGATCTGAGCCAACATGGAACGGCGGGAAGCCCAGTCACTCGCGATCTTCACATTACCTTCTCCGCCTTGCGCATGCCCGAAGCGGTGAGTTAATTTGACTTCCTAGTGGAACATCCCTGCCATCGTTGTGGCGAACCTGTCGAGGATGGTGTCGCCTTCTGCAAGAAGTGCGGTGCGCCGCAGATCCGGGTCCCCGGAGCTGCTTCTGGTGCGGATTCTCTGCCGCAACCGGACTCACGGATCAATGCCGCGTCCAGCTGGTCATCCGAAGCCATTGTTGGCGCCCTTGCTCACCCGGGCAAGATCAACTGGTTTCAGGCGTTTCCCTTGGCGATATTTGCCGGGCTGCTGGAGGCACTCTTCTCTCTCTTCGGCGTAGGCCTGCTGGCTGGCGGCTTTCTCTCTGTGGCTCTTTATCGCCGGCGCAGACCCGGCACCATCACGGCCGGCATGGGAGCACGCCTTGGTCTGGTGACTGGCGGCCTCGGATTTGCCATCTTCTCGATCATCCGGGGCGCGGGAATTCTCATCTTTCATACGGGCGCCCGCTTGCACCAGGAGATGCTTCAGGCCCTCGACCAGGCGGCAGCTCGCAATCCTGACCCTCAGGCCCAGGCCGTGGTGCTGCAATACTTCAAATCGCCCGAAGGATTGACTCTGGTGATCGCCTTGGCCCTGGTAGCGACATTCATCTCTTTCCTTTTGCTGTCCACGCTGGGTGGCGTCCTGGGAGGAGTGACGCTGGGCAAGAAGAGTCGCTGAAGGCATACCCGCCCGGGTCAAAGACTCGGGCCCGCACCGCTACACACCGCCCCTTCCTTCTTGCCAGTCATGGTTGAGCCCGCGTATGATGCAGCGTTCATGGCTTCCAAGTCTAGCGGCCGACAATCCAGCGTACGCGAAAAAGGGCAGTTGATGTCCTCCTCGGAGATTGAGCGCACACTGGTCCGCCTGGCTCATGAAATTATCGAAAAGAACAATGGAATCAGCGACTTAGGATTGGTTGGCGTACGACGCCGCGGGGTGCCGATCGCCCAGCGCCTGGCCAACATTGTTCAGCGCATTGAGAAAGGCCCGGTACCAGTGGGCACTCTGGACATCACCTTGTACCGGGACGATCTTTCCACTCTAGGGCCCAAGCCAGTGGTGCAGAAGACAGATATGGGGTTCTCGATCGTAGGCAAGAACATCATCCTGGTGGACGATGTTTTGTACACCGGCCGCACCGCTCGTGCCGCCATGGATGCCCTGTTCCAGCATGGACGCCCGCGTCTGGTGCAACTCTGCGTTTTGATTGATCGCGGGCACCGCGAATTACCCATCGAAGCAACTTACATCGGCCGCAAAGTTCAGACCACCAGCAAGGAGATCATTGAGGTCAAACTTCGGGAAGTGGATGATGCAGAGAAAGTCATGCTCATGGAACGCGAGAGCTAAAGCGTGATCGTTGGCTGGCCTGCCGACAACCAACGACCAATGACCAGCGACTAGCAATGACGAAAGCTGCGCGCGGTTCGTTACTGAGTATCGAACATCTCGAAGCGGCTGAAATCCTCGGGCTGCTCAAGTTGGCCCGGCGCATGAATCCCGCCAAACCGCGAGCCTTGCTCAAGGGCAAGCGCGTGGTACTTCTCTTTTACGAACCTTCCACTCGTACCCGCAGCTCCTTTGAAGTTGCCGCAAAATCCATGGGTGCGATGACGGTGTTGATCCAGTCCAGCGGTTCGTCTATCGAAAAAGGCGAGTCATTGCTTGATACGGGTTATACCCTCCGTGCAGTTGGCGCCGATGCGATCGTGCTTCGCCATCCCAATGCCGGCGCACCCCACCTCATGGCCGCCCATATCGATATTCCGGTGATCAACGCTGGCGACGGCATGCACGAGCATCCTTCGCAGGCTCTGCTCGACGCTTACACCATCCTGCGCCATAAGAGGGCCTTCAGAGGCCTGCAGGTGGCGATTGTGGGCGATATCTATCACAGCCGGGTTGCACGGTCTGCCTGTCACCTGCTGAGCAAGTTCGGAGCACGAGTGACGCTATGCGGTCCGCCGGACTTCGTTCCGGAAGTCGCGGCAACCCTGGCTCCCGGTATTCGGCTGACACGCCATCTGGAAGAAGCCGTTCGCGGAACTGATGTAATTATGCTGTTGCGCGTGCAGAAGGAAAGACTGGCTGGCCGCAAGATCAAGCTCGATGACTATATTGGCCGCTATCAAATGACTACCGCACGTCTGAAGCTGGCCAGGCGCGATGCCATCGTTATGCATCCCGGACCAGTCATCCGCGGATTGGAGTTGACGGGCGACGTGGCGGATTGCCCGCAGTCGGTCATCGTTCAGGAAGTCGCGAATGGCGTGCCCGTTCGCATGGCGATTCTGGCAAGGGCAATGGGGAAGGCGAAATAGGCCACGGATTTACAGGGATCGGCACGGATCACCTCATGGCGCAAAACAAAACAGCTTCGCTTCTGATCAAAGGCGGTCGCCTCATGGATCCCGCCTCCAGGATCGATGCGCCCATGGACGTCCTGCTGCGCGATGGCCACGTCGCCGAGATCGCCCCACCCAATAAAACCCGTGGCGGCGCGGACGAAAAATTCGACGCGCGCGGTTTGATCGTTGCTCCGGGCTTCATCGACTTGCATGTGCACCTGCGCGAACCCGGCCAGAGTCACAAAGAGACGATTGCGACGGGCACTGCAGCCGCGGCCGCCGGCGGGTTCACGTCTGTATGCTGCATGCCGAATACCTCTCCCGTGGTTGATTCGCCGGAATGGGTGAACTGGATACGCCAGCCCGAGCGTGGCGCAGTGGTTAATGTTTTCCCCGCAGCCGCTGCCACACACCACAGCAAAGGCGCCGTGCTGACCGACTTCCGGCGCTTGCAGGAGGCAGGCGCAGTAGCCGTCACTGACGATGGCAGGCCCATCCTAGACGAGGCCGTCATGCGCGAGGCCCTGCGCGCGGGCGCTCAACTGAATCTCCCCGTGATCCAGCATGCGGAAGACGCGCGCGTGACCGCTCATTGTTTCATGAACGAAGGCCCTACATCCTTCCGTCTCGGTTTGCGCGGCATGACAGTGGCCGCAGAAGCGGAAGTGGTTGACCGTGATGTGCAATTAGCCCAAATGACGGGCGGGCGCTTGCACATCGCGCACCTCTCGACCGCGGAGGCGTTGAAGCCTGTCCGCCGCGCCAAGCGCGCCAAGGTGCGTGTGACCTGCGAAATCACCCCTCATCATTTCACCCTGATCGACGAAAACGTGGGCGACTACAACACCAATTTCAAGATGAATCCGCCACTGCGGTCTGCTTTCGACCGCGAAGCCATCCTGGTTGCGCTGGCGGACGGCACGGTGGACGCGATTGCTACCGATCATGCCCCGCATGCCCTGCACGAAAAGCAAGTGGAGTTCGAGCGCGCACCGTTCGGGGTTACAGGCCTGGAGACGGCGCTAGGGTTGGCGATCACGCAGCTGCACCGCGGTCACAAGGCGCCATTGGCGCGAATTGTAGAACTCTTCACCGCTGGGCCGGCGAGGGTCCTTGATCTCCGAGGCCGTGGCACGCTGGCGCGCGGCAGTTTTGCTGATGTCACGATTTTCGATCCGAAGAAGCGCTGGACCTTTGATGCCGCGAAGTCACGCTCCAAATCTCGCAACACCCCCTTTGATGGCTTGCCGCTGACCGGGAAAGTGGTGGCGACGATCGTGGCGGGGAAGATTGTTCATCGGGAAAGTTGAAGGAATCTTGAATTTACGAATTGTCAGATTGACGGCAAGTATTAGGTCCCGGATTCCGACAATTCTAAAGTTCGACAATTGGTCAATTTCCCAAAATTCCCATTCTCTTCCCAACTTTTTTCAGCACCTCTAGCGCCTGTTCAAGCTCCCGCCGCGTATGTGTGGCAGTCATGATCGTCCGCACCCGCGCCTTGCCCTCCGGAACCGTCGGGAATGCGATGCCGGTACCGAGCACGCCTTCTTTGAACAGTTCGCGCGAGAATTCCATGGTGAGTTTGCCATCGCCGATGATGATGGGCGTAATCGGTGTTTCGCTGGCCGGTGTGTTCACGCCTCCAATGTTGAAACCCAGGTTGCCCAGCTCCTTCTTGAAGAAGCGGGTGTTCTCCCAAAGCTTGTCAATGCGCTCCGGTTCCTGTTCGAGTACCTCGAATGCCGCAATGCAGGTAGCCGCAACTGACGGTGGATGCGAAGTTGAGAACAGAAACGGACGCGCCCGGTGATAGAGAAAGTCGATCAGGTCACGCGAGCCGCAGACATATCCTCCCAAGGCGCCGATAGCCTTGGAGAGAGTTCCAACTTGGACGTCCACGCGTCCGTGCACCTTGAAGTGATCGATGGTGCCGCGGCCGTTTCGGCCCAGCACTCCAGAGGCGTGGGCATCGTCCACCATCATGATGGCGCCATATTTTTCAGCCAAATCGCACAAGCCGGGCAGCGCCCCTATGTCGCCATCCATGGAAAAGACGCCGTCGCTGATCAGCAACTTTCGCCCGGCCTGATCTTTCACGCTGGCGAGGTGTTCCTCGGCATGAGCCAAATCCTTATGCCGAAAGACAAGAATCTTGGCCCGCGACAGGCGGGCTCCGTCGATGATAGAGGCATGGTTCAATTCGTCCGAGATGATGAAATCTTCTTTGCCGAGGATCGCCGAAACCGTTCCGGCATTGGCGGCAAAGCCTGATTGAAAGACGACGCACGCCTCGACATTCTTGAAGCGTGCAATCTTCTCCTCCAGTTCCATGTGAATCTTCATGGTTCCAGCGATGGTGCGCACCGCGCCCGAACCAACTCCATACTTTCGCGTCGCTTCAAGCGCCGCCTCGCGCAACTTGGGATGCGTGGTCAGGCCGAGGTAATTGTTCGAGGCCAGGTTGATAACTTTCTTGCCATCAAACGTGCACACCGGCGCCTGCTCGTCTTCCAGCACGCGCAAGCGGAAGTGCGTGCCCTTGGCCTTGAGGTCGTTCAGTTGGTCAGTCAGATAGGAAAGAGGATTGGTGCGGGTGGCAGTTGAAGTTGGCATAACAGCGAATAGTTTAGTACTCTCCACAGAAATACGGGAGGCGGCCGCGAATGCCGGGGACACCTCAATCGAGCCGCGGAGCGGCGGAATCTGTTAGCCCACGGCGTAAGCGGTGGGAAGGAGTTCATAAAATGTCCAGGCCCCGGAGGGGCGGCAATAGCTATTGCTCACTTCGCTCCATTCGGATATAGGAGGATCTTGCTTGCTTCGCCGGTGGTCAGCCGCTCCATCCCTTTGCTGAAATCCGTCATCGACATGCGATCGGTGATCACTGGATGCAAATCCAGCTTGCCGCTCTTCAGCAGTGCTGTCATCTGATACCAAGTCTGGTACATGCGGCGGCCATTGATGCCCTGGATCGTGAGGCCCTTGAAAATAATGTCTTCGGAGAAATTCAATGAAACGGGTTTGGAGGTCAGGCCTAGAAGGGAAATTCGTCCGCCGCGTCGCACGATGTCGAACGCTGTTCGAATCGCATTGGGATGGCCGGCCATCTCGAGCACAACATCAACCCCGAGCCCGCCCGTACGCTCCATGACAATCGAACGCGCATCTTCCCTGGACGGATCCAGCACGAAGTCGGCTTTCATTTGCTTCGCGATGCCGCGCCGATGGTCATTGACTTCGATGGCAAATACCTGTGCCGCACCTACCGCCCGCGCCACTGCGATGGCAAACAGACCAATGGGTCCGCAACCTGTGATAGCCACGGTCTTGGCCGCGATCTCGCCGGCCAAAACCGTGTGCACCGCATTTCCCAGGGGGTCCAAGATCGACGCGTATTCTGGTGGTATAGCCGGATCAAGCTTCCAGATATTCGACTCAGGAATGCGCACATACTCGGCAAACGCGCCATCGGCGTCGACTCCGATGATCTTCACGAACTGGCAAATGTGCGCTTCACCGGTGCGGCATTGCAGACACTTGCCGCAGGCCACGTGCATTTCGGCCGAAACGAAGTCGCCCTCCTTGACGCTGGTGACTTCGGCGCCATAAGCGACCACCTCGCCGCAAAACTCGTGTCCCGGAATTAACGGCGGACGAATGCGGCCCTGCGCCCAGGAGTTCCAATTGTAAATGTGCAAGTCGGTGCCGCAGATTGAGGCAACTTTGACTTTCACCAGTACGTCGGTTCGACCAATTTTGGGAAGGGCAACGTCGCGGATTTCAATTCCCGGCTTCGCTTGCGGCTTGACCACCGCCAGCATGGTATCGGGCATGAACGCCACCTTAGGAGTGCGCAACAAAAATCATCAAAACAACTAAGT
>Ga0066659_10000908_pt1 | contig 12063 bp, 10 predicted proteins | sample GraSoiAngelo_108_FD_75176 | JGI IMG/M metagenome (GOLD analysis project Ga0066659, IMG submission 75176) | Grasslands soil microbial communities from the Angelo Coastal Reserve, California, USA - 14_0903_09_40cm | ecosystem: Environmental > Terrestrial > Soil > Grasslands | place: USA... | reverse complement strand
GCACGGCAGGTCGCGGTAGCGGCGTGCCAGCTTGGCGAGCGCCACCACGACGGCCGCGATCCGTCCGAGCAGCAGTTGCAGCCCCTCGCGCATCAGGATCAGGTCGGCGTTGTCGGTGACGTACGCGCTGGTCGCGCCGAGGTGGAGGAAGGGGCGCGCCGCCGGCGCCTGGTCGCCGAGGTGATGGATGTGCGCCATCACGTCGTGCCGCACACGCTTCTCGTGCTCGGCGGCGCGCTCCAGATCGGCGTCCTCCAGGTGCGCGCGCAGCTCAGTGAGCGCCCGGTCGGGGATGGCGAGGCCGAGCTCGCGCTCGGCCTCCATGAGCGCGAGCCACAGCCGCCGCCACAGGCCGATCCGCCGGCGCTCTCCCCACAACGCCTGCATCGCGGGAGAGGCGTAGCGCTGGCCCAACGGCGAGAGGTATGTCAAACGGCGGCCTTCGCGCGCGCCACCCGCTTGTTCCAGTCCGCCAGGAACTGCTCGAGCCCGCGGTCGGTGAGCGGGTGCAGCAGCAGCTTCTTCAAGACGTCGGGAGGCAGCGTCGCCACGTCGGCGCCGATCATCGCCGCCTCGACCACGTGGCGCGGGTGGCGGATCGAGGCCGCGAGGATCTCCGTCGCGATCTGGTAATTGTCGAAGATCACCCGAGCCTCGCGGATCACGTCCATCCCCTCCTGACCCACGTCGTCGAGCCGCCCGATGAACGGGCTCACGTACGTGGCGCCCGCCTTGGCGGCGATGAGGCACTGCACGCTCGAGAAGCACAGCGTCACGTTCGTCTTGATGCCCTCGCTCGCGAGCCGCCGCACCGCCACCATCCCGGCCTCGGTCATCGGGATCTTGACGACGATGTTGTCGGCGATCTTGGCGAGCTCGCCGCCTTCGCGCACCATGGCATCGGTGTCGAGCGCGACGACTTCGGCCGAGACAGGACCCTCCACCAGCGAGCAGATCTCCTTCAGCACGTCCTTGGGGTCGAGGTCGCCTGCCTGTTTGGCGAGCAGCGACGGGTTGGTCGTCACGCCGTCGATGAGACCGGCCTGGCTCGCCCAGCTGATGTCTTTGAGACTCGCGGTATCGAGAAAGAACTTCATGACTCGGCCTCGGCGTAGAGGTCAGCGGGATAGCGCACGGCCTCCAGATACAACCCCTGGGGCGGAGCGGGCGGGCTGGCCGCCTGGTTGTCCGTCGCGCTGAGCAAGCGGGGAAGGTCCGACAGCGGGCGCCGACCGAGGGCGACGTCCACCATCGCGCCCACGAGGAAGCGCACCATGCGATGCAGGAACCGGTCGGCCTCGATCGTGAAGGTGACCCCCGCGCCATCAGTCCGCGGCGCCCACTCGGCGAGCGCCACGCGGCTGCGGTAGTGGGGCTTCACCTGCCCGGCCGCGGCGAGGCCGCGGAAATCGTGCTCTCCGACAAGCGTCTGGGCCGCACCCGCCAGGGCAGCCTGGTCGAGCGGGCACCCGAGCGCCCACTCGTACGGCCGGCGGAACGGCGAGCGCGCCGCGTCGTCCGTGCCGATCACATAGCGGTAGCGGCGGGCCACGGCGCTCTTGCGGGCGTGAAACCCCGGCTGCATTGCGTGGACCCGCTCGACCCACACATCCCGCGGCAGCAGGGCGTTCAGCGCCCGCCGCAACCCCTCGGGGTCCTCGCCCCAGCGCCCGGCCGCGCCGAACCCGACCCCCTGGCCGAGCGCGTGCACCCCCGTATCGGTGCGACCCGCTCCCGTCGCCGTGGTGCGCCGGCTCATGAGGCGCTCCAACACGGCTTCGAACTCCGCTTGCACGGTACGCCCGTCGCGCTGGCGCTGCCAGCCGACGAACTGGGCCCCGTCGTATTGCACCACGGCGAGGCAGGGCCGGCTCGTCGCGGGCGACACGGGCGCCACGGCCGAAAGATAGGACGAAAGGGAGGGCCAATCAAGCCACGCAACCCGTTGTCCTATTTGACAAAAGGCGATTTTTCCGCGTAGCTTTTGACGAGCCAGAAATCGCGATGCCCCGCACCCCCCCGACCCCCCTGCCCGCCCCGCCCCCCGTTGCACCCGCGCCGCTGATCGAGGCGATCGCCGCCCTCGCGAACCGCCGCTCGCTCACCGAGAGCCAGAGCGCCGCCGTGTTCGGCACAGTGATGCGGGGCGAAGCGACCCCCGCGCAGATCGCGGCCCTCCTGATGGGCCTGCGGGTCAAGGGCGAGACGGCGGACGAGGTGGCGGGCGCGGCTCGCGCGCTGCGCGATGCGATGGTGCCGGTGGAGGCCTCCGGCGATCATCTCGTCGATACGTGTGGCACGGGGGGCGGCACGGTCCCCACTTTCAACATCTCGACGGCCGCGGCGTTCGTCGCCGCCGGTGCGGGCGCATCGGTGGCGAAGCACGGCAACCGCTCGTTCACATCGCTGTGCGGCTCGGCGGACGTGCTGGAGGCGTTGGGGGTGCGCATCAGCCTGGACGCGGCCGAAGCGGGGCGGGTGTTACGCGAGGCCTGCATCACTTTCTTGTTCGCACCGAACTTCCATCCCGCGATGAAGCACGCGGGACCGGTGCGACGCGAGCTCGGCGTGCCCTCGGTGATGAACCTACTGGGTCCGCTCGCCAACCCGGCCGGTGTGCGCCGCCAAGTGGTGGGCGTCGCCGACCGTGACCGTGCCCCGCTCGTAGCCGGCGCGCTGGCGCGACTGGGGGGAGGCGCCGAGCACGCGCTGGTGGTCCACGGGCGAGTGGGGATGGACGAGATCTCGCCCGTGGGGATCACCGACGTGTGGGAGGTGCGGGCGGGGCACGTGTCGACATGGGAGCTGGACCCAGCCCGCTACGGACTGGCGATCACCGATCCCGCTGCACTGCGCGGCGGGGACCCGGCGGCGAACGCCGCGCGCATCGAAGGGTTGCTTGCCGACGCCCGAGCGGGGGGCGACGCTGCGGGGCTGGCGGCGTTGCTGCTCAACGCAGGCGCCGCGGTGTACGTCGCGGGGATCGTGCCGACGTACGAGGAGGGGATCGCACGGGCGCGTGGGGTGGTCGCGACCGGGGCGGCCCGCGCGGCTCTGGACCGGTTACGCCGCGCCGCCGGCGCTTAGTACTTGCGGATCACCCCGACCACGATGCCCTGCACGACGACATCGCGCTCGTTCACCCGCAGCGCGCGCATGGTGGGGTTCGCGGGCTCGAGCCTGATCCAGCCGCCCGGCTCGCGGTAGAACCGTTTCACCGTGGCGCTGGAGCCGTGCACGAGCGCCACCACGGTCTGGCCATTGTCGGCCTGGTTACGTTCGTGCACGACGATGAAATCGCCGTCCTTGATGTGCTCGTCGATCATCGACTGGCCGCGGACCTTGAGCACGTAGCTGCGGCCGCGGCGCGGAATGAGCTCGTCGGGCACGGCGATCGTTTCGTTCCCGCTCACGGCCTCAACGGGCTCGCCCGCCGCCACGAGCCCGAACAACGGCAGCTCGGTGGCGCCGGTCTGCCCCTTGGGCGGCACCACTTCTATGGCCCGGCTCTCGTTGTGGGAGCGGCGGATGTAGCCTTTGCGCTCGAGGTTGGTGAGATGCTCGTGCACGGTGGCCAGGGACTGAAAGCCGAACTGTCGAGCGATCTCCTCGAAGCTCGGAGCGTAGCCCTTGGCCGTGATGTGGCCCGAAATGAAGTCCAGGATCTCGCGCTGACGGCGAGTGAGCGGCACACTGTCTCCCGAAGATAACCCGAAGCAAATCTACCCGAAAATGCACCGAACGCAAGGATGACAGGAGCGAGCCTCGACGCCATCCTTTCCGCCACGCGGGGTCGGATCGCCGGTCTCCGCTCCCGTGCCGGCGAGCTCGAGCGCCGGGCCGCGGCAGCGCCCCCGCCGCGTTCGTTCACGCGGGCGCTGCACGGGGAGGGGGACGCAGGGCAGGGGGCAGGGGCAGGGGCAGGGCAAGCCACGGTGGGCGTGATCGCAGAGATGAAGCGACGGTCCCCTTCGGCCGGCGCCATCCGAGAGGACCTCGATCCCGCGCGCCACGCGGCGTCGTACCAGCGGGGAGGTGCGGTCGCGATCTCGGTCTTGACGGACGAGACGTACTTCGGCGGGTCGCTCGACGACCTGGCGCGCGTGGTACAGGCCGTCTCGGTGCCGGTGTTGCGGAAGGACTTCATCCTCGACGAGCTGCAGCTGTTGGAGGCGCGGGTGGCGGGGGCGAGCGCCGTGCTGTTGATCGTGCGCGCCCTCGCGACCGGGCGCTTGCAAGCCCTCGCGCGCACGGCACGGGACCACGGGTTGGGCGTATTGGTGGAGGTCCATTCGGAGGCGGAGCTCGATGAGGCGCTCGCCGCCGAACCCACGGCGGTCGGGGTGAACAGCCGCGACCTGGCGACCTTCGCGGTGGACCTCCGGATCGCGGAGGCACTGCTGGCCCGAGTCCCGGCGGGCGTGCCGGCGGTCGCCGAAAGCGGCATCGAGGCACGCGTGGACGTCGAGCGGATGGCGGCGGTAGGCGCGGATCTGGTGTTGGTGGGCACGTCGGTGGCACGCAGTGAGGACCCGGCGGCGGCGGTGCGGGCGCTGACGGGTGTAGCGCGGCGACGGAGGAGACGGTGAGCACTCCCAGGCCGGTCGAGCGTGCGGTCGATGGTCGGTTCGGACCGTATGGTGGGCGCTATGTCCCTGAGACTTTGATCGCCGCGCTCGAGGAGCTCGCGGCGGTCTACCGGGAGGCGCAGGGCGACCCGCGGTTCTGGGCGGAGCTCGACGCGCTGCTCAAGGACTACGTCGGGCGGCCCACCCCCATCACCGAAACGCCGCGACTCGGCACGCAGCTGGGCGAGGGCGTCGTCGTGCTGCTCAAGCGCGAGGACCTGAACCACACCGGCGCCCACAAGATCAACAACACGCTCGGTCAGGTGTTGCTGGCGCGGCGCATGGGCAAGCAGCGCATCATCGCCGAGACGGGCGCCGGCCAGCATGGCGTCGCCACCGCCACTGTGTGCGCGCGGTTCGGGCTCGCGTGCGTGGTGTATATGGGCGAAGCCGACATGCGACGCCAGCGGCTCAACGTGTACCGCATGGAGCTGATGGGCGCACAGGTCGTGCCCGTGACCTCCGGCACCAAGACCCTCAAAGACGCGACCAACGAAGCGTTACGGGATTGGGTCACGAACGTGACCACCACGCATTACATCATCGGCTCCGTGGTGGGACCCGATCCGTTCCCGCGCCTCGTCCGCGATTTCCAAGCGGTGATCGGGCGCGAAGCGCGCGCGCAGGTGCTGGAACGCTGCGGGCGGTTGCCGCGCACCGTCGTGGCGTGCGTCGGCGGCGGCTCCAACGCGATCGGCATCTTCAGCGCCTTTCTCGACGACACGGGCGTCGAGCTCGTGGGCGTCGAAGCCGCGGGGGAGGGGCTGGCCAGCGGCCACCATGCGGCGTCATTGGCGCGCGGCCGCCCAGGCGTGTTCCACGGCAGCCTGAGCTATCTGCTCCAGAACGCCGACGGCCAGGTCCAGCCCGCCCACAGCGTCTCCGCGGGGCTCGACTACCCCGGGGTGGGGCCGGAGCACGCTTACCTGAAAGACACCGGTCGCGTATTGTATGAGGCGGTGACCGACCGGCAGGCGCTCGACGCGTTCGGCGCGCTGTCCCGCCTCGAGGGTATCTTGCCGGCCCTGGAGAGCGCCCACGCCGTCGCCTGGGTGATGGGCCGCCGCGGGCACTGGCGTGCGGGCGATGTCGTCCTCATCAACCTGAGCGGCCGGGGCGACAAGGACGTCGCGATGGTCGCCGAACTGACGGGAGCGGCACTCTGACGAACCCGCCCGTATCGGAACTGGCGTTACCGCCGTCGCAGGTCGAGGAGCTGTGGCAGGTCCTGTCGAAAGGGCTGCGGGCGACGCAGCTCTACCTGCCGAACAATCCCGTCTACCAGCGTGCGGTGGATAACATTCGTGCGGCCCTGCGCCAGATCTGGCAGGCCACCGACGACCTCGTGTTCGACGTGGCCGAGACCGAGATCCGCTGGGAAGACGCGGTCGTCTACAGCCAGGACAACCGCAGCGAGAGCGTCGCGTGGACGCTCTACAAGGACGGCGTCCGCTCACTCGCGTTGAAGCCCGGCGTCGAGGACGTCGAGATCGTGCGCTTTCTCGGCGTGCTGCAGCAGGCGAAGAACCTCCAGGCGGACGCCCCGGACGACCTGCTGACCCTCCTCTGGGCGCAGGACTTCCAGCTCGTCGCCTACACGTTCCGCGAGCTCGCCACCGAGAACGCCGTGCCGATCGAGGCCGGTGCGACGATCCCGACCACGCCGCCCACGCAGGTGCGCCAGTACGTCGAGGAGGAGGCGCCCCCCAAGCGCGAGGGGCTGGTGTCGATGGACGATTTCGACACGACGCTCTACTTCCTCGAAGACAAGGAGGTCGACTACCTCAAGAAGGACGTCGAGCGGGAGTACTCGCAGGACCTGCGTCACAACGTGCTCGCGATGCTGTTCGACCTGCTCGAGCTGCAGACCTACGGCACGGTGCGGGCCGAGCTGATCTCGATCCTCGAGAACTTCATCCCCTACCTGCTCGGCGCCGCCGACTTCCGCTCGGTCGCGTTCATCCTGCGCGAAGCGCGCGTCATCCTGCAGCGCGCCCGCGAGCTGATCCCCGAGCACCGTCAGACCCTGGAGGGCCTGCCGGCCCGGCTGTCACAGCGGGACGCCCTCTCCCAGCTGATCCAGTCGCTGGACGAAGCGACGGTGCACCCCACCGAAGAGGAGCTGGCGGAGCTGTTCCAGGAGCTCCGGGCCGAGGCGCTGGCGACCCTGATGGGTTGGCTGCCGCGGCTCAACAACGAGCGAGTGCGGGAGCTGGTGCACGGCGCGGCCGCCCGGCTGGCCCAGGCCAACGCGACGGAAGTGCTCAAGGCGCTGGCGAGCGAGGACAGCGCCGCCCAGCTCGAGATGGTGAAGCTGGCGGGGCGGCTCAAGCTCCCCGGTGCGCCCGACGGGATGGAGCCGCTGCTCCAATCGAACGACCGAACGCTCAAGCTCGCCGTGGTGGAAGCGCTCACCGCCATCGCGAGCCCCAGCGCGATGCGCCTGCTCGAGAAGGCGATCGACGACTCGGACCGCGACGTGCGGATCTCCGCCGTGCGCTTCGTCGCCTCGCGCGGCTACCGCAACGCGGCGACCCGCGTCGAGAGCATGGTCACGGGCTCGAAGCTCAGAAACGCCGACTTGACGGAGAAGATGACGTTCTTCGAAGCCTTCGGGTCGCTGGTGGGCGCGCGCGGCATCCCGGTGCTCGAGAAGATGCTCGCGGCCAAGGGGCTGCTGGGCAAGAAGGAGGACCCGGAGACGCGCGCCTGTGCGGCCATGGCGCTGGGCAAGGTCCGGACGCCCGAGGCGCGCGCCGTGCTCGAGCGGGCCGCACAGGACAAGGAGCCGCTGGTGCGCAACGCGGTGAGCCGCGCGCTGCGGGAGGTGGGCGGGTGAGCGGCGGCGGCCCGCCCAAGCAGTCGATCGCGGAAACCGTCCAGACGACGGACGGTTTCCTCCGGCATGCCGGCCGCGAGTTCCTCGTGGTGCTGTACACCGCGTTCCGCTCACTCAAGCTCTATCCCGTCGAGAACGCACAGGTGCAGAAGGCGCTGGACGACCTCGCGGCCACGACGAAGCACCTGCTCGACGTCGAGAAGGAGCTCGAGCTGCGCCTGCAAGGCGAGTTCCTCTTCGTGAACGCCACCCGCTTGCGGCTGGACCTCGACAACTACGCGTCGTTCTCCCACATCCTCGGCGTGCTGCGGCAGTGCGGCATTGGCGCGGTGCGCGTCGACGAGGGCGTCGATCGTAAGCAGATGCAGATCTTCGTCTCGCTGCTGCTGTCGTACGCGGCCAAGGAGGCGAGCCCCAACAAGGTGTTCGAGCTCGGTCAGAAGCTCACGGATGGCGGGGTGTCGTTCATCAGCGTCGAGCCGCCGCTCGAGGCCGACGAGGACGTCGAGGAGGAGGAGCGGCAGAAGGAGGCCGCCAAGCGCACGTACGCCCGCTCGGTCGCGGTGACCAAGGAAGTCATCAACAGCATCCGGATGGGCCGGACAGCCAACGTCAAGAAGGTGAAGCGCGCCGTGCAGGCGATCGTCGACCAGGTGCTGAACAACGAGGCGTCCCTGGTGGGCCTCACGACGCTGCGCGACTACGACGAGTACACGTTCACCCACTCGGTCAACGTCTGCATCTTCTCGGTGGCGCTGGGCCGCAAGCTCGGCCTCACCAAACTACAGCTCTACGACCTCGGCATAGCGGCGCTGTTCCACGACGTCGGCAAGTCCCGCGTCCCGCTCGAGGTACTCAACAAGCAAGGCGGGTTGACCGACGAAGAATGGCGCATCATGCAGGCCCACCCTTGGCTCGGTGTGCTGACGCTGTTCGGACTGCGCGGCTACGGCGAGATCCCCTACCGCGGGATGATCGTCGCCTACGAGCACCACATGAAGACGGATCTCACCGGCTACCCCAAGTCGCTGCGGGGGCGGGACCTCTCGATCTACTCGAAGATCGTGGCGGTCGCGGACGGCTTCGATGCCGCGACCAGCCGGCGCGTGTATCAAACCGTGCCGATTCAGCCCGATCAGGTGCTGAAGGAGATGTGGGACAACCCGCGGCGCGGCTACGACCCGATCGTGGTCAAGGCCTTCATCAACCTGATCGGGATCTACCCCGTGGGCACCTGCGTCATCCTCGACACCTACGAGGTCGCGATCGTCCACGGCGCCAACCCGGACGTCACCCATGTGCACCGGCCCGTCGTGCGCGTCGTGGCGTCGCCCGAGGGCGCGCTGCACCATCCCGGCTTCCTCGCCGACTTGGCACAACGCGATGCGCAGGGCAACTTCCCGCGCACGATCGTCAAGGTCACCGACCCCGTCAAGTACGGCATCAACGTCAGCGATTATTTTGTCTGATCACCCGATCGCGGCGCGCTGGCGGGCAATCCGAGAACAGGCGGGACCGCGCGAGCGCCGCGCCGCGCTCATCCCGTACCTCACCGCCGGCCATCCCACCCCCGAGACGTCACTCGCGGCGCTGCGGCTCGCCGAAGCCGCCGGCGCGGATTTCGTGGAGGTGGGCGTGCCGTTCAGCGATCCCCTCGCCGACGGCCCCACGATCCAGCGCTCTACGCAGGCGGCGCTCGACGGCGGGATGACCGTGCCGCGCGTGCTGGAGCTGATCGCACGCGCCGGGCTCGGCATCCCGGTGATCGTCATGACCTACGTGAATCCGGTGATGGCGTACGGGCTGGAGCGCTTCGTCACGGACGCCCACGCGGCGGGGGCGGCGGGGCTGCTGCTCACCGACTTTCCCGCCGGCGCCGATCCCGCCCTGGAGCGGGTCGTGCAGGCCAGCCCGCTGGCGCTGATTCGCCTGCTCGCGCCCACCACGACGCCGCAACGCTTGGAGCGCGCGGTGCGTGACGCCGGCGGGTTCCTTTACTTGATCTCGCGTCTCGGTGTCACCGGCGCGCGCGACCAGGTGCCGCCCGATCTCCCGGAGCACGTAGCACGCGTACGTGCGGCGAGCCCGCTCCCGCTGGCGGTGGGCTTCGGCATCAGTACACCCGCGCAGGCACGCGCCACCGCGCGGCTCGCGGACGGCGTCGTCGTGGGAAGCGCCCTGATCGAGGCGCTGGGCACAGGGGGTCTCCCCGCGGCGGATCAGCTGCTCCGCAGGCTCGCCGCCGCAGTGCACGAGGCGGGGAGCAGCCCATGACGGCCAACCGGCTCGTCACGCTGTACAGCCGGGGCCTGGCGATCGCCGGACCCGTGGTGCTGCTCGCCGTGCTGATCGCCGATCCCCGGTGGATGCACCAGCTACTCGAGATCGGGGTCATGCTGGTCGCCGCCGTGGCGCTGCGTGGCCTGCAGATCCCGCTCAGCAAGTACTCCTATCTGACCCAGACCGGGCTCGTCGCGCTCACCGGGAGCCTGCTGGTCGGCCTGCCTGCCACAGCGCTCGCGATCTCGGCCAGCGTGTTGCTTGCGGATTGGCTGTTGCACAAGAAGATGTTCCGGGCCGCCCTGGTGAACCTGGGACGCGAAGTGCTGGCGTTGGTGGGCGCGTACGGCGTATACGGCCTGATCGTGCACGCGGCAGGGGTCGCGCCGGGGCTGCATGTCGAGATGTTGCTGCCGCTGGTGCTGTTTGGCCTCGCCTATTTCGGGTTCAGCCGGCTGCTGTTCTACTTCGCGCTGACCATCCGCGGCAAGCTCGAACGCGACGAGCGGATGCTCATCTTCCGGTACGAGTGCATCAGCTTCGGCGCCACCGTGATGGCATCGGCCACGTTGGTCGGAACGGTGGTGTTCTGGCCGCCGGAAGTCTGGCTCATCGTGGCCGCGCTGCTCGGCTTCCTCGGTCTGTTGTTCAAGACCATGCTGGAGGAGGCGATCTCGGCGGAGGAGCTGAATAAGATCCATGCGGTCGAGGCGGTGATCACGAGCAACATCAGCCTGGAGGACTCGTTCGCGCGCATCGAGCGGCTGGCGCACCGGCTGGTGGACTGGGGGGACTTTCGGATCTACCGGCGCCGGGACGGCCGGCTGCAGCTCGCCTATCGGGGCGTGATCGGACGCGCCGAGCGCGGCGAGCCCTCCCCCGACACCGCGGCGCTGCGCGAGCAGGTGACACAGAGCGGCGATACGGTGGTGATCGACGACGTCACCCGCGACAAGCGCATCGCGGATGCCTCGCTGGCGGTGCAGAGCCTCGTGATGGTGCCGCTCAAGTTCGGCGGCCAGGTGATCGGCACGCTCGAGCTCGAGCACCACAAGCGCAAGACGTACCGGTCGAAGGACGTGGTGACGATCGCGACGTTCGCCAACCAGCTCGCCACCGCGATCCACATCACGGAGCTGCGCCGCCCGCTGGTGGAGACGGTCGAGTCCCTCACGCAGCAGCTCGCCACGCTCGCGCGGGCGGCACAGGCGCTGCGCGAGGCAGCGAACGCCGTGGCCCAGTCGACCGGCGTCATCCGCGAGGGGGTGCAGGCGGAAGAAGACGAAGTGTCGGGCGGGCTCGAGGCGACCGAGAGCCTCGCCGAGGTGTCGCGCCGCGTCTCCGAGGACGGCACCGAGGCGGCGCAGGCCTCGAGCACGGCGAGCGAGGTCGCGAACCGGAACCGCCAGCAGATCCGGGGCGCCATCGAGCGCCTGGTGGCGCTCAAGACGTTCGTCGGCGAGAGCTCCGCCAAGGTGCAGCAGCTGGGACAGGTGAGCCGCCGCATCACGGGGTTCATCGCGTCGATCCGCGAGCTGGCGGACATGACCAACCTGTTGGCGCTGAACGCCGCGATCGAGGCGGCGCGGGCCGGCAAGCACGGCAAGGGCTTCGCGGTCGTCGCCGACGAGGTCCGCCGCCTGGCCGAGCAGAGCGGGAGCGCGGCGCTCGAGGCGGGGGAGCTGGTGCAGGACATCCATCGGCAGGTGGGCGAAGTGGTGGAACAGATGCGGCGGGGACAGGTGAATGTGGGTGGCGTGGAGGAGCTCTCGTCGGCCGCGCTCGAGGCGCTGGACGGCATCGTGGCGGCCACGGCGGAGGCGACCGGCCACGCGCAGCGCATCGCGGCGGCCGCGGGCGAGCAGGACAAGGCGTTCGGGCGCTTGCGGGCGCGGATCCACGCGGTAGCCGCGATCGCCGGGAAGAACCGCGCCGAGGCCGACGACGTGGCAACGCGCGCCAGTGAGGCGGCGCGCGGGCTGTCCGAGCTGGAGCGGGCGACTCGCGAGCTCGAGGAAGTCGCCGCGATGCTGCGGGACCTGACGCGCGGCTTTGCCAGTGTCGCCTAGCCGGTTAGCATTCCGGGGTGACGCGGGGCGAGCGGGTCTACGTGGCCCTGGGGTCCAACATGGGGGACCGCGCCGCCCATCTCGCCCACGCGCGGGAGCGGCTCGCCCGGCTCCCCGCCACGCGGCTCCTCGCCGCGTCGCGCGTGGAGGAGACGGCGCCCATCGGGCCGGTAACGCAGGGGCCCTACCTGAATCAGATGGTCCTGCTCGAGACCGGGCTCGAGCCGGCCGAGCTGCTCGGGCAGCT
>Ga0066659_10000904_pt1 | contig 12092 bp, 10 predicted proteins | sample GraSoiAngelo_108_FD_75176 | JGI IMG/M metagenome (GOLD analysis project Ga0066659, IMG submission 75176) | Grasslands soil microbial communities from the Angelo Coastal Reserve, California, USA - 14_0903_09_40cm | ecosystem: Environmental > Terrestrial > Soil > Grasslands | place: USA... | reverse complement strand
GCGCGTGATCCGCGAGAGATGGACCGCGAACAAAGCGATGGAGGCGCTGCAGCAGGAGCTCGGCTCGGTGGCCGCGCGATGAAGGCCGCCTTCATGACCGGCGTCGACATGGTGGAGATCCGTTCCGCGCCCGAGCCTTTGCTCGACCCGGAAGGCGCGCTCCTACGGGTCGAGGCATGTGGGATCTGCGGAACGGACGCCCGGACGTTCTTCAACGGCGACCCGCGCGCCCCGGCTCCCTGGATCCTGGGTCACGAGCCGGTGGGCATCCTGGAGGAGGTCGGGCCCCGCGCCACCCTCCCGCCGGGGATGAAGAAGGGTGACCGCGTCTTCCTGGGGTCGATCCTCACGTGCGGGCGCTGCCGCTACTGCATGGACGGTATGCAGAACCTGTGCGACGAACACCTCCTGTACGGCTACGACCCCTACCCCGGCGCCTACGCGGAGTACGCGGCCGTGCCGCCGATCGCGATCAAGAACCTGATCCCACTCCCGCCCGACCTGCCCTCCGACCTGGCGACCGTGGCCGACCCGTTCGCGTGCGCGCTCAACGGGATCGAGATGCTGGATGTGCGCCTTGGTGACACGGTCGTGATCATCGGCTCAGGTCCGATCGGCTGCTGGCAGGCGGTGATGGCGCGCGACCGCGGCGCGAGCAAGGTCTTCCTGACCGATGTCAACCGGCAGCGCCTCGATGTCGCTCTCCGTGCCGTCGGTTCCTTCGTCGACGACTCGTGGGTCGCCGGCGACGATAACGGGGTGGCGGCGGCCATGGAGCGCACCGAAGGCCGCGGGCCGGAGCGCGTCATCGTCGCGGCGCCCTCGAAGCAAGCGCAACAGGCCGCGCTCGAGATGGCCGCGAAGCGCGCGCGGGTGGTCTATTTCGCGGGGCTGCCCAAGCACGACCCGGTCGCGGCGCTCGACATGAACCAGCTCCACTACAAGGAGCTGGCGATCCTCGGCGCCTACGGCGCCACCCACCGGCAATACCGGATCACGATGGATTACCTCGAGCGCCGCCGCGACGAGCTGGCCTCGGTCGTGACCCATCGCTTTCCACTGGATCGGATCGACGAGGCGTTCAACACGATCCGTTCGGGCTCGGGGCTGAAAGTCGTCATCGTTCAGTGACAGGGCCCTTTGTGATCGGCTGCGACGTCGGGAGCCAGGGGACCAACACCGCGCTCTACTCCGCCGACGGCAAGCTTGTCGCGTCGGCTTATCAGGCGTACGACGTGTTGTTTCCGCATCCGGGATGGGCCGAGCAGGACCCGCGGGAATGGATCGACGCTCTGCACAACACGATCCGGCGCGTCCTCGAGCATGTCGAGCCATCCGCCGTCAAGGCCATCTCGTTTGGCTCTCAGTTGGACGGCATGGTCGCGTGCGACGCCCGCGGCAGACCGCTCCGCAACGCGATGATCTGGATGGACCGCCGCGCCGAGGCCCAGGCGGCTGCGCTCGCGCAGCGCGTATCTCCCGAGTCCTTCTACATGCACACCGGGACCAATCTGGATTCATCACACGCCGTGTTCAAGGCGCTGTGGATCAGGGACGAGGAGCCCGAGATCTTCGCCCAAACCAAGAAGCTGATGCCTCCCGGCTCCTTCGCGGTGCAGGAGGCCGCCGGCGTCGCGATGGTCGACTACTCGAACGCGTCGTCACTTGCGCTTCTCGACCCTCGCACACGTCGTTGGTCGGACGACGTGATCGGCGCGGTCGACCTGGATGCGGCGATGCTGCCAGAGCTCGTGCCGGGAACTCACGGCATCGGCCGGGTCACGAAGACGTTTGCTTCGGCGACCGGCCTCGCGCGCGATACCTGCGTCGTGGTCGGATGCGGGGACGAGATGGCGGCCACCCTCGGGGCGGGGGTGTTCGCGCCCGGCGAGGTGTGCGACGTGGTGGGCACCGCGGAGCCCGTGTGCGCCGTTTCCTCGGCGCCGCGCGAAGACCGCACGATGCTCGTCGAATGCCACCCGCACGGAGACCCGGACAGCTGGCTGCTGGAGAACCCGGGTTTCGTCTCGGGCGGCAACCTGCGCTGGTGGCGCGATCACTTCTTCGGCACGGACGCCGACTACAACGCGATCTGCGCGCCCGCAGCCGACGTGACCCCGGGCGCGGAGGGCCTCGTCTTCCTGCCGTGCATGCAGGGCGCGATGGCGCCGGAGTGGAATGGCGCGGCTCGCGGCACCTTCTTCGGCTTGAGCCTTGCCCACACGCGGGCACACATGACCCGCGCCGTACTCGAAGGAAGCGCGTTCGCCCTGCGGGACATCCTGGAGGCGATGACCAAAGCCGGCCTCGATGTCCGCCGGCTGACCATCGTCGGCGGCGGCGCCAAGGGCCCGCTATGGCGGCAGATCAAGGCTGATGTCACAGGCCTTCCGGTACGCGTGCCCGACAACATCGAGACCACCGCGACCGGGGCCGCCATCCTGGCCGCCGTCGGATCCGGCGTGCTCCCATCTGTCGCCGAGGCGGTGAGCGCGTTCGTCCACTATCGGCCGGAGGAGCACGTGCCCGACGCCGCAACCCGCGCGGCCTACGACGAGGCGTATGGCCGCTATCGGGCGGTCTACTACGCGCTGAAGCCGGTGTTCGGTGCCTGATTCCGTGGTCGCGAGCAACGCGACCCATGTCTTTCCGCTGGAGCTGGACCGCCGCTATCCGGTCGTGGTTTCCGCAGACGGCGCGTGGGTCGAGGATTCGACCGGCAAGCGCTACCTCGACGCGATGAGCGGAGGCTCGATGGCGGCCACGCTCGGCCACGGACGGCGCGACATCATCGGCGCGGCGGCCGAGCAGGCCTCGCGTCTTTCATATGTGCACAACGAACGCCTGACCAACCCGCCGCGCGAGCAGCTGGCAGCGGAGCTCGTGGAAGTCGCTCCGCCAGGCATGACGCGCGTGCGCTTCGTGACCGGCGGCGCCGAAGCGAACGAGATGGCGATCCAGATGGCGCGGGCCTACCACGTCGAGCGCGGCGATCCGAAGCGATGGCAGGTCATCTCTCCGGCGCAGGCGTACCACGGGCCGACCATGGCGACCCTCGGCTTGACCGGACGGCCGGGCTTGCAAGCGCCGTTCGGACCCTACATGCCGGCCCACCGCCACATCCCTCCCAGCACGTGGCGCTTCGATCCGAGCGGGGAGGCAGCGCTCGCCGCGCTCGACCAGGTGCTGGACGAAGTCGGCCCGGAAAACGTGTCCGCGTATTTCTGCGAGCCGATCTCGGCCGCCGCGCTGCCGGCCTACACGCCGCCGCTGCGTTTCTGGCAGGGCCTCGCCGAGCGCCGCGACCGCCATGGATTCCTGATCTGCTACGACGAGGTCGTCACAGGCCTCGGCCGCAGCGGCCAATGGTTTGCCGCGGAGAAGCTGCCGCTCGTTCCGGACATCATCGCCACCGCGAAGGGCCTGGGCGCGGGCTACGCCGCGATCGGCGCTGTGATCTGCGCGGACCACGTATACCAGGCGTTCGCGCGGGGCTCGCGAAGATTCACCGTGGGTCACACGTGGGACGGCGCTCCGATGTCCTGCGCCGTTGGGCTGAAGGTCCTCGACGTGCTGCGCAGCGAGCAGCTGATCGAGCGGGTACGGGCCGGCGGGCCGCGGCTGCGCGACGAGCTGTCCGCGGCGCTCGCCGGGATTCCGATGGTGCGTGAGGTGCGTGGCCACGGATTCCTGCTGGGCGTCGAGTATGTGGATCCGCGAGACCGCAAATCGTTCCTGCCCCCAACGCTGGGCGTCGCCAGACGCATCGATCTGACTGCGATGGAGATGGGCGTCATCGTTTACTCGACGATGCCGACGCGCGACGGATTCGCGGGCGACCAGACGCTTTTCGCGCCGCCCTTCACAACGCCTGATGACGACCTGGGCGAGATGGTGGTCCGGTTTGCCAAGACGGTCCGCGCCGTGGCCGGTTCGGTTGAGAGGGAGCTGCGATGACCGCAGCGTGGAAGCCACGCACGTTGATCCTCCAGCACGAGGAGGCGACTCCGCCCGGCCTCATGACAACCTGGCTCCACGAGCAGTCTGCGCGCGTGGAGACCGTGCGCATCGACGAGGACGACAGGGCCCTCGATCCGCGCGACTACGACCTGATCGTGTCCCTCGGGTCCGAGTTCGCGGCCTTCGACGACTCGATTCCATTTGTGCCTCGCGAGGCCAAGTTGTTCGAGCAGGCGCGCGAGGCTGATGTACCGATCCTCGGTCTGTGCTTCGGCGGCCAGATGCTGGCGCGGGTGCTAGGCGCGAGGCTCTACCGTTCGGAGGAGGCGGAGATCGGCTGGCTCCCGGTGCGGACGAAAAATCCGGAGCTGATCGGCATAGGGCCGTGGTTCCAGTGGCACTTCGACACGTTCAGCGCGCCGCCGGGCGCTGAGGTCATCGCGGAGACCGACGTCGGGCCGCAGGCGTTCGTCTCGGGGCGCAGCCTCGGCTTGCAGTTCCATCCCGAGGTGACGCCCGAGATCATGGCGGAGTGGGTGCGCGTCTACCCGCACGAGCTCCGCGCCGAAGGCGTCGACCCGGCGGGATTGCTGGAAGAGACCCAGCGGCGAGCCGCTGACTCGCGCAGGTTGACCTGGCGATTGTTCGACCGCTTCCGCGACGAGGTGGCGACCGGGGCCAGGCGCACGTGATCACCGCCGAGCAAACCAGCACCTTTCCACGATTCCTTGATCTCGCGTACCCGAACGTCGAGCGCGGCGAAGGCTTGTGGGTGTACACGGCGGACGGAAAGAAGATCCTGGACGCGTGCTCCGGCGGGGCGATGGTGGCGAACCTCGGCCACGGTGCGCAGGAGGTGATCCAGGCTGGAGCCCGGCAGGCGGAGAAGATCGCCTACTTCTACATGGACCACTTCACCAACGAGCCGATGGAGCAGCTCGCCGACCGGCTGATCACCACGACCGCGCCCGAGATGGCGCGCGTCCGTTTCGCCTCCAGCGGCTCGGAGGCCAACGAGGCCGCGCTGCGGCTCGCCCGCTCGTACCACGTGGATCGCGGAGAAGGCGAGCGGTGGCGCGTGATCTCGCCGGCGCAGGCCTACCACGGCTCGACGATGGCGACTCTCGCGCTGACCGGGCGCACGCGTACGCTTCAGCACCCCTACGAGCCCTACCTATCGCCGCACCTGCACATATCGATGGATGGGTCTGGCGAAGGTGCCCTACGCGAGCTGGACGCTCGCCTCGAAGAAGCCGGCCCGCAGACCGTGGCGGCGTTCTTCTGCGAGCCGATCAGCGGAGCCGCCCGGCCGGCGTTCTCACCGTCGGAGAAGTTCTGGCGCGGGCTGGACGAGCGGCGGGCGAAGCACGGTTTTTTGATCTGCTTCGACGAGGTCGTCACCGGGATGGGCCGCACCGGAACGTGGTTTGCGTACCAGCAGCTACCGATCGAGCCGGACATCGTGACGGTCGGCAAAGGGCTGGGCGCGGGCTACGCGCCAATCAGCGCCTTGCTCTGCAAGCAGCATGTCTACGACGCGATCGACCGGGGCTCGCGCTTCTTCGACCTCGGACATACGTGGGACGGCGCGCCAATCTCATGCGCGACAGGACTGGCTGTGCTGGACGCGCTCGTCGAGTCTCGATTGGTGGAGAGAGTGCGCGAGCGCGGACCGCGACTGCTGGCGGACCTTGAGTCCGCGCTGCGGGGCAACCCGCTTGTCGCCGAGGTACGCGGGCGCGGTTTTCTGCTGGGGATCAGCCTGGTCGGCATGCCGGATGAGCTCCGCTTCGACGAGCGCGTGGAAGACTCTGCGATCGAGCATGGCCTGCTGATCACGACCACCCACTCGACCCCTGACGGCTACGCGGGCGACGAAGTCGTTTTCGCCCCGGCCCTCACAAGCACGGATGACGAGCTCGAGCTGATGGTGGCAAGGTTGGCGGCGACGATAAAGGACCTGAGTTGATCCGCACCGAGGCGGAGGCCACGGCGAGCGCGGTCGACTACCGACCGACCGAGCACGTCGAGTTCGTGCTGCTCGTGATCCCAGACGTCAACGGCTCGCTGCGGGGCAAGGCGCTGCGACCCGACGCATTCGACGCCGCCGTGCGGCACGGCACGGTGATGACGGACCTCCTGCTGGCGCTGGATCCCGTCGACATGCCGATCGCCGATTACGAAAGGTTCGGCATCCGCTCGGGAGCCGCCGACCTTGTGGTGCACCCAGACACGTCGACGCTGCATGACCTGCGCTGGCGACCAGGCTGGAGGGTCTGCCTCGGCACCCCGAGCTGGCCGGACGGCGCTCGCTGCGAGCTCGCATCCCGCGAGGTCCTGCGCGGCGTGCTGGCGCAGATGCAGGACGTCGGATATGACGCGGTGGCGGCGATCGAATACGAGATGCGCCTGAGCGACGAAAACGATCGCCTGATCACGAGTGGGATCAGCTACAGCGCGGGCGAGGTGACCGCGCTCGATCCTTTTGTCAGCGCGCTGCGCCCGGCGCTCGACGACCTGGGCGTCGAGCTCACGGCGGTGCATACCGAGGCGGCGCCAGGACTGGTCGAGCTCAACCTCGCCGCCCGACCCGCCCTCGAAGCGGCCGACAACGCCGCCTACACGAAGTTCGCGGTCAAAGAGCTCGCCCGGTCGATGGGCATGCGGGCGAGCTTTCTCGCCAAGACGGCACCCGGGGAGGAAGGATCCAGCGGTCACGTGCACCTCTCTTGCTGGCGCGAGGGGACGAACGTGTTTGCCGGCGGCCTGACGCTGGCGTCGGCGATCGCGGGCGTGCTCGAGCACCTGCCCGCGGCCTCGCTCTTGCTCAACCCCACGATCAACTCGTACAAGCGGCTCGTGCCCGGCTACTTCGCGCCCACCAACGTGAGCTGGGGCGTCGAAAACCGATCGTGCGCGGTGCGGGCGATCCATTCGGCTCGTTCGGAGCTCAATCGCCTCGAGTGCCGGCGGCCGGGGGCCGACGCCAACCCATACCTCGCCCTGGCGGCGATCGTGGCGTCCGCCGCTGACGGACTGCGCCGGGGCGCGCCGCCACCGGAACCGGTGGTGGGCGACGCGTACTCGCGCACCGACCTCGCCGCGCTGCCGGCTTCGCTCGAGGAGTCGCTGCATGCATTCCAGGCCGACGGTGCACTGCGTGAGGCGCTCGGCGAGGAGTTCGGCGACTACTACGCGGTCTCGCGCCGGTGGGAGCTGAAGGCGTGGCAGCAGACCGTGACGGAATGGGAACGGGAGCGGTACGAACGCAGCGTCTGACCTAGGGCGTTAGGCTGGCGCGCGATGCTGGGGCTCGGCCTGCTTGCAATGCTGGGTCTGATCGCCGCCAACGCCTTCTTCGTGCTTGGCGAGTTCGCAATGGTGACCCTGGACCGAGGGCGGGTTCAAGAGCTGGCCGCGCGAGGGGACTCGCGCGCCCACGCGCTCGTGGAAGCCACGGGACAGCTGACCCGGCACCTGTCAGCTGCCCAGTTCGGAATCACGATCTCCTCGCTTCTGATCGGTTTCGTCGCGGAGCCATTGGTGGCGGGCGTCATCCACCCTGTGATTCGCGGCTTGCCGCTTGCGGAAGAGGGGGTCGCGCTCGGCGCATCCGTGGCTCTGGCCTTGATCATGTCCACCTACCTGCAGCTCGTCTTTGGCGAACAGGTCCCCAAGGGCGTCGCGATTGCAAGGCCGCTGAGGACCGGGTTGTTGGTGATTGGTCCTCTTCGCGCCTTTGCCTGGCTCTTCGGACCGCTGGTTCAGCTGCTCAACAAGCTGGCTGATGCAGTCGTCCGGCGCCTGGGTGTGGAGTCACGCAGCGAGCTGACGGCGGCGCGAAGCATCGAGGAGCTCGAGGTGGTCATCCGCGAGTCGGCGGCGCGTGGGACGCTCTCCAGAGAGACGGCACGTCTGCTCTCAAGGGCAATCAAATTCGGCGGCCGGACTGCGGTCGATGCGATGACGCCCCGGCCGCAGCTGGTCACCGTCTCCAAGTCGACCACCGCCGAGGCGATGCTGTTCGCGGCGGCCAGCAGCGGTCACACGGGGATCCCAGTGCTGGGCTCGAGCTCGGAAGAGGTGATCGGCGTCGCGCGAGTGGAGGATGCATTGGCGTTGGCACCAGACGACCGCAAGCGAAGGGCAGTCTCCTCGATTGTTCGAGAAACGCTCGCGGTGCCCGAATCAAAGGACCTGTTGTCGCTGATCACAGAAATGCGATCGCAGCACATCCAGCTGGTGACGGTCATCGATGAGTACGGCGGCCTCGCCGGCATCGTCACCGATGAGGACCTCCTCGAGGAGATCGTCGGAGAGATCGACGAGGGCGGCCCCGGGACAGCCGTCACCCATGAGCCGGGCCTGCTGCCAGGGTGGGCGCGCGAGGACCAGGTGTTCGAAGAGACGGGGTTTGCCATGCCCCCGGGCCAGGGCTCATATGAGACCCTCGCCGGCTTTCTGCTGAGCAGGCTCGGACATATTCCGCTGGCCGGCGAAACCGTAGGCGCTGAGGGGTGGCTGTTCGACGTAACAGAGGTTGACGAGCATCGCATCGCATGGGTGCGAGTTCGGCCTTCGGCCATTCAGGGCCGTGACTGGGCGCAGCAGCCGTGATCCTGGCGCTCATCTTGCTCGCTGCGCTGTTGCTGTCCGCCAACGCAACCTTTGTCGCGGCCGAGTTTGCGACCATTGCCGCGCGCCGGTCGCGCCTCCAGCAGCTGGCGACCTCGGGCGACGCCTTCGCCACGGTGGCGATCAAGCATTCCAGCCGGCTGCCCAGGACGTTGGCCGCGCTTCAGCTCGGCATCAGCGCCGCCTCGATCGGACTCGGTTTCACGCTGGAGGCGATCGTCGAAACAACTGTCGCGCCCGTGATCGGCTATGTCCCGGTCGCGCTCACAGTTGCCGTCGACGCGGGGCTGGCCGTATTGGCCATCACCATCGTGTCGAGCCTTCATACGCTTTTTGGGGAGATGGTGCCCAAGAACCTTGCCATCTCCGCACCGGAGCGACTTGCGCGCTGGCTCGCCTTGCCAACGTCAGCTGCCGTCTGGCTCGCAACCCCATTTGTTCCTGTGGTTTGGGGCAGCACCCGCCTTTTGCTGCGAACGCTTCGAATCGAGACGCCGGACAGAATCGAGGTGGCGACGTCGGCCGACGAGATTCGAACGGTGCTCGAAGCGTCGCGCGCCGAAGGCACGATCGGCGCCTACGACGAACGTCTACTCAGTAGGATCCTGGCTTTTTCGCAGATGCGAGTGACCCAGGTCATGGTCGCGTGGGCGGATGTAGTCACAGTTCCGTCTTCATCCACCGTCGCTGATCTGGAGCGTGTGTTTGCAGAGACAAGACGAGGAAGGTTGCCGATTCGCGCTCGAGATGACGGACGGATCATCGGCTACGTGAAGTCGTGCGATCTTGTCAACGTCCCGGCCGCACACCGAGAGACGCCGATTCCGTCGAGGCTGGTCCGCGAGGTGGTGCAGGTCGACGAGTCGGCGAGCGTGGTCGCGGCGCTCGAACGGATGCGCGAGGCCGGTCGCCATTTCGCGGTCGTCATGGGGTCGGATGCCCGGTCGGTGGGGATCGTGACGATGCGGAGCGTGATCGAGTTCTTGATCAACGATTTCGGCGACGACCGCTGAGCGAACGCGCCGTCTAGTGGCGGCGTGCTCTTTCCACGAACCGCTCGAATAGCTTGTGCGCCCAGGGGAGGTCGGCGGCGAGCTCCTCGGGGTGGCACTGGACCGCGACGATGAGTCCGTCCGCCGTCTCGATCGCCTCCACCGTGCCGTCGTCCCCGCTCGCAGTCTGGACGAGGCCTGGCGCGAGCTTGTCGATCGCCTGGTGGTGGAGGCTGTTGACACGGATCTTCTTGTCGCCCGCCGCGCGCCCCAGCTCGGAGCGGGGATCGACTTCGATGGCGTGGGCGAGGTGGTTTCTGCCGAACTGTCTGACCTCGTGCCCATCGAGGTGCTGCTGAAGCGATCCGCCCATCGCAACGTTGATCACCTGCTGGCCGCGGCAGATGCCCATCACGGGCAGGTTCTGGTCGCGGGCTTGCGCGAAGAGGCGGAGCTCGGTGTCGTCGAGCTCGCGGTCGATCGGCCCGACCTTGGGGTCAGGCTTCTCTCCGTAGAGGGCGGGGTCCACGTCCCAACCACCCGGCAGCAGAAGACCGTCGACGTTGGGGAGCGACGTGGTCCCAGGCGGCAGGTCGACAGGCTCCGCGCCCACCGCCTCGACCGCCCGCTTGTACGGCACGTAGTACTCGGCGCCGCGACGCGGACTGGTGGTGATTCCGATACGGGGCCGCTCTTCACGAGACATGGCTTTGCTGACAAGATTACGGGCGAACACAGTGGATTTGTCAAGAACGTACCGAAATAGCCTCGTTTGGGATGAAATGTAATGTCTGTTACTGACCACCGAGTTGGGGAGCTGGTCCGCCAGCGCCTGGACTCCCTGAGCCCCGCCGAGCGGCGCCTGGCTCGAGCGCTGCTTGCGTCGTATCCGATCGCGGGTCTGGAGAGCGTCGCCCGGTTTGCCGAGCGGGCCGGCGTGAGCCCGCCGACGGTGACACGTTTCATCGCCAAGCTCGGTTTCCGCGGCTATCCCGAGTTCCAGGAAAACCTCCGTGACGAGGTCCAGGCGCGGCTCAGCTCGCCACTCGAGCGCTATCGCGAAGAGCCGAAGCGGGAGTCGGCCGTGAAGACAGCACTCGACGTGGCGACCCACAACCTGAAGGCGACCATCGAGCTGCTCTCCGACCGCGACGTCGTCGAAACGGTCGAGCTCCTGGCCGACGTCCGCCGCCGCGTTTTGGTCCTCGGCGGCCGCGTCAGCGCTCCTCTCGCTCGCTACCTCGCGGCGCAGCTTCACCTACTGCGCCCCGGGATCGGGCTCGTGGACGCAGAGCGCAGCGCGCCCGCGCAGCAGCTGATCGATATGCGGAGGACGGACCTCCTGGTCGTCTTCGATTACCGGCGGTATCAGCCGGACACCATCGACTGCGCTCGCGTCGCCGCGGCGCGAGGTTGCGACGTGGTCCTGTTCACTGACCAGTGGCTGTCGCCAGCGTCGGCGTTCGCGCGTCAGGTGCTGGTCACGAGCGTCGAGACGGTCGGACCGTTCGACTCGCTGGTCGGGGCGATCGCCGTCGTGGAGGCGATCGTCGCGGCGGTGCTGGGCAAGCTCGGTGCGCGCGCCGAGGCGAGGATGCAGAACCTCGAGCGTTTGCGCGCCGGAGATGTTCTAGGCGGGGCCGAGACGGGGGGTTAGCGAACCAGGCTTGGTTCGGGAGCCCGCTCCTCGATCAGCGGCGCCAGAGCCGCGGCGACGACCACAGCAGCGTGCGTGAGGGCAGCGAGCAGCCAGCCGACGAGGCTGTCGAGCCGCCTCTGTATGAGGACGACCCCGATGGTGGCGAAGATGAGCGTCACCAGCAGCCGCGAACCCACCGCCACGAAGCCGTGGCCTAGGCCGTACGCCGATGGGAGCGGGCGGTCGCCTACCGCCTGGACCGACAGAACGGTGAGCAGCATGAACGTGAAGGTCACGACCCATGCGAGCCAGGCCACCGGGGTCGACAGGTTGCGCGAGGTCGGTGGCACCGGGGCGATCTTAGTCCGCGCCCAACGTGCGCGCGGAACGCATCTGAAGAGTCGGGAGGTTAAGCCTCTACCCGGTGCAAATAGCGCTCCGGTTGCTTTTCGAACTCGGCGAGGCAGCCCGCCGAGCAAAACCAGTACGTCGTGTCTCCTGCAACGACCTTGTAGGTGCTCGTGAGCGGATCGACCGTCATGCCGCAAACGGGATCGGTGACGAACGTGACGGGCGAGATCTCGACAGCGGCAGGCTTCGTGCCGCGCTTGCGGCGCGCCGCGACCACCTCGGCGAGGACGAGCAGCGCGATCTCCTCCTGCGTTCCACCCCGCACCTTGCCCGCGGGGGTGCGCACCCTCGCGAGAGTGTGCTCGTCCAGGCCGCGCCGCAGCAATTCCTCCCTGACCGCCGCTGCGCGCCGGGTGCTGGCGATGAGACTCACATCGACGTTCGGGTAGGCGAGCGCCGCCTCGAGGGCGTCTTCGTCGAAGTGGCCCATCGTCGCCACCACCGCGTGTGCGTCG
>Ga0066659_10000893_pt1 | contig 12149 bp, 8 predicted proteins | sample GraSoiAngelo_108_FD_75176 | JGI IMG/M metagenome (GOLD analysis project Ga0066659, IMG submission 75176) | Grasslands soil microbial communities from the Angelo Coastal Reserve, California, USA - 14_0903_09_40cm | ecosystem: Environmental > Terrestrial > Soil > Grasslands | place: USA... | reverse complement strand
CATCCGTCCGAGCCGGAAGAAGTAGCCGGCACGCCAGACCATGTTCCAGAAAATCCTAGTTGCCAATCGCGGGGAGATCGCCCTGCGGGTCATCTGCGCCTGCAAGGAATTGGGGATATCCACGGTGGCGGTTTATTCCGAAGCGGACCGTAACTCGCTCCATGTGCGGTTCGCGGATGAGGCGGTTTGCATTGGACCGGCCCGCAGCAGCGAGAGTTATCTGAATATTCCCCAGGTGATCAGTGCGGCCGAAATCACGAACGTGGATGCCATTCACCCGGGGTACGGGTTCCTCTCCGAAAACGCCAACTTCGCCAAGGTTTGTGAGGCATCGGAAATCACCTTCATCGGGCCGAGACCGGAAATCATCGAAATGATGGGTGAAAAGGACCGCGCTCGGCGCGAAGTGAAGACCGCTGGTCTACCCACCATTCCGGGGAGCGAGGGCGTTGTTGAAGGCGAAGAACAGCTAGCGAAAGAAGCGGCGCACATTGGGTATCCGTTGATTCTCAAAGCGTCCGCGGGCGGAGGTGGCCGCGGCATGCGTGTGGTGCGCAAGCAGGATGAACTTCTGGCCGCTTACCAGACCGCCCGTAGCGAGGCACAGCAGGCCTTTGGCACTCCGGACGTTTATGCAGAAAAATTTCTCGAGCATCCTCGTCACATCGAGTTTCAGGTGCTGGGCGACCAGCATGGGAAGGTAATCCATCTAGGCGAACGCGAATGCAGCGTACAGCGGCGCCACCAGAAATTAGTGGAGGAATCGCCTTCGCCGGCGCTGGACGCTAAGCGGAGGAAGGATCTTGGCGCTAAGGTGGTGAAAGCGCTGGAAAAAATCGGATACACCAACGCGGGGACCGTCGAGTTCCTGATGGATGAAGACGGTGCGATGTACTTCATTGAGATGAATACGCGCATTCAGGTAGAGCATCCCGTGACCGAGCTCGTCACGGGAGTGGACTTGATCAAGGCGCAGATCCGGATTGCCACCGGGGAACGGATGGAGGATGCCACGGGGGAGATTCACCACTCCGGGCATGCCATTGAATGCCGGATCAATGCCGAGGATCCGGTGACCTTTGTGCCGTCCGCAGGACGCATTACGACGTTCCAGGCACCGGGAGGCACGGGAGTGCGCGTGGATTCCGCTGCTTATGCCGACGCCGTCATTCCGCCATACTACGATTCGATGATCGCAAAGCTGATCGTCAAGGGACGCGACCGAACCGAAGCAATCGGCCGCATGAAGCGGGCGCTCGAGATGTTCGTCATCGAAGGCATCAAGACATCGATCCCGCTGCACCGCAGGATTCTGGCTGATTCGGACTTTGCCGCGGGAAAGATCGATACCCACTTCATCGAAAGATTGCTCGGAACAAACGGAAAATAGGTGTGAAGCGCCTTGTTCTACCGCGGCTGTATGTGATATTAGACGCAGCATTGCTTACCGTTCCCGAAACAGAGTTCGCTCAGGAGCTTGCCGATGCCGGTGTCCGCTTGCTCCAATACCGGAATAAGCGGGCGTCCGCCCGCGAACTTTTCGAATCTTCAATAGGGCTGGTTTCGCTGCTTGCACCACTGAAGGTTTCGGTGGTGGTGAATGATCGCGCCGATGTCGCAGCTCTTGCGGGAGCAAACGGCGTCCACGTTGGCCAGGAAGACTTAGGCGTGGCGAAAGCGCGGCAGGTGGTTGGAGCAGAGAAACTCGTTGGCGTGTCCACGCACAATCTCGAACAATTCCAGCGCGCCGCTGCCTCTTCTGCGGATTACATCGCCGTCGGACCCATCTTTGCGACCGGCACAAAGTCAAATCCCGATCCTATTGTCGGCACGGAGTTCATCGGAAAGGTCAGACCGCTAACTGATAAACCGATTGTGGCCATCGGAGGCATCACGCTGGAGCGCGCTCCTGAGATAATCGAGTCAGGGGCCGATTCCATGGCGGTTATCAGCGACATCCTGAGCGCCCCGCAGCCTCGGAAGCGCGCCAGGCAATACATCGACCTGCTGGGACCCGCTAACCATTCGGCGGCGGGCTGAGGCATTCGGCGAATGGCGGACACAACACATCCTCTCGCGGACACCAGAGCAAAATCGGAGCCTGGCTTTGTGCGCGCCTTCGGATTGTTCGACGGCACGATGATCGTTGTGGGCTCGATGATCGGCTCGGGGATCTTCATTGTGGCCGCGGATATTTCGCGGCAAACGGCTTCCGCTGGTGGCTTGCTTCTCACTTGGGTTCTCACCGGACTGTTGACGATTTCTGCCGCGCTTTCTTACGGCGAATTGGCCGCGTTGTTTCCGCATGCGGGCGGTCAATACATTTACTTACGCGAAGCTTATTCGCCGCTGTGGGGATTTCTTTACGGTTGGACGCTGTTCCTGGTGATTCAGACGGGGACGATCGCGGCGGTGGCCGTGGGCTTCGCGCGCTATCTTGGCGTTTTGCTGCCGTCCATTTCTCCGAACGTCTGGATCGTTCACCCCATTGCACTCGGTGCGAAGTACGCGATCAGTCTTTCGGTTCAGCAGTTGGTTGGCGTGCTGATGATCGTGTTCCTGACGTTCGTCAATACTCTGGGCGTGCGGCTCGGGAAGTTGATCCAAAACGTCTTCACGAGCGCGAAGACGTTGTCCCTTCTGGGATTGATCTTTCTAGGTATTTTTGTGGGAAGAAACGCGGGGGCCATTACCGAGAATTTCAGCCACTTCTGGACGATTCGCAACGCCCAGCCCATCGAGCCCGGCGCCAACTTCCTGAGAAACTTTGTGCCGACGATTACCGCCGCAAGCGGGGCATTCGGATTGTTTGTGGCTTACGGAGTGGCGCAGGTCGGTTCGCTGTTTTCTGCGGACGCCTGGAACAATATCGGTTTCACGGCCGCAGAAGTGAGGAATCCCAAGCGCGACGTGGCACTTTCCATGGCCTTTGGCACCATCATCGTAATCATACTGTATTGCCTTGCGAATCTGGCGTACCTTTGCACCCTGCCGCTGGTGCAAATTCAGACCGCTCCTGACGATCGCGTGGCCAGCGCAGCCCTAAACGCCATCTTCGGACCCACGGGCGCGATGATGATGGCAGTGGCGATCGTCATTTCGACCTTTGGCTGCAACAATGGATTGATTCTTGCCGGTGCGCGGGTGGCCTATGCCATGGCCAAGGATGGCCTCTTTTTCCGCTCGACGGGGCGCTTGAACAAGAAGGGTGTTCCCGGCACGGCGCTGGTGTATCAGGGAATTTGGATTGCTGTCTTGATTTTGCTGCGCACGCGGCACGTCGATGCGGCTGGCGTGGTTACGTATGGAAATCTTTACAGCGACCTCCTCGACTACGTGGTGTTTTCCGTCCTAATCTTCTACGCGCTTACGATTGCGGGAATTTTTGTCCTGCGCGCGAAACGGCCCAATGCGGAGCGCCCGTACCGGGCGTTCGGTTATCCCGTCGTTCCTTTGCTTTATATCATGTCGGCGCTGGCGATCATGTTTGTGCTGTTGTTGTATAGGACGCAGACCGCCTGGCCGGGTTTGGTTATCGTGGTTTTGGGCGTTCCCGTTTACCTTTTGTGGTCCCGGCGGGCAACGCAAGTTGGGAATAAATGAATTTTCTAGTAGGGGCGCAGCATGCTGGCCCCTACAATGTTAAAGCCAAATTGGACGCCGCCGGAGAAAAACGGGGGGATCCCCCAAAGGAGGAGTTGCATGGGCAATCCCTTGTTTGCAAGAAAACCGATGAGCATGCTGCTCGCGGAAGCGCAGGAGGAAGGCGGGCACAGTCTGAAGCGCACGCTAGGCCCCTTCCAACTGACGGCATTGGGCGTCGGAGCGATCATCGGCGCGGGCATTTTCGTGCTATCCGGTCTGGGCGCGCATTACGCGGGGCCGGGCTTGATGCTTTCTTTTGTGCTCTCGGGGCTGGGGTGCGCTTTCGCAGGACTCTGCTACGCCGAATTTGCCGCGATGATACCGCTTGCGGGCAGCGCTTATACCTACGCCTATGCCACGCTGGGCGAACTCTTTGCCTGGATCATCGGCTGGGATCTCACGCTGGAATATGCCATGGGCGCGAGCACGGTTTCGTCGGGTTGGTCCAACCACTTCATCGAACTGCTTAATATTTTCAAGATCAAGATGCCTTTGTGGCTGGCCTATGATCACTGGACGGGGCTGAGCACCGCTACGAAGATCGTCGCGCGCCAGATGGCGCAGGCCGCGGATGCCGCTTTGCAGCCAGGCACCCAGGCTTTTCTCGATAAGGTCGATGCCATCATCAAAGGGCAGTCTCCGGAATTGGTTCAGCAAGCTCATGCCCTTCTCAATGCACCAACGATTTTTGGAGTGGAGATCGGCTTTAACGTCCCTGCATTTTTGATCGCGTTGGTCATCACCGCGATTCTAGTCATCGGCATCAAGGAGAGCGCGCGTTTCAATGCAACGATCGTGACGATCAAGGTGGGTGTCGTCCTGTTCGTCATCGGACTGGGAATCCACTACGTCGACTTTTCGAACTGGGGCCATGACTGGTCCACGTTCGCGCCGATGGGTTTCTCTGGAATCGGGGCCGGGGCGGCCTACATCTTTTTCGCCTATATTGGCTTTGACGCCGTTTCCACGACTGCCCAGGAAGCCAAGAATCCGCAGCGCGATTTACCTATCGGCATTATCGTCTCGCTCTTGATTTGCACGATTCTGTACATCGCGGTGGCGGGCGTGCTGACGGGAATGGTTCACTGGCAGGATGTCAACATCGAAGCGCCCATCGCCCGAGCCTTCCTGGACCGCGGGCTTTCGACGGCGTCGCACGTCATCACGCTTGGTGCACTGGCGGGACTTACAAGCGTAATGCTGGTCATGCTGCTCGGCCAGACGCGCGTCCTGTACGCCATGGCGAATGATGGGTTGCTGCCAAAGAAGTTCTTTGCTGCGGTGCATCCCAAGTTCCGGACTCCTTACAAGAACACCATGCTCGTGGGTCTGCTCGCCGCCATCGTCGGCAGCGTGACGCCCATCGACGATATCGGAAAAATGGTGAACATCGGCACGCTGCTGGCTTTCGTCATTGTTTGCATCGCGGTGATGATCTTGCGCAAAACGAATCCAGGGCAGGCGCGGCCGTTTCGCACACCCTGGGTCCCGGTTGTTCCGATTCTCGGCATCGTCTTCAACGGCTATATGATGTACAAACTCGGCTGGGTCAACTGGGCCCGTCTGTTCATCTGGCTGGCCGTTGGCCTGGTGATTTATTTCGCTTACAGCCGTTACCACAGCCGCGTCAGCAACGCGCAACCACAGTAAGACTTCCTTGCAGCAGGCCGGGCTGGCGGCCCTCGGCCTGTCATCAGTTTGTCAAACGCTTACTCTGCATTCGTTACGCCGATTCAGGTAAAGTATTGTTTCCGTTGACGGCACGATGACCTCCTTCCGCGCTAACCTCAAAGAAGTTTGGAGCCGCCTCTCGTGGCTCGATTTGGTTTCCGCGGCAGTCGCTGCTGCCGGTTTGCTGCTCGCCTTCCTCAATTTGAGTGGCAGTCTCCTCAGCTTCTTAAAGTACCTCGCGGTTCTCGCGGGTATCTATCTATTGGTCCGCTTCATTGGGTGGTGGAGAAATCGGCTGTTGTGGAGCCTGCGAAACCGCCTGATTGTCGCCTATCTGTTTATTGCAGCCGTCCCGATCTTATCGATCGTGACGCTGGCTGTGCTTGCGGCCCGCATTCTCTATTCCCAGTTGGGCGCGTATCTTTTGTACGAGGATATCCACCAGCGCATTGAGATGCTCGCGGATATCTCGGAGCACATCGCTGCCGCGCATCAAACCCTTCCTCCTGGTGCGACGTTGGAGGAGTCGGAGAGAATCCTCGCGGCACAATCACACGCGGTTCACGATCGCGAACTCCCTGGCTTGAGTATTGGCTTTTCGAACCACCAGACCCTCTCGGGGAAGGTGATTCCCACGGGAAAGAGATCATTCGCCGGGCTTTTGCAGCAGGGCGATACGCTTTCTCTTACTAGCCTACGGACCATTCCTGATCGCAAGGGAGAACGTGTCGTCACTTTGCGGGTGCCGGTGACGCCGGAGTTCCTGGCCACCGTCGCGCCGGATCTTGGGAGCATCCAGTTAAATCTCATGGAGCGCTACACGGGAGGGGCGCAACCGGGTCTTAAGTATAGGTCGGGTGACACGGAGTACGTCGTGGCACGTCCCATCGTCGCGCGTAACCGAGCGTTGCAACCAGCGATATTGTGGATTGATAGTCAAGTAGACGTGGTATCGAGGCTTGACTCGGTCTACGTCGGGCCCGATGGCCGGGTGGAGCCCGTGCGTCCGGTCTTTGCTGCCTCCAATGCGCGTCCATCTCGATTGAATGCGCGGATCTTCACTTCGCTCGGAGAATTGCGCGGCTCCTATCTTATTTTTTTTATTCTAGTGGGAATTGTTTTCGTGCTCGTCGAAGCTGCCGCGTTCGCCACTGGAATTGTGCTCACGCGGCGGATTACCAGGGCTGTCGCCGATCTATACCGGGGCACCCAATACGTGCAAGCCATGGACTTCTCTCATCGCGTGCAAATCGAGCGACGTGATCAACTGGGAGAGCTGGGGGAGTCGTTCAACAGGATGACCAGTTCGATCGGCAATCTCATCGAAGAGGAGAACAAGCGGCGGCGCCTGGAGAATGAGATTTCCATCGCCCGGGAAGTTCAAAACCAGCTTTTCCCGAGTACCCTGCCGTCGGTGCCGGGAGTCGAGATTGAGGCCATTTGCAAGGCAGCGCGTTCCGTCAGCGGCGACTATTATGACTTCATTCAGCTCAGCCCAACACATATTGCCATAGCCATCGCCGATATCTCGGGAAAAGGGATTTCGGCGGCCTTGCTAATGGCAAGCCTGCAAGCGGCCCTGCGCAGCCAAATGCTTTCCGAAGGCAGCGAACGCTTGAACATGGCGGAGCTGGTATCACGACTAAACAAGCATCTGGTGCGCAACACCGGCGACGACCGGTTTGCTACCTTCTTCATCGCGATCTATGACAGCGCCACGCGAACGCTGCGTTATACGAATGCAGGTCACCTGCCGGCTTTTTTGATCTGCAATGGCACTTCGGAACAATTGGATAAGGGTGGCATGGTGTTGGGGGTCATGGAAGATTACGTCTATGAGGAAGGATTGCTGATGGTACGGCCAGACGCGCTGCTGATTGGATATAGTGACGGCCTGATCGAGCCGGAGAACGTCTATGGCGAAGAATTTGGGATTCGCCGGTTGCAGGAAGCCGCCGTCCGTTTGCAGGGTGCCGCGCCGCTCATGGTCGCGGAGTCACTGATGGCCGCGGCGGAGGAGTGGGCCGGAACTCCCGAACAGGCCGATGACATGACTGTAATCGTTGCGCGGCTTCGGTAGTACCTCTGTTGCGGCTAGGCTATACTGAAAATCCTTCTGAGAGATTTTACCGGGGAGAAGAATGTCGCTTCGCAATCGGGTGGCACTGGTAACAGGTGGGAGCAGGGGGATTGGCCGCGGACTTGCCTTACGGCTGGCGCAGGATGGAGCGCGGATGGCCATCGCCTATCGCTCCAATAAAGTTGCCGCGCAGCAGACCCTGCGTCAGTTGCAGGCTAGTGGGGCGGATTGTGTGGCAGTTGAGACCGACATCACCGATGCTGGGCGTTGCGACCAACTGATCAAGGCGGTGGTCGATCGGTTCGGCCGACTCGATGTCATCGTCAACAATGTGGGAGATTTCCGCTGGGGAACGCTGGCGGAATCGTCGCTACAAGACTGGCAAGGCATCTTCACTTCGAATCTGCTCACGGTTTTGTACATGTGCCGCGCCGCACTGCCGCATATGCGGAAGGCGCGCTGGGGCCGAATCATCAATTTGGGCGCCGTCGGCGCGGACCGGGCATTCGGGCAAGCGAAAATATCGGCGTATGCGGCAGCCAAGGCCGCGGTCGTGGCGCTGTCCCGTTCTTTAGCGCTCGAGGAAGCCAAGAACGGCATCACCGTTAACGTCGTAAACCCTTCCAGCATCGATGAGAATGAGCTTACGCTGGAGGAGGCTCGCAAGATTCACGACGCGCGTTTTCCGATTGGACGCCCCCCAACAGTCGAAGATGTCGCCGCGACGGTGGCCTTTTTCGCCTCCGAAGAGGCCGAGTATGTTACGGGACAGGTCGTCAATGTCAGCGGCGGCTGGATGCTATGATCGTGCCGTGAGCCCCCCATGAAAGTTCTCACTGCCGCCGAAATGCACGAAGTCGACCGCCTCACCACCGAGCGTTACGGTATTCCCAGCCTGCAGCTGATGGAGGCTGCTGGCAAAAATGTCGCGGATGCACTTCTGCGTGAGTGTTCTCCCAGATTGCCACAGCGCGTCACAGTACTCTGCGGGAAGGGAAATAATGGCGGTGACGGCTTAGTCGCCGCCAGACACCTGAGAACCGCGGGGATTGGCCTGCGCGTGTGCCTTTTTGGCGATCCGCGAGAGATGCGCGGCGACGCGGGCGCGAACCTCGCCCGTTATCTCGAAGCGGGAAATACAATCCTCGCGATCGAAGACGAAGCTGTTTGGGAGAGCGTATGGCCTTCGGTTGCGGAATCGGAGGTCATCATTGATGCGCTCTTGGGCACGGGCCTCCGCGGCGCGGCTACAGGATTGATTGCGCAAGCCATCGAAGATATCAATCGTCTGTCCGCTCATACGACTGCCGCAAGTCCAGCATTGATTCTTGCCGTGGATACTCCCTCCGGGTTACCCTCGGACGGGCAGCGCGCCGAAGGTCCGGTTCTCCATGCACACCGCACTGTCACCTTCACTGCTCCTAAGGTCGGCCAGCTCCTTTCCGGAGATGCCGATGCGGTCGGGGCCTTGGAAGTCTGCGCCATCGGTTCAGCTTTCGCCCTGGTAGAAGAAGTTGGGCAGGGAAAACTTCGCTGGGCGGGGCCGGATGAATTTGATCACTTCCCGCTGGTTCGCTCCGCCAAATCCCACAAAGGCAGGTTCGGGCATGTTCTCCTCGTCGCAGGTTCGCTCGGGAAGAGCGGCGCCGCTATTCTTTCGGGCCGCGGCGCGTTGCGGACTGGCGCAGGTCTGGTTACGATCGCTACACCGGACATCGTGTTGCCCCACGTTGCGGCAGGCCAACCGGAATACATGTCTGAGAGTCTGGAGTCGACTGACGAAGGCACGATTGCCTTCAGCAACCTTGAGGGAAATAGCTTCGAAGGAATCTTGAAAGGCAAGACCGTTCTTGGCATCGGTCCGGGTCTTGGCACGCACGCCGAAACGCAGAAATTCATCCGCACCGTCGTTCGCGAGACACCCCTGCCCACGATTTTGGATGCTGATGGTTTGAACGCTTTTGCCGGCAGCGGCGACCTCTTTCGCGACCGCCAATCGAGTTTTCTCGCTCTTACGCCTCATCCCGGTGAAATGGGCCGGCTTCTCGGAATTGCAACGCAGACCATTCAGGCAGACCGCCTGCGAATGGCGCTTGATGCGGCACGACGCTGGAACGCGCACTTTGTCCTCAAGGGCTACCACTCAATAGTGGCTTCGCCGGACGGGCAGACCTTCGTCAGTACGGCTGGCAACGCCGGGTTGGCGAAGGGCGGCACCGGCGACGTGCTTACTGGGATCCTCGCGGCGCTCATTTCGCAGTTTGGCGCGGACGACGGAGCGCGAGTGCTGAGCCTCGGCGTCTACCTTCACGGTCTGGCTGCGGAGTTGGCATCACGCGGAACGGATCTGTCCGGCCTCCTGGCCGGCGAAGTTGCAGACTTTGTGCCCCGCGCCCGGCTGAAACTCCTGGAGGAGTTACGGTCGAGTGCTTGAGGAAATTATCACCCATTCTGCTGAAGAAACCATGCGCTGGGGCAGGGAATTCTCAAAGCGCCTCGAGGTTCCGGTGCTGGTGCTTCTCACTGGCGACCTGGGGACGGGAAAAACGACGTTAACCAAAGGCATCGTTTCCGGACTCGGCGCGGCTAATGAAGAGGACGTCACCAGCCCAACCTTCACCCTCATTCACGTGTATGGGAGGCCCGCCAAGGTCTACCACGCCGATTTATACCGGATTGAGAGTTTCCACGATTTCGAGACACTGGGAATGGAGGATATGTTCACAACTCCCTCCGTAGCTATTCTGGAGTGGTCTGAGCGCTTCCCCTTACAGTCTCCCTGGCCGCAGATCCGAGTGCGTCTTGAGCATATGGGAGGTGACGCCCGCCGTATCACCGTCCTGTAAGGACCTCGGAAATCTAGGAGCCACCAGGCTGCCCTTACTCTCTGGTGACGCACCCATCTGGATTCCTTGCCCGGCTCCCTTGCGGCTGATAACGTCAAAATAGCCGTGTTTGGCTAAGTAGATGCTCAACGAAATTCTAACCCTCAGCGCCACCGAAGAGGCCCGGACCGAACTCAAGAGCTACAACGTCACGATTCCCATGGCATCGCTGGCGATCGGCGTGGATAACATCCACCACGATGTATTCTTGAGTCCGAAGTTTGTCCAGGCGGCTCGCGAGTATCTTTTCGAAGTCATTCGCCAGAGCACCAGCAACACCTATCTTCCGGGGATCGAGCTTCGCACCTCACGCGGACCGGACGGTGCGGGCTTCCGCAAACTGCTCTCCGAGCTGCTGCAAAGTTCCCTGACGCAGGCTAAGTATCACAAAAATATAGAGATCGACCTGCTTTTCCGGCTGGGCTTGCTGAAATTTCTGACCTTCGAAATAGGCAATCAATTTGCCAACCTGATCCTCGAAGGCAAAGAATGGATACGCAAAAGGGGCGAGCATTTCGAGCGCAGCCAGCAGGCGCACGTCATCAAAGCACGGTTGTCGGAACTGCAGTCGGCGCGGAGCGGGGTCATCCGCCGCGTGGGACAGCAGGTGGCGCAGATTGTTTCCGACGTGGAAGACAACGTCATCGCAAAAGCCCGCCGCGCCCTGTTTGGCGAAGAATTCGCTTCCTATTACGAGCTTTGTAAGAACCGCCTGATTTTCCTCGACGGTGGAAAGGATGACGTTTTTTTTCTGGAACATTACATCCTCCTGGGCAATTATGCCCGTGATCCCGACCGCTTTGAGGCCATAGATACGCTTTTCCAGGAATTCCTCCGTGAGGCCGGCATTACGCCCAGCCATGATCCGGCGCACACGGAAGCTATCCAGGCCCATACCGCGCTGCTGGAAGCGGTGCAGACGATTCGCGCGGACATTTCAAACCTCGAGGAACAGCGCGAAAACACCCGCAAGCGTCTTGACCGGGGCGATGGCTTCTTCACGAAGTTCCTGAATTCGGGTGATCCTGCCGAGCTGAAAGCATCCCTGAATGACCTCGAACTCCGTCTGAAGCATCAGGAATATAAGCTGGAGGAGCTGGGACCACAAATTGACGCGGCCAGGCAGAAGCTCGATTTCTTCGTCAAGGATCACGCAGGGAAGCTCGGTAAATATCTGAACGAGCCGGAGAACGCCAAGCGGCTGTTCGATGCAAGTTCGGCCTCGGAGACGGAGGCGCCGATGCGCGCACGGTTGCTCGCGCAGCTCCTCGACCGTCTCGAACTGCAGGAAATTCTCTATCACATCGTGGCGAGCTATGAAATTCGGCCCATCGTCGGTGATTACTGCCCCCCCGTGCACCTGCAACAACTCCGCAAGGCGCTGGTTTCGAAACATGAGCTGAAACAAGTAGAGCAGGTCATCAAGCAGGTGCCCGCTAAGAAATTGTCGCTCAAGGTCATCGAGGAACTTTCTAAAAAGATGCGCCGTTATTCTCGCGAGGAAATGCAAGCTTTCGTGTTGCGATTTGCCAACGACTTTCTTCGCCTCAGAAGGGATCTGCGTGACGCCGAACATCTGACCACCTGCATGGAGCGCGTCAACCTGGTAACCACCGAAAAGGCGCGCGAACTGTCGCGCTTAAACAATCGGTTGTACGAGTGCGTGCTTCCGGAGGAAGCTAAGCCGGAGCAAGACCACGTTGTCTCGCACGTGATCATCAAGTCCGACGTGCGCGGCTCTACGCGCATGACGCAGGATTTGCTATCGCGTGGACTAAACCCCGCTTCACACTTCAGTCTGAATTTGCACGAGCCTGTCAAAAAGCTTCTGGACCGCTATTCGGCGAAGAAGGTATTTATCGAAGGTG
>Ga0066659_10000883_pt1 | contig 12197 bp, 10 predicted proteins | sample GraSoiAngelo_108_FD_75176 | JGI IMG/M metagenome (GOLD analysis project Ga0066659, IMG submission 75176) | Grasslands soil microbial communities from the Angelo Coastal Reserve, California, USA - 14_0903_09_40cm | ecosystem: Environmental > Terrestrial > Soil > Grasslands | place: USA... | reverse complement strand
GGTCTCGAGGTGCCCTGGGATCTCGATCTGCGGTGGACGACGACGTTGCTACTGGCCAATGTGCCGGTCCCGCCGCTCGACCGGCCGCTCGCCGACTGGCTCGGCGCGCCGCTGCGTCCCTCACTCGATCCGGCCGACGAGCGTCGCACGGTCTATCTGCAGCTCGTCACCGCCCCCTCACAAGCGGTGCGAGCCTGTTTTTTGGGAGTGCTCGCCCGCTGCGCCGACGTGTTGGCGCTCGGCGATACCAGCGGGCTGCTCGAGCGCTGGTATCCGAGTCCCCCCGAGCGTCGCGCGCTCGTCACCGAATCGTTCGGGGACTTCTTCAATCACGGCGCGAATGCCCAGGCGTTCCAAGCCTGCCTCGCGCTGAGCGATGCGGCATGCACCGGATTGCTGCGGACCTTGCCACCCGGTACGCTGCCGAGACCGCTCGCTTATGCCGCGCGCGCCACGATCGTTCGTGAGGCGCTGCGGCTGGGCGGACGAGACTCCTACCGGCGGCTCCTCGAGTCAGACGTCCAGATCGGTGAACGTCTCGCCGCGGCGGCGGGCGTCGGCCTGGATTCGCTGGTCGGAGCGTGGCGGAACGCCATTGTAGCGGCGCGGCCGACGGCCGTGGCCCTTCCGTGGTGGGCGGTCGGCGCGGCGTTCGGCTGGCTCGGGTTCTTCGGAGCGTGCGGAATGCGGAGCTCGCGGTGGCGACTCTAAAGCGCTGGGGTGCCGTCACGCTCGCCGGCTGCGCGGTGATTGCGCTGGCGTACGTACCACCGCGCGGTGCCACGGCAAGTGGCCGACAATTGTTCACGACCCAGCTCCCAGAGCTCACGCCGGCACGCCAGCGAGTACAGGCGTTGGCCGACGAATGGCGTAATGCCGACGGAGCCGTGCGCCTGCTGGAGGACCGCCAACACGTACGAGGATTGTTGGCGAGTCACGAGAACGACCATTCCGGAAGACCCACAGTTATTGTTCGTGGGGCGGAGGACTCTCCGGCCGCAGTTCGATACATCGAGGCCGCGCTGGATACCGCGTGGCAGGCCCTGGGCCTGGGCGAGACGAAGGTCCGCGTCGCCGTTGTCATCGAGCTCGCGCGGCCGCCCAACGTGGCTGACCGCCCCACGCCCGCAGACCTCGCGGCGTATCTCGCACCGGACTCGACGGACCGCACCACGTGCATCGCCTTGCTGCGCGCGGGCCCGTACTGGGCGCGGTTCCTGCTCGGGAAGCGGGAAGCGCACGACACAGGGTTTGGCGGATTCGCTCAGTGGTTGCAGGCAGGCCTCGGCCCCTGCGCGTTCTACGCCGCATACGGCACCCCCGGCAAGCCAGTGCGGCGCTGGTTGGCGGCACGCAACTGGGACGTGGCCTTATACCCTGGCTCGCGCGGCATCGTCGGTGGGCGCTTCTCTTCGCTGGACCTCCTGGGCGATTCCCGTTACTCGTGGTACTGGGACCAGATTTACTCATTTCCGCCGGCCACAGTGGCCTGTCTCGCCGGGCGATCCTCCGGTTGTCGCGCCGCGGTCCTCGAGGGAGCAGATGCAGCGTCTCCAGCTGCCGGGCCGCAAATCGTGCGTCCCGAGCGGCGCTGGTGGCGTGCACAGCGCCTGCTCCCTGGCGAGCGGTACCTGTCGGATGTCGCCCGCGACGTGGGACGCGAGCGCTTCCAAGGTTTTTGGGCCTCGTCGTTACCAGTGGACACCGCGCTCGCGGCGGCGCTCAAACAACCGGTCGGCGAATGGACCGCGCAATGGGAGCGCGGGTTCATCGCGCCGATCCCTTTGGGCCCCGCGCCGCCGTGGGGTGCTACCGCGATGGCGCTGCTGCTCGGAGCGGTCGCCGTTTTGGCGGTGATGCTGACGGCATCGCGGCGACAGGTCCGATGACACCGCAGAGTCTCTCCGCCACCCTGGTGGTACTTCTGATCGGTGCGGCGATCCCGCGCCCAGCGGTGTCGCAAAACCGTTGGGAGCGAGAAGTCCACGGTCGGTTGCAGCGTGCGGTCAACGCGGTTAAGCCGAACGCGGGTGGCTCGCCGCTCCTCACGAAGACGGGGGAGCTGAACGAGGAGGAGGCGGAAACGTTCGTGGTGACCCTCGAGCGAGGGGTGGCGTATTCCATTCTCGGTGTGTGTGACAACGATTGCTCGCGGCTCCAGCTGCTCCTCGCGACGCATAGCAACGAGCTTGCCATCGACCGCAACAGTGAAACCTTCCCTGTCCTGCAGTTCACGCCCAGCGCGACTACGGTGTACCGCATCCGCGTCGTCATGGAGGGATGCCGCTGGAACCCTTGCTGGTACGCGGTTGCCGTTGTGCCCTTAGGCAAAAATCCGCCCTAGCAGATAGTTTTCGGACGTGCGCGCGGGCGTCCCCATCATCATCCTGGCCCTGGCCGCCATCGGCGGGCTCACCTGGGCCGTCATGGCGTTGCGCCGGTCACTCGCCCGCGAACGGCGGCTGGCCCGCGTCGACGACCTGACCGGCCTGCGCAACGCCCGCGCTTTCCATGAGGCGGCGGGGGCGGAAATCGAGCGGGCCCGGCGCTACCAGCACCCCTTCACCGTGGCGGCGGTGGATCTCGGGTCCCGGGTGGGGGACGAGCTGGTGCGGGCGGCCGCCACGGTCCTGCGCGGCGCGCTCCGCGCCACCGACACCGTCGCGCGCCTCGGCCGGGACGAGTTCATCGCGCTGCTGCCGGAAACGACGGCCGCATCCGCTCGCATCGTCCTAGACAAGCTCCGCGTCGGCCTGGCTGATCTCCGGACCAGCGACGGCCGCCATGCCATCCCTGCGATTGGGGGCGTGACGTTCCTCAATCCCCCGCAGGCGGTCGAAGAGATCGTGCGGGCGACCGACGAGCGGATTATCGAAGCGCGGTCCACGGGCGCCCCCTCGCACGTCACCTGGAACGCCGCGCCGCCTCCGGTTCCCGGTTTCGAAGGGCGATGACCCGGCAGAACATCGCGAGCGGCGCGCCGTGGGAGCCGGTCGTCGGCTATTCACGCGCGGTCCGGGTGGGACGCGTCGTCCATGTTTCCGGCACGACGGCGACCGATGTGAGCGGCAAGATCGTGGGAGCGGGTGATCCCTACGCCCAGGCGGTCCAGGCGCTCCGGAACATCGGCCGGGCACTGGAGCAGGCGGGCGCGGGTTTCCGCGACGTCGTGCGCACGCGCATGTACGTGACCGATATCGAGCATTGGCAGGCAGTCGGGCGGGCGCACGGCGAAGTGTTTCGCGACATTCGTCCGGCCTCCACCCTGGTCGCCGTGACGCGACTCGTCGATCCAACCATGCTGGTCGAAATCGAGGCTGAAGCGATTCTCCCCGAATGAAAATTGCCGTCAGCGGGGCCACGGGACTGATCGGCACCGCGTTGCGCACGGCCCTCGAGCAGCGCGGCGACGACGTTGTACCGCTCGTCCGGCGGCAACCGAAGCCGGGTGAGCACGTCGTCGCCTGGGATCCCGAGCGCGGCACAATCGATCGAGCCGGGTTAGAAGGGATTGACGCCGTCATTCACCTCGCGGGCGAAAACGTCTTCGGCCGCTGGACCGCGGCGAAGAAGCAGCGTATCCGCGCGAGCCGCGTGGCCGGCACGAAGCTCGTGAGCGAGACACTCGCGAGCCTGCAGCGCCGCCCCGCGACCCTGCTGGCCGCCTCCGCGATCGGCTACTACGGGAACCGCGGCGCTGAACCTGTCACGGAGGCCAGCGCACCCGGAGACGATTTTCTCGCACAGGTTTCGCGCGATTGGGAGGCGGCGCCCGCGGTCGCGGCACGAGGGGGAATTCGCGTGGTCAACATGCGGATCGGCGTCGTCCTGACGCCGGCCGGTGGCGCGCTCGCCACGATGCTCCCGCCGTTCCGCTTGGGGCTCGGCGGCTGGGTGGGCAGCGGCAACCAGTACGTGAGCTGGATCGCGCTGGACGACATCATCAAGGCCATGGAGCATGTCCTCAACCGGCGCGATCTGACGGGACCAGTGAACCTCACCGCACCCGCGCCCGTCACGAACCGCGAGCTCGCAAAGACACTCGGCAAAGTGCTCGGCCGTCCCGTGCTCGTGGGCGTTCCCGGCTTTGCGCTCAGCCTGGCCTTCGGCTCGGAGGGCGCGGACATGTTGCAGAGCGGACAGCGCGTGTTGCCGGAACGCCTGACGGCCTCAGGGTTTCGTTTTTCGTTTACCGAGCTCGAGCCCGCGCTCCGTCACTTGCTTGCCCCCTCGGAACGGGCCCGGTAGTATCGAGCCATGACGCTTCCCGACGCGTACCGCGACGAACCGGAGGAAAATCGGCACGAGCCAGACGTCTCCAAGCGCTCGCGCGGGGTCGCGCTGCTGTTGTCGTTCTTTGGCGGCGTCTTCGGATTGCATCGCTTTTACGTCGACAAACCGCGCACCGCGATCGCCATGCTCTGCACGTTTGGCGGCATGGGGGTTTGGTATCTCTACGATCTGGTGCTCATCGCGGCGGGAGAATTCCGAGACAGCGACGATCTCCCGTTGCGGCAGTGGGGCGTCGCGGAAGGAACGTACGCGCAGCACCGGCTCGTCGGGCGCGCGGAACAGCGCGTGAACGAGCTCGAGGAGCAGTTCGACGCGCTGCGACAGCAGTTCAACGACCTGGCCGAGCGCGTCGATTTTGCGGAACGCATGCTCGCCCAGCATCGCGAGCCTTCTCGCCCACAGCTCCCCCGCGGATCGTAGACCGCATGCGCATCGGAGTGCCGAAGGAAGTCGCCGCCAATGAGCGGCGGGTGGCCCTGACGCCGGAGGTCGCGGGCCGCCTGACAAAGGGCGGCTACGAGGTAGTGATCGAGCGCGGCGCGGGATCGGCCGCGTTTTTTCCGGATGAGGCGTATGTAAAGGCGGGTGCGGGACTCGGGACTAGGGACTCGGTGCTTGGACGGTCCGACATCATCGTTCAGGTACAAGCTCCCAGTCCCGAATCCCTCGCCCAAATCCCCGAAGGCACCGCGCTCGTCGCCTTCTTTCAGCCCGTCCCCGACTTTCTCCGCGCCCTCGCCCACCGCAAGCTGACCGCCTTCAGCCTGGTGTTGTTGCCGCGCATCACGCGGGCGCAACCCATGGATGTGCTGTCGTCCCAGGCGACCGTGGCGGGCTACAAAGCGGTGCTGCTCGCCGCCACGGCGACCGGCCGGCTCCTGCCGATGCTCGTGACGGCGGCCGGGACGGTCCCTGCCGCGCGCGTGCTCGTGCTCGGCGCGGGCGTCGCGGGGCTGCAGGCGATCGCCACAGCGCGGCGGCTTGGCGCAATCGTGTCGGCGTTCGACGTGCGACCAGCCGTGAAGGAACAGGTGCAAAGTCTCGGGGCCACGTTCCTCGAGATGGCGATCGCAGAGCATGCCGAGACGGCCGGCGGCTATGCGAAAGAGTTGTCGGAGGAGACGCATCGCAAGGAGTTGGAGTTTCTCGCAAGAGCCGTCAAGGATGCCGACATCGTCATCTCGACGGCGGCGATCCCGGGCAAAAAAGCCCCGATCCTGATTACGGCGGCCGCGGTGCAGGGGATGAAGCCGGGAGCGGTCATCGTCGATCTGGCGGCCGAGACCGGTGGCAACTGCGAGCTGACCGAGCCCGGTTCCGAGATCGTGCGGAACGGCGTGTCCATTCTCGGGCCGCTCAATCTGGCCAGCACGTTGCCCCTGGACGCCAGTCAGATGTACGCGAAGAACGTGGCTGCCTTCCTCGGGCACATCGTGCAGGACGGCAAGCTCCGCCTCGATTTCGAAGACCAAATCATCCGCGACACGTGCGTGACGTACGCCGGCGAGGTGCGCAAATCATGAGCGACTTCGGATCGATGCTGTTCGTGTTCGTGCTGGCCACGTTCATCGGGCTCGGCGTGATCCGCCGCGTGTCGCGGCTCCTCTATACGCCGCTGATGTCGCTCACGAACGCGATCTCGGCGATCGCGGTGGTCGGCTCGATCGTCGTTACGGGCGCCGACCATCCGCTCACCATCCGGATCCTGGGCGCCGTCGCGTTGTTCGCTTCGATGACGAACATCGTGAGCGGTTTCATGATCACGGACCGCATGCTCAAGATGTTCAAGAAGCAGTGATGCATCTCGTCGGTGAGCTCTCCGCCGTCCTGGCGACGGCGCTGTTCATCTTCGCGCTGTACTGGATGAACGATCCCAAGACCGCGCGCCGCGGCGTCATCGCGGGCGTCGTCGGGATGACCGTTGCGGTCCTGGCCACGTGGATCCAGCCTGAGATCATCCATCACGCGTGGATCGTCGGCGCCATTGCCCTGGGGTTCGTCGTCGGCGTCCCGCTGTCGCGCGTCCCGCTCACCGCGGTGCCGCAGCGAACCGCGCTGTCGCACGCGTTCGGTGGTCTGGCGGCCGGCCTCGTCGGGACGGCCGAGTATTTCTTGTGGCGCGGCGGCTCCGCCACCGCCGAGATGACGCATTTTCGGATGAGCGCGCTCGCGGCCGAAGTCATTCTCGGATTCCTCACCTTCACGGGCAGTCTCATGGCCGCGGGGAAGCTGCAGGAGGTCCGCTGGATCCCGCAGCGGCCCGTCACCTATCCCGGCCAGAACTTCGTCAACATCGGCGTCCTCGCGATCGCGGTGGGACTGGGGGTCGCCGTGGCCGTGCATCCCGGCGCGCCGTGGGCGCAGCAGGCGTTTCTCGTCATCGCGGCGCTCGCGCTGATTTTTGGCGTGCTGCTCATCATTCCGATCGGCGGCGCCGACATGCCGACCGTGATCTCGATCCTCAACGCGTACGCCGGCCTATCGGCGGTGGCGATGGGATTCGTGCTCGACAGCAAGCTGCTCGTGACGGCCGGCGCGCTGGACGGCTCGAGCGGCCTGATTCTCTCGATCATCATGTGTCGCGCGATGAACCGCTCGTTCACGAATGTCCTGTTCGGCGCCTTCGGGAAAGCGCAGCCGGCCCTCGCCGCTGGTGAGCAGAAGGAGTGGAAGCAGGAGACGGTCGAAGGAGCCGCGCAGCTGCTCGAGCAGGCGCGCAACGTGGTGATCATTCCGGGTTACGGGATGGCGGTGGCGCAGGCGCAGCACAAGGTGCGGGAGCTGTACGACGCGCTCACCAAACGCGGCATCATCGTGAAGTTCGCCATCCACCCGGTGGCGGGCCGCATGCCCGGCCACATGAACGTGTTGCTTGCCGAGGCGAACATCCCGTACTCGGCATTGGTGGAGATGGACGAAATCAACCCCGAGATGCCGCAGACCGACGTCGCGCTGGTGCTCGGCGCCAACGACGTCGTGAACCCCGCCGCGCGCTACAACAAGGGCACACCAATCTACGGGATGCCGATCATCGATGCCGACAAGGCGAAGACGGTGCTCGCGGTGAAGCGCAGCAAGAAACCCGGCTTCGCCGGCATCGACAACGAGCTGTACGTGCAGGACAACACGTGGATGTTGTTCGGCGACGCGAAGGCTGTGCTCTCGGATCTCGTCAAACAATTCGGGAGCGGCGGCATCCATTAAATCAGTAGGGGCGCAGCATGCTGCGCCCCTACTGTCCTATCTTCTGCGCTCAGATCAACCGAGCGTCAGTGCCCGCCGCAGGACGCCGGATCCGCGAGGCAAAACGAGTTCGCCAGCCGTTCGCTGATTGTGATCGGCAGGAACGTGCCGGGTTTGGTGATCGCCTCTGAGCCGGCCTGCCACAGGTCCGCGTTCGTGCCAAAGCGATATTCATCGAACAGGCGCTTGCCCTGCATGAACAGATTGCGCTGCCGTTCGTAATGGAGCATTGCTAGCGCCGTCGGCCCCGCACCCGTGTAGGTGGTCAGGCTATCCAGAGCGCGTTCGGCATTGATCGCATTCTGGAATCCCGCGTTGTCACCTCCAGCCAAGGCTGCCTCCGCCACGATCAAATGCAGCTCGCGGGCGGAGAGGAAGGTTAACGATCCGTAACGCGTCTTTTTGAGGAATCCTTCCGTTTTGTTCAACAGGAAACGCGCGAGCTCCGGGTCGCCCTTGTTGTCGAGCGGATCCTTCAATCGGAGGCTATCGACGGCCACGGTTTTGCCGCCGCTCGCGCAACCCGACACTGTGCAGATTGGGTAGACGTATGTCGACCCGATGCGCATTTCCAGCCGCTCGTTCACCTCGAACCCGATATCGGTGCTGATCGTCGTCGGGTCATAATGGAACTGGTACCGCCAGTCCGCGGTACCCGCGAGGGCAAGCGCCGCGCTCGCATCGGCCACGGCTGCGGCGTCATTGACGAGCGGGCTCGCGACCGGAACACTCGCCGGCGCGGGGTTCAGCTTCGCCCACAGCGCGAGGTAGTAGCGCGCCACGGCGCGTTCCGCCGTGAGCGTCAGCTCGAGGTCCTTATCGCCCGTCGCCTGAGCTATCGCAATGCCGCTCGTCGCGTATGCGATCGCGACTTTGTACACGGAATCCATTTTCGCGGCGCCGAGCGGCGCCGCCGCGGTCGTGCGATCGGAGCCGATCGGGAAGTTGTCGAACAGGTTGCCAATTATCGTGTAGATCATCGCGCCGGACAGGTACGTGCGCGCGAGATCGTTGCGATCGGGTAGCACGTTCGCGGCGTCGAAGCCCTTCAGCCGCTTGATCGTCTCGTCGGACCACCAGCGCGCCTCCCCCACGTAGAAGAAGGCCGCGTCCACGAATTCATTGGTGGGCTCCGAGATCGTTCCCTGATCCAGGCTCTGCCAGGCGTCGCGCGAGCCGATCCACGTGAGCTCGTCGGTCGCGACGGAATAGGGCGTTATGATCTGACCCCAGGCCCGCGCGACCGTCGCCAAGACACCGCTTGCCTGCGACGCCGCGGAGGCCGGGTTGCTGAGGTCGGTCTGATTGACGTTGTTCGGGTTCTTCACGTCCAGCAGGCTGCTGCACGCGGCGAGTGCGCTCAGGCACGCCACGCCGAGCAGCCGGTATGAGCGATTGGTCTTCATGGTATCACTCCTCTCCGGTGCCCGGGTTAGAAGCCGAACCGCACGCTGAAGGTGAAGCGGCGCGGCAATGCGAGTCCGAACGCATCGATGCCCTCGCCAAAGTTGCACTCGATGCCGTTCAGGTCGGAGCTGGCGGCGCCACGGCCATATTCGTTCAGCTCGGGATCGATGCCGGTGTACGGAGTCCACAGCATGAGATTCCGCACGGACGCCTTGAGCGACACGTAGCGCAAGCCGAGTCTCCTGCTGGCCCACGCTGTCGGCACGTTGTAGGTCAATCCCAGCTCACGCCAGCGGACAAACCTGCCGTTTTCGTTCTGGTTCAGTCCGTCGTACGGCGTCAACGCGCGGAGCGTGAGCCATTCCTTCGCGGCATCTACGCGCTGCTGCGCCGTGCTCGTCGGGTTCAGCAAAGTGGACTCCACTCGTGCGGCGCGCTCTGAATTGCGCCCGATAGAGGCGTTCGAGTTCCGGAATGCGAACGTCAGGTCCGTGATCGTGTAGTTGCCGCCCTTGTACTCGAATAGGGACGACACCTCGAAATTCTTGAACATCGTTGCGGAGAATCCGAACGAGCCTGCCCAGTCGGGCGCGGACTTCCCCAGGTAGTGATCGAGGAAGTCGCCGTTCCCGTTCTCATCCACGCGAATCGGCAGGAGACTGCTCAGCGACCGCGGGGTTGCGAGAGCTGCAAGCAGATCGGCGTCGGTGTCGAATTGGCCGTCGCCGTTCAGGTCATATGGGTTCTGACCGGGCTGCAGGCAGGCGTACGTTGCCCCTGCCGGCCGCAGGCTGCACGGCCCCACGAGCTTCGCGCCGAAGAGCGCGTACGGCGAGTATCCCTCCTTCACGAAGTTGCGATAACGAGGATAGCTGCCACCGACCTTCAGCGGCGGCGACCCGCCGAGACTCGTCACGATCTCGTGCAGGAACGCTGCATTGCCGAACAGCTTGAGCGAAAACTCGGGCCGGTTGACCGGCAGGACGTTCAGGCCGATCTCCCAGCCGTGGGCATCGATCCGGCCGATGTTGGAAAGCTGTACCGCCCGGAAGCCGCCCGAGGGAGCGTACTGCCGTTGATACAGCGCATCCCGAGTCACGCGATTCCAATACGTGACCTCCACGCCCGCGCGGTCATTGAGGATCCCTATCTCGCTTCCGACTTCCCACTCCGTGGCCTTCTCAGGCTTCAGGTCGGGGTTGCCGAGGTTACTCGGCGCCAGACCCGGCCCCAGCTCGCTGGTGAGCGGGGAGAATGTCGTGAACTTGTCAAATGCCCCGGGCTGCAGCCCCGACTGCCCGATGGCGCCGCGCACGCGCAGCGTCGAGAAGTTTGACCGCAGCGCGGAGCTGTTCCAGCCCGAGAGTGAGCTCGGTTGCAACGAAATGCTCGCCTTGGGATAAAACACGCCCTGGGAGGTCTTGCCGAACGCGCTGTTGCGGTCGTACCGTCCACCGACGGTGAGAAATGCCCAGTCCCGATACGCGAGCTGGTCTTGCGCGAATACGCCCGCGTTCACCGTCGAGAGGAATCGCTCGTAGATACTAGGTGACGATCCCGCGCCGACGACCTCGAGCCCGGGGCCGGGGAAGTGCTCGCCGCCTTCGCCCACATCTTCCACTTTCGCCACAAAGCCCTGGCCGCCGCCCGTAAGTGTGGACTGGAAGTACTCGCCGAGCTTCGTCGTCCACGTGGCCTTCGCTTCGGCGGTGATTTCACGGCGCGTGCGGTCGTCGAGGAACTTGTATCCGTCAGGATCGAGGCTGATTAAGTTGTCGACGTTGTAGCCGAACGGCGCGAAGTCGGTGCTCACCTGGTTGACAACGTCGACCCCAAGCGTGGCATCGAGGGAAACCTGCGTCACCGGCTGATACGCGAGATTCACGCTGCCGGTGAAATGCTTGGCGTCTTGCTTGATCTCCTCTTGCATGTCCTCGCGCACGGTGCCAAAGGCAGCCTGTCCAAATGGGTTGCCCGGCGCGAGCGGGCTGTTCGGGTTCCCGTCCGTTGTGCAGGAGCCTTGGCCGGTCGGCACACCGCCGGTGTAGCACCTGGCGAGCTCCGGCTTGCTGAAGATGGCCGAGGAAATCGTGCCGTAGATGTTGTTGTTGTTCGACGGCGTCATGTGGAACCGATCGACGTAATCCGCATTCACCTTCACCTTCACGTTGCTCGCCGGCAGGATCACGATGCTTGCGGAACCCTGGGCGAAGCGATCGAGATCATTCGCCGGCCCGAGACGGCGGTTTCCGAACGGACCGTCGTCATGGCTGTAGCGCCCGTTCACGTAGTACGTGACGGCGCTCGTACCGCCGCTCACCGCCCCCGAGAACGTGTTCGCGTATCCGGTTTCGAACAGGTTGTTGGTGACAACGTTACGGGAGAAGGGCACGAACGCCTGGACGGTCGTTCCGTAGAACTGACCCAAGCGCGTGGCCTGTGTATCCGAGCGTGCGAAGCCCCAATTCGGCATGTAGCGATTCTTCGGGAAGCGCGAGATGCCCTGCTCAGTCATGAAGTCGAACGATGGCGCTCCGCGCGACCCCTGCTTCGTGAATACCTGAATCACACCGGCCGACGCTTCCGTCCCGTACAGCGTCGCGGCCGCGGGTCCCTTCAGGATCTCAATGCGCTCGATGGACTCGGGGTTGATGTCGTCCAGGCGCGACGGATAGCCGCCGCCGCCCGTACCGACGAAGTCGCCGAAGCCGCCACCGCGGTCGACGCGGACGCCGTCCACGTACACGATCGGCTCGTTCGGCTGCGACAGGCTCGCCGCGCCGCGGATGCGAATACGCGCGCCTTCGCCCGTCAGCCCGCCGGACGGCAGGATGCTGACGCCGGGCTCTCGGGCCGCGAGCATCTCGGACACGTTTTGGACCGGCGCGTTCCTGAGTTGACTCGCATCGACCGTCGCGATCGTGTTGCCGAGTTTGCGGCGCTCGGTCGCGACGCCCGTGCCCGTGACGACGACCGCATCGAGTCCGATCGCGACCTGTGGCATCGCGAAATCTGCGGTCACCGGAGCATCCGGGGTCACGGTGACGACCTTGTTGCTGCTGCCGTAACCGACGCGGCGGATCCGCAGGATCACCTGGCCGAGCGGCACGTTGAACTGAAACTGCCCGGCGGTGTTGGTGAGGGTGCCGAGGTCGGTCCCGACCACCGAGATCTGCGCGCCGTCCAGCGGGCGTTGCGTCGCGGCGTCGGTGACCGTGCCTTTCACAGTGCCGGTGGTTTGCGCCGCGGCGAGG
>Ga0066659_10000879_pt1 | contig 12204 bp, 10 predicted proteins | sample GraSoiAngelo_108_FD_75176 | JGI IMG/M metagenome (GOLD analysis project Ga0066659, IMG submission 75176) | Grasslands soil microbial communities from the Angelo Coastal Reserve, California, USA - 14_0903_09_40cm | ecosystem: Environmental > Terrestrial > Soil > Grasslands | place: USA... | reverse complement strand
CTCCGCTCGACGTGGGCTTCGTGACCATCGTCGTCGAGCACGACCGAGAGCGCCTCACCGTTCCCGCACAGCATCAGGAAGCGGCGCGCGCCGGCGGCGTAGACGAGGCTGCAACCCGGCGTGTCGATCTCCGTGGTAAACCGCCGCGCCTTCACGTCGACGATCGAGAGCGACGTCGCCGGCGTGACGTTGAACACCGCCATGAACCGCCCATCGTCCGTGAGCGCATTCGCAGCGTTGCCGGGAAAATACTCCCCCCGTAGCGGCGGGATGGTGATCTCGTCGAGAGGCTTCAGTGTGCGGGCATCGTAGATGGTGACGACGTCCGTCCGTTCCCCGCGGACGCCGCGGGCGTAGTAGGTTTCGGCCAGGTAGATCTCGCGGTGATCGGGGGAGAAGAGCGGCGCGATGATGAACCCGACGCCGGCGGTGCCGGAGCTGATCGCGCCGAGCAACTGGCCGGTGTCGCCGTCGAAGAGAGCCGTGCGGTGCAGCAGGACGTCGCTCAGCCAGAACCAATGCGGCCCGGGCCGCTCCGGCAGCGTGACCACCCTGCCGACCGTCTCCCACTCCGCCCGGGCGATGCCGAGGCCGCCCCCCGCGAGGCAGATGAGGAGCGCCCCTAGCATTCCGGTGCGTGCCGCCCGTCTCTGCATCGTCGCGTCCGCGGAACCTCGGACCGCGGCCTATACCACGGGCGAACCGCGGCGTGCGAGGCGGTGGGGAGGGGACGGCTAGAGCGGCGGACCCGCCCGGACGGCGACGTTCTCCCGCTTCGGCTCGGAGGAAAGCCCAGCGGCATCGCTCACCACGAGCACGGCCGTGAAGGTGCCGGGGCGCGTGTAGACGTGGGTCGGGTTCGGCTCGAAGCTCCGGCCGCCGTCGCCGAAATCCCAGCTCGCCGTGAGGGCACCGCCGCCCGATGAACGATTGCTGAAGACGACGGCAAGCGGCGCCGTCCCGCTCGCCGGGTCGGCGCGGAAATCGGCGCGGGGCGGACCGCTGCTCGGGACCGTAGCCCCCCGGACGGTGACGTTCTCCCGCTTCGCGAGCGAGGACAGCCCGCGCGCATCGGTCACGACGAGGACGACGGTGAACTGTCCGGCCGTGGTGTAGGTGTGGCTCGGGTCCGACTCCGTGCTCTCCGTACCGTCGCCGAACTCCCAGCGCGACGCGAGCGCATCGCCGTCCAGGTCCGACGAGTGGTTGGTGAACGTCACGGTGAGTGGCGCCGTACCGCTGGCGGGATCGGCACGGAAATCGACCCGCGGCGCGCGGTTCGGCCCTCCCAGCACCATGGTCGTGCTGGTGGTCGGCGGAGCCGCGGTCGTGGTGGTGGTCGAGGGTGGCGGGGTGATCGTCGTCGAGGTGGTGGGAGAGGGCGGCCTGGTGGTGCTCGTCACTCCTGGCGGGAGGGTCGTGGTCGTCGACGTGGTGGCGGGCGGCGCGAGCGTCGTCGTGCTGGTCGAAGGCGGCGGCGCGGTCGTGGTCGTGCTGTTCCCTGGTACCGTCGTAGTCGTCGTGGAACCGCCGCCGAGCGACTTCAGCTCGCGAACCACTCCTCCCGTGCTCGAGCACTGCCAGGGCTGCACGGTGTTCACCCGGATGACCGGCGTCGAATTCACGGTGAAGCTCGTCGACAGATCCGTCATGGAACCCTCACCGCAGGAGAGTGGCGGCAAGGGGATCGTGGCCCCGTCCGGCGTCTTGCAGTCGATCGAAAAGTCGAATACCCCGCGACCGCGGGCCTTCACCAGCAGGCGGCAGCCGGGATGGCTGCCGTCCGCGGGGCCTCGGTAGGTGATTTCCCTTCGGTCACCGTCGCGGCGGACGAGGGCCAGAGGGAAGGGCAGCGCGGGCCCGGCGTCGAGTCCGCGCACCAGCTCCCCCGCCCCGTCGAGCTCGTTCAGCAGATCGTCGAAGACCGCGATCGACAGCCGGAAGTCGATCGGGCCATTCACCTGGAACCGTCCGGTGATGCTGATCTGCGCCGTCCCGTTCGAGCCGTCCGTGCCCACGCCCTTCACGGCACCCCCGAACGACTTCATCACCGCGTCCTGTCCCGGTTCGACCTGCTCCGACATCAGCACCTGGCCACGGATCTCACCGCCGGGAAACTCGTCGGTGTGCATGTTGAAGTAGGTGTTGCCGGCCAGGAGCAACGCCTTCTCGTCCTCGGTGAGCGGCCGTGAGGTTCCCGCGCAGGCCGTACCCTGGGAATTGCATTCGAGCGGGAACGCGATCGGCCCGGCCTCGCCCGGGCCGCCCAGGTGGAGGTGCGCGACCCGGAAGTCCGTATCGAAGCGGGTCGATTTGATGCTGTAGCTGAACGTGTCGTCCGGGTTCAGCCCGGCGGAGCCTTTGGCCAGTGCCCCGGACGTGTTCGGAGGCGTCTCCTCGTCACCGACGAGGGTCGCGACGAAGGTCTCCCCCGGCTCCGCCGCCACCTCGCGTGGCGCCAACACCGATGTCACGCCGAGAACCGAGGCGAAGGCGGCAAGAGCGACGGTCCGCATACGGGAATCCATACGCTCTTCGTGGGTCGGCCGTAAAGTATTCCAGGCTAGTAGCTAACTAGTACTCTGGCAGGGGGCGGGACGTCAGCTCCCGCGATCGCGCAGCGCCGGCACGAAGCGCCGGGCGATTCGCGGGATCAGGATCATCGCGACGATCACGGCGAGGCCGATGACCCGATCGTCGTCGACCAGGCTCGCGGCCACGATACTCGTCCCGAGCAGGAGCGAGAACCACACGAGATCTCCCGCGATCGCCGACGCCCATCCGGGAATGCGGGGGACCCGGAGCACCGTCGTGAGCATGCCCGCCGTGTAGATGTCGGCTCCGAAGCCGACCGTCGCGATGCGAAAGAGCGTCGGAGCGAGCCGGCCGCCCTGCGCCTCGTCCCCCTGCGGCGGGCGAACGCCCAGCATGGCGAGAGCCATCATTCGCCGCCCGAGCCAGTAGAGTGGCTTCACCCGCCGCCCGTGGCGACGGAGCACGATGAAGAGCGGATGGCACACGATCGCCGCCAGCGTGTCGGAGAGCGTATAGAGCCCGAGGGTGAAGAGGGGGCTCAGGGGGATGTGGCGCGCCAGGAGAACACCCGCCGGGATGCCGGGGCCGATCGGTGCCCAGAAGAGCGCAAACACGAGCATCGCGGGACCGCCCGGAAAGTGCCGGGCCGCCTCCATGAGGCGGGCCGCGCCCGTCTCGCCGACGAACCGGGTCGGGTCGAGCGCGACCGAAGGATCGAACACATCGTAGGGGGTCACGGGGTGAGCACCAGCATCACCCGACCGCGGCCATGGATCAAGAACGCTCAGGCCGTGGGGATCGCGGGAGCGCCGGGCGAGGTGCTAGCTTCACCTCCGTCCGGAATGCGACCCACGCGCCGTTCCTCCGATGTCGGCCTGACGGAATACCGCCGGAAGCGGCGCTTCGCGGTGACGTCCGAGCCGTCCGGCGACGAGAAGCGTCGGCGGAAGCGCTCGCGCACGCTCGCCTTCGTCGTCCAGAAGCACCGGGCCACCCGGCTCCACTACGACTTCCGGCTCGAATGGAACGGCGTGCTGTGGTCCTGGGCGGTACCCAAGGGGCCCTCGCTCGATCCGTCGATCAAGCGTCTCGCCATGCAGACGGAGGATCACCCGCTCGAGTACGCGCGCTTCGAGGGGATCATCCCCGAGGGCGAGTACGGCGGCGGCACGGTGATGATCTGGGACACCGGGACGTGGACCCCGGACGGGGCCGACGTCGATGCAGCCTTCGCGAAGGGGGAGCTCAAGTTCCAGCTCGCGGGTGCGAAGCTCCGGGGCTCGTGGGTGCTGGTCCGCACCCGCTCGAGCGGGCCCACCGCGGGCCGTCCCGCCTGGCTGCTCATCAAGCACCGCGACGGCTTCGCTTCGGTCGAGGACATCGCGACGACGCAGCCGCGCTCGGTCGTGTCCCGACGGACGCTAGCGGAGATCGCCTGGCACGAAGGGGGCAACGTCGAGAAGGCGGCGCGCGGCGATCCGCCGGCGGAGATCCGGCGCCTGCTCGCCAATCCGGAGCTCGTGGCACGGCCCAAGCGGGGCAAGCCGGCGGTCTGGAAATCGCACCGGCCCTGAACGCCACCGTGACCCGCTGCTCTTCGCGCGCGATCGTGCCGGTCAGGCGCGCGACCCCATTGCGCACCTCGACGTCGACGTTGGCGTCCTTCAGGTCGTCGCGCTGGCCGAGCGCCTTCTCCACCTGCTGCTTCAGTCACCATCTTGGCTTTGGTCGTGATCCACCCATCCGGCCGCCGCCGCGGCGCCCGGGAGCACGAGCACGGCCACCAGCAAACCAGAGCGACACCACGTGGTCACACGCATGAAGCGTCCTCCTCTCGCCGTGTACGATCCGCTCGCCCTCACGGGCCGAGGGATGGTGTGTGGCCGCTCAAGACGCCAACCGCCAGGAAGATGATCGCGACCACTACGAAGATCCACCCGCATTCTGCCGAGAGTCCGACGACCCCGCGGAATCCGAGCAGCGCCGCGACGAGCGCGACGATGAAGAAGATCAAGGCCCAGTGTAACATCGCACCCTCCTTCAGGGCACACACCCTTCGGAGCACACACGCTCATTGAGCAATCATGGGAAGCAATCACGGGCCACGCGACGAACGGGACAGCGCACACCTCGCACCGGTCGCGGCGACCTGGCATCCTTCCTGCTGCGTCTTTTCCGCCGGAGCATTCATGCACCGCACGGCGGTGCAGCGAAGGGAGGTATCTCACTTTGAAGCGAGCTAGCTCAGTGGTGCTGACGTCGCTCGGCGTCGTAGTTCTGCTGGTGGCAATACCTCGGGCCGGTTGGGCCGTCCCGTCGGCGCGGCTGCGGCGGCTGGTCGTGGTCGGCGACAGCCTTCTGGCGGGCTTCAGCTCGGGGGGTCTCGTCGCGACGGGCCGCGCCGGGCAAGTCGACAGTGCGCCCGCAATTCTCGCCCGACGCGCGCACGTGTCGCTCCCCCAGCCGCTCATGGACGGGCCTGGCGTCCCTCCCCAGCTCGCCATCTTCGACGACAACCAGAACGGCGCCCTCGATCCCGGGGAGGTGCGTCGACCCGCCGGGGCCCGCATCGGCTTCCGCTCCTCGCCCGGGCGACGGGTCCGGAACCTCGCCGTGCCAGGCGAGGACACTGCCAGCGTCTTCGACAGGATCGCTCCGGGCGACGTCGCCGGTGCCATCGTCCGGAACGACGACGTCGCGGGCCGCGACCTGCTCAAGTTTCTGATCCTCGGGCTCCCGCTCCGCACCAGCTCCGTGTCGCAGCTGAGCCGAGCCGGGGAGCTCCACCCGAGCTTCCTGCTCGTGTGGATCGGCAACAACGACGTGCTCGACATGGCGACCCGGACCGATCCGGCGGCCGTGCAGCTCACGCCCACGCAGTTCGGCGCGCGCTTTCACCAGCTCCTCGACGCGCTCGCCGGCTCGGGAGCGCCGATGGCGGTCGCCAACCTTCCCGACGTGACCGGCATCGCGGCGCTCAGGCGGGCGGCGGGCGAGGTGACCACCTGCCAGACCCCGAGCGGCGCGTTTCAGCCCGTCGCACCCGACGATCTCCTCTCCCTCGACCTCGACCGCTCGCTGCTTCCGACCCCGCCCTGCGGCAAGGTTCTCGACGCCGGGAAGCGTGCGGCGGTGCGGGCGACGATCGTCGCCTTCAACGCCGAGATCGCGACGGCGATCGCCGACATCGGCGCGCGCCGCGCCGTCGACATCGCCCTCGTCGACCTCCAGGCCGGCTTCGACCGGCTCGCCGCGGACGGCGTCGACCTGGACGGAAACGGCACGCCCGATCTGACCACGCGGTACCTGGGCGGCATCTTCAGCCTCGACGGCATCCATCCGACGCACACCGGCAACGCGCTCATCGCCAACATCTTCATCGACGCCATCAACGCCCGCTTCGGTGAGGGCCTCCTGCCGATGAACATCGCGCGAGTGGCGCGCCGCGATCCGCTCACCCGGAGTCGATTCCGTCCCGCGGGCGAGCCGCCCTTCGGCCTCTTCGGCGACGGCACCGATGACGAGCTCGCGGACTTCTTCGGGACGACCTTCAAGCGCGTGGAGCTGGGCGCCCGGAGCCTCCAGGACGATCTGCGCCACGACGTCTTCGGCCTGTTCTGACGTCCGGGGACCGGGCGCGGCGCTCAGCGCGCAAATCGAAAGGCGCAGCGAGCCGTCAGTGTGTGCGGGTGCTTCTGTCCCGTGCGGGGGGTGACCTCCCCGCAGCCTTGCCTTCTCTCGGCGACTCGCTGCGCCGTAGAGCTGTCCTCTGCACGGGTCGTGCCCGGCGCCGTCGACGGTCCCTGCTGCACGTTCGGGAGCGGCGCGACGAGACGCCGCACCCCCATGCGAGGCGGATTGCCGCGCCTCACGCCTGCGAGCTCGGCGCCGCGGCGCGGCGATCGGGCGGCGGCTCCACGGTCTTCCGCCGACGCCATCGGCGCACTCCGAGGATTCGCTCGCGACGCCGTTCCGCCTCGAGATTGCGGGCCCGCGCCTCGAGGAGGTCGAAGAGCGCGATCATCCCGACCAGTCGCCGCCGATCGCGGTCGACGATCGGGAACCGCGTGAGGCCCGTCTCTGCCATCCGGTAGGCCACCGTGCGGAGGGGCTCATCCGGGTAGGCGACGACCGGGTTCGCCCGCATCCGCTCCGCGAGCGGGCGGCTCGACCTGGCGCCGTCCCCGCCGGCGGATGCGATCTCCTGCAGGTCGTTCCGCGTCGCCACCCCGAGGAGGTGCCTCTCGGCGTCGATCACCGGGAAGAGGAGCTGCGCGCGCCGAGGTGTTCCGTTCTCCAGCACGCGCCTCACGTCGTCGGAGGAGAGGTCCACCGGAAGCGCCACGACGTCGTGGCGCATCACCTCGCGCGCGAACAGGATCTCGAGCGGGTCGATCGCGTACTCGCGGCTCAGGTGATAGCCGCGGCGGCTGACCTTCTCCGTCAGAATCGACCGTCGCAGGGTGAGGACGGTGAAGGCGTGCGCCATCGTCACCGCGACCAGGAGCGGCAGGAGCACGTTCAGATCGTGCGTGAGCTCGACGGCGAAGACCACCCCGGTGAACGGGGCACGCATCGTCCCGCCGAGGATCGCTCCCATGCTGACGAGCGGCCAGAAGCCCGCGCCCTCGTTGGGGAGAAACGTCGCCTCCACGCCACCGAGCGCCCCCCCCAGCAGCAGGAGGGGCGCCAGGACGCCGCCCGAGGTGCCGGAGCCGAGCGATACGCTCCAGATGATCCACTTGACGATCAGGATGCCGGCGAGGACGCGCCCCGGAACGTCACCCTGCAGGAGCGCGCCGATCGTGTCGTAGCCGACGCCGAGGGCCTGCGGGAAGACGAGCCCGCCCAGTCCGATCACGAGACCGCCGAGGGCAGGCCACCACATCCAATGGATGGGGAGACGGCCGAAGGCGTCCTCGGCGGCGTACACGGAGAGGGTGAGAAGGGCCGACAGCCCGCCGGCCAGGAGCCCGACGACGACGCAGCCGGCGAGCCCCGACGGGCCGATGAACAGGGGATGGGGCGGCGTCGGAAAGAGCGGGCCGAGGCCGATGATGTAGCGTCGTGCGGCGGCGGCGGTGGCGCTCGCCAGCGCCACGGGAACGAGGCTCCGCGGCTTCCATTCGAAGAGCAGCAGCTCCACCGCGAGGAGCGTCGCCGCGAGCGGCGAGGCGAAGGTCGCGGACATGCCCGCCGCCGCGCCCGCGACCAGGAGGGTCTTCCGCTCCGCGCTGGTCATGTGGAAGAACTGCGCGACCATCGATCCGACGGCGCCGCCGGTCATGATGATCGGCCCCTCGGCACCGAACGGTCCTCCCGCCCCGATCGAGATCGCGGCGGAGAGCGGCTTCAGGACGGCCACCCGAGGCTCGACCCGACTCCCGCGGATCAGGATGGACTCGATGGCCTCCGGGATCCCATGGCCGCGGATGCGCTCGGACCCGTAGCGCGCCAGGACACCGACGATGAGGCCGCCGACAACGGGGACGAAGACCTCCAGGAGCCCCAGGTGGTGGCCGGCCGGCGAGACGAGCGCAACGTCCCAGCGCTGGAGGAAGAAGAGGTTGGTGAAGAGGCCAATCAGTCGGAGGAGTGCGAGGGCGACGAACGCGCTCAGAATCGCGATCGCCACGGCGATCAGTGAAATCGGCACGAGGCGGAGCGTGGCCGTGAAGTCCCCCAGGCGGTCGTGTGCCTTGCGCGCCATCGAAGCCTACCGTCCCCCGGAGCGCTCGCGCGGCATCGCTCGCCGGAGCGTTCCGCGCGAAGACCGGCCCCTCCTGCCGACGAGGGCCCGAAGAGGGCCGAGCAGGGCTGGTCCCATGGCGCGCAGCTCGGTTCGGTGGGCGAGCGAGAGCCGGGAGAGGACCGCTTCGCCGCGACGCGTGAGCCGCACGACCACCTGCCGGCGATCCCCCCCGCTGGGTCCACGCCCGACGAGACCCCGCGCCTCGGTGCGGTCGATGAGCTCGACCGTGCTGTGGGGTCGGATCTGCAGGCGCTCCGCGAGGACCCCGACCGTGGCGGCCCGGTCCGGCGGGAGGCCGCGCAGCGACAGCAGGAGCTGGTGTTGCTGAGGCTCGAGACCCATCGCCCGGGCGGCCTCCTCGCTGAAGTGGAGGAACCGGCGAAGGTGATGGCGAAATTCCGCCAGCGCCCGGTAGTCGCTCGTAGGAAGAGACGGGAGGGACATGACGTGTCACTTATATCGTGAAACGATATAACTCAAAAGCGACACCATGAACCGCCAGAAACGCATTCGCGCGCGCGTCCTCCTTGCCGCGGGGGCGCGGGAGGCGCGGCGGGCGATCGCCACCGCGCTCCGACGCGACGGCCACGAGGTCGTCGAGTTCGGCGACGGCGCGACGCTGCTCGCGCAGCTGCGCTTCGACATCGTCACGCGGCGCCTGGCGAAGGATCGCTGTCTGGTCATCGCGGGTCAGCGCACCTCGGTCTTCACGGGCCTGGAAGTCTTGACCCGCCTGCGGACCAACGCCTGGGCCACCCCCTGCGTCATCGTCAACGCCGGCGATGATCCCCGCCTCCGCGCCGCCGCGCGGAGGCTCGGGGCCACCGCCGTCCTCGAAGCCTTCGACCTCGAGCGACTCCGACTGACGGCATGCCGGATCGCGTCGCGCCGGTCCGCCGGTTGAGACTCCGCGCGCCCCCGATCCGGGATCCCCCCTCGCCCCCCCTACGTGGAACTCCGGGGGGCTCTGTTCGCCCGGCCGCAGTTCCGCTAGTTACCCTCCCCGGCCAGCACCGATGCCGCAGATCTTCCACCCGAGCACCAACACGTTCTCGCGGGTCACGATCTTCGGCACGGTCATCGCGCTCGTCGTGCTCGCCCTGGTCGGCGGCTCATTGCAGCGCTCCTCCTACGTCACCGAGGTCGGCACGCCGCGCGAGCAACCCGTCCCCTTCAGCCACCGCCATCACGTGGGCGGGATCGGCATCGACTGCCGCTACTGCCACACCTCGGTCGAGGACGCGGCCTTCGCCGGCATACCATCGACCCAGACCTGCATGAACTGCCACAAGCAGATCTGGTCGACCAGCCCCATGCTCGAGCCCGTGCGGGAGAGCTTCCGCAGCGACCGTTCACTCACCTGGATCCGGGTCCACGACCTCCCCGACTTCGTCTACTTCGACCACAGCATCCACGTGCGGAAGGGTGTCGGCTGCGCCACTTGCCACGGGCGCGTCGACCAGATGCCCCTCACGTGGCGCACCCAGACGCTGCACATGGAGTGGTGCCTCGACTGCCACCGCCATCCCGAGCGCTACGTGCGCCCGCGCGACAAGGTGTTCGCGATGGACTGGAAAGCGCCCGGCGACCAGGCCGCGCTCGGGACCACGCTCGTGCACGACTACGGGATTGTCAGCATGACGAGCTGCTCGGTCTGCCACCGATGACGGGAGGGGGAAACGACCGGGAGCTCGCGGCTCTCCGGGCTCGCCTGGCGACGCTGCGGGGCGCGGCGTACTGGCACGCCCTCGAGGAGCTGGCCGAGCGACCGGGAGCGGCCGCGCTCCTGGCGCAGGAGTTCCCGCGTCACGCGGCGGGGCTCCTCGACCCCGTCGACCGCCGCCAGTTCCTGCGCCTCATGGGCGCGTCGCTCGCACTCGCCGGCCTGGGCGCCTGCAGCAGGGCGCCCACCGAGACGATCGTCCCCTACGTGCGACCGCCCGAGGAACTCGTGCCGGGCAAGCCGCTCTTCTTCGCCACCGCCCTTTCGCTCGGCGGGTTCGCGACCGGCGTCCTCGTCGAGAGCCACATGGGCCGCCCGACCAAGGTCGAGGGCAACCCGGACCATCCCGCCAGCCAGGGTGCGACCGACGCCTTCGCACAGGCTTCCGTCCTGACGCTCTACGACCCCGACCGCGCCCAGACCATCACCGAGACCGGGGCGATCCGCCCGTGGGGCGCGTTCTTGGCCGAGGTACGCCGGATCGTCGAGACCGAGGGTCCGCGGAAAGGCGCGGGGCTCCGGGTGCTCACCGAGACCGTCACCTCCCCCACCCTCGCCGGCCAGCTCCGCGCGCTTCTCGCGACCTTCCCGGCCGCGAAGTGGCACCAGTACGAGCCCGTCGGGCGCGACAACGCGCGGGCCGGTGCTCACCTCGCCTTCGGCGAGGTCGTCGAGCCGCGCTACCAGATCGAGAACGCGGACGTGATCCTCGCGCTCGACGCCGACTTCCTCGGCTGCAGTCCCGGGAACCTTCGTTACGCCCGCGCCTTCGCGACCCGCCGTCGGCCACGCCCCGGCGGTCCCGACATGAATCGCCTCTACGTGGTCGAGAGCGCGGCGTCGACGACGGGCGCCGTCGCCGACCACCGGCTCCCGCTCCGGGCGAGCGCGATCGAGACCTTCGCGCGGGCGCTCGCCGCAGCGCTCGGGCTCGGGGGCCACCCGCCCGCGGAGGGGAATCCCGCCCGGGCTCACGAGATCGCGCTCTTCGGCGCCGCGCTGGTCCCCGACCTCGAGCGGCACCGGGGACGGAGCGTGGTGATCGCCGGGGAGCCGCAGCCGCCAGCCGTACACGCGCTCGCGCACGCCATCAATCACGCGCTCGGGAACGTCGGCGAGACCGTGGTTTACACGGATCCGGTGGAGGCCGAGCCGGTCGATCAGCTGGCATCGCTGCGCGAGCTCGTCGACGACATGGCGGCAGGGCGAGTCGACAACCTGCTGATCCTCGGCGGCAACCCGGCCTACACCGCGCCCGTCGACCTCGCCTTCGCCCAGAGCCTCGCCCAGGTGGCCCGTCGCATCCACGTGAGCCTCTACTACGACGAGACCTCGGCACTCTGTCACTGGCACGTTCCGGCCGCGCACGAGCTCGAGACCTGGAGCGACACGCGGGCCTACGACGGCACCACCTCGATCGTGCAGCCGCTGATCGCACCGCTCTACGACGGCAAGTCGGCGCACGAGGTCCTCGCCACCTTCACGGGCGAGCCCGAGCGCTCGAGCTACGATCTGGTCCGTGCCCATTGGCAGCGCCAGCACGCCGGTGACGACTTCGAGCGCTTCTGGCGGCGGGCGTTGCACGACGGCGTCGTCGCCGGGACCACGCTTCCGCCGCGGTCCGTGGTGCTGCAGGAGGCGCCTGTCCCTCCGCCGGCGCCGTCCGGCACCGCGGGCAGCCTCGAGCTCGTCTTCCGCCCCGATCCGACCCTCTTCGACGGCCGCTTCGCGAACAATGGCTGGCTCCAGGAGCTGCCGAAGCCGCTCACCAGCCTCACCTGGGACAATGCGGCGCTGGTGAGCCCCGCGACCGCGGAACGGTTCGGGCTCACGAACGAGCAGGTGATCGAGCTTCGCTCGCGGGGGCGCACGGCGCGCGCGCCCGTCTGGATCGTCCCGGGTCAGGCCGACGACGCCGTGACTCTCCATCTCGGCCACGGCCGGACGCGGGCAGGACGGGTAGGCACCGGAGTCGGCTTCGACGCCTACGGCTTGCGGACGGCGGATGCACCCTGGTTCGTCACGGGGCTCGAGCTCTACCCGACGAACGAGCGCCAGCCCCTCGCCTGCACCCGGCACCACCACGACATGGCGGGGCGGCCCATCGTGCGGGCGGCCTCGCTGGTCGACTACCGGGCGCACCCGAGCTTCGCGCAGGAGGAGGAGCCCGCGCCGTCGTCCGCGCTCACGCTCT
>Ga0066659_10000876_pt1 | contig 12227 bp, 4 predicted proteins | sample GraSoiAngelo_108_FD_75176 | JGI IMG/M metagenome (GOLD analysis project Ga0066659, IMG submission 75176) | Grasslands soil microbial communities from the Angelo Coastal Reserve, California, USA - 14_0903_09_40cm | ecosystem: Environmental > Terrestrial > Soil > Grasslands | place: USA... | reverse complement strand
CCCGGCGGGCACCACCGGCACCACAGGCTGCTCGTACATCGGCTTGCCGCGCGGAATCGGGGCGGGAATTCTGCCCAGCAAGATACTGATCTGGTTTTCTTTGGCGATGATATCGCTCTCAAACTGCGGGATAGTGGCCTGGGCATCGCCGAGTGCGCCCTGGGCCCGAGACGTTTCGAGCTTCGAGGCCACGCCGAGATTGAAGCGATCCAGGAACAGGTCGTACGTGCGCTGGTAGGCGTCCGTGCTGTTCCGGGCGATCTGGAGGCGCACGTCGAGAGCCAGCAGTTCGAAGTAGGCCTGGGCCAGATCGCTGACCAGCGTCAGCCAGACGCCACGCCGGGCGTCCTCGCTGGCCAGGAGCGTTGCCCGTGCCGCCTCGTTCGAGCGACGGATTCGACCCCAGATGTCGAGCTCCCACGATGCCGTGAGCGTGCCGTCATAGAAGTTGCTCGTCTCGGGGGCCTGTGCGCCGGGTCCCCCCAATATCCCGGGTGTGACATTGCCCCTCGCCACACCCCCGCCGTAGTCGAGAGACGGGTAGAGGTCCGATCGAGCAATGCTGAGAATCGCTCGGGCCTCCTGCACGCGGGCGGCGGCGATCTGCACGTCGTAGTTCCTGCGCAGCGCCTCCTGGATCAGAGCCTTCAGGCTAGGATCCTGGAACACCTCCCACCACGGCGCATCGGCGAACGAGGCGGCCTCCCCGGTCGCCTGGCCCCGGAACGTCGGAGGCTCGGCTACGGAGGGGCGCTTGTAGTCCGGGCCGATCGCGCAGCCGCCAAGAAGTGCGGCGACGACGATCCCGGAGACGATCGATCTGCTCGCGGAGCGCGTCATGGGTGTTTCCCGGCGGCCGATGGCTCACCGCCCGACCCTCCGCTGATCGGAGCGAGCGCCACGTCCGGTAGCGGTGGGTGCTCTGACTCTCGTCGGAAGCGCTCACTCACGTAGAACGTGACTGGGATGATGAAGATGGCGATGAGCGTCGCCGCCAGCATCCCTCCCACGACCGTCGTGCCCAGGATCTGTCGGGAGTTGGCGCCGGCGCCCTTCGAGATCACGAGCGGAAGAACGCCGAGGATAAAGGCGAAGGCGGTCATGAGGATGGGGCGCAGCCGGACGCGGGCCCCGGCCAGAGCCGCGTCGACGAGCGAGGTGCCGCGCGCGTATTCTTCCTTGGCGAACTCGACGATTAGGATGGCGTTCTTGGCGGCCAGGCCGATCACCATGACCAGGCCGATTTGAGAGAAAACATCCAGCTCGAGCCGGCCCAGCCAGAGCGCACCCATGGCGCCCAGGACGGCGATGGGCGTACCCAGCAGCACGCCGAACGGCAGCGTCCAGCTCTCGTATTGGGCGGCCAGGAGTAGGAATACCACGAGCAACGAGAAACCGAAGACGGCGGAAGGAGGGATGCCTTCCGCCGCCACCTTCTCCTGGAACGACATCCCCGAGTAATCGAAGCCCATGTCGCGGGACATGGTTTGCGCGAAGACCTCCTCGAGCGCCCGCATGCCCTGCTGGGTGGTGTAGCCGGGCGCGAGCGATCCGTTGATCTGCGCCGCGCGGTACTCGTTGAACCGCGTGGTGAACTCGGGGCCGTTGACCGGTCTCATGGTGACCAGCGTGGACAGCGGCACCGCCTGGCCGACGGCGTTGCGCACGTAGAACTGACCGACGTTCTCGGCCCGGGTTCTGTACTCGCCCTCGGCCTGCACGTACACCTGCCAGACCCGTCCGTACTGGTTGAAGTAGTTCACGAAGGCGCCGCCCAGGAAGGCCTGCAGGGCCTGGTAGACCGAAGAGAGCGCGATCCCCTGCTTGAGGACTTTCTCCTGGTCGACCTGCGCAAAGAGCTGCGGCGCGCCCGGCAGCAGGGTCGTGAAGAGCCGGGCAAATTCGGGTCGCTTCCGCGCGGCGGCGAGGAACGTGGCCGTATTCTCGGCCAAGAACGCGGGATCCCTGCCCGCGCGATCCTCCAGCATGAACGTCACCCCACCGGACGTTCCGATGCCCGGGATGGCGGGTGGCGAGAACGCGAAGACCTGGGCCTCGGCCACGCCGGCCAGCCGTTGGTTCAGCTCCCGCATGATGACGGCGGCCGTGAGCCCCTTCTTGTCTCGAGCGTCCCAGTCGTCCAGCGTGATGAAGTAGAACGAGTTGTAGGTCGTCGTGACCAGGCTCAGCAGACTGAAGCCGGCCACGCCCGTGTAGTACTTGATGCCGGGCGTCGTCTTGAAGATGCGGTCGAGCTTGTCGTTAACGGTCGCGGTGCGATCCAATGACGCGGCCAGGGGAAGCTGGACGTTGACGTAGAAATACCCCTGATCCTCGTCGGGGACGAAGCCGCCCGGGAGCCGGGAGCCGATCAGGCCCGCGAATATCGCCGCCATGAGGAGGAGCATCAGCGACGCAGCGGACTTGCGGATCAGATGGCCACAGGCGCTGACGTAGCCGTTGGTGGCGCGCGTGAACCAGCGGTTGAAGCCACGGAAGAACGCCCCCAGCGGACCGCGCATCTCCCGCCGCGGCCGCAGGAGCAGCGCCGAGAGCGCCGGGCTGAGCGTGAGCGCGTTGAACGCCGAGATCAGCACCGACACGGCGATCGTCACCGCGAACTGCTGATACATCCGCCCCGTGATGCCCGGGATGAATGCCGTCGGCACGAACACGGCCGCGAGGATGAGCGCGATCGCCACCACCGGTCCCGAGACCTGTTCCATCGCCTTGAAGGCGGCGTCTCGAGGCGAGAGCCCCTCCTCGATGTGGTGTTCGACTGCCTCGACTACGACGATGGCGTCGTCCACCACGAGGCCGATGGCCAGCACGAGGCCGAAGAGGGACAGCGTGTTGATCGAGAAGCCCAGCAGCGGAAACACCATGAAGGCGCCGACGAGCGCCACGGGCACCGCCAGCAGCGGTATGAGGGTCGCCCGGACGCCCTGAAGGAACACGAAGACGACGAGGACGACCAGGAGGAGGGCCTCGACCAGGGTCTTGACGATCTCCCGGATGCCGGCGCTCACGGCCAGGGTCGTGTCGAGCGACGTCACGTAGTCGAGGTCGTTGGGAAAACGCGACTTGGCCTCCTCCATCAGCTTGGTCGCGCCCCTCATGGTGTCGATGGCGTTGGAGCCGGGGAGCTGGTAAACGGCGATGAGGGCGGCTGGTCGCCCGTTCAGGCGGCCCCGTCGGATGTAGCTCTGCGCGCCGAGTTCCACGCGGGCCACGTCCTTCACCCGGACCAGCGCGCCGTCGGACTTCGCCCGCACCACGATGTTCTCGAAATCTGCGATGGTCGCGAGTCGCCCCTGCGCCAGCACCGTGTATGTGAATTCCTGCCCGGGAGGCACCGGGTCGCCGCCTAACTGGCCGGCAGGGTTGACGGTGTTTTGGGCCTGCAAGGCGTTCGCGATCTCGTTGACCGTGATGTCGAGCTTCGCCAGCGTATCGGGATTGACCCAGAGCCGGATGGCGTACTGGGAGGCCCCAAAAATCTGCACCTGGCCGATACCGGGAACGCGCGTCATCGGGTCGTTGATGTTGACGTAAGCGTAGTTGGCAAGGAACAGCGGGTCGTACGTGCCCTTCGGCGAGTACAGCACGAAGATCCCCAGCGGGCTCGTGACCGACTTCGTGACCGTCACGCCCTGATTCACCACGTCGGGCGACAGCTGGGAGGCGGCCTGCGAGTATCTCAGATTCGTGAGCACCTGGTCGACGCTCGGGTCGGTGGTGACGTCGAAGTCCACCCTCAACTGCATCTGGCTGCCGCTGCCCTGGTTGAGCGAGTACATATAGAGCATCTTGTCGACGCCGCTCATCTGCTGCTCGATGGGCGTGGCGACCGACTGCTCGAGCGTCACCGCGTCGGCCCCCGGGTAGCGCGCGGTGAGGAGGATCTCCGGCGGAGCGATGTTCGGATACAGCGCGATGGGAAGCTGTACCATGGCGACGAGGCCGGTGATCACCATGAGGACGGAGATCACCATGGCGACGATAGGCCGGTTGATGAAGAACCTGGCCATGCTCCAGGCCTATTTCGACGCGCCGGTCTCGGACGGTGCGCTCGACGCCAGCCGGACTTTCTGGCCGGCTCGCACGCGGTCGGCTCCCTCCACGATCACCCGCTCGCCGGGCTTGAGCCCCTCGGCGATGATCCAGAGAGAGCCGACGCGCGCGTCGACCTTCACCGTGCGCACGTCAACGGTCTCGTCCGGCCGGACCACCGCGACCTGATGGACTCCCTGCAGGTCCTGGACGGCCCGCTGGGGGATCATGAGCGCACTCTTCTTGACCTCGACGACGGCACGCACCTTGGCGTACTGGCCGGGGCGGAGCACGTTTCCCGGATTCGCGAAGACGCCACGCGCGAGCACGGTGCCGGTGGTCACGTCGACCTGTCGATCGAGGGCGGCTGCCCGCCCCTGCGTGGGATAGACGCTTCCGTCCGCTAGGGTCAGCTCCAGCTCGATGTCCCGCGGCGCGCTCGGATCGGCGTCCCATCGGCGGAACACGGCGAGGGCCCGCTGCTCGCTGATGGGAAACTCCGCGTAGATGGGATCGACTTGCGAGAGCGTCGTCAGGGGCGCGGCGTCACTTGGACCGACGTAGTCCCCGATGTTAGCAACGCGGAACCCGGCGATCCCCCCGATCGGTGCCAGCACCCTCGTGTAGCCGAGGTTGAGCCGGGCGTCGGCAAGCGCGGCGCGGGCGGCGGCGATATTGGCTTCCTGGGTCTTTACGTCGGCATGCGCCTTCTCGAGCGCGGCCCGCGCCTGCGTCACGCTGGCCTGCGCGTTCAGGACTGTGGCGCGCGCGGCCGCCACCCCCGCGAGGTTGGCAAGGTTGCTCTGGACCGCATTGTCGAGCTCTTGCTGGCTGACTGACCCGCGCTGGGCCAGCGGTGTGTAGCGGCCGACGTCGAGTTCCGTCTGACGCTGGGTGGCCTCCGCCCGCTTGACCTGGGCCTCGTCCTGGACCACCGTCGCCATGGCCTGCTCAACCTGCGCCTGACTCGCGCTGACCTGGGCCTTGGCCTGGCTCAGCTGCGACTGCGCTAGCTGGAGTCTAGCGTCGGCCTGATCGGCGGCGGTCTGAAACGGGCGTGGATCGACCTGGAACAGGAGGTCGCCGGGCTTGACGAGCGAGCCCTCCTTGTAATTCTGGCTCACGAGGTGGCCGCTGACGCGGGCGCGGATCTGTGCGTTGATGTAGCCGACTAGCGTCCCCACCCACTCGGAGGAAATCGGCACATCCCGTTCGACCACCGGCTCGACCTGGACCACGGGAGGTGGGGGCGGCCCGGCGGCCGTGGACGAGCCGTGACACCCGGCGAGGAGCACCCCGATCACGATGAGGAGCGGACTGAGAAGGGTATGCACGACGCGCACCGCGGGAGCGGACAGACTCGACAACTTCAGGGCAAACGCTCTCCGACAATCCGCATTGTGCATCTTCATCCCCTTGGGGCTAGCAACTACGCCGCGGGACTCGGCCGTCGATTTTACTTGAGAGGGACCGAAAGGCCAAGGAGATGCACGGCGCACCGAACGTGGGTCCGTGCCCTAGGAACTAGAGGGGTGAGCAGATCGAGCGCCCGGCTACCGTGCCGCCGCCAGGGTCCGAGCACGGCAAAAAGTTGGCCGCCCAGCTGAAAATAGGGCGGCGCCCTGTGCCGATCCGGCATGGAGAGCGGCGCCGTGAGCCGGCCCGGTTTGCTGGGCTCGTGGGCGACCACCGCCATCAGCGCCCGCTGGGCCTCGCGTTCGTTGTCGACGCTACCTCGCTTTGCGCCCGAGCCGCTTCTGCGATCTACTCCGATCGCGAGAGAACGGCAGGTGCTCGCCCATGATCACGGCGTGGACGGGTCACTCGGTGTAGCAGATCCCGCGCACCTACAGCGCCCACAGGAAAGCCACGAGATCCGTTTTCTCCTGGGGTGTCAGCTGAAGTCCCAGAACCAGGTTGAAGAACTCCACCGTGTCGTCGACGGTCAGGAGCCGGCCGTCGTGAAGGTAGGGCGGCGTGTCCTTGATGCCTCGGAGGGGGAACGTCTTGATGGGCCCGTCGGCGGACGCCATCATGCCGTTGACCATCTGAGGCCGGTAGAAACGTTCGGCCTTCAGATTGTGCATCAAATTGTCCGTGTAGTACGGGGGCACGTGGCACGTCGCGCACTGCGCCTTCCCGAAGAAGAGGGCCTGCCCGCGTAGCTCTACCGACGTCGCTTTCCTGGCGTCGAGTTTCCCGAATACGTCGAGCTTCGGCGCCGGCGGGAAGTCTAGAATCTCCTGGAACTCAGCCATGTCATGAATCTGGCTCCCGCGCTCCAGGACGTTGACACCCTTTTTCGTGGCGATCACAGGGTCGCCATCGAAGTAGGCCGCCCGCTGCTCGAACTCGGTGAAGTCCTCGACCGTCTTCAGCGCCCGCTGGGACCCGAAGACCCGCTGGATGTTCACGCCGCGCAGGGTCGGCGTCTCGATCCGGTGGCGAAACTCCTGCGGGCGAATGTCTCCGACCAGGTGTGCCGCGCCGTTGGTGCTGCCGTTCTGATGACAGTCGAAGCACGCGACTCCGAGGCTCGGCCGCTCGCTGCGGCGGTCGGCGGTCAGGTTGAACTGCTGCTGGGCGAAAGGCGTGAGCAGCAGCCGCAGCCCCTCGAGCTGCTTCGGATTCAAGATGCCGTTGAAGAGCTCGTAATAGTTGTCGGTGGTCACCAGCTGGCCCCGCGACACGTCCCCGAGATCCGGGCGAGTCGTCAGGTAGATGGGCGCCGGGAACTCTGGCAGGAACCGGTCGGGAATGTCGAAGTCCAGATCGAAGCGGGTCAGATCCCTGCCCGTCTGCTTCTTGATCTCGTCGATGAGGAAGTGGGGAAAGACCATGCCGCCCTCGGGATGGTTCGGATGCGGCAAAGGCATGAAGCCCGTCGGGAAGAGCCCCTTCTCGCGGATCTCCTCGGGCGTCATCTTCTCGAGCGCCTCCCACGCCACGCCGGCGGGCAGCTTGACGCGGACGCCCTCCTGGATCGGCTTCCCTCGGCTCATCCTGACGTTAGCGGCGGGACGATCGCCGAGGTCATAGCGTGCGCTGAGCAAATCCAACTGGCGTTTCATGATCTGCGCCTTCGCGGCACTCATCCGCGCGAAGACGGTTCGAAAGTCTTCCTCGTTGACCGAGAGATAGCTGGACTTGGACGGATCGGCCATCGTGCTTGCACCCTGGGCGTGCACGCCCAGGACGCCGGCCGCCGCGCCAATGGTCACGAGCGCAGCGCCCACGGCGATAAGCTTCCACTCTCGACGCATAGCACCCCCTTTGGGCGAGCCGCGACTCTACCCACTCGCTCCATTTGAGCGCGCAGCATGACCAAGGGGTTGCACCGCGAGGCGATTCCCGCAAGAACACGCAAGAGACTGCCGCCACCGCGCCGGGATCCCCTGCCCGGCCTTCGGCAATCTGTTCTGCGTCTTCCAGCGGCAGCGCAGTGCGGGGATCGACGTGTGTTGTTCGCGAGGGCCGGCGATCGCGGTGTCGTCTCGTGCAACCCTCCCGCTCTCCTGCGAAGTGGCGCTCCAGCCCACGACGAATCGCTGGACTGCGTCGGAACAGGTCCCGCCCTCCAGCGGGAGCCGGGTGGTACGGCGACCAGACGAGCTGGCGGCAACACTTTTCCACGAGAAACCCGCTTCGGTTCATTTCGGCGCCTCCCGCGGTCCTGATGGCACACGGAAGGAAGGCGGCGGTGATCGCCGACGGGAAAACTTCGTCAGCCGGTGATCACCGCCGCCCTTATCGGCTCCGTGCCGGCTGGCGTGCCCGGTGGTCCCCCACGAAGACGACCAATTGGGATCCAGACAAGGTAGTCGAGACTACCCGGCAAATCGCGAATCATCCGGAGGAGCATACGCGCTTCGTTGGTCGCGGCGCTGCTTCAATCGCTCGAGAACGTGGAGGCCTCGTCCAAGGGGCGCCAGCAGCCTAGGTTCACGCCGATGGACTTTGTTGCGCCCCGCCGGCCCACCGGCGCGCCGGGCCCATCTCCGGCGCCGAACTTGATCACAGATCAGCGCCCCTCTCGGCCTGTGGATTGGCGCTCAGGATCGAGGCCTGCGAACAGCACCACCACCGAGCGCGGCTCCGCACGATAGCTATGGCCGGGAACCGAGGGAGCCTGCTCCCACTCGACGATATCGTCCGGAGAATCGAGGAAGGTGTCGATCCATCGGCGCCATGGATGTCGACCATCATCGGCGACCGACGGCAGCTCGAACTCGAGTGGCTCCCAGTACGCGTTCAGGATCGCGTGAAAGCACACTCGCTCCGTCGTGAACCTCGCCGTGAACGCCACGCTGTGCGAGCAGTGACGCCAGTCCGGTTCCTGGAGTCTGACACCGTGCCAGATAATGTCGACCTGCCGGCTCAGCTGGCCCAGGGCCACCCGCTGCCGCTCGTGCTCCACGTCTCGCAATACCCGGCGAGCATTGAGCAAGGTCACGAACCGGTGCACCTCGGCTCGCTTCGCGAGCAGCGTCCAGTCGAACCAGCTGGTCTCGTTATCCTGACAATAGGCGTTGTTGTTGCCGCCCTGCGTGCGCCCCACCTCGTCGCCCATGAGCATCATGGGCATCCCCGCCGATAGCATGGTCACGGTGAAGAAGTTCTTCATCTGTCGCGTGCGCAGCTTGTCGACCGCGGGATCCTCGGTCGGGCCTTCAACCCCACAGTTCCAGCTTCGGTCGTCGTCCGCGCCGTCGCGGTTGTCCTCGCCGTTCGCCTCGTTGTGCTTGCCGTCGTAGGAGACGAGGTCGTTCAGGGTGAAGCCGTCATGACACGTCACGAAGTTGACACTCCCCTCGGGCTCGCGCTGCTTGTGGCCGAAGAGCGACGGGCTGCCGATCAAGCGGTCCGCGAAGCGCTCGACCGAACCTTCCTCGCCACGGAAGAAGCTGCGGACATCGTCGCGGAAGCGTCCGTTCCATTCCTTCCAGCTGTCCCCCATGAAGGTACCGACCTGGTACAGGCCCGCCGCATCCCAGGCCTCGGCGATCAGCTTCGCTCCTGCGAGCGCCGGATCCGACTCGATATCCCACAGCACGGGCGGGCTCGGCATCACGTTGCCCGACTCGTCGCGCTCCAAGATGGACGCCAGGTCGAACCGGAAGCCATCCACGTGCATCGTGTCAACCCAGTAGCGGAGGCTATCCAGGATCATCCGGCGAACGATGGGATGATTGGCGTTGAGCGTGTTCCCGGTGCCGCTGTAGTTCGCGTAGCGCGAGCGATCCTCGTCGAGGATGTAGTAGGTCGCGTTGTCCAGCCCGCGGAAGCTCAGCGTCGGCCCGCCGTGGTCGCCTTCGGCCGTGTGATTGAAGACGACGTCCAGGATGACTTCCAGACCCGCTCGGTGCAGCGCCTTGACCAAGTCGCGAAACTCGTCGACGGGACCGAGCGGATCTCGACGTGAGCTGTAGGCCTGGTGGGGTGCGAAGAAGGACACCGGCGCGTAACCCCAATAGTTGGCCAGTCCGGGAGGAGCGTCCTGAGCATCGAACTGGAACACCGGGAGCAGCTCCACCGCCGTGATGCCCAGTCGTTGGAGATAGGGAATCTTCTCGATGAGGCCAGCGAACGTGCCGCGTGTCTTTTCCGAGACGCCGGAGCTCGGATGACGGGTGAAGCCGCGAACGTGCATCTCGTACACGATGGTCCGCGAGGACGGCCGTTGGAGGGGGGCGTCGCCCTCCCAGTCGTACGCGGAGATGTCGACCACGATGCTCTTCATCGCCGTCGCGATGTTGTCGCCCGGCCGGCGGGCGGCGTCGCGACCGTACGTCCCTGGAACCATGACTCCTCGGCCGTAGGGGTCGAGGAGAACCTTGGCGGGATCGAAGCGCATCCCGTTGGAGGGATCGGACGGACCGTCGACCTGATAGCCGTATAGCTGGCCGGGCTGAATGTTCGGCAGGAACACGTGCCAGTAGTGGTACGTCCGGTTTGCCGATGGATCGAGGCGAACCACGCGCGCGGCTCTGGCGTCGTCGACGCGATCGAACAGCAACAGCTGGACCCCCGTTGCGTGTTTCGAGAAGACACTGAAGTTGACGCCGTTCGGTGACGGCGTCGCTCCCAGGGGCGAACTGTTGCCTTCCTCGAGGCCGTCGCTCACCGCTTGCCCAGCAGCTCCTTGGCCGCCGCCACGACGCGGTCGGGTTCGAAGCCGAACTTCTCTTGAAGTGCCTTCAGGGGCGCGGAGGCCCCGAACGTTCTCATGCCGATGACGTGGCCGGAGCTCCCGACGTAGCGTTCCCATCCGAACGTCGACGCCTGCTCCACCGCGACCCGCGCCTTCACGGTGGGAGGCAGCACGCTGTCCTTATACTCCTGGGTCTGGTGCTCGAAAATGTCCCAGGACGGCATCGAGACCACCCGGGAGCGGATGCCCTCCGCCTGCAGCTTGTCGTGGGCCTGTACGGCGAGGCTCAGCTCGCTGCCCGAAGCGATGAGTATCACCGCGGGATTCCCACCCGGGGGGTCTGCGAGCACGTAGGCGCCCCGCGCGACTCCCGTGGCGGGAGCGTACGTGCGCCGATCCAGGGTCGGCAACGGCTGCCGTGACAGCACGAGCACGGCCGGCTGGTGGCGTAGCTGCATCACGTAACGGTACGCCTCCACGACTTCGTTGGCGTCTCCGGGCCGCAGCGTGACGAGTCCGGGGATCGCGCGCAGCGACGCCAGGTGCTCGACCGGCTGGTGGGTCGGGCCGTCCTCGCCGTCGCCCATGGCATCGTGCGTGAACACGATGATGGTCGGCAGCTCCATCAGGGCCGAGAGCCGGATGGCCGGCCGCGCGTAGTCGCTGAAGATGAAGAACGTCGCTCCGAACGGCCGTAGCTTCGACAGCGAGAGGCCGTTGACGATCGCCGCCATCGCATGCTCGCGGACGCCGAAATGCAGGGTCTTGCCGCTCGGGCTCCCGGCCTGGAAGCTTCCCGCGCCCTCGTAGGTCAGGGTCGTCTTGTTCGACGGCCCGAGATCCGCCGAGCCCCCGAGGAACCACGGGATGCTCTGCGCGAGCGCATTCAGCACTCGGCCCGAGGCGTCTCGGCCCGCGATGCCCTTGGCATCCGCCGGGAACACGGGAAGGTTGCGATCCCACCCTGCCGGCAGGTCTCGCCGTTGCATCTGGTCGATCTCGCTCGCAAGCTCGGGGTACGTCGCCCGGTACGACGCGAAGAGCGCCGTCCACCTGCTTCGAGCGGCAGCGCCGCGCGCGCCGACGCCGGCCGCGAAGTGCTCGCGGACGCCGTCGGGGACCAGGAACTGTGCCTCCTCCGGCCACCCGTAGCTGCGCTTGGTCAGGCGAACCTCCTCGTCGCCGAGCGGCTCGCCGTGGGCCGCGGAGGTGTCCTGCTTGTGCGGGGAGCCGTAGCCGATGTGGCTGTCGAGGATGATGAACGTGGGACGCCCCTTCGTGTCCCGGAAGACACCGAGAGCCTGCTGGATGCGATCGAGGTCGTTGGCGTCGCTCACCCGCAGGACGTTCCACCCGTACGCCAGGAATCGGGCGGCGACGTCCTCCGTGAAGGCGAGGCTCGTCGGCCCTTCGATAGTGATGTGGTTGTTGTCGTAGACCCAGCAGAGGTTGTCCAGACCCAGGTGACCGGCGAGGGAGGCGGCTTCCGACGCGACGCCCTCCATCAGGCAACCGTCCCCACAGACCGCGTAGATGTCGTAGTCGAAGATCGCGAAGCCCGGTCGATTGTAGCGGTCGGCGAGCCACTTCTGAGCGATGGCCATCCCCACGCTCGTCGCGACGCCCTGTCCGAGCGGGCCCGTCGTGGTTTCCACCCCCGACACCCAGTGATATTCGGGGTGCCCGGGCGCCTTACTGCCGATCTGGCGAAAGCGGCGAATGTCCTCCAGGGACACCGAGGGCTGGCCCAACCGTTCGTAGTCGGCGTTCACCGCCCGCGTCCCCGTGAGATGCAGCACGGACCAGAGCAGCATCGAGGCGTGACCGTTGGAGAGCACGAACCGATCACGGTTAGGCCAGATCGGGTCCTCGGGATCGAAGCACATCACGCGGTTCCAGATCGTGTAGACGAGTGGCGCGAGCGCCATCGGCGTGCCGGGGTGCCCCGACTTGGCTTGCTGGACCGCATCGATCGAGAGCGTGCGGATGGTGTCGACCGACAATCGGTCGAGTTCGGTGTCTG
>Ga0066659_10000872_pt1 | contig 12273 bp, 15 predicted proteins | sample GraSoiAngelo_108_FD_75176 | JGI IMG/M metagenome (GOLD analysis project Ga0066659, IMG submission 75176) | Grasslands soil microbial communities from the Angelo Coastal Reserve, California, USA - 14_0903_09_40cm | ecosystem: Environmental > Terrestrial > Soil > Grasslands | place: USA... | reverse complement strand
TAGTCTAGTCTAGAGCATGGCGGGCACTCGGTCCTTCAGAAGGTGCTTGCGGGGATGTCTCTTCATGGCTCTCTGATTCGCGGAAAAGGTTTTAAAGTCCAAACGGCCGGTGGTTCTATTTCATACGTGGACCGTTACGAGAGAGTTGCTCTGGCAGGCAATTCATGAGAAGCGGAGCATGGATCTTGATGTTTGCATCGATGATCAGGGCCATCCGTATCTGGGACATCCGAAGGAGCACCACGAGAAAACGCACGAACCTTTTTTCGATTCGATGCCGCTGTGGGAAGCTGTAGAAGCGCTTGCCGACTCGAACATACCGGTGATCGTTGATTGTAAACACTTCGGCGCTTGGCCAGTGGTTGAAGATGTCCGGAAGCGGCTGCATTCTGGGAGGGACCCAAAGATGTACGGAGAGGAAACGAGAAAGCAGAAGCCGCGAAGCTGCCGGGCGCAGGAATTAGCCCCGAAGCCGTGCCCAGGAAAAATGTGTGGCAGAAAAGGCGTCTTACTAAACTCAGTGCGTTGGACGAGGAGCAGGCGTCGTCAAACATGCGATGAGAGATTGACGAGGAAGGAAAAATCCGGTATTCAGTACATATGTACTCCAGCATCAAAGCGACAGCGGCCCTCGTGATCGCAACCACTCACGAAATGCTTCCCATCGCCCACGCTTACGCCTTACGCCTCCAAAGACGGTAGTTGATCAGGGTCAGCAGGTCAGGTCGGTCCTATCACTCGAAAAAATATGAGGTGAAGCGAAGTGAGCGACGTTTACGATGTCTATCATGATGAATGTAAAGAGGGCGGTTATTGGCACGGCTTTTTCTTCGTTCCACGAAGCGCAAGGCAGTTGCTGCTGGATCTGTTGAAATTGGCGAGAACTATTTCTGGCTATCCGCACGAAGTGCATTACATAAAACTTGGTTCGAGGATAAAGCCGCACTATGAAACGGCGATAATCACTCAAGCCTGGACGAGCATCGGAGTCGCAGCGCTCCAACAACAGAAACTCAGAAGGTTTCCTCCCAAGATGTTTCTAGGGCGGAGTCGCCGAACTCTTTGCGGCCCAACGTACCGGGTCCTCTCAGAACTGGTACGCTGCAAGTTTGTAGTATTCCGCGAGCGGGATAATCACAAGAAAATGTACAGCGGAATGACAAGGCTTCAGTGCATTGAAACGACATTCCGTATGGGCCTCAAAGGAGGCGTGCATCTTCTTTTTGACGAACAAAGCCCCGTTATCATCGGGGATGTCTTTATCGACGGCGATGAGCAATACTTGGGAGAATTTGGCAGAACTTTTGATATCAACCGAACGCTCGTGAAGTTCGATCGAGAGAAGAGACCATATGTGTCCTTTTCGAAACAAACTAGACTCATCCCTCAGAGAAGTGACCCGGCAAGAATAGAAGCATATCAGAGTGCTGATGACAGTGAGTTCTTGCAGTTGTGTGACATTTTGATCGGCGGAGTGCGCTTCCACTCCCAAAATCCCAACAGGAGCCACATCCGGTACTCGGTGCGTTTGCCCTGCAGAGAGCTGCTCTCGCACGAGCAGGAAAATCTTGCGCGGATGCAACAGAGCCGCTTTTACAAGGGCTTTATGCTAAGTGAAGCCTGGTTGGACGCGAACGAGTGGCACTTTGCCCGGTTGAGGTCCGCTGAGGATGGGAACATGCTAAAGCCCGAACAATCGTGCTTTTCTTTAGCGAGGAGTGAGGAGCCGGCCCATTTCTGACTGAATGAAGGGACAACGGAGGCCACCACAATGTGGCCTCCGTTGGGTTGTACTCTAGCCGATTACTTCACTGCTTTGTGTTTAACACTTTTGGCCCTTGCTAGCTTGGCTTTCGCTCCGCCTTTCGGCTTCAGCAGTTCGTTTCTAAGTTCAGCACTGACTCTCGCCCCGTTGACCTTATACCGCAGAGCCGTACGTGCGAGGTTCGAGCTTTTCTCAAGCGTCTGCCGTTTTCATGGCTTGCACGGCAACCGCCGCAATCTTCTCGTAGTCCACGGTCTCAGCGCCCCATGAGGTTTTGCTCTTCTTCTCTTCCCATGCGTAGAGCTTCGAGAGACGGCGGTGGTTGTCATGCCCCAAGCGCCGGAAGTAGTCGAAGGCTACCAGCTCCAAGTCTGGCCGAGAGAGAACGTCGGGCAGCTTGTTGCGGATGGCTTCAAGGATGCGGACTCGCGACAGTTTCTCGACGCGCTCCCCAAGTGCTTCCTTGATTTTTCAGGGTTTGCAAGTACAAACCCTGAAACCCGCTTCCGTTGGGCTTGCTCCTGGGGCGTCGGCTTGTAGCGGGTCACGCGGTTGTGAACGTCGCATTTCTCGGTCTGGCAAAGATAGAAAATGCTGCCACCCTTGCCGTCAATGAGAACGGCGGCTTTCGTGTTGGGGCACTCCCCTTTTGCTTTGGCGTTACGGTACTGCCCTTCAAAAAGCACGTCCTTGGCATGGCCGTTCGCCATGAGGGAGCCTGTGAAACGCGCAGAGGTTTCTCGCCTTTCTCCTCAAGCTGCTTCACCTGAATTTGCACGAGTGCTTCAACCTTGGCCCGGTAGCACTCGCGGTCCGTGCAAATGGATTTCTGCCGGACTTCCGGAAAGAGAAGCGGGTTGCTGCCCGTTCGTTTGGGGCAACGTGCGCACGCTCCCGCCCTTGGAAGAAGCGTTTCGTCCTGCGGGTCAAACGGCGCGTTCGTGAGGTCCAAATCCCGAACAGACTGGACAACTGAAACTCTCAGGTATCATGCGAGTCCGAATCTCGCGGCGCATCTTGCCCGTCTCAATAACACATTCCTAACGATTCTTCTCCAGCCTGACATGTTCGCGGATCGCAGCTTTGGCTGCGGTCGCAAAGTTGAGACAGCCTTAGTACTTTTTATTTTGGTTAGATGTTAAGAAAGTTGTTGACACACTTAGTACGACTCTATATATATGCCCCACTTCCTGCCATTCGACCCATCCTCACCGGGTCGGCACCGGCCGGTCCATTTAGGCAAGTGAACGTCGCTCCACGACTCACCGGTTTCGCCCGAACGGTCCGTGGACCCAAGTCGGAGGCACTCAAGCATGCACCGCTCATTTTCTCTCCGTCATTTTTGGCTCTCCGTCGTGTCCATCTGAAGAGTCAACCCGGCCCGGCAACTCTCATTGGGAAGGTGGAGCCTTTTGTCCTACGACCACAGATTACTCTTTCGGGGGATCTCTCAGTCTCTAAGTCAGAGTCCTAGTAGTTCGCTCGCACGGCTATCACGAGAATTGCAGGTAAGTCCTCGAACGATCGAAATGGCTGTGGCCACAATGACCGGGAAAACATTTAGGGACGTGCGAGAAGAGATTTTGATGGCGACGGTGAGGTGCCTTTTCGTGTCGAATTCTGCATTAGCTGTCAAGGAGCTATCGCAGCGGGTTGGTTATAAGTCTGCCAGTTCGTTTGCCCGCGCAATTAGACGCGCCTGCGGATTGTGCCCCGAGGAGCTACGTTTTCGCATGGCGCGAGAAGAAATGCTGGCTATGCGAATTCCCAAGCATGTCGCTTAAACATCTGCGGAAACTGCACGACTTTTGCGAGTTCTGCGCTGTGATAAGGCTTGCAGTAGAATTCCCCCAATGTAGGCTCGTACCTCGTAATTCCCACGCCGCCGTTTCCCCGAACGGTGCGTGGACCCAACTCGGAGGCCCTATGCGAGTGGCTCGGCTTATCCTTTCGTTTGTCCTGATGCTTACCTCTTCTCGTCGCCTGAACTCACAGCAATCCACCTCGTCGCCGCAGCGTGACCCGCAGGCGCTTGCCGTTCTCCAGCAGGCCGTCGCTGCTATGGGCGGGCCTACAGCTATGGCCCAGATTCAGAGTGTCGTTGCGCAAGGATCAGTCGTTCCCGCTCCTGGAACAAGTGCTCCGTCGGGTAGTTTCATCTGGGAAGATCAATTTACTACGCAGAGTCACGAATTCAAGGCCACATTTCAGTCCGGTTCTCTCACTCAAGTCTTCGTCAGCGGTCACGGCAGTCCAGGCTTAGTCTCAAACGGGAAGATTACGAAATTCGCTCCATACGTTGCCAGCACAACTCTTCCCTTTCACATCCCTGCGGTCGTTCTCGCGGGTCTGCTGGCGAACACAAACTGCAATATTGCGTTTCTCGGCCCTACGACTCTCAACGGCCAGACTGCGGTCCATATCCATCTCCACATTGACACCGATCTCCTGCAGCTAACATCGAGCGTACAGGACTGGTATTTCGATCCGAACACCGCCTTGCCCTTGCGCGTGGAATACAGAATCCCCGATACGCATTTGGCCTTCAAGTACGCGACAATCGATGCTGATTTTTCTGATTATCGAGCAGCACAAGGCTCGCTAATCCCGTTTCACATCGCCACTTCAGAAGACGGCAATCCACGAAATAGCTTCTCGATTGCAAGCGTCTCCATTAATTCGCCCGTTTCTACATCAGACTTTGACCTTCCGACCGGAGGTGGACTGTGAAAGTGCGGATTCCCCGTACAGCCATAGCGCTCTTCGGCTGGTTTCTGTTTTGTTCTCTTGCGGAAGCACAGACCAATCCAAATCTTGATGAAGTTGGCTTGAAGCCCTATGGATCTTTCGAAGGTGGAAACATCGATTCCATCGGACTCACAAACGGCAACCTATTTATCAAAATCCCAGTGTTCTCGTATCCCCAACGCGGAGTCCTGTCAGGAAATCTATATCTTACGTATAATGGCAAGAATTGGTACGTTTTTCAGCATTGTAATCTAGGTGTATGTACGTATCAGTGGAAATACAACTACTTGCAGTCTAGGAATATGGGTTTGGGCTATGCCAGCCCCACTTACGTAAGTTGGCAGGTCGTGGGCGGCAATTACGTCTACTCTGCCTACGTCTCTGATGGTTCCTCGCACGAATTGGTGAGCAGCAATAGCGGTGGTTATGAGTCCGTAGACGGATCAGGAATCTGGTACAACAACGGCTCCATCATCATCGACCGCTCAGGCCTCAATTCTACTTCTTCGGGTCTCAAGGACGCAAACGGCAACCAGTTTACCTATCCAAATAACACATTCACTGACACTCTAAATCGACCGCTTGTGAGTTTTGGCAACCACAACAACAGACTACTCGGGATGTATTCAGCCTGCCGCTCCACATCAGATATCCCTGGCTTCCATCTCAACCTATCCGGGACGAAGCGGCACCAATCGGCAAATAAAGTATTGCAATGCAACCTATTCTCTGTCCACAACCTTCCAGGCCACCGCTCCGGATGGCACCCCTGTTGACGAAGGCTCGGCCTCCGTCAGTTTTACCGTTAGTGCCGTCATCTATAACGGCGTGTCGTGGGCCACGAGTCCGGCCTGGGCCTTCGACTACCAAGACACCTATGGGGATTTGACCAAGATTACCCTCCCCACTGGCGGAACAATCTCATACGCGTGGGGTAATCTTCCTTTATGCACGGGTAGCACGGCCCTGACTCAGGTCAGTCGTGCCGTCGGTGCTCGCACAGTCGACGCACAAGACGGCACCGGGCCACACACATGGAGCTATGCGATTAACCCCTCACTCACCACTACGACAGATCCAAACCAGAATGAAACCCTCCATTACATTACAGAATTCGGAACCTGCGGCTACTACGAAACCCAAACCAAGTGGTTTCAGGGTTCGCACACCACAGGTACGCTCCTAAAAACCCAAACGACGGATTACATTCACACCGCAAATCCTTACGTCCATCTCGATCCCAGACCAGACGTGAATGTGCTGCCAATACGAGTCACGACGATCTGGCCCAATGGAAAAACCACCAAGGTCGAGACGGACTATGATGCGAGTTTTCACAACGGCTCCAATAATTTCTCTTACGGGGATGTTCTAGCTGTTCGCGAATACGACTACGGCAGCGGCGCGCCCGGACCACTCCGCCGCACCACAACAAACACATATTTGCCGTTCACGAATAGCAGTTATCTGACGGCCAATCTACTCGATCTGATCTCCACTTCAACCATCACTGACGGCAGCGGAACCCAGATCGCAAAAAGCACTTATAGCTACGACGGCTACACCCTTCAGTCCTCGGGCATCACCACGCAACGCGATACCACCATCCCCAATCCCGGAACACGCGGCAATCTTACAAGCGTCTGCCGGTGGCTAAATACAACGGGCGGAAATCTCTGCACCACGACGCATTACTACGATACCGGCATGCCCTACCAAGTCACCGATCCCCGGGTCAACACGAGCACATACTCTTTTTCCTCCACTAACGCCGGAGCCTACCTGACGCAAACCAGCATGCCGGATACAAATTCGCCCAACTTGGCTCACCACATCGTCAGCGCCACCTATGATTTCAACACGGGCCAGACGAATACGTTTACGGACCAAAACAGTCAGCAGACAACTTATGGGTACGACCCGTTGGGGCGAATAACCTCCGCCAGTTTTCCGGATGGTGGCCTTACCAGCTTCACCTACACGGACACACCCCTGAGTGCTCACGTTGAGCGCACTCAAAAGATCGACGCCACTCGTTCAACAGACCTATTTGTCTATTTTGATGGCTTGGCTAGGACGAGTCGCAGTTTTTCGGCGAATGGCGAGTCCACTCCCTACGACCAGGAGGATACTTGCTACGGCGCCCGGGGTAACGTCAGTTTCTCTTCGTACCCCTATCAGGGGAACGGAACCTCTTCGCCTAAGGTTTGCTCCGGCGCTGGAGACTCCTTTGCGAATGATCCGTTGAATCGCATCACTCTCGTTACGCATTCAGACTCTTCGACCGTCGCGAGCTCGTTCGCCGGGGGGGCCACCAGCGTTTTGGACGAAGGTAACGGGACGCGCCGTGTCCAGCGTATTTCTCAAGTCGACGGCCTCGGTCGGTTGATATCCGTCTGCGAGGTTTCCGCAATTACTCTGAGCGTCGGCCTTACTCCGACTCCGGCTCCGTGCGGCCAGGATATCGGCGCAACCGGCTTCCTGACGACGTACACGTACGATGCACTCAACAATCTGAAGACTGTCGCCCAAGGCGGGTTGAATTCCCGCAGCTTTGTGTATGACAGCTTGTCTCGCCTCACCAGTGCCGCCAATCCTGAATCTGGATCGACAATCTATAACTACGATTCGGATACCAATTGCACCACACCGAACTCCTTCAGCACCCTCTTGCTCTCGAAAGTGGATGCCCGCGGCGTCCGTACCTGCATGCGGTACGACAACCTCAATCGCTTGACCCAGAAAAACTATTCCGACAGCACGCCCGTGGTAACGTACAATTTTGACGAGTCTACGGCGAACGGTGTAGCTCTCACGAACACCATCGGCCGCGCTTCTTCCCAAAGCACGACGTCCCCAAATCCGACTGCAGAAGTTTTCAGCTATGATCAGCTCGGCCGGGTCAAGACGAATTCGCAATGCACGCCGCAAAACTGCGGCACGGCCGTCTTTCCGGTTATCTATACTTATGATTTGCTCGGGAACATGGTCACTAGCACCAACGGAGGCGGAGTGACGCTTTCCTACACGGTCAACCTCGCCGCGCGCCTCACCAAATTGACTAGCAGCCTCTCGGACGCCAACCACCCCGGAACACTGCTCCAGAACGTTCACTATGGCTCGTTTGGCCCGACCTCCGACTCCCTCGGCAACGGCATGACTGACGCAGTGGCGTACCATTCCCGCGGCTGGCTACAATCGCTCTCCGCCACTTCAGGAGGCACCACCCGCTATTCGTTCAGCCTTACTCTTGCTCCCAATGGTGACATCACAACCGGCAACGACAGCGTGAACGGCAACTGGACCTACGCGTATGACGATTTTAAGCGGCTGCTGTCAGCGAACGCTACTGGTCAAGCCTACACCTACGACTACGACCGCTTTGGAAATCGTTGGCATCAGAATGGTCCCCATCCTTCCTCCCTAGGCTTTGACGCAAACAATCGCATCACTTCCGGCAGCGGCGTGACGTACGATGCAGCGGGAAACGTGACCGCCGACGGCTCACACACCTATGCATTCGACGCGGAAAACCGACTTACCAAAGTGGATAATGGCTCAACCGCGCAATATGTTTACAATGCCATGGGTCAGCGCGTCCGCAAGACTGCGGGATCCTCCAGTGTTGATTATCTTTATGATCTTGAAGGCCATGCGATTACGGAGTTGAGCTCCACAGGAGGCTGGAACCGAGGCGAAGTCTACGCCACTGGAAAACACCTCGCCACCTATAACGGCAGCACAACGTACTTCATCCATGCTGACTGGCTTGGAACCGAGCGTGCCCGCACGGACATATCCGGTAATTCCTATGAAGCCTGCACCAGCCTTCCCTTCGGCGATTGGCTTACCTGCACCGGAGGCGACCCCAGCCCCATGCATTTCACCGGCAAAGAACGCGACTCCGAATCCGGCCTCGACAACTTCGAGGCAAGGTACAATTCTTCAAGTTTGGGGCGGTTCATGTCCCCCGATCCCGAAAACGTCGGTGCAAGTCTGGGTGCACCTCAGAGCTGGAACGCCTACTCCTATGTCCTGAACAATCCCTTAAACTCCGTGGACCCCACCGGTTTGGATTGCATCTATGTAGACATCAACACCGGCATGCAAACGGACTTCAACCGAGGAGATTGCGACAACTCGACGGAGGAAAAAGCGAACTCCGGTTACTATGTCGATGGCGCGGTTGATCGTTCCAGTATTCAGACTGAAGGCAACTGGATAGCTTACACGTATACGCCCGACGGTCCTTCACTCAATAACGTCGGAGCCCAATGCTGGGGCGATTGCCCGAATGGCGCCGTCCAAGTCAGCGCGTCGGTTTGGAACACGCCTAAGATAGATCCAGACATTATCAAATATGGCGATAAGTATAATACCTGGGTGATTAAACACCTCGGCCCACCAGCCATGGTGATATCAGGCTTCACCGGCCTGGACCCGGCATTTTGCGGCGGTCCCCTTCTCGACAATTCAGAACTCAGCGATGCCGACCATGCGCCGGAACAGACCGAAAAAGAAAAGGAGCTGAACGAAGGCAAACAGGTGAAAAGGTCGACGGACGATCACGGAAACCCCATTAAGAAGCGTCCTGGACCAGCGCCGAAGGGGAATCAGAGCGGGCCCGATCAAGCTGGAAGTGCAGCCGCAGCAGCAGAGGCCATGGCGCTAGTAAACAACGGAATCAACTGCATTGCGAATAGCCGCAAGTAGGCGCGCGGCACCGACAGCTAACAATGGAACAGCTTAGGAAAGTCAAGCCCTGGACAAGGATTCTGTTTTCAGCAATCAAATTTGCTGTACATCAGATGGCCGGGACTTTTGGCGTCCCCATTTTCGCCTATCTATTGGGTGTCTCCCTCTTTAATTTGGAAGGCCTACTAGGGAGGGAATACTCCTTGCGCCCTCTACATCATATTTTGACCGAGACACCATATTTCCCTGTTCAGATTGCGCTAGGTCTCTGGTTTGGATGGCTACTAGGCAAGCGCTTTCTTCACCGATCGATGATTTATGTTTGGGTGCTCCCGTTCCTCATGTTGAGCTACGCGGTCGTCGCAGTTCCAACTTTCAGCGCAGGATACACTTCGGTTCTAATCGCCGAACAAAGCCGCTTTTCCCATTATTTCGGCTGGGGGTGCCAGCCCAAGAATCACTGCCTCGACCAGTTGATAGTCACTATGCCGTTTTATGCTGCGACGTCATATTCTATTGGAGCATATTTAGCGCTCAAAACGACGCAAGTTCGCACGCCTTGAGGCCGATCACGGAGCAAGCAACAACTCATGCAGGCGGCTCGCCTTTTTCAATCTCGCGCAAGATCTCCCGGGCACGCGCTTCATCCTCGGGCAAGACAAACAAATTGCATCTTCCATTATCACCGCGCTGCAAACGATAGTGAATAAGATTTTCCCTAAAAGCAAGCTCGACGATCGAAGGGGTGTCGGACGCGACCTGCCACCAGATCTCCACGGTCGCGTTCTTGGGATGCCATGGCTTTAGATAGGAGCCCGCCAACCTCCTTTCGACCTCCGGCTCACCAAATTCGCTGATTGGGCGAATGCTCTCCGGGATTTCAAACGCCTGGTTCTCAATCTCCTCGTCCGCTGCGGCGTTGAGACCCAACGCTGCTCTTGCAGACTCGTAATCGGATTCGGGAACGCCAACTTGAAACTTCCAATTCACTCTCATCTTGATCGATCGCGAGACAGGTTGTTGAGCAACCCTGTACACGATTCCCGCCCGCTTGAGATCACGGCAGACCTCAAGACAATCTGACTCGCTGTTTCCCTCCCACACCTTACGGAACGCGTTTTCATTAGTCATTCTTAGTCTCCACGGCCGGGCATGATCCTCCTCATTAGGGCTGAAGTACAAGATCATCCGACATTATTACACTACTCCCTGCCCCCTAGCTCCGCGCACGGGATCATACGACACTTGAATTCGCCCGACGGGCTGATTGGATGAGGGCGTCGGCTCCTTCGACCGAGTAGACTTGCCGGTTCTGCTCTAGTTGATGAATGCCGGTCATCGTTTTCTCCGCCGGTCGAACTCCGGCCAGTCCCGCTTGAGAAGTTCAGCGAACTCGCGCTTGTCCTCACCCGATTCGCGCCGTTCTTTCGGTTCCAGTAATAGCCGTCACGCCAGCCCTGTATGCGAATGCGCGACCCACCAGCGGCCAGGAAGACTGTCAATGAATTACCCACGAAACTGGCAGGCCCTTCGTCTGATTTCATGCGACGGCACCATTCGTTCACCGTGGAAATCTTGATTACAGTTGAATTTTCCCAATCCAGTTTCTTTGCTGTTTGCTTCGATGCTTTGTTGACAGAGCCGCTGAAAAGAACAACGCGACAGTGATGGTTGTGATTACGAACTTAATTGTCATTGCTTCTTCCTTTGCCGTGCCTGCCATCAGCAAGATCGCGAAGGAATCTGGAGACTGTAATCTGGATTCGCCGGACGGGTACGTCCAAATGGACTTCGCGCTCAATCCATGCGCGAAGCTCCCGCACCGTGGTCGCTTCCGCCTTCTTGTCTTTCAGGATGGCGGCGGCGTTCCGGTATTGCGCGAAACATTCTTGTAGAGCTCGGCGTTGGTCATTGGGTTGCAGTCGAGCGATTTCAAACGCATGAGCAACCGTCAGCTTGTCCTCATAGAACGCATGCTTGGCTTCGGGAATGAGTTGAATCAAGCGCAGTCGCCCGTTGACGTATGCAGGCGACCTGCCCACTCGCGAAGCAATGCTCTCGATGGTGTAAGTGTCGGGTTGAAGTTCAATGAGTGCGGCATATCCCTGCGCCTCATCGAGCGGATGCACGTCCACACGCTGGACGTTTTCGATGACTTGTAGCTCCAACGCTTGCGCATCGGTCAAATCGCGCACGGTCGCGGGAATGCTCTCGCGGCGTGCCAGCTTCGAAGCGCGGTAGCGCCTCGCTCCCGCTACTAGCTCGTACGTGTCCGCCGCCCCCTTGGGCAGCGGACGCACGAGAATCGGTTGGAGGACGCCGTGTTGTCTGATGTTTCGGCGAGTTCGGCTAGCTTCGACTGGTCAAACTGGGTTCGTGGGTTTGTTTTGGATTCGCGGATTTTCTCTAGCAGAATGTCCTGAATCGAGGAAATCACAGGCGGTACTGCTTTCACTTCACTTGCTACCATCGTTGTGCTCATTTCTTTTCTTCTCCTTTTCTCGAAATCGTTCGGATTAATATTCTTCGGGCAACAAAAGCGTCACAGAACGGTCCGACTCCGTGATAATCCACAACTTGTCGCCAGCGTGCGTGCGGTAGGCGCTCAAGAGCCGGAAACCGTGCTCTACGCTGTAGTCGTTTTCCTTGCGGTCCTCGTCGGACAAATCACTCGCGGTTGACATGGCGCGTGAGGAACTCGCCCGGCTGTTGTCCTGCCTTCTTAAGTGCGGCCAAAGCGCCCGGTGTTGCGACGATCTGGCCGAGTTCAAAACCGGGTTGTTTGCTGATTTGCTGCATGGGAAAAACTCCTTTCAGTGTGATTTGGTCTTTGCTTCTCAGAGGCGACGCGCAGACTGACGGGGTCGAGCAAGAAACGCCGAACGAGGCAAAAAAAAACCGGTCAGAACGTGAAACATTTTTCTTTGAAAGATTTTGCCGGTTTCTTGCCCATTAGCACCGGCCACCCCTAGGGGGTGGTTGTATGAGCCTGAAACTCCGTCAGAGAGCTCGATGACCCTCGCGTGGCGCGGCTACAATCTGGAGCACGACATGGCTCGGCAGCT
>Ga0066659_10000867_pt1 | contig 12285 bp, 12 predicted proteins | sample GraSoiAngelo_108_FD_75176 | JGI IMG/M metagenome (GOLD analysis project Ga0066659, IMG submission 75176) | Grasslands soil microbial communities from the Angelo Coastal Reserve, California, USA - 14_0903_09_40cm | ecosystem: Environmental > Terrestrial > Soil > Grasslands | place: USA... | reverse complement strand
CTGCGCGATCGAGGGCTTTTTCGGCGTCCGTTCCGGTGATGCCGCGCGAGTGCACTTCGATCAGGAACAAATGGTTGTCTGTGCCGCCTGTCACGATGCGAAACCCGCGCTTGGCGACGGCCGCCGCCATGGCTTTCGTGTTGGCCACGACCTGCTTCTGGTATTCCTTGAAGGACGGCTCCATCGCTTCCTTCAGGCACACCGCTTTTGCAGCAATCGTGTGCACAAGCGGACCGCCTTGGGTCCCCGGGAACGTCAACTTGTCTAGTTCCTTAGCAAACGCCGCCTTGCACAGGACCAAGCCGCCGCGCGGCCCGCGCAAGGTCTTATGCGTTGTGGTGGAAACGATATCCGCGTGGGGCACGGGGCTGGGATGCAGGCCCGCGGCGACAAGTCCTGCAATGTGCGCCATGTCCACAAAAAAGAGAGCGTCGACGGATTTCGCTGCTTTGCCTATGCGCTCGAAATCGATGATGCGTGAATAGGCGCTCGCGCCGGCGACGATCATCTTCGGCTTGTGCTCGCTGGCGAGTTTCTCGATTTCGTCGTAGTCGATGCGCTCGTCTTCTTTCTTCACGCCGTAGGCCACGAATTTGTACATCCGCCCGGAGAAATTCAGCGGATGCCCGTGCGTCAGGTGGCCGCCGTGAGAAAGATTCATTCCCAGAACTACGTCGTCCTTCTGGAGAGCCGACATGTAGACGGCGACGTTGGCGGATGTGCCCGAATGCGCCTGCACGTTGGCGTGCTCCGCGCCGAACAGTTCTTTTGCGCGATCGATCGTCAGTTGCTCGACCTTGTCGGCATACTCGCAGCCGCCGTAGTAGCGCTTTCCGGGATAACCCTCGGCGTACTTGTTCGTGAAGATCGAGCCCATGGCTTCGAGGACGGCTTCGGAAACGAGGTTTTCCGAGGGAATCAGCTCGAGGCCAGTGGCCTGGCGCTTAGCTTCTTCGCGCAGAAGATCGGCGATCTGTGGATCGACAGAGTCCAGTGGGCGGTTCATCCGGTCATTGGCTTCGGTAGTCATCGGTGCCGTCCTGTGTGGTTGTAGCCAACCATATTACTCTGCCGATGGCGTTCTGCGAAACGGCGCCTGAATAGTGCGGCCCTACATAGGGGTTGGGTGCGACTTGCAGGTGGTCTTGCTGCTGGCGGACGTTGGCGAGGACCTCGTCAAGGGCGCCTTGCATGAGCAGTGACTTCAGTTCGAGGCTTGCCTTGCCACCGGCCTTCAATGGGTTTCGGGATCGGCATGTTGACAGGTAAGTTCCGGATTGCCCCAGACGTTGCCGGGATCGCGCGAGAAGGTCGCCAGGATCCACTTGCCATCCGTTGATTGGGTTGCCAGAAAGGGTGCGTCTACCGGCCGCGATTTGTTGTACCAGGTGACGCCTTCTTCCTTCTTTTCGATGCGATTTGGCTCGACAGGCCAGGTGTAGGACGCGCGATAGCGGTTGGGGAGCCAATCTTCCAGGGGCATGGTGAGGCGGGCGGGGGTTTCCGAAGCGAGCAAGTCAAAGCCATTCTTATGATGGACATAGGATTCGCTGCAGCCGAACATCACGGAAAGGGCGAAATCATGCGCCGATCGGTTACCGCCTGAATCCTGTCGTAACCGATGCTTGCGCCATTGATGAAATCGTAATGGTAGCGGACACCATCGGGCTCGAGAGTCGTCCGGGCGGTCATACGAACGCCGCCGGTCAGCTCCATTTCGTACTCAAGGGATTGGCCGTTGCGACGCCACTTGGGCCGACGACCTTGTTCACCGGGCCGGTATAGGTAGAGATGAAAAGAGTTCGTCTTGCCGTGTTCGCGTGCGGTCACGTGCTCGGGGAAGAGTACCAGGATAACTGGATCGGAAGTTGGCTGGCCGGGCAAAACGATTCTCAAAGCGGGAGATGTATCTTCTTCGACGCGTTGGAGAAGGATGCCCGTCGTGGGCTCAACAACGGAGAAGTCTTGTGCGGGTGAGACTACGCAGCAAATGAGAAGAAAAAGAAGAACGAGGAGCCAGGAATGAGTGAAGATCCTTATCCGAGCGGACGAAGCAAGCATGTCTACCTCACGTCGCAACAACGGAACGAATGGCAAAGGGCGGAGGGAAGTCTGCTCCTACATTCGCGTTGAGCTCACGAGTGGTTTTCCATTCGAGCGATCTTTTCGAGGCGGCGCTGGTGGCGGCCGCCTAAATACACCGTCGTCAGGAAAGTTTGCACCATTTCTACGGCAGCTTCGGTGGTTGCGACGCGGCCGCCGAGGGCTAGGACGTTGGCATCGTTGTGTTCGCGGGCGAGACGCGCGGTCATCACGTCATGGGCCAGGGCGGCGCGAATGCCAGGCACTTTGTTGGCGGCGAAGGAAATCCCGATGCCTGAGCCGCAAACCGTGATGCCCAGACCGACTTTCTTCGAAGCCACACATTCGCTCACAGCCTTTCCGTAATCGGGATAGTCGACGGACTCTTCCGAGGATGTACTCTGGTCGTCGACTGCATATCCCGCTGCTTCGAGATATTTTCGAATCGCTTCTTTGACGGGGAATCCGGCGTGATCGGAACCGATGGCGATGCGCGGCGGCGGTTTCGCTCGTGAGCAGTAACGCGCAGGATTCTATCGGAGGCCGAAGGGAAGCGCAATCCGAAGCACCTGCCCTTATGCGGCTGGCCGAGTCGTGATATCTTTCCGCCATGCGAATCCCAACGAATTACATAGTGCGTTTGGCCGCATGCCTCGTCCTGGCGATGCTCACCTTCGCGACAAGCAGCGATATACCTCCCCACGGTCCGGCAGTGGTCTTGTTCGACGGGCGCGACCTCAAGAATTTCGATACGTTTCTGAAGGACCACGGATTGAACAATGATCCCGATCAGGTTTTTCGCGTCGAAAACGGAGTCATTCATGTCTCCGGCAAAGAGTTCGGTTACATCATCACCAGGCAGGAATTCGTGAACTACTACCTGCGCGCGGAGTTCAAATGGGGCGAGGGCACGTACGCGCCGCGCGAGGGTCAGGCACGCGACAGCGGAATTCTTTACCACGTGCAAGGGCCGCAGAAAGTTTGGCCCACTTCCATTGAATTCCAGATTATCGAAGGCGGAACGGGAGATTTCTGGATGACCGACGGCGGTGCGTTGACGGGGATCAATGGCGTGCGGGTGGCGGGTCCTCCGGGGAGCGCCCTTAAGATCGATCGCCTAGGCAAAGGCCCGTGGAACAACGTGACCGGATACCGCGATCCGGTTGACGAGGTGGAGAAACCGCACGGCGAGTGGAACTTGCTAGAACTGGTGGCACGAGGAGATCACGTCAAACAAATCGTCAACGGGAAGCTGGCGAACGAGGGCTCGGAAGCGTTCCCATCGAGTGGAAAGATCCTGTTCCAATCCGAGGGAGCAGAAGTGTTCTTTCGCGATATTAAATTGTTTCCATTAAAGCATTGATCCGTGCCATTGCGTGTTCGCGACGTTTCGCTATTAGTTGTTTGCGAACGAGTGCTATAGTTTTCGAAATTTGGTATGGGTTGCAATGGAGCTGCCACATTTATGGATAGCGCCAAGAATGTACATTTGCCGGACCCGTTTAAGCAGCCACAGGCATGGGCGGCCGCTTTCTTCACGTGCACTCTGCTGCTCATGATTGGCGTGCTCACGGCATCTCTCCAGGCCCAGGACAAGAACCCCCTTGCAAGCGATCCGAGGGCGGCAAAGCTCGGCGAATTTGAATTTCGCGCGAACTGCGCGTTTTGCCATGGATTGGCGGCGCGGGGCGGAGGCCGGGGGCCCGATTTGACGCACGCGAAGAAGCGTCATGGAAGCACGGACGCCGATCTGTTTCGAACCATTAACGATGGAGTTCCCGGCACGGCCATGCCGCCGAATGGAGCGACACAACAAGGCGTGGGCATGACGGAAGAAGAGATCTGGCAGGTGATCAGCTACATCCGGAGCGTGGAGAAAAAAGCTGACGCCGCCATTGGGAATCCGGCACATGGGAAGGAACTTTTCAACCGGACGGCGGGCTGCAGCACGTGCCACATGATTCAGGGAAAGGGAGGCCGGATCGGGCCCGACCTGAGTGCGACGGGTTCGACGCGTTCCACCGACTACATTGTGGAATCATTGCGGAGTCCCAGCCGGCGGCTGGCGCAGGGTATTTCCGAGGCGATGAAGGAGTTTTCGCAAGAATATGAGACGGTCACGGTGGAGACCGCTGAGGGACAGAAATTCATGGGAGTGGTGCTGAACGAAGATCATTTCACGCTGCAAATGATGGACACGCGAGAGCAGATTCACGTGTTCGAGAAGGACAAGCTGCGTTCGTTCGAAAAGAGCCGCGAGTCGCTGATGCCGGCGTACGACCAGAAAACTTTGAGCGATAAGGATCTTCAGGACGTAGTTGCGTACCTGCTTGCGGTGGGTGCGCAATGAGGACCGAATCGATGAACGGTGCACTCGAAGAGAGATTCCCGACTGCGCAGGCCGACCCTTCGCAGCAGCGAAGGAGAAGAAAAAGCGCCGGGATGCTTTGCTCGGAATGACGGTTGTGACGCGGTTGGCGTTTCTTGTGTTTGCGATTTCGGTTTGTTTCGTGCTTGACGTCAGCGCGCAGGTGACGCCGCAGCGACTGCTGGATTCGGCGAAAGAGCCGCAGAACTGGTTGATGTACTCCGGTGACTACGCGGGGCACCGATTCAGCGCGCTCGAACAGATCAACGCTTCGAATGCGGCGATGCTTGTTCCCAAGTGGGCTTATCAGACGATGGCGGGCGGGAAATTTGAAACGACGCCGTTGGTTGTGGAAGGAATTCTTTACGGCACGGGGCAGGATAATCGGGCTTTTGCTCTGGACGCGCGGTCGGGACGGCCGATCTGGCAATATCAACGCGCGCTGGCGGCGGATATTCGACCGTGTTGCGGGCGCGTGAATCGCGGGCTGGCGATTTTAGGGGATAAAGTCTTTCTTGGGACGCTCGATGCGCATGTTCTCGCACTGGACGCTAAGACGGGAAACGTGGTGTGGGACGTGACGACCGTGGACTATCGCAAGGGTTACAGCATCACGCTTGCGCCGCTGGTGATCCGGAATCTAGTGCTGATCGGCGTATCTGGCGGCGAATATGGGATCCGAGGATTTATCGACGCTTACGATGCTGCGACCGGCGAGCGGAAGTGGAGGTTCTACACGATTCCTGGTCCGGGGGAGCCCGGCCACGACAGTTGGGAAGGCGACTCCTGGAAAATCGGAGGGGCGCCTGCGTGGATCACGGGCACTTACGATCCCGCGACCAATACTACTTTTTGGACCACCGGCAATCCTTCGCCTTCGAATCGGGGCGAGGGGCGCGCCGGCGACAATCTTTACAGCAATTCCTTGCTGGCTCTTGATCCGGAGACGGGAAAGCTCAAATGGCATTTTCAGTTTTCGAAGCATGACGAGCACGACTACGACGCCACGCAGGTGCCCGTGATGGTTGACCAGGGCGACCGGCGCCTCATCCTGCAGGCGAACCGCAACGGATTTTTTTATTTGATTGATCGCACCAATGGAAAGCTCGTGTTCGCGAACCCTTTTGCAAAGGTGACTTGGAGCGACTCAAAGGATGCGACCGGAGCTCCGATTGCGCGAAAGGATGCCTCGCCGACGCTGGAAGGGAATCGCGCATGCCCGGGTGCGGCGGGCGCGACGAACTGGATGTCACCTACTTACGACCCGCAAACGGAGCTCTTCTATGTAACGGCGCGGGAACAGTGCGACGTCTTCAGTACCGCGCCGCAGCCGTACGAAGCGGGACACGCATACTATGGCAGCGCGTATTTCCCGAACGACGATGCCGCGCCGTTCACCGGCGCGCTGCGCGCCATTGATCCGAGCACTGGAAAAATGAAGTGGGAGTGGAAGCATCCCTCGCCGACATGGTCCGGGGTGCTTTCCACAGCAGGTGGGCTCGTCTTCACGGGCGACGCCGAGGGAAACTTCATCGCGCTCGAGGCCGCTTCAGGCAAGGCGCTTTGGCATTTCCAATGCGGCGCGTCAGTGTATTCCTCGCCGATGTCCTTTTCGATTGAGGGCAAACAATACGTGGCGGTCGCAGCGGGGTCGGCGCTGTTTACTTTCGGTTTGCCGTAGGGCGTGGCGCAGCTTTTTTTCTTCAGGAAGTGCTATCCAAAAAGTGTTGTACGGTGCGGCGAGCGCGAACGCCGAATTCACGCTATACTTAGAGGGTTATGCTCTCGGTCAATAACATTACCATGCGTTTCGGTCCGCGCGTTCTCTTCGAGAACGTAACTTGCACCTTCATGGCCGGGCGGCGCTATGCCGTGACCGGGCCGAATGGCGCTGGCAAGTCCACGTTTATGAAGATCTTGACTGGGGAGATCGACTCGACCAGCGGCTCGATTACCCGGCCAAAGAAGATGGGTGTTTTGCGGCAAGATCAGTTTGCGTTTGACGAATATCGCGTCATCGACACGGTCATTATGGGGAATGCATCGCTTTGGAAGGCGCTCGAAGAACGCGACGCACTCTATGCTAGACCGCATGACGAATTGACGGACGCCGATGGGATGCGGCTTGGGGAGCTTGAAGGCATTGTTGGCGAAGAGGGCGGGTACACGGCGGAGGCGGATGCGGCGGTGCTGCTCGACGGCCTGGGCGTGGAAGGCACGCTGCACGAACGCAAGATGGGCGAATTGCAAGGCGGGCAGAAAGTGCGCGTGCTGTTGGCGCAGGCGCTCTTTGGCAATCCCACGGCGCTGCTGCTCGACGAACCGACGAACAACTTGGACCTGGATTCCGTGCATTGGTTGCAAAGATATCTCTGCGAGTATGAAGGCGTGCTGATTGTCATCTCGCACGACAGGCATTTTTTGAACAGCGTGTGCACCTACACGGCGGACATCGATTACGAGACGATTATCATGTACGTCGGCGGGTACGACGACATGGTGGTGGCTAAGACGCAGATTCGGGGGCGCATCGAAGCGGACAACGCCAATCGGGAGAAAAAAATCGCGCAGTTGCAGGAGTTTATCGCGCGGTTTTCCGCGGGCACACGCTCCGCGCAGGCTACTTCGCGCAAAAAGGAAGTCGAGCGCTTGCAGACCACGGAGCTGGCGAGGAGCAACATCCAGCGGCCGTTCATTAAGTTTGATATGAAGCGGAATTCAGGGAAGCACCCACTAGAAATTCGAAGTGTCGAAAAATCCTACGACGACTTAAAGGTGATCCCGCGATTTTCAGCGAGCGTGGTGCGCGGTGAAAAAATCGCGCTGATGGGCCGCAACGGCGTTGGGAAAACCACTATGCTGAAGTCGCTGGTTCGCAATGCGCCTGGATTCATCGAGGACAAAGACCTGCGCTTTCCAATTGATGGTGGTGAGGTGAGATGGGGACACGAAGTTGCCGTTGGCTACTTCGCGCAGGATCATGGGGAATCCATAGCCAAGGGCATGACCGCGATCGATTGGCTTTGGCAGTTCGATCCCTCTGCCTCGCAACAAGAGCTCCGCGGCTTGATGGGGCAGATGCTATTCAGTGGCGAAGATGCGCTGAAGCCGACGCGAGCGCTTTCCGGCGGCGAGTCCGCTCGGCTGATTTTTTGCCGGCTGATGCTGCAGAAGCCGAATTTCCTGGTTCTCGACGAGCCTACCAACCACCTCGACCTGGAATCGATCAACGCGCTGAACATCGCGCTACAGCGGTACGACGGGACGGTGCTGCTCGTGACGCACGACCACGACGTCATCGACGAAGTCGCGACGCGCATCTGGCATTTTCACGGCGGCAAAATTGAAGATTTTAAGGGTACGTACGAAGAATTCGTGGCATACGAAGAGGTGAAAGCAGCGCAGGGCCCGATCGTCCCGGCACGTGCGGGCAGTCGTCGCGCTTCAGTTCCCTCATAAAGAACGACCAGCGGCGGCGCCTGAGGCCCACGCCCACTGAAAATTGAACCCGCCGAGTTGGCCGGTGACATCCACGACTTCGCCGATAAAAAATAGCCTCGGAACTTTCTTGGTCTCCGTGGTTTTGCTCGACAATTCGTTGGTGTCGACGCCGCCGGCCGTCACTTCTGCCTTTTCGTAACCCTCTGTGTCCGCAGGCTTGATCATCCATTGGTGCGCCTGCGTTTCCAGTTTTGCGAGAGCATCGTCATTCCATGCGGCTGGTGCATGGTTGCCCAGCCAGCGTTCGGCGAGTCGTTTAGGGAGAATTCCCTGAAATGCCTTCTGTGCTGCTGCCATATTGCGCACCCTTGCGGTACGAATCGCTGACGAGATCTTGCGATCCGGGGCTAGATCGATTTGAATGGATTGCCCCTTTTTCCAATAGGAAGAGATTTGCAGTATCGCGGGTCCGCTTAAACCGCGATGGGTGATCAGCATTTTGTCGCGGAACGCGTGATGATTGGCTTTCGCGACCACTTCTGCTGAGACGCCGGCCAAGTCGCAGTATCGGCTGCGATCTTTGCCGGCTAAGACGAAGGGCACAAGCGCGGGTTTTGTTTCAATGATATTTAATCCGAACTGATGCGCCAACTGGTATCCGAACGGTGTCGCGCCCATTTTGGGGATGGAGAGTCCGCCCGTGGCGACCACGAGGGTGGGCGCGTGATATTCGCCGGATTCGGTGCGCACCGCGAACTCCGTGGTGCGCCGCACTTCTTGGATTCGGCTCTGCAGAAAAATCCGCACTGCCGCCGAGCTGCACTCCGATTCCAACATTTCTGTTATGTCTTGCGCCGAACGATCGCAGAAGAGTTGCCCGAGCATTTTTTCGCGGTAAGGAATGCGATGCTTTTCGACCAGGGTGATGAAATCCGCGGGCGTGTACCGGGCCAGCGCGGATTTCGCGAAATGCTCGTTCGCGGAGATGAAATTTTCCGGTTGGCAATGAACGTTGGTGAAATTACAGCGCCCACCGCCGGAAATTAGAATCTTTTTCCCGACGTGATCAGCGCGCTCGAGCACGGCGACACGTCGCCCGCGTTTGCCGGCCTCAATAGCGCAGAGGAGCCCCGCGGCTCCGCCGCCAAGAACCAGGGCGTCAAATTTGTGCATCAGAAATGAGTCTCACTTGACCCGGAAGCAAGAGCCTGTCAATTTCCACTGCCATGACTCTCAAGGTTAAACTAAGTGCAGGAGAAGACCGAGAAAATTGCCTCCGATCGTCAGCGCACAAGGACTGTCGAAGAGATACGGCGCCGCGCCGCTCTTCCAGAATATTTCGTTTGCCGTTTCCGAAGGGGATCGTATCGGCGTAATTGGGCCGAATGGTTCGGGCAAGTCGACATTGCTGGAGATGCTCATCGGCCGCGTCAAGCCGGACAGCGGAGACGTCGCGATTCGCAAGGGTACGCGGCTCAGTACCGTCGCACAGATTTCGGACTTTGCCGCGGGAGTGACGATTCGCTCCGTCATTGAGACCGCTCTGGAGCGAGCCGCCGTTCCTGAACCCGAGCACGCCTCACGTTTTGCCGAAACGCTGGGCCGCGCGGGTTTTGAGGATCTTGATGCGCACGCCGCGACGCTCTCCGGCGGCTGGCGCAAACGGCTTGCCATCGCCGAGGCTTTAGTCCAGGCACCGGACATTTTGCTCCTGGACGAGCCCACCAATCATTTGGATCTCGCGGGGATTCAGTGGCTCGAATTCGTTCTCCGGAATGCGCCGTTCGCGTGTGTAGTGGTGAGTCACGATCGCTACTTTCTGGAAAACGTCGCAAATGAGATGGTGGAACTCAATCGCGCCTACGAAGACGGCGCGCTGCGCGTGGGCGGAAACTACAGCGCGTTTCTTGAAGCGAAGGAAGAATATCTCCACGCGCAGAAAAAGCGGCAAGAGTCTCTGGAGAATCGCGTTCACACAGAACTCGAATGGTTGCGCCGAGGGCCGAAGGCGCGCGCTACGAAGGCGAAGGCGCGCATTGATAAGGCCAACGAGATGATCGCCGAACTCGCAGAGATGAACGCCCGTACCAGCATCGCCAGCGCCGAAATCGATTTCTCCGCGACGAACCGGAAGACCAAACAGCTCATCACGCTCGACGGGGTTTCCTACGGCATCGGCAGCCGCACGCTTTTCAAAGACATTCGTTTCACCGTTACGTCCGGGATGCGAGTAGGACTAGTCGGTCCGAACGGCAGCGGCAAAACAACATTGCTACGCCTGCTGCACGGAGACATCAGGCCAGGAACGGGCAAAATTTGCCGCGCCGAGGGATTGCGAGTCGTCTACTTCGACCAAAATCGCGAGCTCGATCCGGACATCACTTTGCGCCGGGCACTTGCGCCGAATAGCGACGCAGTGATTTATCAGGAACGCGTGATTCATGTTGCTGCGTGGGCCGAACGATTTCTCTTCTCGGCGGAAAACCTGAACCAGCGGGTTGGCCGCCTTTCCGGCGGCGAGCGCGCACGCGTCCTGATCGCTCAACTCATGCTGCAACCCGCAGACGTTCTGCTGCTGGACGAACCGACCAACGACCTGGATATACCCACTCTCGAAATCCTGGAAGAGAGCCTGCTCGAATACGCGGGAGCTCTGGTGCTGGTCACGCATGACCGCTTCATGCTGGATCGCGTTTCGACCGTGGTAGTCGGACTGGATGGTCTTGGAGCGGCGGAGCGTTTTGCGGACTACTCACAATGGGAAGCCTGGCGGCGACTTCAACTGGTAAGTGCCAAGCCACCCGCAGCCGCAATTTCGCGCCCAGGTGCAACCACGGACGCCGTCTCGGGCTCTCCTCCCAAGAAAAAGCTTTCTTATCGGGAAGCCCGCGAATTTGCCAACATGGAGGAGCGCATCGCTCGGGCCGAGGAGGAGTTCCAGGCGAAACAAGCAGCGCTTGGAGATCCCCAGATTATGAGCGATCGAATCCGCCTTCAAGACGCGGTGTCCGAATTGGAGGAAGCCCGGAAAGCCGTTGATCACCTGTACGCGCGTTGGGCTGAACTCGAGCAGAAACAGACCTGACCTCCGTTCACTTAGGCCTTGCCGGTCTCTGTTTCCAATGCTGAAGCGATCTACATCGGTGACGTCGGTTGTGAAAAAGAGCGTTGCGGGGTCCATCACCCCAGCACTTTTACTCATCACCAGCATCCACGTGCAGACGTCGAACAAGACCGACCTCCAGGGAGTCGCGGATGTGAGCGGTTTGGCTGCTGGCAACCTCGTTTCTCTGCCAGGGCTGCTCTTTAACAACGGAGCGAACCACCGGGGCTAATTGCGAAAAAAGTGCGCGAGCGCTGAGGGCAACTCCAGAGAAGAACAAACGGGCTGGGGGAAATCGTTCCCCGGCCCGTTTCTTGAGAGCTGCGGCGTTCAGACCTGCCCACCCTCTATTTGCCGAGCAAACTCTTCCAGCGGACCCAGGCGTCCGCGCGCGCCTTCTTGTCGGCGTCTTTCGCATCGGGGGCCTCGCCGGCACGCATGAAGCCGTGTCCCGCGCCGTCGTAGGTTACCGGGTCGTAGGTCTTGCCGGCCGCTTTCATTTGAGCGACGGTATCCGGGATGGTTGCGTCGATGCGTGCATCATTCCCGGCATAGAATCCGTAGACCGGCGCTTTGATGCGCGCCATCGCTTCCTTTTCCGGCGGCCCGCCGTAGAAAACAAAAGCGGCCGCCAGGTCACCGCGGTTGGTTGCGAACCGGAAAGTTTGACTCCCGCCCCAGCAGTAGCCGCCAACGAAGAGCTTGCCATTCGAAGCGGGGATCTTCAGCGCATAATCCGCCGCGGCATTCAAATCCGCTGTCACCTGGTCAGGATTCAAGTGGCTCACAGCTTCCATGGTCTTGCCTTCCGCAAAATCGCTGCTGCGGCCGCCGTTCGGCCCCGTGCCGGAGAGAAGATCGGGAGCGACCGCGATGTAACCCGCGGCGGCCACCTGATCCGCCAGATCCTGCACCCAGTCTGTCATGCCAAAAATTTCATGAATGATCAGAACCACAGGAGTCTTGCCCTTCGACTCGGGGTAGACGACAAACGTTTCGACCGAGCGGCCATCGTGCTTAACGGTGACCCACTCGCGGTGGCGCGGAGATTTTTCAAGGGTCGCGCGTGCCCAGTCTTGTGCGGAAGCGATTTGCGCTGCACAAAGAATCAGCAAGGAAATCAGAGTGACGCGTTTCATAACGTGATTTCTCCCTCAAGAAACATAGCCGGCTGGACGCCGGTCAAGATGCGTCCATCCGAGCGATTGCGATAGTAAGACTACGAGTGACAGCTCGCAAGACCCGCAGACCTCGGTGTATCGAGAATGTCCGAGTTTATCGTCGCAGACTT
>Ga0066659_10000860_pt1 | contig 12320 bp, 10 predicted proteins | sample GraSoiAngelo_108_FD_75176 | JGI IMG/M metagenome (GOLD analysis project Ga0066659, IMG submission 75176) | Grasslands soil microbial communities from the Angelo Coastal Reserve, California, USA - 14_0903_09_40cm | ecosystem: Environmental > Terrestrial > Soil > Grasslands | place: USA... | reverse complement strand
TGTCAGCAGGCTCTTATTGCGCGCGCAACAGGTGTATGGTAGCGTCGCCCAAATAAGGGCAGTGCCGACGGGCGCTGCAGGGTGGCGTCACGACTGCGCCAAAGGCCAAGAAATTGCCGGCTGAACTGCTGCACGTAAACGCGCAAACTCCGGAGACGGACCTGCTGCGGTATGCGGCAGATTTTCTGACCCGCGGAAGTGTGATTGCGATTCCCACCGATACCTTCTACGGGCTGGCGGCCGACCCATTCAATCTCGCCGCAGTGGATGAAATTTACCGCGTGAAAGGGCGCCCGGAAACGAGGGCCCTGCCAATCCTTGTGAATTCGATCGAACAAGCCATTCTGCTTGCGCGGGAAGCGTCGCGGAAATTCTTGCGGCTCGCCCAGGCGTTCTGGCCAGGAGGATTGACCCTGGTCGTGAACGCCGCGCAGCGCATCCCGCTCAAGGTGACCGCAGGCACAGGCCGCATCGGATTGCGATGGCCGAATAGCACGGTGGTGCGGCGCCTGATCGATGAATTTGAAGGTCCGGTGACGGGGACGAGCGCTAACATTTCCGGGTTTCCATCGTGCGCGAACGCGGAACAGGTGATGAAGCAGCTGGGGTTGCGCGTGCCGCTCGTGCTGGACACGGGAGAAACGGGGGGTACGTTGGCCTCGACAATCGTGGAATTGAACGGTGACACGTGGAGAATCGGCAGGGAAGGGGCGATTCCAGTGGCAGAGATTGAGAAGGCGTTGGAGTAGTGTCGCGTTTCCCCGGAAAAAGGTATTTTTGTGGCTGAACTCGTGCGACGAATCAGCGGCTGTGGTTTGGATGAAGAGACGTGAGGAAGTTGTAGTTGCCGGTGGAGGGAAGATCGAGGGGGCAGAGCGAGCGGCGGTGAACGGAAACGACATCGTTGAACCACAGGGGCAAATAGGGAAGATCGTCCGCCAGAATTTTCTGAACTTCACTGCATAAGGCTTTCCTTCTTTCCTGATTCATTTCCACGCGAATCTGGTCCGTCAGCGCGTCTACGCGAGCGTTGTGATAGTGCCCGCGATTGGCGCCGTCCGGCGGAAAGCGCTTCGACGAGAAAGCATATTCAAAAAAGTCCGGATCGGTGTTGGCGCCAACCCAGCGCTGGTAGGTGATCTGGAAATTTCCCTTGGCAACGTCGGAGAACAGCGTGGCAAGCTCAAGCGGCCGCAGTTCAAGTTGGATGCCCACGCGGCGCCATTGTTCCTGAAAGGCCGCGCCAATGAGGCGGGCTTGCTCTTCCGTCGAGCATTTCAACGTGAGATGCGCGCGGATTCCGTCCTGCTTGCGAGGGAAACCCGCAGCGTCGAGTACCTGTTCGGCGCGAGCAGGATCGTACGGATACTGCGCGACATTCGGTTCGGCGGCCCAGTGATCCGGGGGCAGAGCGCCCCCAGCCAGCTTCGCCTGGCCACGGAGGAGATAGCGAATGAGCGCTTCGCGGTCGGTCGCCAACGCAAGGAGCTTGGCGAATTTCGCGATGAGACAAGACCGCATCTTCGAGGTTGAACCCCAGATAGGAAAAATTCGCGCCAGTGCGGTCGCTCACGGCGAGATCAGGCTGGCGCGCAAGGACGGGAATGATATCCGGAGAAAGGGAACTCATCTCCAGATCGGCAGAGCCCTTGCGAAGTTCGAGGGCACGGACGACGCCGTCGGGCACGACTCGGAATCGCACTCTAGCGATCCGCGGTGCATCATGGAAGTATTCAGGATTGCGCTCCAGGACAACTTCTTCGTCCTGCGATTGCTGCAGGAAGCGAAAGGGACCGGAGCCTATGGGGTGACGAGAAAAGTCGGCGCTAGCATTCGCGGGAACGATGCCAATGGCGGAGGGGATGAGGTTGACGCTGAAGGAAGCATAAGGCTGGCTCAAATGAAAGATGACCGTGGCGTCGTCAGGCGCTTCGACGGAGGTGACCAGGCGAAGGGCTCCGCGTTTCGGGGACTTGTTGGCGGGATTCATGATGAAATCGAAAGTTGCTTTGACGTCGGCCGAAGTAAGCGCGGCCATCATGGAAGCGAACACCGCGGCGAAGATGGAAGACGTAGGTGAGGGCGTCGGGAGTTGACCAGGATTCGGCAAGATCTCCGTGGAAATACATTTGATTGTCGCGCTCCAGCAAGCCACTAAAGAGGAGTCCATCGATGCGTTGGGATTGCGAATCGGTGGCAAAGCGCGGGTCGAGGTTGGTGGGGCTGGCTTCAATGAGGAAGGTGAGCGAGGAAGAGTCATGGTGAGCTGGGCGTGAACAGGAAGAGACACAGAACGAAACAATGAGGAAAGGCAGCAAGGAAGTAACCAGGAGATGGAACTTGGAGAGGAGGCGGTTAGCGCGGTGGGGCATAGGAGATTTTCCCGAGGATCGCCAGGCCACGGGCGCCGGTTGCGGACGGCAGGTTTGCCGCGCGCCGGTGCAGTGTTTCGTAGGCGAGAAGGGCGAAGGCCAAAGCTTCCTTGGCGTCTTCGGGAATGCCGAGACGCCCAGAGGGCAGGACTTCGATGCCGGGAAGGGCGGCGGCAAGTTGGGCGAGTATTAACGGATTGTGCGCTCCACCGCCGGAAACAATGAGTTGCTGAATTTTTGTTGTGGGTAATACGAAGCGATTTAAGGCATCGACGACCGAGAGCGCGGTAAAGATTGTAGCTGCGCGGATGAGATCATTGGGACTGGCGCGATAGTGGCGGCCGAGACTGAAGAGCATCTTTAGGTAGGCACGGCCATAGTATTCGCGGCCGGTGGATTTGGGTGGTACCAGCTTCAGATAGGGATCGCCCAGGAGGTCGTCGAGCAGCGCGGGGAGGCTGCGGCCTTGCATGGCCAGGCGGGCGTTCCTGTCAAAACGCCGGCGCCCTTGTGTGAAATGCGCGACCAGGGCGTCGATGAGCATGTTGGCGGGGCCGGTATCGAAGGCCAGGACCTGCTGTGGCTTGGCGGCGCGAGGGAGCACCGTTATGTTGGCGATGCCTCCGAGGTTGAGGGAAATGCGGCCCAGCTTCGCGTGGCGGTAGAGAAGATAGTCTGCGTAAGGAACCAGAGGCGCGCCCTGTCCACGGAGGGCCATGTCCGCGGGACGAAAATCGCCGACGGTGGTGATGCCGGTGCGCGCGGCGATCACTGATGGCTCACCAATTTGAAGCGTGGATGCTGTCGGCGAACCGAAATACGGCATCGGGCGCCCCTGATGGAAGATGGTCTGGCCGTGACTTCCGACTAAGGCGATCTTCGATAGCGCCACTCGAAACTGCCGGCAAGCGGCAATAGCGGCCCCTGCAAAGAGTTCGCCCAAACGAAAATTCAACTGACTGAGAGCGCCCGCGATGAGGGGGCGCTGTTCGGCAACGCGAAGAATTTCCTTTCGAAGCGCAGGAGGATATTTGACGGAGGCGTGGCCAAGCAGTCTGGCGTTCAGGTTTGGGGGCGCCCCGGAGATGCGCACCAACGCAACGTCGATTCCATCCGCGGATGTTCCGGACATCATGCCGAGAACGAGCTTGGATTTTCCGTTCATGAGATTTGTTTTTTCAGTTCAGCGAGGAGATTCAAAGCGTCGAGAGGCTTCAATTGGTCGAGGTCCGCGCCACGCAGCTTTTCGAGCACCTGGTGATCGAGTGCGGTGAACAGCACCTCCTGATTGCCGTTCTTGTGCGCAGTGCCGGAGCCGACTGGAGAAAGGGTTTCGCTGAGTTCGTGCTCGCTCTGCTCATGTCTTTTCAAGACCTCGCGGGCGCGCTTGATCACGCTGTGAGGCAGGCCGGCGAGCCGGGCAACTTCGATACCGTAGCTTTTATCAGCGCTGCCGGGCTCGACGCGGCGCAGGAAAATGATCTCGCTGGGCGTCTCCTTCGCGGAGACGTGGACGTTCTTCACCGCCGGGAGAAGGTCGGCAAGCTCCGTCAGTTCGTGATAATGCGTGGCGAAAAGCGTACGCGCGCGGATGTGCTTCTGGAGATGCTCGACCACCGCCCAAGCAATGGACAGACCATCGAAGGTAGCCGTGCCGCGGCCGACTTCATCGAGAAGAACAAGGCTCGCAGGTGTGGCATGGTTGAGAATGGCCGCGACTTCGCTCATTTCCACGAGGAATGTGGAGCGGCCACGCGCGAGATTATCGCTTGCGCCGATGCGCGTGAAGATGCGGTCGGTGATGGGCAGCTTCGCCTGACGCGCGGGGACGAACGAGCCGATCTGGGCCATCAGCACAATGAGCGCAGATTGGCGAAGATAGGTAGACTTCCCGCCCATGTTCGGACCGGTGATGAGGAGAAGTTGCTGACGACCGGGCTCAAAGCAAAGGTCGTTGGGAACAAAGCGCTCGCCTTTTTGCCGGAGAAGTTCCTCGATCACGGGATGGCGGCCGGCAATGATCAGAAGCTCACCGGCGGAGCTGAGTTCCGGCCGGGAGTATCCGCGATCGGCAGCCAACTTTGCGAACGACGTCAGCACATCAAGCTGCGCCACGGCGGCAGCTGTACGCCGCAATCGCGCCGCCTGGGAGGCCACCGAAGAACGCACATCGATAAAAAGTTGACGCTCAATCTCGAGGATGCGCTCATCCGCGGCAAGGATCTTCCGCTCATATTCTCTTAGTTCCGTGGAAGTAAAACGTTCGGCATTGACAAGCGTCTGTTTGCGCTCGTAGTCCGCCGGGGCCAGATGCAGGTTTGGTTTTGAGATTTCAATGTAATAGCCAAAAATTTGATTGTAGCGAATCTTTAGCGAGCCGATGCCCGAGCGTTTGCGCTCGCGCTCTTCCATCGCGGCGATGATCTGTTTGCTGCGCTGACTGAGGTCGCGAAGTTCATCGAGCTCGGGGTTGTAGCCGCTGCGAATCATTCCGGGATCGGTGGCCAGGGCCGGCGGCTCGTCGGCGATGGCGCGCTCGAGGCGTTCGCGGACATCGGCGAGCTCGTCAATTTCCTCATGGAGGTGACGAAGAAGTTCGCTGCCGCCGGCGGGAGGCGGAGTAAGGAAATTCTTCAGCACCGGCAGTTGCGTGAGCGATTTGCGAAGGGCCACCAGTTCGCGCGGCGCCGCGAGACCCAGGGTGATGCGGCCGGTCAGCCGCTCCAGATCGAGGATGCCTTTGAGCTCCTTGCGAATCTCGCCGCGGACAACGGTTTGCTGAACAAGGTGGGTGACAGCCGCGAGGCGCGCCTCGATGGCGTCGGGATCGATGAGCGGACGGAGAAGCCACGAACGCAAAAGGCGAGCGCCCATGCCGGTAACGGTGACGTCGAGAGCAGCGATCAGCGTCGTAGGACCAGGGGAACGAGTGCTCTCCTCCAGGAAGATGGGTGCGAGAAGTTCAAGGTTTCGAACGGAAACGGGATCGAGCACCAGAGAGTTGCGCAGCTCGTAATAACGGACACGGTCGAGATGTCGGAGAGCGTCGCCGTTGGCCGCATCGTCACCCCGGGCAGCATTTTCACGGAGGTAATGAACGATGGCTCCGGCCGCCGAGAGGGCTTGCGGGCGATCATCGAAGCCGAAGCCAGTAAGTTCGGCGACATCAAACTGTTCGCGGAGGATGCGCTCGGCATATTCGCGCTGAAAGATCCAGTCTTCGAGGTGTGATTCCACGCCGCCGACGCCTTCAAGGGGGGCTCCCTCGAATAACTGTTGCGGCCGGGGAAGGAGGGTTTCCCTGGGATGCAGAAGCTGGAGTTGGTCGCGAAGAGCGTCATCAGCATCCGCGCCGGAGAATTCGGTAGCCTGAAATTCACCAGTGGAAAGATCGACGAAAGCGAGGCCGATGGGCGAACCGGAGGCATGTTTGGCGACAGATGCGAGGAAATTGTTTTCCCGGGCGTCGAGCAGAGCGCCGTCGGTGGCGGTACCCGGAGTGATGATCCGCACGACGTCGCGACGGACGAGTTTCTTGCCCGGTCCAGGCTGCTCCATCTGATCGCAGATCGCGATTTTGAAGCCGGCGCGGATCAGACGCGCAATGTAGCCTTCGGCGGCGTGGTACGGCACGCCACACATGGGAATAGGCTGGCCCTTTTCTCGGTTGCGCGAGGTGAGAGTGATCTGGAGTTCGCGCGCTGCGATGATCGCGTCTTCGTAGAAGAGTTCGTAAAAATCGCCAAGGCGGAAGAGCAGTAGAGCGTGGGGGTAGCGCGCCTTGATGGCGTGATACTGCTGCATCAGCGGTGTCGTCGGCTCGCTCATTCGTCGCGCGTCAGTGGATAGTCATTCCTTTACGCCTAGGTGCGCCAGGAAGAAAGCACAATCCAGGGCCATCTCGCGCAAATAGTCATAGCGGCCGGAAGCGCCGCCGTGTCCCGCGCCCATGTTGATTTTCAGCAGTAACGGATTCGAATCGGTTTTCAACGTGCGCATTTTCGCAAGGTATTTTGCCGGCTCCCAGTACATCACCTGGCTGTCGTTCAACCCCGTCTTTACCAACATCGCCGGGTAGGGCTTGCGCTCCAGGTTGGTGTACGGACACCAAGACTTCATGTAGAAATAATCTTCTGCGATTTGCGGATTGCCCCATTCTTCATATTCGGCGACAGTCAGCGGGAGAGATGCGTCGAGCATGGTGTTCAACACGTCCACGAAGGGCACATGACTGATGACCATGCGAAAAAGATCGGGGCGCATGTTGGCCACCGCTCCCATGAGCAGGCCTCCGGCGCTGCCGCCTTCAATGACAAGTTTTTCCGGCGTCGTGTAGCGCTCTGCAATCAAGTATTCGGCAGCGCCGATGAAGTCCGTGAAGGTATTGCGTTTTTGTTTCATACGGCCGGCGTCGTGCCACGGCTTTCCAAGTTCACCACCGCCGCGGACGTGGGCGACGACGTAGATCACGCCACGGTCCAGCAAGCTGAGCCGATGCGAGCTGAAATTGACCGGCACGGAGATTCCGTAGCTGCCGTAACCATAGAGAAGGAGCGGGGCAGAGCCATCGCGGGGCGTATCGCGCCGGCGGACGATGGAAAGAGGGACGCGCGTGCCGTCGGGAGCGGCGGCATGCAGACGCTCGCTAACGTATTGGGCAGGATCGTACCCTCCAAGAACGGGTTGCTGCTTCCGAAGACGTCGCTCGCGTGTGCATACGTCATAGTCAAAGATAGAGCGAGGAGTCACGAGCGACTCATATTGGAATCGCACTTGCGAGGTGTCGAATTCCGGATTTTCCCCGATGGAAGCGTTGTAGGCGGGCTCGGCGAACTCGATGCGATGCGATGCCGCAAGAACATTTGGGGCGACCGCGGTCAAATCCACGATGCGAAGATGCGGGAGGCCGCCCTCGCGTTCAAAAAGCACGAGGTGGTTCCGGAAAGCCTCCGCGGCAGCCAGCATGACGTCCGGGCGATGGGGGATGATCTCACGCCAGGATTCTCGGCCAGCTTCGCTCACCGGGGCGGTCACCAAGCGGAAGGTGCGCCCTCCGGAATTCGTGCGAATGTAAAACACTCCGTCATTGGCATTCGGGGCCGGCCCGCCATGGTGGTCGGCGTAATACTCATGGTTGTCTTCGCGCGGACTGATAAGCCGGAATTCTCCGGTGGGTTGACCGGCGCGCAAGAAACGGACTTCGCTGGCTGTATGACTCGCGATGGTGAGAAGTAGAAAAGCACCGCTGCGCGTGCGGTGTATTTCGATTCGAAACCGCTCGTCGATTTCCTCGAAGAGCAAGGGGTCCGGTTCCATGGCCCCCAGAACGTGCCGGTAGAGGCGGTGAGAGCGCTTCGTGGTTTCGTCCTCAACGGTGTAGAACAGCGTGCGATTGTCGGAGGCCCAGGCAACACTGGTGACGCGCTCGACACGCTCGGGAAAGATGGTCCCGGTGCGCAGATCTTTCATCTCGAGCGTGAATTGGCGGAATCCCGTGGTATCGGTCGAATAAGCGAGCAGGCCATTATCTTCACTGACTTCCAAGCAACCCAATCCAAGAAAAGAATGGCCTTCTGCAAACAGATTCAGGTCGAGTAGCAGTTCTTCCGCTGAGCCTTCCCCGTCGCGTCGCCGGCAATGGAACGGGTACTGCTTTCCCTCTGCGGTCCGCGTGAAATAGAGATAGCCACGCAGGCTATACGGAACGGAAAGATCGGTTTGCAGGATGCGCCCCAGCATCTCCTGATAAAGCTTCTCCTGAAATGTCTCGGTGGGCTTTAGCATGGCATCGGTATACGAGTTTTCCGCCTGCAGATAGGCCATCACTTCGGGGTTTTCTTTGTGCCGCAGCCAAGCGTAATGGTCGACGCGGCGATCGCCATGCAAAACATACTCCACGGGTTCGCGCCGGGCGACCGGGGGCTTCGGAATTGTACCCGCCGCAGGTTCCTGGGCTGGCGTCGCGGTATTGGCGTCCGGACTCATGCGCGTTCGCTATACTATCGGAACTCGGCGGCCGGAGAAAGCAGCCTCGGGCGGGCGTGAGAAATCCAATGGCCAGAGAGACTGAAATCAAACTGCGAATCAGCAACGTGCCGGCGTTTCATCGGGCCTTGAAGCGGATCGGAGCTCGCCTCGCCGGCCCGGGAACCTCCAAAGTTCATGAGCAGAATGTAATTTTCGATACCCCGCAAGGTGGACTTGCCAAGCACGGGCAATTGCTGCGCATTCGCACGGAGACGCCAGAAGTGCGGGGGAAACCGAAGACGACTGCACCGCAGCAGCGCGTGGTGCTGACCTTCAAGCAGCCCATGGTGCTGCCGGCTGGTGCACAGACAGGAAGCGCATCTTCTGGGTCATACAAGGTCCGAGATGAGATTGAGGTGGAGGTCGCCGAGGGTGGAAATCTGACCAGAATTTTCGAGGGACTGGGGATGAGCGGCTGGTTCCGCTATGAAAAGTGCCGTACCACCTTTCGACTGCCCGTTTCCAAAGCCTGGGCCTTGGGTCTTCTGATTGAACTGGACGAAACACCCATAGGGACCTTTGTGGAACTGGAGGGGCCCGCCGTGGCGATCGATCGAGCTGCCGCGGAGCTGGGGTTTTCGAAGCACGACTATCTCTCGAAGAATTATCTCCGCTTGTACATGGAAGAGTGCCGCCGGAAAGGCGTGCAACCGACTCACATGGTCTTTCGGAACCGCAAGAAACGCTGCTAAGTGACTTGGGAACAAAAAAACCACTTTTAAAGTCATTCTTTTCTTGACAAGGCGAAGCACGCGGCTTATCAATGCAACTGTGACTGCGGAGCGGTCAGACCACGGAGTGATTTTCCTCTCAATGAGTGCGGGCAGCGAAGTCGAACCTGGCCCTGGTTGGGCCGGGCAGCAGGGGAGCCTGGAGTTGGTCCATCGGCTGAGTGTAGAGACGATATCGCGCGAGGCGCAAGCCACGGCGCGCGCGGTCGGATGGGGAGGGCTCACAGGCGGCTAAAGGTAAGTCCATTTGTGTGAGGTACTTGCCCGCGGCCGAGGTTCTTCGGTGTGCGGGTTTTTTGTTGCCGGGATGAGTTCAGCGGGGCGGGAAAGCCTCCGAGACGCGCGAGGAGGGAGAACGTATGGATCTCTACGCGACAGAATTGATGGGCTCGAAGACTTACGACGCGGCGGGGAATTATGTCGGGCGTGTGCGCGAATTCTTTATCGAGCCCGCGGAAGCACCCAATCGGGTGTCGCATTACCTGCTATCGCGCGGGCACTTTCAACCGCTAGTCGCCAAACACAACCAGATTGCGTCGGTAGCAGCGGGGAAGATGGAGTTGAGTGTCAGTGAACGAGCCCTCGAGCTCTATCAGCCGAATGATTCATGGCTGGCGGTTCAGAAGGATTTGCTGGATCAACAGATCATTGATACCCGCGGGCGGAAAGTCGTGCGTGTTAATGACGTCGACCTGACCCCCTTCCGCACCAATGGCACCGTCGAACTGCGTCTGACGCAAGTCGATGTGGGGCTCCCGGGAGCCGTGCGGCGGCTGCTCCAGGGAGTGGTGCCTTCCAAGGTGGTGCGCAAACTGCAGAGCAAATTGCCTCAGCGCGCCATTCGCTGGGAGTTTGTGAACCTCGTCGAGCCTGACCCCATGCGCCGCGTGAAGCTGCGTATCACACACGAAAAACTTGAGGACCTGCACCCAGCGGACCTTGCGGAAATCATGGAAGATCTGTCCGCAGCGGAGCGGCAAGGGATTATCGCATCGCTGGATGAAGAGACCGCGGCTGCCGTTCTCGCCGAGCTGGACGAGCGGCTCACAACGCAAATTGTGGAAAAGCTAGATCCGGAGAAGGCGGCAGATATTCTGGAAGAAATGGCCCCGGACGCGGCGGCCGACCTTCTGGCGGACTTGTCCAGGGAAACTTCCGAAGAACTTCTGGATGAGATGCCTGGCCAGGAAGCTGACGAGGTTCGCGAATTGCTGGAATTCGATCCCGCGACGGCCGGCGGCATGATGAACCCTGATTTCGCATTTGTAGGTGAGCGGACAACGCGGGAGGAAGTTCTGGAGTGGATGCGAGGACAGGAGTTGAACTTTGACCAACTGGACACCATCGTTCTGCTGGACAGTTCGGCGCAGTTTTCGGGTACCGTCCCTGTGGCGCGGCTCCTTCTGGCGGCCGCCGATCAACGCATGACCGAACTGAAGACCGAGCCCCTAATCAGCCTGCCTCCCGACGCGGACGACAAGGAGGTCTTCGAGCTTTTCGACAAGTACAACCTGCGGATGCTGACCGTAATTGATAAAGAGAACCGACCGATTGGAGCCATCACCGTGGACGACGTGGTGTCGAGGCTGGTGAAGGAATAGCAAGGGGTTTCGAGCCGAACGATGAACTGGGACGCAATTTCGTCGAAGTTTGATCGCGTGAGGGCGGGCGACACGGATTTGCAGAAGAAAATCCGTGGGCTGCGCAGGCGTCTGACGCTGCTGTTGGCGGTGATAGGGCCGGGGCTGATCACCTCCAATGTGGACAACGACGCGGGCGGAATTTCCGTCTATACGCAAGCAGGAGCGCAATACGGCTACGCTTTGCTCTGGTCGCTCATTCCGATGACCATCGCGTTGTACGTCACGGAAGAGATGTGCGCGCGGATGGGCGTGGTGACCGGGAAAGGACTATCCGATCTGATTCGCGAGGAATTCGGGTTCCGGCCTACCTTTTTCGTAATGGTCATGGGCTTTCTTGTGGACTTGGCCAACGTGGTGGCGGAGTTTGCTGGTGTGGCAGCATCCATGCAGATTTTTGGGATCAGCAAATATGTCGCCGTGCCTATCGCCGCCATCGTCGTTTGGGCGTTAGTTATTCGAGGAACTTACCGCCAGGTGGAGGTGATCTTCCTCTTCGCTTGCATTCTGTATCTGTCCTACGTATTTTCCGCCATTCTGGCAAAGCCGGATTGGCTGATCGCCGCGAAACATACGGTGATTCCGAATCTTCGTCTCGATTCGGGCTATCTGCTCATGTTGACGGGACTCGTCGGAACCACGATTGCTCCGTGGCAATTCTTTTATCTTCAGGCTGGATTTGTGGAAAAGAAAGTGGGGCCGCGGCAATATCGGCAGGCGCGCGCTGACGTCCTCTTCGGCAGCATAAGCTGCATGGTGATCGTCTTCTTCATCATCGTTTGCACTGCAGCGACGCTCTACGCCTCCGGCCACCGGGACATCACCGACGCCGCACAGGCAGCCCAGACGCTGATTCCGCTTGCCGGCAAAGGCGCCGGCAAGCTATTCGCTTTTGGTTTGCTCAACGCATCGCTCTTCGCCGCCTCCATTTTGCCGCTTTCCACGGCGCATGTGATTTGCGAGGGGCTTGGCTTTGAAGCGGGACTCGACCATAAATTCAAAGAGGCCCCCATCTTCTACTGGCTCTATACCATTCTGATCGTGGTCGGAGCCGGCGTCGTTCTGCTGCCCCATGCGCCGCTGTGGAAGATTTTGATCTTCTCGCAGGTGGGCAACGGGATATGGCTCCCCGTGGTGGTGATTTTTATTCTGCTGCTGGTAAACCGGCGCGACCTGATGGGCGAATACGTCAACACGGTGACCTTTAACATCGTCGCTTGGGTGACCGCGATCGTCATGATCGCCCTGACGGTAGTGCTTACCTACACGGAGCTGTTTCAGCAAAGCTTGCCGCCGCCATCCTGATGGTAAACACGGCACCATGCCGTTGCGTGACTGCCGAAACGTGTGTTAACTTTGCGGCGTAAAGAGGATTTGCAAGAAAGCCTGCATAGACACCGTGGCCCACAGCCCCACTCCCAAGACGCTGCAAGTCGCCACACCTGGTTCGCTCGGCCCGGTTACACCAGAAGAAGTGAGCCTGCTCGAGAAGCTGGACTTGGCGCGGCTGCCGAGGCACGTCGCCGTGATCATGGACGGCAATGGACGGT